>Ga0315541_1001135_pt1 | contig 25763 bp, 24 predicted proteins | sample SalMarSW160190MG_FD_203095 | JGI IMG/M metagenome (GOLD analysis project Ga0315541, IMG submission 203095) | Salt marsh sediment microbial communities from the Plum Island Ecosystem LTER, Massachusetts, United States - Salt Marsh Sediment SW1601-190 ...
AGTTCCGATAGACAGGACAACAATGCGCTCCACGATATCAGACTACTTGGAGACAAGTACTACATATGAAGATGTAGTTGACTCGCTTGAAATCACCGCCCACGTCTTCGGAGACGGCTACATCGGTCTGGAAACATCCATTATACTCGGTTCAAAGAACACGCCCGAAGGTGTAAAGCAAGTACCAATCATTACAAAAAAGCAAATCGATAATAAAGAGAACCGTATCAGACAGGGTGAAAGCCTCATAATCGGTGGAATCAGGAAGAACGAAGAGTTCGCGGTGGTTCGCGGCATTCCGATTCTGAAAGATATCCCGATTCTCGGCTTTCTGTTCTCCAGCGAGGATACCGAAAGCCGTGCCGTCGAGACCATTTTCATACTGACTCCAACCATCTCCACCGATGGAAGACCAAAGGAAGAAGTAATGAAAGAGGTCAAAAGGAAGCATGAACCGGATACCCCCTCAGGCCTGGGTGAAATGATCACGGATCCCTTTGGATTCAAAGCTCGTGATGAGGCACGCGATCAGACAGTCAAGGACGCCGAACAGTCACGTCTCGAGGCCGAGGTAGAAAAAGCCCAGGCCCGAATCGACATCAGAGAGGCCGAGGAACGAGCCCATAAAGCAGAGGCAGAGCTAAGCAGAGTCGAAACTGACGCAGAGAAGACCAAGGCCGACGCCGAAAAAGCCAATGCCGAAGCTCAAGCAAAGACAAAGGCTGCTGAAGAAGCCAAAGCAGCCGCAGACAAAGCAATTGCCAACGCTAAAAAAGCCCAGGAAGAGGCTAATAAGGCTGAAGCCGAAGCCAAAGCAAAGATCAAAGCCGCCGAAGATGCCAAAAAAGAAAATCCTAACAAGCCCGAAGCCGGGGCTGAAAAATCAGCATCTCAAACCGAGCAGCCCACTGCCCCAAAGGCGGAAAAAGCTGATAATGTAAAGGCCAAAGAGGATAAGGCTGAGAGTAAAGCCTGACAAAATTTACAGAAATATACCAGACAAATGAGATATCCGGCTAAGCCACGCCGTTGCCGTCTGTCAATCAACCGTAAGATTTCCGGGTGATATTGCTAAATCTAAATCTTTGATGAAGGGATACTCTATGGAAAATTTAAATATCAACAATCCTCTCAATCAACCAGCCCCTATTAACAAAGATATCGACAAACCAATCCCATTTGACGATTCCAACATAGGCGAAAAAGGTGTTTCACATGCCCCTTTGGACCTGGGCGGCACGAGTCCTGTCCAAATACCGAAGATTGAGATGCCTAAAACAGCGGCAAAAAAACCGACGGAAAAAATTGCTCCTACCGACCGAATTGTGAGCGTAAAGACCTTTTTCACAAAACTGCACCCCGGGGCTCTGAATTTTCTTGATGAGCAAATCACCAGATGGCTGAATGAAAATCCGGATGTTAAGATAAAACGAACAAATGTTGTTACGGGCCTGGTCCAGGCCAAAAAAATTGAGCCCAATATTATCATTACAATCTGGTATTGAGAATCCTTATCCAGGTTATCGCTTCTGAGACAGGCCGTCAAAACGCGCCCAGCAGTGAAACTTCCGAGGAGCACTCTTACCTGCGAATATAATCGGAGTCTAACAGCGATAATTCTCCTACCTATGGCGAGTTGGGAAATTCGTCCATATCTTAGAAAAATTCTTAACATAAACTCTTGACATATTGATCGATATACATTATTTTCTTTACTTTGTCTGTTTATGTATAGCGTACGAGGTCAAGTTTTGTAAATTTTTTGGAGATCTTTTGTGGCTAAAGAGTTGGCACGGAAACTTATTAACGCAGGGGTGCATTTTGGACACGGCGTGAGCCGATGGGATCCAAAAATGGCTCCATTCATTTTCGCAAAACGCGGCAATATCCATATCATTGATGTCAAAAAAACCTTAACAGGGCTGCTAATCGCTAAAAAGCTTCTTGCTGAAGTAGTTTCTTCCGGCAAAGACGTCGTTTTCGTAGGCACAAAACGTCAGGCCCAAAAGGCTGTAGAATCTATTGCTGAAAAGTGCGGGATGCACTATGTTTCCCAGCGATGGCTTGGCGGTATGCTTACCAATTTTAGAACAATACGCTCCCGACTCCAGAGACTGGAGCAGTTAGAAGCTATGGCTGAGGATGGAACGCTCGATAGCGAGAGCAAAAAGCAGGCATCAAGGCTAAAACGCGAAATGCGAAAGATTAAAGCTAATCTGCAAGGCGTTCGGAATATGTCCCGTTTGCCGGGTGCTGTTGTCGTAGTTGACGCTAAGAAGGAATATCTTGCTCTTCGGGAAGCCAAAAAGCTGGATATTGCAACAGTAGGACTTCTCGATACTGATTCGGATCCTGACACGGTTGATGTGGCGATTCCTGCAAATGACGATTCGATCAGAGCGGTTGATCTGATACTCAACGAATTGGCTGATGCGGTGGCAATTGGCAAAACGATGACTGCAGTTCGTCAGGAAATACCACAACGGCCGAGGCGCGTCCGTCCAAAGAGACCGGCACTGGCCCGCGCCAGTGAAGAAAAACATCAAGCAACGAAAGCGATTGAGAAAAGCCCAGTACAGATTGCAGACACACCTTCGCAAGAAAGTCAAACAGAGCAGCAGGAACCCGGGTAAAAACGGCAAATAGCCAATAGTAGATAGTCCTTAGATATTTAGCCGGCGGTTCTACCGCCGGTTAGCATAATACGAGTAACAATCCACGAAGCACAAGAGAATAGGAGTTTTTAAGATGGCTGAGATTTCAGCAGCGATGGTTATGAAACTGCGGAAGATGAGCGGGCAGGGAATGATGGACTGCAAAAGAGCCCTTCAGGATACGGGTGGTGATATCGAGAAAGCAATGGATTTACTGAGAAAAAAAGGCCTCGCAACATTGGCCAAGCGTGCCGGTCGAGACACTTCCGAAGGTTTGGTCGTAAGCAAAATCAGCCCCGACAGTAAGACGGCAGCCCTGGCAACGCTTTGCTGCGAGACGGATTTTGTAGCCAAGAGCGACGATTTTGTGGCGACGGCACAAATTCTGGCCGACGTAGCCCTGGCCTGCCCGGCCGACGAAGGTATTGAGAATGTTCTTGAGACCTCTGCCGACGGCAAAAAATTTGGTGATATAATGACCGAATTAGTCAGTAAAACCGGCGAAAAAACCCAGGTTGGAGACTACGCCAAATACAAGCTCGACAGCCCGGGACTGATTAGCACTTATGTTCACTTCAATGAAAAAGTCGGCACAATGGTCCAGTTTGAGACCAGCGACGAAGCCATCGCTGCCGGAGACGTACTAAAAACTGCCTCAGACATAGCCATGCACATAACCGCAACCAAGCCCCTGGCGCTTGATAAAGACCAGATTGATCCTGAAACGATCGAGCGGGAAAAGGCCATTTTCACCGAGCAGGTTAAGAACAAGCCGGCGAATATCATAGATAAAATTGTCGAAGGCAAAATGAAGAAATTCTTCGCTGAGAACTGCCTTCTGCAGCAGCCTTTCGTCAAAGACGACAGTAAGTCTGTCGAGCAGGTCCTTGCTGAAGCGGCAAAACAAGCCGGCGGTGAGGCAAAAATAAAAAGATTTGTCCGATTTGAAGTCGGATAACTGGGATGCCTCGTGAAACGAGACGCGAGATGCCCTTCACGAGATATAAAAATGGCTCAGAGCAAATATCATCGCATTCTGTTGAAGCTTTCGGGCGAGAGTTTTTGCAAAGCAGGTCAGTTCGGGATCGATGGTGCCGCGCTTCAGTCAATTGCAGAGAGAATCGCTGAGATTTGCAAACTTGGGCCGCAGGTTGCGATTGTGGTCGGAGCAGGTAATATTCTAAGGGGGGAAAGCTTCTCTGAGACCAGTCATATTCCCAGGAATACAGCGGACTATATGGGGATGTTGGCTACGATAATCAATGCCTGTGCGCTCCAGGAAACGCTTGAGAAGCTCGGCCAGGAAACGAGGGTCCTCAGCGCAATAGACGTTCCAGCTCTGTGCGAGGGCTTTATTCGCAGAAGGGCCATTCGACACCTCGAACGCGGAAGGGTAGCGATATTAGCGGGCGGAACAGGAAATCCTTTCTTTACTACCGATACATGCGCGGCTCTGAGGGCTTCGGAACTTGACGCAGACCTGCTTATAAAAGCAACAAAAGTTCAGGGAGTTTACAGTGATGATCCTAAAAAAAATCCGGACGCACAGCTCTTTGAGAAATTATCTTATGACCAAGTGCTGACAAAGAAACTTAGAATAATGGATCATGCAGCAATAAGTCTTTGCCGGGACAACAATATCCCGATTATTGTTTTGAATATTTTCGAGAAGGGCGACATAACGAAGGCTCTTTGTGGCGAGCAAGTTGGTACCAAAATAGTAACTAATTGAGGTTGAAGATGCCTACCAAATCAATAGTCTCGGACACCGAATCCAAAATGAAAAAAGCTGTCGAAGTCCTGAAGGACGAGCTAAAAGCTGTCCGCAGCGGTAGAGCCGCAACAGGACTGGTCGAAAACATAAGGGCGGATTTTTACGGGACGCCTACGCCATTGAAGCAGATGGCAACCCTGGCAACGCCTCAAATGGATATGATTGTGATTAAGCCGTTCGATCCTGCCTCGATTAGAGAAATCGAAAAAGCAATCAAGGCCAGCGACCTGAGCATCGCGCCGATAATAGATGGAAAAATAATCAGACTTAATATCCCGGCACTAAGCGAGGAAAGAAGAAAACAGCTCGTTCAGCAGGCCAAACAGACCGGCGAACAGACAAAGGTTGGTATTCGCAATATACGAAGAGACGCAATCAAGCATCTCGAAAAGCAGCAAAAAGACAAACTCATCACTGAAGATGACCTCGAAAAAGGCAAGAAGCAAGTCGATGATATTACCAAGCAGTACACCGACAAAGTTGATGGGCTGATCAAAAACAAGTCGGATGAAATATTGCTCGATTGATTTTGTCAAAAAACGCACAAATCATAAGTTCACAAGACACAAGTCAGGCGTCTGATGTCCTTATGCTTTTGTGCCAATATTCACTGACTTAATTTTGGAGGTCAAAACGATGCGAGCAGAAAACAAAGCAAAAATCAAGCCACAAAAAAAGACCGGCAGAAGGCTGCTCAAGCTGGCATTGGCACTGTTAGTGATTCTGATTGTGTTCGTGCTCTTGCTTGTACCCGCAATCGTCTCATCCGGGAAGGGCCGTCAGATAATATTAGCTAAAATCAACGGTTCAATTGCCGGCAAAACAAACTTTGCCGACCTCTCGATGGGCTGGCTTAAGGGCATCAAGGTTGCAGATTTCAGCTTTAACGACAATGCCGGCCAAATCTCCGTTCAGGTCAGGGAAATCGCCACAAAACCACATTACGGCTCCATTTTGACCGGCAATTTATCCTTTGGTCAAACCTTGATTGACACGCCGAACGTCCAGATTAATCTTAAAGACTTACAGGCACAAAAGGCCAAAAGCCCCGGCTCAAAACGGCCGGCCGGCAAAGGAATGCAGCCTGTCGTATTGCCGGTAAAAAGAATGGAGCTTGTCCTCAGTGACGGCAATGTTAAAGTCACCGATCCGAAATCCGGAACAGTCGAGCTGTCGCGGATAAACTCAAAAATCAACTTGCAGCCGCTCGGACAGCAATCAAATTTCGATCTTACAATGGCAGTAGCCCAGGCGGGCAAAACCTCTCAGATTCAAGTCGCCAGCACAATTACTCCAAAGCAGCAAACCGGATGGAGCCTCAAGGGTACGAGCGGCGATTTGACTGTCGATGTGAACGATCTGGACCTCGAATCTCTGGGGCCGATCTTAGCGTTGGCCGGAGTCGATATCCAGGCCAAAGGGCTCGTCGGAGCTCACGCAACCGGTCAAATCAAAGACGGCCAGGTCGGAGATATTAACGCCGGACTAAAAGCAAAGAATCTGCTGGTAACTGGGGCCGTGCTAAAAGGTGACAGATTACAGACCGGCGATCTGGATATTAGTGTGAAGCTGAACCAGCAAAAGGAATCGATAAATATCGACAACCTGCAGCTAAAGAGCGATTGGGCTTCCGTCACGGCCAGCGGGATTGTCCCTACTACATTTAAGTCTCTGGACGACCTTCTTGGTCCTAAGTCAAATTACAACTTGAAAGGCAAATTCAACTGCGATTTAGCCGCAGTCTCATCCCAAATGCCCAAAACTCTGGGGCTCAAAGAAGGCATGCAGCTAACATCGGGACAGTTGAACGGCAATGTCGAAACTTCCCCCAAAACCGGCGGCCAAAAACAAATCCAGGCCAACGCAACTATCACCGCCCTGGAGGGCACCGTCGAAGGCAAGAAAATCGCACTGTCCCAACCTATCGAGGCTGAAGCGCAAATTTCATCAGATAAAGCCGGCATAAACTTCGATAAAGTCGACGTCTCAGCTTCATTTGTCAAAATCAATTGCGCAGGCAGCACCAAATTGGTGAAATACAGTGCCGAGGCGGACCTGGCAAAACTGCAGGCGGAATTAGGGCAGTTCGTCAATATCGGCCAATACCAGATGTCCGGAGTGCTTCAGGAAGCAGGGCAGATTTCTATCGAAGAAAATAGAATTGCCGCTTCCGGCTCAGGGACAGTTAAAAATCTTCGTATGAGTTCAGAGGAAGGACTCAGTGCTTCAGAGCCGATGGCGAACATAGATTTCGCCGTAAATATGGACAGGAAGAAGAACCTTGTGGCCGTCGACTCGGTAATTGCCAATGCGAGCCTGGGCCGGTTCAGCGTAAAAAACGGCATTGTTCCGCTGGGTGCCGAGCCAGCGACACCTTTAAGCATGGCGATATCAGCAAATAACGTCAACTTCGAGAAAGTTCGCCCGTTCGCCGTTATGTTCGCTTCTTTTCCGAAGGACATGCAATTGGCCGGCATCGCAGAGTCAACAATCTCTGTCAGCTCAGAAAAGAAAACATATAAAATCACAACCGACTCGACAAAAATTAAAGGCCTGAAGCTCAGCTCGCCCGGCAAGAAGCCCTTCGAGCAGAACGAAGTGACGCTCGCCTTCGAAGCGGAACTCGATCCCGAACAAAAAGCGATTAACGTCAAAACCCTGCAGCTCGAAAGCCCGCAAATAAAAATCACAAAGGGCCAATTCTCCCAGGTCACAAAAGACGGCAAGACCACGTTGCAGGGACAGGCCGATTGTGAATATGACTGGTCGGCTGTCAGCGCCGTGGCGGCACCTTATCTGCCGGAGGACCTGTCACTTCAAGGCAAAAGAAAAGACGCCGTCAGTTTTATCAGCGAATACCCGGCCGACCAAACGGACAAACTAATGTCCAATCTCAATGCCAAAGCCAATGTAGGCTTTGAAAAGGCCGGTTACATGGGGCTTGATTTCGGTCCCACCGATGTCAACGTCCAGGTGCAGAACGGATTGTTGAACATCGCACCGTTTACGACGACCGTCAACGAGGGACAGTTCAACTTTGCCGGCGGTGCGGATTTCAAACTAAAACCCGCTCTCTTCAAAGCCGCCAAACCGATGCAGATAGTAAAGGATATTAAAGTCAACGATGCGACAACAAAGAAACTTTTGAAATACGTCAATCCCATTTTTGGTGACGCCGTCAATGTCAGCGGCATTGCAAACTTCAATTGTGAGCAACTGGCCATACCGCTCAGTGCCGAAGCGAAGAACGACACGGTCGTAATCGGCACGATATCGATCAGCGAATTAAAATTGCAGGCCTCGGATTTGCTGGGGCAGATTCTTGCTGTAGCCGGCGGCAGCGCCCGCGGCACAATGTTGAACATGCACCCGACTAAATTAGTTCTCCAGAAGGGTGTTCTGCGATACGACGACATGCAAATCGACGTAGACGGTAACCCAATTAATTTCAAAGGATCAATCGGCCTGGATAAGAGTCTGGATATGACCATAACTTTGCCTTATACTACCGCAGGTCAAACAGTGAAGCTTGGCAGAGAAACATCCGGCTCAAGGATTACGCTGCCACTCAAGGGCACGGTCGATAAGCCCCAGCTCGATACGGGCAAGCTCCTCGAATTACAATTAAAGGAACACGGAGAGGAACTGTTGCGAAGGGGTCTTGAAGACATATTCAAGTAGTACAAAGCAACCGGTTTTGTCGCCTGTCGCCGGCAAGCCAAAAAAAACTTTATTCGGCCTGCAATCCTGCTGTGCAGGACTTCATCCGAATCGACAGATGCCGCCCTGCGATTGAAAGGGACAAAGATGCTGACACTTGAGAAGCTATTGACTACACCTACTACACAGCTCGGCAAAGCAGGCCGCTTCGTGGTTTTTCAAATCAAGCTCTGGTCGCACTGCGCCAGACTCCTGAAGATAAACCGCTCAGGCCAGCAGGCAGCCGCTCTGTCATATCACACAATCTTCGGAATTGTCCCCCTGGCGATAGTAACGCTTTTGATATTTCAGTCGTTTCCAACTTACAGCTACATCGGGGAGAAGGTAAAGAACTTCATATATGACCAGGCCAACCTTACAGCCTTTAATAGCCCGGTTAACAACAGCGATAATCCCGAAGAAACTATCAAGCTTACCGAACACCTTGACGCTATCGTTGCGCGGTTCTTCGCCGAGACAAATAAGGGACAAATCGGGCTGTTCAGCATATTGATTGTTATTTGGGCCGCATTGGCTCTGCTTGCAACGATAGAGAAATCGTTTAACAATATCTGGCACGTCGCGACCGGCAGAAATTTTCTGCATCGGATTATCAGCTACTGGGCGCTTTTGACTCTCGGGCCATTGCTTCTCGGAGCCGGTATATACGTCATCACGCAATATTCGAAAATCGCGAATATCCAGGAAACCGTACTGTCACATGTGGCCCCTGCAATCCTATCCTATATTGTAGCTACCGTCGCCTTCTTTCTGCTCTACTTTGTTATGCCTAACACAAAAGTCAACTTCAAGGCCGCCATCTGGGGTGCGGCAATAGCGGCCCTGGTCTGGATGGCGGCCAAAAGCATCTTCGGATATTGTATAACGGAACTGGGGCTGTATCGCACGGTTTACGGTGTAATGGCGCTGATTCCCATGACGGTGGTCTGGGTTTATATTACCTGGCTGACTGTGTTGTTTGGTCTGCAGTTGACATATACCACTCAGCACTTAAAGAGCCTCGACGCCGCAGAAATCGCCGCCGCCAGACAAACCGAGGAGTATTTCATAGCCAACGACCTGACCATAATCAATATCGTCAGAGAGATCGCCGCTGCTTTCCAAAACAATCAGGCTCCGGTCCCGCCTGAGGAGATATGCCGCAAATTAGATATTCCCGCCGAGTTCGGGCAGAAAATCCTCGACCATCTTGTCAACAGCAGGCTCATAGTCAGGACATCCGAGCCTGTGACAGGTTTCCTGCCGGCCAGGGACCCGGCAAATATCAAACTATCCGACATTACCGAAGCTATAGCTGCCACTGGCTTTGCACAATCCGGAACTGACCAGGCAGATCGTTTGAAGGAAATAGCTCAATCCCAACGAAGCGCCTTGGCACGGTATACTCTAAAGCAAATCTTAAATCCTAAGCAGGATAATGCGGCTCCGGACAACGATACACAGGACTCAACTGCCTGAAAAGCTTAAGATTAATGCAGCCACAGCTTTGTAAATAAAGAGCAAGCCGAAGAAAAACAGTGCTACGGCACAGATCATCAGCACGATTCGCTGGCTGCGGGGTCCGAACAGGCCGGTGCCTTTGAAACTCGCCCACGACAAGGCGCTCAGCCAGATAAAATCACACAGCCAATGAACGACGGCAAATAACGCAAAAGCCCATATTCCCATGCCGGTTGCGGTGGTAGCAAGGGCCAGTCCGACTGTAGCCCACCAGAACAGAAAGTACGGATTACCCACCGACAGTATTATCCCCGCCAGCAATGGCGCGCTTTTGGCAACTTTAGTTTCCTGTTGTTCCGCGGAACGCAAACTCTTCAGCATACCAACTGCCATCATCAACAGAAACGCCCCGCCGGCCAGGCCGATTACAATTTGTGCCGTCGGCAGCTTTAGAATTCGACCCATCCCCAAAACAATCAAGACCATCAACGGAAATTCGATAATGCCGTGGCCGATGGCTAAGAGCATGCCGGCGTATCGCGAGCGTGAGCCCATCCCGATTGCCGCCGCCGTCACCGGCCCCGGCGCCATAACCCCCGAAAGAGATATCAAAAATACCTGAAATAAAAAAAGCAGCAATGTCACGATGTCACCAACCTATTCGCCAATGATTTTTACCAGGACTCTTTTTTTTCTTTTGCCGTCGAACTCGCCATAGAATATCTGCTCCCACGGGCCGAAATCGAGCTTGCCGCCGGTTACGGCCGCGACCACCTCCCTGCCCATGACACTGCGCTTAAGGTGGGCGTCAGCGTTGTCTTCGAAACCATTGTGCTGATACTGCGAGTGAGGCTTTTCCGGCGCTAATTTTTCCAGCCAGATCTCGAAGTCGTTATGAAGTCCGGATTCATCATCATTAATAAAAACGCTGGCGGTTATGTGCATGGCATTGCAGAGCAAAAAGCCTTCCTCGATGCCGCTTTCTCTCAGACACTCTTCAACCTCCGGCGTGATGTTAATATATTGCCGCCTGCTTGAAGTATTGAACCAAAGCTCTTTTCTGTAACTTTTCATAAATCTTCTTTCTCCTTTTGCAAAATGGATTAGAGTCTGCTTCTTATCTGGTCTAATCGTTTCCTGGCTTGCGGGTCTGTCGCAAATAACTCTTCAAGCTTTTGACAGGAATATTCATCACAATAAGCACAATTTTCAATATGCTTTTCTCTCACACACTTTCGCATATGACAGTTCCTGCTGCCCGAGAACAGCCTCTTGCCTTCTGCACAACACCCATCGCAGTCAGTAATATTCTCCGGTTTACATTCTTCACCGTAGTGCTCTTTGATTTGCTGGGCAATCTCCACTCTCATTTTGTGTTTTTTCTCGTCGTTCTTCTCCCTCGTTGCCAAATAAATGGCACAGCCATAACAATTCAAGCCGCAACAACTAACCATTTCATCCATTTTTTCACTCATTTAAATATAATTACCTTTAGTCTAATAGTTTTCTATAGACTTCTTCGATGGTATCGACCATCGTATCCGGGGCGAACATCTCTTTTACGGATTCTCTGCCCTGCTCGCCAAGTTTTTTCCTCAAGCTTTCATCTTTTATCAACTCGGCACATGCGGCGATAAGTTGCCCAACATTTTTCGGCTCAATCAGTCGGCCCGTGTTTTCATTCACCACTTCCCTTGCGCCGTCAACATCGAAAGATATGGCAGGTCTGCCGCACAGCATCGCCTGGGGCAGCGTCCGTGCGAGACCTTCTCTGAGCGAGCAGTGGACAAGCATGTCCGATGATTGTATGGCCAGCGGAATTTGGCTCGGCGGCAAAAGGCCCGTGAATTTAAACCGATCGGCCAATCCCAGCTCGCGAGCCTGCTGTTTGTAATGTCCCGAAAGATTGCCGTCGCCGACGAACAGCCAGATGCAATTCGCAAACCGCTCCGAAAGCTCTCTGGCCGACTCGATGATATATTCGTGTCCCTTGAGCATGAACAGCCGGGCAACGGTGACAAGCACAACCGAATCTTCAGCAATTCCGTGCTTTCGGCGAAAATCGTTTCTACGCTCCTGCGAAATCGGCTCCAGGAAGTCGTCCTCATCTATGGCCGAATATGCAGTGACGTACTGCTCGGGCCTGCCGATCCCCACGGCGGTCGATTGAGCCGTCATGGCATCCGCGACGCTGATAAACGAATCCGTTCGCTTCGCTGCCGACTTCTCTATCGCGATGTAGAACTTGTTTAAAGCTTCGCTCTGATAGGGATGGAAAGCAAGCCCATGTAATGTATGGACAATTTTGAGTTTTGGATTTTGAGTTTTGAGTTTATTTCCCGCGAATCGGCCCAATATCCCCGCCTTGGCGGAATGAGTATGAACGATGTCCGGCTGCAACTGCCGAAGCAGCTTCTTAATCCGGAAGTAGCTTACGGCATCGTTAAAAGGATTGATTGCCCGGCGAAGCCTGTCAACAACAACGACCTTATAGTCCTGTCCCTGTGCCTGGTTGAACAACTCGCCCTCCGGCCCCAACGCCGGCCCGGTCATCAGCGTGACATCATGCCCCCGCTGCGCCAGGACTTTACAAGTGATAAGCGTGTTCTCCTGCGCACCACCTAAGATTAGCCTTGTTATAATATGAACAATCTTCAATATTGGATCCACATTAGACATAAACCTGCAGGCGGAGCGAGCCGGCCGGCTGCGGTTCGGTCTTTTGCTTCGAGTATTTCATTCATCTTTTCGGGCTTCCATCTGCCCACACCTACTTCAACCAGAGTGCCGACGATATTTCTAACCATATTATACAGGAAACCGTCGCCTTCGACATTAACATATATCCACTTGTCCTCGGCTGTGACATCACAGCGGAAAATTGTCCGGACGGAACTCTCCCGCCTGTCGGCGGCGGATGCGAAGGATTTGAAATCTTTTGTCCCAACGAGCAGTTGAGCTGCCCTGTTCATCGCCGGGACGTTAAGTTTCTTCGGTAAGTACCAGCACTGATTCAGCCGGAGCACGGGCCGGTATCGACCGGTGTAAATCGTATAGCGATAGAGTTTATTCTTAACACTGCCGAACAAGTCGAATTCCCCTGGTGCTTCTTCGGCGGATGTCACGACTATCTCGGGCGGAAGCCGGTCGTTGATCGCATCGGCAAAATTTTCCGTGGGGATGGGCGATTCGATCTCGAACAATGCAACTTGTCCCAGGGCGCTGACGCCGGCATCGGTCCGGCTGGCGCCGTGGACGTAAGTTTTGATTCCGACGAGATTCGAAAGGGCCTCGACAAGCTCACCCTGGATAGTTCTCTCGCCCGGTTGTATTTGCCAGCCGTGATACCGGCTGCCATCGTACTGCACGGTGAGTTTTATCTTGCGAACAGCCATGCCGGCTATTAAAGCAATTTTTCAGCGATTTGAACAGCGTTAAGAGCGGCACCTTTTCGCAACTGGTCACCGGCTACCCAGAGATTTATGCCTCGATTTTCAGGGATTGATTCATCCTGGCGGATCCTACCGACCAAAATATCATCTTTGCCGGAAGCATCAATCGGCATCGGGAAGCGGTTATGCTCGCGGTCATCCAATACCGTCACGCCCATCGCGGTGCTCAAAAGGTCTCTTACCTGGTCCGGCGTAATCGGATCGGCAAACTCCAGGTTAATGCTCTCGCAGTGCGCCCGGAAAACGGGAATACGAATGCAAGTACAGGTAATGGCAATCTCCGGACAGTCGAATATCTTGCGGGTCTCATTGACCATCTTGACCTCTTCCAGATTGTATCCGTTTGGCTGGAGTGCAGCATCATGGCTGAAGACATTAAATGCAATCTGATACTTGAACGCCTTGCATGTCGGCTCTTTGCCGGCAAGAATTTCGCGCGTCTGCTGCTCCAGCTCAAGCATTGCCGACTGACCCGCTCCACTGGAGGCTTGATAAGTGCTGATAACCATCCGTTTGACAGGATTTGCCTTGTGCAGCGGCCAGACCGGCACAATACCGATAATTGTCGAGCAGTTAGGATTCGCGATGATACCCTTATTGGCCGCGATTGCCTGCGGATTGATTTCCGGGATCACCAGCGGAACTTCCGGGTCCATTCGATAGGCCGAAGAGTTATCCACAACAACAGCACCGGCCTCGACCGCAGGCGGGGCAAATTCCTTGCTGCGAGACGCCCCGGCACTGAATAAAGCGATATCAATCCCAGTGAAACTATTCTTCGTCAATTCCTCAACAATGTAAGTCTTACCCTTAAATTCGATTTTCTTGCCGGCCGACCGAATGCTTGCAAGCATCTTCAAAGAATCGAACGGAAAATCCCGCTCTTCGAGAATTCTAAGAAATTCCTGACCGACCGCGCCGGTCACTCCTGCTATCGCAAGTTTACAACTCATGACTACATGCTCCCAAATCTTATACCCAAACTTAAGGGCAGCCGAATCGGACTGCCCATCAAACTTCTCGGAAAATCACTATCGGCACATTATAGCGTCTCTACTACCAAAATGCAACACTCTTATCAATATTTTTCGCCATTCAATATTCAACTACGAGCCTTGTCCGCCGATGTTCGCTGCCATACCGCTGCCATTAGGGAGGCTGTGATAATGCAGATGAATACGAATATCGCTGCCGGCATGGCCGTTTTCTCGCTAAAATGCTTCAACGCCAGAACCGTCCCCAGACCGGCGTTCTGCATCCCAATCTCGATAGCAAGCGTCCGCCTTCTGGGTACCTCCATCCGAAAAATCGACCCAACGCCATAGCCTGCCAGCATCCCATAAACATTCAAAACGACCCCAGCGGCCACGATAACCGCCGTAACCTGCGCGAGGTAAGACTTGTTAAGAGCTATCACGAGCGAGCAAATGAATATAATGAATGTTACCGATATCGCCGGGAAAACAGGCAGAATCCTCTCGACCCTGCTCTTGAAGTAATGCCTCACTCCGAATCCGACAAACAACGGCACTATCACCATTTTCATAACACTGGCCACCATATCCATGAATGGAATTTCCAGCATCGACCCCGCTAATAGAAATGTCAATCCCGGCGTCAATAACGGACACAACAGTGTCGAGACCGTCGTCAGTGAAACAGAATACGCCGTATCCGCCTTAGCGATGTAACTCATCACATTGCTCGCCATAGCCCCCGGCGCCGAGCCGGTCAGTATCAATCCAACCGCAATCTCCGGCGGCAGATTAAACAGCTTAGACAGAAGAAACGCCCCTACCGGCATAAGACTGAACTGCGCCGCCGAGCCGACTAAAACGATAAGCGGTCTTTGCGCGATTCGCTTAAAATCCTCGACCTGCAGTACCACCCCGATCCCGAACATGGTCAGCGCAAAAAACCAGTCCATGTAGCCCTTCAGAGCCACAAACGGCCCCGGCCAAAAATACGCCGCCACCCCAAACAAAACCACCCAAACCGCAAAATATTTCGTATAAAATGACAATACCTTTTTCAGCATTCCACAAGTATAAATCTCACCTATCAGGGTGACAATATATAATTATCCCGACCTTATTGGTATCTCGCTTACCGTTTGGCCAAACGTGATTTTTCGGGTTCATTACTCATGCCAGGATGTCTTTGTAGTCGGCGCAGAATTTTTTTCTTTTGCACTGGGGGCAGTGGGTGCCTCTCCAGATGTTGTCGAATTGCTCCATGACTTTTCCAACGATTACTTGATCGTCGGTAATGATGCCGGACTCGAAGTTTCTTTTGTGCTCGCTTTTTGCGCCCATGCCGGCACCGGTGAGATTGGCACTGCCGGTGTAAGCAAATCTACCGTCAATGACCACGGCTTTGAGATGGACCCGCGGGCACAAAATACGCTCCATGCCGGAAATCAAATTCGGGTATTTATCGAAATCCCTTCTAAAAGCCGGCCCCGGCTCCTTTGCGTGCAGCAGTCTGATCTCTACCTGTCTTTTGATCAAATCGGACAGAATCTCAAGAAACGGCACCATCCCGCCGGCTTTATCCACATGAAGGTCTTTCAAATCGGACGTTGCTATCCAGAGAAACCTACGGGCCTTGCCAATTCGGCCGCAAATCACCTTCTGGTATATATCCCTGTCTGTAATAAATTCAAGCATTCCAAGTGAATCCGAATTTCAATCGTCCATGCGATCTCATTTTACTGGCGAACTAACAGCAACGCAATATGACATTCGAAATCCGGTATAAAGCTGTTGAATTCCAGTATTATTATCGGCACCGCCGAATCAATGATCGAGATGCACTTTAAACGAAAGGAACGAATATAAATAGAAAGGGGAAGATATTCGTTAAAAATCTTGAGGGCTGTTTTCGTTTGATTTATTGCTGCTTTTTATGGTTTCTCTGTAGGCTGTTGATGAGTCTCTTGATCCTGCTGGTCCCCGGTTTTTTCCTCTTTCTTGGCTTGGGGCTCTTTCTCCTGCTGTCTCTGAAGCTCCTTTTTTTCGGTTTTTTCGCGTTGGATTGCGTCGTATATTTCTCTTCGATGAACCGGAATACACTTCGGAGCCGTTATACCAAGACGAACCTTATCTCCACGAACATCAACGATTATAATCTCGACGTCGTCGCCGATCATAATTGACTCATCTCTTTGTCTGCTTAGAACCAACATTGCTAACTCCTTTTGCCGACTGGTCTTATCATATTATATATTACGAAAATCCCAGCCAACTGTTCGTCCTGTTGCTCCTCAAATATATTTATATACTCTTGTTTCATAAATACTTAGCTTAAAACCGCATCAATAAACAAATTTTTGACACAAATATATTTCGGCTAATTTCGAGACCAAAAACAACCACTTTTGTCTTTTTTTGGTTAATTAAGTCTGAATTTAACGATTTAGAAGTATATATGCTTTGAATACAAGCACTTATATGAAACAAAAGACATGAAAAAAGATATGTCAATTTTGCCGGACTCGGTCTATTTTGCTACTTTATCTCATGTTTTCGCCAGTATTCATAGCGAATAGCCATCCAGTAGCCGGCAATCGAACCCAATGTACCGAAAGTCACCATTTGTACCGGAAGTACGGAAATAACCGAATTAGAGAAAAAAGCTGCGGGCCAGTTTTGAACCAGATACGGCACTTCTTTTGCGTAAACGGTTGCCATAAAAGCAGTTACGAAAGCACTGGCGATTGAGGGCCAAATATAGCTGACATTAAAAAATTTCTTTGCTACGAACGCGGCACACCCAAAGGAGACTAATACGGCAAAAACAACCTGCCCGACAGCCGGTTGGGCGACGACCGAGCCCAGGTTGCTATCGAGTACTCTAACATCCTGAGCGACTATCCTGATACAAAATTGAGCTACGAAACCTGAGCAGACCAGAGCAAGAATTGCATTCAAATATTTTCCCGGCCCCGAATTTGATTTCTTCTGTGTCTGCTCCAGTTTTTTGCTCGAACAGATTTCCCGGCCTAACAGCACCCCAGCAAAGCCAGCAGCAACAACAAGAAGCCAGAAAAAAGGTTCCAATCTAAGCGACGCAGCAAGTGCCTGACGCTGTGCGGCAGTTGGATTAAGCTGTATCAGACCGGCCATGCTGCCGGAGCGTACGGCCCAAATAGCCAGGCCGGACGGGACCGCCAGAATTCCGATTTCCCGTCCGAACGGCCAGGAAACAAAATAGCCGATAAAGCCCGCGACAAATGCTAAACTCACCAATAACACTGCGCCTCTGGAGCCCATAGCTTCGACCGCGCTGAATGGTTCTGCCAGCGGCCATGCTAAAATACCTATCAACAGAACGCCGATAGTGGCAGCGGCGGCGATTCTCAACTTCATTGGCCAGGACAATTCCATATTTTAACTTCCTTAATTTTGCAGACGGTAAAGTACCATCAAAACTTATGCAGGTCAATAACATAATAGCTATACCTGGAGGTGTCCAGGCAACATCCCAGATTCTATCACGAAACAAATTGACAATTTAACACAGATTTGGTAGAATCATATAATCAGAAGCATTAACGGAGTTGAAAATCGTTCATACGGTGAATTCCAACCAGTTTATCTATCGGAGAGGTCAAAAATGGAAAAAGTGGATACTATTGTTGTTACGCTTTTGCTCCTTTCGATTTCTATCTGCGCAGATATTTCCCAGGCAAATGATTACGGTGCAGTGGTCATAGATGGACCATGGACCAGCCTTCCTGCAGGTGCAAGTCCCGATCTGGCTTTCGACAGTGACTGGAGTGCTCTCACTCTGCGATCCGATTTAACCAATTTTGAATTTTTATTAAGCCCCCATCCAAACAAAGCAATGTCTCCAAACATAGTAAGAGACATAGCCGGTTATAATGGTCTACTATACCTAAGCTACGGAGATATAGCAGTAAATTTTGGCCCTGTTGATATTGTCAGCTACGATCCACTCACCGGGAAGCTGATTCGCGAGATGCTCTGTGTTCCGGAAGACCGTGTAGAGGGATGGTATGCCTCTGCAACTGGTAGATTTTATGTCGCGGGAAATGATGCCAGGGAAAGCTGGACGTTTGGCAATTTTTTCGTCAATGATGGTCTCGGTTGGCAAAAGAAACGCACGATTTATAATGGAGTGCACGTAGATGAAGTAGTTGAATTCAAAGGACATTTATTTACACAAAAAAACGTCGATCAACCACCCCTTTTTGATTATCCATATTTACTTGTCTCCGACAACCAGGGTGCCAGTTGGTCATACGAGCAGATCGACCCTGGGCCTCTCGACAACACACCACCTTATTCCTCAGCAGTGGTAAGTGGTTTCGAAATAGTGACACAACAAATCCACGATGGATCCACCCGTGAAGTTGAATACCTTTACACTACTTTCGTGTGGAACCAGGCCGGAGAGGGCAAAGTTTCGAGGCTCTATCGCTTCGATGGTCAGAATTGGGAACGCGTCAGGATTTATACACCAAGTGGTGAGCCAAGAGGCAACATATCTATATTAGGAGCCTTCAAAGGCCAGCTCCTTGTCTTTTTTTCCACTGGTTCTGGAAATCATATATATGCTCTGGATAGTCTGACACAAAAGGAATTGCCATTCTTGAAAAAAAGGTTCGAGTTGGGATCACCTGGACAAATGTTCCGTTATGCAGAGTATGATGGCTGGCTTTATTGTATATTACGCGACCAAAATACATACCGTGCAATGAATGTTTCTCCCCGTAGATACATCTTGTATCGGACGCAAGATCTAATAAATTGGGAGACAATTGGCCCGCTTTTTCTTCCACCCGGTGCTAATCCTTGCACTCTCGGCTTTGTCCACAGTCGGTTATATGTTGGCGCTGCAAATAAGTTTCTGGGTTATGAGCCAGACTACGTTGAATCACGTCAGTGTTATGTTTATACAATCCACAATTCTACCCTGCAATGGGATGCAGAGATACCGATTGGCTCAAGCGTAAGTTTAAAGATTCGCACTTCGTCCCCAAAAAAAATCCCCGACGATCTCCCCTGGGTAGGTCCCGATGGCACAGAGAATACAGCGTTTACTTCTTCCGGGCAACTACTGCACTCCGAACATAACGGCGACGACGTTCTACAGGTCGCCATCTATAAAACCCCCAACAACGATGGTGAATACCCACATGTCAGAAGTGTGACTCTAAACTCCCCTGATGGTTCAGTCAGTTTAGCTGTAGATGAAGGGGCGGGCTTGTACACTGCTGTCAATGCAACGGATCCCAACGGTGCCGAATATGTATCTCAGGTTTTCGCATTGCAGGAACCTATTGCAGGCGGTAATCTATTTTATGATAGTGCTACGCCCGACCAAACCAGTTTGAACTTTCAAGTGCGCTCCAGCTTGACTGAAACTCAGTTGATGGAGCATCCTTTTATTGGGCCGGATGGTACCTCAAACACATTCTATCAATCTACTGGCCAAGCACTCTGGAGCGGACACGATGGTGATACCTGTATACAATACCGAGCTATCTTTGCTTCATCTGAGCCTACCCTAGCCCCTTTCTTACGTAAAGTTGTTCTTATAACGCAGAGGAATAAGCTGGATCACTTCGATATTCAGTCGGATAGCCCCAACACCTGGACAGCAGGTCGATTTTATCCAATAACAATAGAAGCCCGATCAGCGGATGGCACGCTTGTTCTCATTGAAGGTCGAGTTTCACTGTCAGCTATAGCCGCAGATGTAGGTGAATCAGTACCCATTCAGCCAAAAGAAATCAGCTTAGTTAACGGAATTGGAACCTTGAATGTATTACTACAACGGGCCAATCCAACTCAGATTTGTGTAGAACTGGCTGATATAAAAAGTTGGAGTACGCCTATTAACGTACAACCTGACGAAGCACATTCCATCTCGGTGACCAGTAGTTTGGAAGAGCCAGTCCCCAACTGGTCGCCCGTCGGCCAAGCGAGTCAACCGTTCACTCTATCGTTGACAGTACTGGATCGTTATCGCAATCCTGTTACAGAATACACGGGGACTGTTCGATGCGAACGCTGGAGTTGGCAATCTGAGGATCAATTAATTCCTTCCTATATATTTCAGCCCGGTGATAACGGTTTCCACGAGTTCATTTCCGGAGTCATTATTGATCAGACCGGAGAGTGGAATTTGGTATGTTACGATGAAACCACACCGCAAATATCAGGGGCATTAACTGTCAACATCCAGTAAAACGTAGAAAAATAGACTTTTTTCTTCATCTATAACTATACGGGTGTTGGTTAATTTTTAGGCTTGACTGTTTAGCTTTTTTCATAAACAATTAATTATGTCAGTAAATACATGTTAAAGTGTATTGAGATATAGTCTAACCAGACGATAGAAAAAGAAGGAATAGAAAATTATAACCTGAGCTTAAGCTTCTGACCGACTATGCCCAGGAGACAGTATGACCTCGCGTTAAAGACGGAGGTAAATATTAATGGATTATTAAGGGCGAGGTGAGCTGTGGAACAGTCAGATATTAAAAGTCATAGCGTATTAAAATCGGACTCTCAGACGGTCTTGAACGGCCATGTAAAGGACTTTGCTGTAGATTCCGACAAGATGATGGACCTGGCAGGTGTAAGATTTCATTTCATTGGGGCCGGCGGTATCGGAATGAGCGGGCTGGCGCAGCTTCTAATGAAAAACGAAGCAATTGTAGCCGGATCGGACCAGATGCCGAGCGAAGTTGTAAACAGTCTTTGCCGGATGGGCGCCGACATCAAAGTCGGCCATCGTGTCGAGAATCTCAGCGCTGAAACCGACGCCGTCGTTATCTCAGCCGCTATTAAAGATGACAATCCGGAGCTGAGCGAGGCATGCGAACGGGGATACAGGATCTATAAATACGCCGATATGCTGGGTGAGTTGATGAACCGCTATGAAGGTATCGCAATCAGCGGCACTCACGGCAAAAGCACGACAAGCGGGTGGCTAATTCATCTGCTAAAACAAGCCGGCATGGATACGAACTTTATCATAGGAGCCAAAATCGGCCAATTAGGCACATCTTCCGGCGCCGCTGACAGCAAGTACTTCATGGCCGAGGCCTGCGAATACGACAGGAGCTTCCTGAACCTCAAGCCGAAAATAGCCTGTATACTCAATGTCGAGCAGGACCACCTGGATTACTATAAGGACGAAGATGAGATAGTCGAGGCGTTCGGTGAATTCGCGCTCGGCACCAAACCGGGCGGCATTGTCATTGCCAATGGCCAGGATGCGAATGTAGCGAAGATTATCCAGCGGCTGGGAACAGGTTTGCGATGTGAGACCTTCGGACTTGAGAATAATTGTAATTTTTATGCCGAGAATATCGCGCTGAATGACGGGCTTTATGCTTTCGACGTATATTATAATAACAAATTGCTGGGAGGGACGAAAATCTCGCTGCCCGGCAAGCACAATATTCTAAATGCACTGGCGGTCATCGCTATGGCGATAAACGTCGGGCTGGAACCCGAACGAGTACTTGAATTGCTGCCAGGCTTTACCGGTATCGAACGCCGGCTGATGCTCAAGGGCCGGTTCGGCCAAATTACAGTCCTCGACGACTACGCCCACCATCCGACGGAAATCAGGGCGTCGCTCGCGGCAATACGGCAGAGGTATCCTTCGAAACAAATCTGGTGCATTTTTCAGCCGCATCAGTACAGCAGAACAAGGTTTTTGCTTGATGATTTTGCAGAAAGCTTTAAGCTTGCCGATGTAACGATTGTACCGGAAATTTATTTTGTCCGGGATTCTCTGGCGACCAAACAAAAGGTTAACGCACAGATATTAGTCGACAGGATGCAGGAAAATGGAACGCAGGCGCTATTCATAGAGAGCTTTGAAGCGATTTGCGATTATTTAAAGAACAACGTAGGTCCCGGTGAACTGGTAGTTACCATGGGTGCAGGCGATATTTGGAAGGTGGCAGATGAGTATCTTCAGTGGCTTAGAGCAAATCGTTGAGACAGATTATCCGCTGGCCAAACGAACATGGTACGGCCTTGGCGGACCGGCCGACTATTTTATCAGACCCAAAACTACCGAGCAGCTCAAGGAAGTAGTCAAACGGTGCAACGAGAATGATATCCGAATCTACGTAATGGGCTTCGGCTCAAATCTTCTTATCGGTGACGACGGTCTGCGGGCAGCAGTGATCAAACTCGAAGCTGAGCAGTTTGCACAAATTAAGTATGATGCCCAGGAAGTAACCGCCTGGGCCGGAGCGGAATTGAGCAAGCTGGTTCTAAAGTGTGTGGAAAAAGGGCTCTCAGGCATCGAAGCCCTGACGGGGATACCAGGCTCGGTGGGCGGAGCCGTGAAGATGAATGCGGGCGGTAATTTCGGAGACATAGGCGCAGCAGTGGAATCTGTTACGCTCATGGATAGTGCCGGTAAAGTCTTTGAAAAGAGCAAACCGGAACTGGCATTTGACTACCGCAAAACCAACATTACAGCAAAATTTGTTCTGAGCGCCCGACTGAAATTCAACTCCGCCGATCCGGAGCAAATCATGCGGACGGTCAAAGAAATCTGGATTTATAAAAAGAATAATCAGCCGCTGAAAACGAAAAATTCGGGCTGTATATTCAAGAATCCGCCAGGAGCTTCGGCCGGCGCTTTGATCGACAGGGCCGGCCTGAAAGGACTTCAGATTGGTGGAGCTGTCGTCAGCGAGAAACACGCTAATTTTATAATCGCCAACACCGGATGCAGCAGTCGCGATGTTACCAGGCTGATAGAAGCCATAAAACAGAGAGTTAAAGAACAGTTCGACATCGAACTGGAACTTGAAATCGAAATCTGGGATTAGTAAGCCGAAGCAATTTTAAATTGGAAATAGTACGTAGCAAACTAAAAGTAGCCGTTCTTGCCGGCGGTATTGGCTCCGAGCGGGAAATCAGTCTCCAGAGCGGCAAATGTATTGCTCAGGCATTAAAAGAAGCCGGCTTCGAAGTAGCCACAGCTGACATTCGTCCGGACAATCTTGATATATTGAATGACAAAAGCGTCGATGTGTTCTTTCCGGCACTGCACGGCAAATTCGGTGAAGACGGCCAGCTCCAGCAAATACTCGAGGACAAATCGCTTCTCTATGTCGGTAGCGGGCCAGAAGCAAGCAAAGCGGCATTTGACAAAGTGGCGAGCAAAAAGCTATTCGAGCAAGCCGGTATTGCCACACCCGAGGCTATTGAGTTCGGCCCCGAAACCGATATCAGCCTGCTTGAAGAACAGTTGCGGGATTTTGCGCAGAAATACGTTGTAAAGCCCATAAGGCAGGGAAGTAGCGTCGGCGTGACTATTGTCTCGACGCCGCACGAAGCTGTAGTTGATGCCCGGAAAACATTCAGCGAGTTTGGCGACTGTATGATCGAAGAATTCGTGCCGGGCACGGAAGTGACGGTAGGCATCCTGCACGGCCGGCCTTTGCCGATCATCGAGGTACGAGTAAAAGGCGGCTTCTACGATTATCACGCAAAATATGCCGACGAGAAAACAAAGTACCTGTTCGATACAATCACGGACACGGCCATAGCGGAAAATCTCAGCCGGGCAGCAGTCGAATGTTTCAATGCGCTGGGCTGCCGACACTTTGCAAGAGTCGATTTCCTCCTGAGCGGTGAAAAAATCGCTTACGCCCTGGAAGCCAATACGATCCCGGGCTTTACAAGTCATTCGCTGTTGCCCAAGGCAGCATTAAAAGCAGGACTCTCGATGAGCGATCTGTGCAGCAATATTGTCGAGGCGGCATATTCATCGCTCGCCGGGCATAAAATATAAGGCAAGACGCAGAACCATGGCAGTAAGTAGAAAAAGAAAAAAGAGCAAGCCCAAAAAAATATCATTCAAGCTCAGCGGCCTCAAAAAAAAGAAAAGACAACGAGCAAGCTGGTTTGGGCCGAGCCTGATAATTATTTTGAAAGTACTGGCCGTCGTCTGCGTTCTCTGCGGGATCGTTATCGGGCTCATGTTCCTAGAGAAATACGTGAAAGAGACTGTTCCCGCCGCCAGAGGATCGGTCGACCTGGAGCTTGCCGATGTCCCCATCTGGGCCAGTGACCGGCTCAAGGACAAAGTTCGCGCCGCAGCAACAGCAAATGGTGTCAATCTTGGACTTGACGAAGATACCGCATTATACGTACATCGCAACATCGAGCAGCTCATCGTCTGGCTGGACGAAGTAGAAGTACTAACCTTACACGACCGCCTGCGGGTCGAAGCCCAGTGGCGAAAACCTGTGGCTCTGGTCAAATCGGGCCTGATCAAATTCTACGTTGACGCCGAGCGGGTTGTGCTGGACTTTGTGCCGATACCGGATCTTCCAATCGTCGAGATAAAGGGACTGCCGCCGGTTACAAAAATACCGCCGCTGGGGGAAGTCTGGCAACGAGACGACCTCGCCGCCGCTGTGGTGATATTAGACCGGCTCGATCGAAGAGACAAAACTCTCACCTCTGGCAAGCCGCTGCTCTATGAAATCGACCGCATCGACGTGAGCAATTTCAACGGCCGTCAAAACAGCCGCCACGCTCATATTATTCTTTACTCGAAAGACAACACCGAAATTATCTGGGGTGCCGAAGTGGGCAAATGGCAACAGCATCTGGAATCTACAGACCAGGAAAAATTAGCCAAGCTCTATGGCTATTATGAAGATTACGGCTCGCTTTCGGGCGGCGCAAGATACATCAACCTGCGCGATCCGCGTGACAAGATATCCCTGCCGATTGATAAATATTAGATGCCTGCAAGACTATTCAATCCGGCCGCCAGGTCGGTATAGCGATAGGGTATTTGAAATTCTACACAGATTAATTTCAGCTTTTCGAGAACTTCCTCGCTCAACCTGCTCTGGAAATCCGCATCTCCATTGCAGCAAAAGATTCGGCAGCCGGAAAACCGATATTCGTAAACACTACACTTACCGTCAATATTGTATGGACACCGGCCTGACGGCATCGGCTTGATTTTTTCGTCACCCAGATTCGCCGCCAGATACATCAACTCCGGCGAGGTGATAAACAGACGGTGGTCAAATCCATCGAAATCACAACAATCCCCGCAGGACCTGCACGACCCGGCCAGGTCACCACCCGAGCACACTTGCAGGTCCAGCCACTTATAAACTTCGGCTACTCTTTCGAGCAGTTGCCCAGTTGCATCGAATCCTGCCACCATTTTTTGTTCCTCTTGATATCTTCTATTTCCTCAAAGCTGTAGAGCCTGCCGCAATTGATGCCGGGACATTTTTGTGCCGCCTTGTTCCAGGTGCCCGGGCTTGCCAGGTTGCTCGCCCAGAAGGGCCAGCTTCGGCACTGGCTCGGCCGAACAGAATAAATCACACACTGTTTGCCGCCGGCCCCGGCCTGCAGGAATATACAGTCTTTGGTAGTTTGATGTTCGATAATCGTCGTACGAAGCCCCACCCGCCTGAGGTATTTCTGCCGGAACTGCCCCACCGTCATTTTCAGAAAATCGGCAATGATTTCAATCTCCGGCCTCGTCACCCAGATATACCCCTCCCCCGGCCCAGAGCAGCAGCACCCACACTCCTGACACTCAAAATGCAATCCGGCAACGTACCATTTAGTTTTTTTCTTCGCCAACATCTTACCACTTCAGAACGGCGCCGGTGTCGGCGCTGGTTGCCATTGCGGCATATTTTGCCAGGCAGCCTTCGGTGATCTTCGGCTTCGGCGG
>Ga0315541_1001137_pt1 | contig 25759 bp, 23 predicted proteins | sample SalMarSW160190MG_FD_203095 | JGI IMG/M metagenome (GOLD analysis project Ga0315541, IMG submission 203095) | Salt marsh sediment microbial communities from the Plum Island Ecosystem LTER, Massachusetts, United States - Salt Marsh Sediment SW1601-190 ...
TAGATACTCCGATCGACTTTGATGAGCTGACTAAAATCGGCTCTATGATGGGGTCTGGTGGGATGATAGTGATGGATGAAGATACCTGCATGGTGGATATGGCAAGATATTTTGTCAACTTCTGTTGCGAAGAATCCTGTGGAAAATGTATTCCCTGCCGTGAGGGATTAAGGGTGCTCTCGGGGATCTTGACTAATATCTGTGAGGGCGAGGGGAAAGAGGAGGAATTGCAGACTCTGGAGCGTGTAGCCGAGGTAATGAAGGATGCTTCGCTTTGTGCCCTTGGTGCCACAGCTGCCAATCCCGTCCTCACAACCTTAAGGTACTTCAGGGATGAATATGAAGCTCATATAAAAGATAAGCGGTGCCCAGCCAAAGTCTGTAAGAATTTAATCAATTACTATATTGGTCCCGAGAAATGCGAAGCTTGTATGATTTGCCTTCGGAATTGCCCTACTGGAGCTATCCAGGGAGGAAAGAATTTAGTGCACTGGATAGAGCAGGACAAATGCATAAAATGTGGTATATGCTACCAGGTATGCCCTGAGCGTTTTAGCGCAGTGGAGAAGCTTTCCGGGGAACCTGTCCCTGCACCAGTGCCAGGAAGAGAAGTAGTTCGCAAAAAGGAGTAAAAAATGGAAAAGCTTATAAGCTTAGAAATAGACGGGAAAGATGTAAAGGCAAGGGAAGGAATGACTGTTTTAGAAGCAGCCAAAGAAGTGGGCATCGAGATACCAACGCTTTGCTATCATGAAAAACTGGAACCTTACGGCGCTTGCCGAATTTGCAGTGTAGAGGTAGAAAGAGGAGGAAGAACTCAAGTAGTAGCCTCCTGCGGTTATCCAGTAGAAGAAGGGATGAAGGTAAAAACCCGCTCTGAAAAAATCGATAAAATAAGGAAAACAATTATTGAACTGATTGCTCCCTCCCTGTCTGATGGGGGAGTTGTTGGAAAAGTGAGAGAGCTAGCTGATGAATATGGGGCTGATACCTCCACGTTTATGTCCACGTTTAAGGCAACTCCAACAAGATGTATCCTTTGTGGCCAATGTGTGCGTTATTGCTCTGAGGTTGTGGCAGCAAATGCTATCGGATTTGTAGGAAGGGGTGTAGGGCGTCGGGTGGTTTTCTTGCCTGAAAGGGCTTCTCGTTTCTGTCCTACGTGTCGTGAGTGCTATGATGTCTGCCCTACAGGTAAAATTGCAGCAGAAACAGATGGGAGCATCTTCCCTGAATTCTCCATTGATGACTTCCTCTCGGGAAAGATGTGAATTAAAAGGAGGAGATTGGAATGGTAATACCGCTTCATAGAGTTAATATTTTCACCGGAACAAAATCTGGCATTGCAATAGACAGTGCTCAAGAATACGCGGACTTGATTCACAGGGCCAAAAGGCCACTTCTTGTAGTTGGTCCTCTCTTGCTAGCATCTACGGCTGATGGCAAAATTCTTATGGAGTATGCCTTGGACATCGCTAAAGCGGGTGATATTCCCATATGTGCGACAGCTCAGACTAGAGGGAAGATCGTGGAGTTAGGAGTACAGCCAGATAGCGTTTATGATGTCGTCGAGATAGTAAATGCTCTTAAAGACCCTGACTGGCAGGGAGTTAAGAAGGAGGGAAACCATGACCTGGTGATCTTCTTCGGCATAAGGTCGGATCTTGGTAACCAAAGCCTTTCTACACTCAAACACTTCGCGCCTCATTTAAAGACTATGACGCTGTGCAAGTATTACTTCCCCCATGCCAATTACTCACTCCCTAATTTCAAGAAGGATGCGAAGTGGCAGGAGTTCTTAGAAAGCTTGATAGCCAATTTAAAGAAAGGAGACTAAAGGAAAATGGAAGGCGAATTTCATGTAGATATGGGACCTCAGTATGAAGGAGAGGTGATAAGAAAGCAAGACCTCTACATCGAGTTCGGTGGGCCAAAAGCAGCACATAAGTTTGAATTAGCAACAGTTAAAAGTCCTGATGAAATAGAGAATGAGAAAGTAGAAGTTATTGGCCCAGACATAGGTGATTTGGAACCTTATGATGCAGAGAAAGGCGGTGGTAGCTATCCTATTGCCGTTCTGGTAGATGTTGCCGGGGGGGAATTGGACAAGGATGCCGAAGCAATCATTGAGAGAAGAATTCACATGTTCACCAATATGATTGAGGGCTGGTATCATATGAATCAGAGGCAGGATGTATGGATGAGAATGAATAAAGACTGCTATAAAAAGGGCTTTAATTCCTTGCGAGAGTTGGGGGAAATCTATAACTTGCTCTTCACTTCAGAGATGTCAATCATTGAAAAAATCCAAGTCACTATTATCACCGATGAAAAAAAGATAGAGGAGCTTCTTCCCCATGCTTTGGAAGTTTATGCTGCCAGGGATGAGCGGGCAAGGACCTTGAATGATGAGGATGTGGATACTTTCTACGGCTGCGTTCTATGCCAGAGCTTTGCCCCAACCCATGTCTCTATCATAACTCCAAATAGAATTGCCAACTGTGGAGCGATAAACTGGTTTGACGGCAGAGCTGCCGCCAAGATTGACCCTGAGGGGCCCATATTTGCCATACCGAAGGGGGAGCTTATAGATGCTATAAAAGGTGAATATACAGGAGCGAATGCAATTGAAGCTGAAAAGTCTCTGGGAAACTACGATAGAGTTTATCTCTATAGTGCATTTGAGCACCCCCATACATCTTGTGGCTGTTTCGAAGCAATTGTATATTATATTCCTGAGGTGGATGCCTTTGGAGTGGTGAACAGAGACTTCAAGAGTGAAACTGTAGTAGGAGAAACATTTTCCCACATGGCTGGTGAAACTTCTGGAGGAAAACAAATAGAAGGAAGATTGGGAACTGGACTGGAGCAACTAAGGTCTCCCAAATTCATCCAGGCGGACGGTGGCCTGGCCAGAATAGTGTGGATGCCCAAGGATATAAAGGAAAGGTTTAAAGATGTCCTGGAAGCGAAAGGACTCTACGATAAAATAGCCACAGAGGAAGACGTTAAAAACGTGGATGAGCTTCTAGAGTTCTTAGAAAAAGTGGGGCATCCCTGGCTAAAAGGGGAAGTAGAGCTTCCAGCGTAAATGTCAGAGGTAAAAGGTGAAATTCATAATCCTATCTCAGTTTTAATTGAGGAGGTTTGCTATGCCAGTTGCAGGTTCTGAGATTGTAAAGTTGCTTCCCGGAAGGAGACCGTGTAAGGACTGTGGCTTCCCTACTTGTTTTGCTTTTGCCATGAAGCTAGCGTCGGGTGGAGCTACTGTAGACAAATGCCCTTACCTCTCCGAGGAGGTGAAAGCCAAGCTACTGGATCTTCTGGCACCGCCGATAAAGCTTGTTGCCATAGGCTCTGGGGAGAACGCTGTCAAAATCGGGAACGAAGAAGTGATATACCGGCACGAGAAGACTTTTGTCCACTCGCCAGGCATTGCCCTCCTTATCTCAGACAAAGAGGACAATGCCAAAATCGATGAGAAGATAAAGAAGATAAAGGAATTGCAATTCCCCTGGGTCGGCGTAAATCTAAAGGCAGACCTTTTGGCACTTTATTTTGAATCGGGGGATAAGGACAAGTTTTTGGCTTTGGTGGAGAAAGTTTATGATTCAACAGACCTGGGCATGGTCTTAATCTCAGAAGATATGGACGCCTTATTTGCTGCGCGGGATATATGCGCGGATAGACATCCACTTCTTTACCCCATAACGAAGGGAAACATTGATGAGGCCATTCCCAAGATTAAAGCGAACCTTACTCCTGTTGGCCTTCGTGGGGGGAGTATTGAGGAACTTGTTCCTCTAACTACCAAGTTAAAAGATGCTGGGATTGAGGAACTGGTTTTAGACCCTGGTTCTAAAAATTTGCTGGAGGCAATAAGAGACCAGACTTTTATCAGAAGGGCAGCGCTAAAGCAAGGTTTCAGGCCTCTTGGCTATCCTACTATTGCCTTTCCTTGCTTCATGGCCAAAGATGGACTGAAGGAAATCATAGCTGGCTCGGCGTTTATAAGTAAATGGGCCAGCATTATTGTCCTTTCTGATTTTGACCAGTATTCTCTGCTTCCTCTTCTAGTTCAACGGCTTAATATCTATACCGATCCTCGTTTTCCTATGGCAGTAGAGGAGAAGTATTATGAAGTAGGGGAACCTCATGAATCCTCCCCGGTCCTTGTCACTTCAAACTGGGCTTTGACCTACTTCCTTGTCTCATCGGCTGTCGAGGCTACCAAGGTCCCTGCCTACATTTGTGTTAAGGACGCGGAAGGGCTTGGTGTCCTCACTGCCTGGGCGGCAGGTAAGTTTAGCGGTGATTCCGTAGGAGCATTTATTAAGAAATGTGGCATCGAGGATAAGGTGAAACATAGAAAGATAGTTATCCCGGGGAAAGTGGCCAGAATCAAAGGTGAGCTGGAAGATGCTTTGAACCTCGAATGGGAGATAATAATTGGTCCCCGGGAAACGACCGGAATAGCGGCCTTCCTTCCTGGATTTGCCAAGCAACTTAAGGAATGATTACAGAGGAGCAAACTAACCAAGCAGTAGCTGAGATTTTAAGCTTGCATAAAAAGGAGAAGAAAAATTTAATCCCGCTATTGCAAGAAGTTCAGACAAAGCTGGGGTATCTCTCCAAGAAAACGATGCAAGACATTGCTGACTTCTTGGAGATGCCAGAGGTTGAGGTTTGGGGGGTTGCTACCTTTTATAATCAGTTCCGCTTTGTTCCGTTAGGAAAATACCACACCATGGTTTGTATGGGGACTGCCTGTCACTTAGCGGGGGGTAGACTTATTTTGGAGGCCCTGGAGCGTGAGTTAGATATCAAAGTAGGCGAGACTGCCGAAGATGGTAACTTTAGCTTGGAAAGGGTCGCTTGTATTGGGTGCTGCATGCTGGCTCCTGTGATAGTGATAAGGGATAAAATTCATCCTAAGATGACGCCTTTTAAGGTGGAAGAGGCTTTAATACCGTATAAGCAAGAAACTCAGAAAGAGAAGAGTTGAGGCAGAGCCCCTACCCCTCTCTATCTCTGTCTCTATCTTGTGTTTAACGTGACTTTCGAGGAAATTAATAATAGAGCGAAGTCGGAATGGGAAGCTCTGCAGAAGGGCAGCTATATTCTTGTCGGCACAGCTACTTGTGGTCGGGCAGCCGGCGCCATGGATGTAGTTGATGCCTTTAATAATGAGCTAACACGGCAAGGTCTGGCAGTCCCGATTATCCAGGTTGGGTGCACGGGTCTATGCTATGCCGATCCCTTGGTCGTTATATCCAAGGCTGGCTCTCTTCGTGTTGTGTATGCCAATGTGACTCCGGAGATTGTACCTCGTCTTGTGGAAGGTTATGTTGCCGGCGATGACCCTTGCCTTGAGCTTGCCTTAGGCACCCTTGAAGGATGTAATGGGGAAGCAGTCTACATTCCAGAACTTCCCAGGTTTGAGCATGAACTTCGTCTTATACTGCGCCGCTGTGGCTGCACCGACCCTGAAAATATAAGTCACTACATCGCCAATGATGGCTACAGCGGTCTGGGAAAAGCGTTAAAGATGTCGCCTGAGGAAATAGTTGGGGAGCTGAAGAAATCCGGGCTGCGGGGGCGGGGAGGGGCTGGATTCCCTACACATCGAAAGTGGGAGCTATGCCGTAAGGCTAGAAGCACACCAAAATGTGTCATATGCAATGCTGATGAAGGAGACCCCGGTGCTTTTATGGACCGGGTGGTTCTGGAAAGCGACCCCCATCAAGTTATCGAGGGCATGATTATTGCCGGTTACGTCGTAGGTGCCGAGCAAGGTTATATCTATGTCCGTGCTGAATATCCTTTAGCTATTGAGCGTGTTCAGATTGCTTTAAAGCGAGCCGGGGAACTAGGTTTCCTGGGAGATAATATCTTAGGGAGTGGTTTTGGTTTCCATATCGAGATAGCAGCAGGAGCTGGTGCTTTCGTCTCTGGTGAAGAAACAGCGCTTATAGCGGCTGTTGAGGGAAAAATGAGCACGCCTAGACCCAGGCCACCTTATCCTGTCGAGCTTGGATTATGGGATAAACCTACTCTGTTAAACAATGTTAAGACCTTTGCTTATGTTCCTTTGATAGTTAAACGAGGGGCGGATTGGTTTGCCTCCAATGGCACTGAGGGAAGCAAAGGCACGGCGGTGTTCACTCTGGCAGGCAAAGTAGCCAATTCGGGATTGGCCGAAGTGCCTATGGGAACAACACTTCGTGAGCTTATTTATGACATCGGTGGTGGAATTGCTAAAGAAAAGCAGTTTAAAGCAGTACAGATAGGGGGTCCCTCGGGGGGGTGTCTCCCCGAGACTTTGCTCGACATACCTATCGATTATGATTCCCTTCGAGAGGCTGGCTCGATGATGGGCTCAGGGGGTATGATTGTCATGGATGAGGATAACTGCATGGTTGATGCTGCGAGGTTTTTTCTTGATTTCTCTACCAGGGAATCCTGTGGGAAATGCACTATGTGTCGCTTAGGGACTTTGCAAATGCTAAACATTTTGGAGGATATCACGGCTGGCCGAGGCAAAATAGAGGATATTGACCTTCTCCTCGCATTAGCTGAGGACGTTAAGATAGGGTCGCTTTGTGGCTTAGGAAAAACAGCCCCCAACCCTGTCCTCACAACCCTGCGTTATTTCCGGGATGAATACGATGCTCACGTCTTGGAGAAGCGCTGCCCCGCCAGAGTATGTCCCGAACTCACTGCTTATTATATCCTTCCAGACAAGTGTGATAGAGCCTGTGAGCATTGTGTTTTGACCTGTCCCACAGAAGCAATTAAGGGAGGTAAAGGGGAAGTTAAAATCATAGATCAGGAAAAGTGCTCTAAGTGTGGTACATGCTTGGAAGTCTGCCCTCCCGAGTATAATGCAGTGGTGAAGCTATCGCCTGTCAGCTTGCTGCCTTCCCCGAATTTGTCTGAAAGGAGAGCAAGGAAATGACCAAAACTATTGCTATCGCAGGAAAAGGAGGTACAGGTAAGACTAGTGTTGCTGCCTTACTCATCAAGCTCCTTTCTCAAAAGGGATTGGTTCTGGCTGTAGATGCTGACCCTAGCACTAATCTTAACCAGGCGCTGGGTCTGCCTCTGGATGATAGTAAGACTGTGGGTAGAATACGGGAGAAGATGACTGAAGATGTATCGAAGGGGCGTTTTAGCCCCTCAATCAGCAAGCCGGAATATCTGTTTGGCAAGATAGTGGAATCCTTGGCGGAGTCCAAAGGATTTGACCTTTTGGCTATGGGGCGCCCGGAGGGGCCGGGATGCTATTGTGCGCCCAATGAGTTTTTGCGTGCCTCCTTAGATAAGCTGGTGAAAGATTATAAGTATAATTATATTGTCATGGATTGTGAGGCAGGCATGGAACACATTAGTCGCCAAACAACCAGAGATGTGGATGTTTTGCTCATTATGTCTGACCCCACAATAAGAGGTGTCACTGTGGCAGCTCGAATTAAGGAGCTCATTGGAGAATTGAGAACAAAGGTGGGTGAACTCGGGCTTATAGTCAACCGTGTCCGAGGAGAATTATCTCCAGAGATAAAGAAGGTAATTGACGAATCTGGCCTTCAGATTATTGCCCTGATTCCAGAAGACCCCGATATGGCGGGTTTGGAAATGAAGGGAAGACCCGTAACTGAACTCCCCCAGGAATCTCCCCTTCAATTAAAGGTCAAAGAGATAGCTGAAGGCTTACGTTTATGATTGAGAAAATATCCTCCCTGGTGGAGGATTTGCGAAAATAAGTCGAAAGGCAGGTGAGGACTTATGGATACAAAAGAATACCCGGCGATATGGTTACAAGCCGCTGGATGTACTGGCTGCTCAGTATCTCTTCTCAATGTTATAAATCCCTCTATTAAAAACCTCTTAGTTGATGAAGTGCTTCCAGGCAGTCATATAAATCTAAGGTTTCATCCTACTGTAATGGCGGGGGCGGGAGCGCCTGTCATTGAAGTTATGGTGGATACGTCACGGAAGAAAAAGGGAGGTTACATCCTGATTGTAGAAGGGGCTATACCCACCGCTAAAGGTGGTATCCATGGCGTGGTTGGTGAAAAGGATGGGAAACAGATGACCATGCAATCCTGGGTTGAAACATTGGCCAAGGATGCCTTGGCGGTCATTGCTTTAGGTAGCTGTGCTGCCTTTGGGGGAATTCCCGCTGCTCATCCCAACCCTACTCAGTGTCGCAGCGTCGGTGAGGTTCTTCAAGCCAAAGGCATCAATACTCCATTGGTAAACATCCCCGGTTGTCCACCACACCCTGACTGGTTTGTGGGCACGGTGGCAAACATCTTGCTTTCCGGTCTGCCGAAGCCGGATGATTTGGATGAACATAGGCGTCCTAAGGCTTTCTATGGACAAACAATCCATGAGAACTGCCCACGGCGAGCCTACTATGATGAAAATAAGTTTGCTAAGAAGTTTGGCGATCCCGGGTGCAATTACGAATTAGGATGCAGAGGGCCTATAACCCACGCCGATTGTCCCTTGAGGTTGTGGAACAATAAAGTCAATTGGTGTATAGGTTGTGGTGCCACTTGTATTGGCTGCACGGAGCCCGGGTTCTTTGACATATCCCCGCTTTATGAGAAAGTAAGCGAAGCTGCTTTGCCAGAGGAGGTTTGAATTAATGGGCAAGATTATAATTGATCCAGTTACTCGTCTTGAGGGACATCTTAAGGTGGAGGCAGTAGTTGAGGGCGGTAAGGTGAAAGAGGCTAAAAGTTCAGGGATGCTGTTCCGCGGTTTAGAGCTAATCATGCGGGGCAGGGACCCACGTGATGCCCAGCGGATAGCTCAACGTATTTGTGGAGTTTGCCCGACAAGCCATTCTATTGCCGCTGCTTTAAACCTGGATAGCGCTTTTGGCATCGCCGACAAAATCCCCGACAACGGCAGAATTATCCGCAATCTAATTCTCGGGGCAGCCCATATTGCTGACCACATCCTTCATTTTTATCACTTGGTGGCTCTTGATTATGTAGATGTGTCTAAATTGGCAAAGTATGAAGGGAATAATCCAGCCTTAAATTCAATAAAGAGCTTTATTGCGCGAGGGGAATTGGGGCCTTTTATACCTCGTTATGAAGGTGATTATCGCCTGCCCGATGAAGTCAATGAGCAGGCGGTAGCCCACTATGTCGCGGCATTCGACATGCGTCGTAAAAGTCAGGAGATGCTTGCCCTGTTCGGGGGCAAGATGCCTCACAACATGGGCGTAATGCCCGGTGGAGTTGCTTCTGTACCCACGGTTGACAATATCACATCTTTCCTGTGGAGGTTGAAGGAGCTTCAGGAGTTTATTGATAATGTTTACCTCCCAGATGTACTAGCGGTGGCCCAGGTTTACCCAGATTACTTTGAGATTGGTCATGGCTGCGGGAGTTTACTTGCTTATGGCTCCTATGAGCTGGATGGAAGGGAAGTAGACCTCACCAAGAGGAAAAGATTTTTTAAGCTCGGGACCACCTCTACCAGTCTTAAGTTTAGCGAACTCGATCCAGCTAAAATTACCGAAGAGGTGAAGCATTCCTGGTATGCCGATTCTATCAGTGGCAGACATCCCTCCCAGGGAGATGTCGTTCCTGACGAGGAAAAGAATGGAGCTTATTCTTGGATAAAATCACCTCGCTATGGCGGGACGGTTTTTGAAGTTGGACCGCTGGCCCGAATCATGGTCAACTATGCCGGCGGCAATCCCGGAGTCAAGAGCCTGGTTGATTCTGCCTTATCCCAGGCAAATATAAGCCCCGATAAGATGTTTTCTGTCATGGCGCGTAATCTTGCTCGAGCCTTGGAGACTAAACTCATAGCCGATGCTATGGCCGACTGGGTTCTAGGGCTCAAGCCCGGTGAACCAGCCTACGTAAGCTACGAACTCCCAGAAGAAGCTACTGGAATGGGACTGGTCGGTGCAGCGAGGGGTGCCCTGGGGCACTGGATAGAAATAAAAGAAGGTAAGATTGCTAATTACCAGGTCATTACCCCTTCTACCTGGAATATTTCTCCCAGGGATGATGAAGACCAACCTGGACCCTTGGAGCAGGCTATCACTGGAACTAAGATAAAGGATGAGGCTAATCCTTTTGAGATAGTACGCATTGTGAGATCCTTTGACCCTTGTCTCGCTTGTTCCGTACATTTGCTCAGTCCCAAAGGGCATGACCTGGGAAAATTTAGGGTTTGTTAGTAAAAATTTGGAGGAAAGTTCAGGAATGGGAAAATTTGTTCTGGGAATAGGGAATGTCTTGTTGAGAGACGAAGGGATTGGTTGTCATGTGGTACATGCTTTGGAGGGAATCCCTCTCCCCGATGTAAAAATAATAGATGGGGGGACATGCCCTGATGTAGTACAGCTTCTTGAGGACGCTGATAAATTGATCATAGTGGATGCTGTTAAGGGTGGGGGAACGCCTGGACAAATTTACCGTTTTCACCTTGAGGATATAACTCTAGAGCAAAAGCCATTTCTATCCCTTCACGATGTGGGCTTAGTGGATAGCTTAATGTTAATGCAGCTTTGGCATAACATAGGTGAGGCCATCATTATTGGGGTCGAGCCCAGGGAGATTAACTGGGGGTTAGAATTATCGCCGGAGCTTCAAGAGAAAATGCCTCAGATAATAGATGCCATTTTGTCAGAACTTAATACCTCAGCTAATCTCTCCCTCGAGGGAGAGGAATAAGGTGAGGGTGTAAAGGAGAGAAAAAATGCTGATTTCAGAGCAAAAACCACTTGAAGAAATCCTAAGCTATCTTGAGGGGGATAAGAGTATCTTTCTCATCGGTTGTAAGGGCTGTGCTGAGGGCTGGGGGAGTGGAGGAGAAAAACAAGTAGCAGAAATGAAAAACACTTTGCAGGAACGGGGTAAAGCTGTCTCGGGTTTAGTAGTTGTTGATATGCTGTGTGATAGCACGTTAACCAAGTTGAAACTCAGAGCTTATAAAAAGGAAATTGCTGCTGCCGATTCTATCCTGGTTCTGACCGATGGGGCTGGAGTGCAGACTGTAGCGGAAGTAGTGGATAAAGTAGTACATCCTGGCTGTAACACTCTGTCCTCAGGTGGTGCTCATGCCGAGTGGAAAGAAGCGGAGCGCTGCCTTGAGTGTGGTGATTGTGTGCTGGAGTTTACTGGTGGCCTCTGTCCTATTGCCCGATGTTCCAAGCATCTGCTTAATGGTCCTTGTGGCGGCTCGCAAGGTGGTAAGTGTGAAGTTGATCCAAATATACCTTGCGTCTGGCAACAGATTGTCGATCGCCTTGCCAAACTAGGGCAACTTGACAAATTGGAAAGGCTTGTGACACCAAAGAATTGGAGTGTGAGCCTTGTTTCAGGACTACCAGTTAGAAGGTTTCCCTAAATGTCATTCTGGGTGAGATAGGCAGTCCTTAAGAGCTACCTCGCCTCACATGTCGAATACATCAATTATAGAGGAGGAAAGAAATGAATGCCCAAGTCCAAAAACCTTTTGAGGAGATTCTAGGATATCTTGAAGGTAAGAAAAGGATATTTCTGATGGGGTGTGGAGGGTGTGCTACAGTCTTTCATACAGGCGGCATAAAAGAAGTGGATGAGATGGCAAAGAAACTGACAGAGCAGGGGAAGGAGATCGTGGGTAAAATTGGATTACCTTTCGCCGTATTTGCCTGCTACCTTCCTATGTCCTCCATGTTTTTGAAGGAGCACAGGGGGGAGATAGAAAAATGCGATGCCCTATTAATGCAGAGTTGCGGCGATGGTGCGCAAGCAGTGCGAGGATATTTGGAAGAGGAAATGGGTATCGTAAAGCCTATGTATCCATCAAACAACGCCCTTGGGTTTTCCAGTGGAGGACCTAGCAAGTTCATAGAGGAATGCCAAGCCTGTGGAGAATGCGAACTTGGGAGGACTGCTGGTATTTGTCCACTGGTACAATGTCCCAAGGAGTTGTTGAATGGCCCCTGTGGCGGAACAACTACGGATGGCAAGTGTGAAGTAGACCCTACACGTGACTGTGCTTGGGTCATGATCTATAAGAGGTTAGGGAAACTTGGAGAACTTGATGAGCTGTCGGAAATACAAGAGCCGCATGATTGGAGTAAAGCAATAAGACCACGCAGCTTAGAGGTTGAACCCATCAACCTGCTGGAGGAATTGAAGGGGACGAAGAAGGTAATAGAAACATTAGGAGTATGATAAAGAGCAACATTAGGAGGGATTTATGAAGACGAAGAGTAATTTGGAACGGGTGCTGGAGGCTGGACAGTTTGCTGTCACAGGTGAATTGGGACCACCACAAAGCGCTGACTCTGAGATAGTTAGAAGAAAAGCAAAGATACTCAAAGGTCATGTAGATGCTTTTAATGTCACCGATGGGCAGACCGCGGTAGTGCGCATGGCATCCTGGGCAGCTTGCCTTATCGGTAAAGAGGAAGGTTTAGACCCTATTGTCCAGATGACCTGCCGTGACCGCAATCGCATTGCCCTTCAGATGGATGTGTTAGGCATAGCAGCACTGGGCATAAATAATATGTTGTGTCTCACGGGCGACCACCAGAAATTCGGTAATCATCCTATGGCTAAGGGTGTTTACGATGTTGATTCTATTCAACTGGTTAAGATGGTGAAGGATATGCGGGATGAAAAGAAGTTCCAGTGTGGCGAAGAGATGGCAGTTGAGCCGCGCCTTTTCATCGGAGCTGCTGCCAATCCCTTTGCTGATCCCTTTGAGTTCAGAGTGGCACGTCTTGCTAAGAAAGTGGCAGCGGGGGCAGATTTTATCCAAACTCAGATTATCTACAATGTGGATAAGTTCGCTGAATGGATGAAGATGGTACGGGATAGAGGATTGCATGAGAGGGTAAAGATACTTGCCGGTGTTGCTCCCATAAAGTCAGTGGGTGCCGCAAAATATATGAAGACCAGAGTTCCTGGAATGGATGTGCCTGACAGCATTATTGACCGGCTTCAAGGAGTGCCTAAGGAGGAGGTGTCTAAGGAAGGTATCCAGCTTTGCGTTGACATTATCGATCAAGTGCGTCAAATTGAAGGTGTGGCGGGTATTCATCTCATGGCTATTGAGTGGGAGGAAGCAGTGCCTGAGATAGTAGAGGCGGCTGGTCTTTTGCCCCGCCCTAAGGTTGCCCCATAATGAAAAACCGACCTTATTCATTACATGGTTCCCGGGAGCAGGGTTTTGGGCTTTCCTATAAGCTCGCTCGTGAGCAGTTGTCCAAAATCAGTGATGTACAAGAGCAATGCCGTAAAAGCGGTGCGCAGTATGTAGGGCCCAACGAGATACTCATTAATTATCTAAATCAGCCATATCATATTACCCTTCCTGATGTCGAAATATTGGTGGAGGATAGCAACGTAGAAGTTCCGCTGAAGGACAAAATCCTGATACTGCACTATTTCACTTTGGCAAAGGACACACCGGCTACCGGTATATTGATTACCTATAAGCAGCTACCGGGAGGTATTAGCTATTTCCCGGCATTTTCCCAAAGAGCGATAGCCCCTTTTGTAAACCACTTTGGCAAAAATCCCGGGCTGCTAATAAAGGCAGCAGCAAAGTTAGGAGGCCGCGAGGCAGACTACGGGGATGTGTCTGTGACCGTCAATGCTTTCGACCATGTGCCTATAACCTTAGTGTTATGGAGAGGTGATGAGGAGCTTGCCCCCAATGGGAATATATTGTTCGATGCTAATATTTCTGATTATCTTTCCACTGAGGATGTAACTGTGCTTAGCGAAACTATCATCTGGAAGCTAGTTAAAGACATTCCCTCTACTTAACCTACTAGGCGCAGTGCTCCCTCGAAATGACACAAAGCAAAGGGCTGAAAGACGACAGAGGGAGTTGCTGAACAATCACGGTAGTCTATATTTGCGTTAGCGTCCCTATTTGTGATATAGTCCAGCCTTTGAGCTACTTTCGGGAAACTAGTTAGGCGGATGTTTCGAAGACAACTATTTCAAACTTTAGGTTTTCCTCTTCACTTCATTCAGGGTCAAGGTGACATAATGTGGCTGAGCGTTCCCTAAGGAAGGAATAAGCAATGGCTGGGGAAGGCATAATTACATTAAATGTTGATGGTAAGGATATAAAAGCCAGGCAGGGGCAGATGATGTTGGAGGCTGCCAGGAGCGCAGGAATTTACATTCCCAGTCTTTGCTACTATCCCGGTCTAAAACCGCTACCCCAAGTAATCACTGACGAGGCTTGCCAGCTCTGTATAGTGGAAGCAAATGGCAGTATCATCCTTTCCTGTGTTGCCCCCGTCTCTGAGCGAATGGTAATCAAGACGAGGACGCCAAAGATACGAAAGCTACAGCAAAATAAAATGCTTGCTATTTTGGCTAGACAACCTACTGACATCTGCTTTGAGAAAGGGAACTGCGAACTTCAGAAAGCCATCGACTATATCGGTTTAAAGGAGATATCTGTCCACGTTCTTAGATCTTTACCTCCTTTAGAGGATAATCCTTTCTTCGCCCGTAATCCTAGTTTTTGCATTTTGTGTAATCGTTGTTTTCGGGTCCATGATGAGATAAGAGGGGGAAAGGAGTAATTGAAACAGGGGAGCATGGTTATAAGGAGAAGAATTTCTACGAAAGGAGATAACATGTGAAAAGAAGGGATATGAAGCAGGAGGTTGAGAAGGAGCTCTTGGAGGATTTTGAGCAAATTCGAAACATAATCAGCGAGAACCGCGAAAAAACTGGAGCCCTGATCCGCGTCTTAGAACAAACGCAGGAATTGATCAGTTATTTGCCCCCGCAGGTACTGGAAGTCATTTCCAAGGATCTGAAGATTCCACTAAGCGAAGTATATGGAGTGGTTAGCTTTTACAACTTCTTTACCATGGTTCCTAAGGGTAAGTATACTATCGAGGTCTGCATGGGTACTGCTTGTCATGTGAGAGGGAATCCCAGGAATCTCGATGCCTTGAGGAAGGAGTTCGGAATTGAGATAGGAGAAACAACGAAGGATGGCAAGTTTAGCTTAGATATTATCAGATGCTTTGGATGCTGTGGCTTATCACCTATAGTGCGAGTTGGGGGTGACCTTTATCGGCGTGTTAACCCCACTAAATTGAAAAGGATACTAACGCAATATGAATAGCGGGGATCAAACATGAAAAGGCTAGAATCTGTCGATGCATTGAAGAAGTGGACGGATGAAATTCGAGCAGATATGTTGGTTTGTGAGAGCAAAGCTCGGGTTATAGTTCATATGGGGACATGTGGTATAGCAGCAGGAGCAGAGGCTATCTTGGATAGCTTCCTCAAAGAGATAGAGGCTAAAAGGATAGATGCAATTGTATCACAATCCGCCTGTATCGGGCTATGTAATTGGGAGCCAGTAGTCACAGTGATTCATCCCCGGAATGGGCGTGTGATCTATAAGGAACTAGTCCCGGAACAGGTTCCCCGAATTGTTGAGCAGCATCTCCAAGGGGGCAAGGCTGTTGAAGAGTGGGTTATGGATGAAACCATGCCATTCTTTACACTTCAGGTGAGAAGGATACTTGCCAATCAAGACATCGACCCGATGAGGATCGAAGAATATATTGCTCGTGATGGCTATCATGGGCTGGCTAAAGCTTTAACTGAGATGAGCCGCGAGGAGGTTATCGAAGAGGTCAGCAAGTCTGGTTTACGTGGAAGGGGAGGGGCTGGCTTTCCTTGTGGGAGAAAATGGATGGCAGCATATCGTGCCCAGGATAATGTAAAGTACATAATTTGCAATGCGGATGAAGGAGACCCCGGTGCCTATATGAACCGCTCTGTTCTGGAAGGAAACCCTCATTCAGTAATAGAGGGTATGACTATTGGAGGCTATGCTATAGGTGCCAGGCAGGGTTTTATATATGTAAGAGCAGAGTACCCGTTGGCGGTGGAGACTCTAAACCACGCGGCAGCTCAAGCTAGAGAACACAGGCTTCTGGGGAAAAATATCCTAGGAACTGGCTTTGAATTCGACATCGATATATTCTTAGGCGCAGGCGCTTTTGTCTGTGGTGAGTCTACTGCCCTAACCCTTTCCATAGAAGGAAAAAGGGGCATGCCAAAGACTCTGCCACGCCCTCGCACCACTGAGGTAGGGCTCCTAGGCAAGCCAACTGTTCTCAATAACGTAGAAACCTTTTCAAGCATACCGCTTATCATTTTGAAAGGAGCATCGTGGTATAAGGAAGTTGGAACGGAAAGCAGCACGGGCACAAAGACCTTCTGCCTGGTTGGTAAGGTAAGCAATTCAGGGCTAGTAGAGGTTCCTTTGGGAATCCCTATGTCTCAGATAGTGCTCGACATGGGTGGGGGGCCTCCAGAGGGAAAGAAATTCAAAGCTGTGCAAATAGGCGGGCCCTCTGGTGGCTGTATCCCCCGTGAGCACCTCAGTGTTTCTGTTGATTATCAGTCCATCTCTAAGCTTGGGGCAATTATGGGTTCTGGAGGGCTTGTTGTGCTGGATGAGGATACTTGCATGGTAGATACAGCAAGGTATTTTCTCCAGTTTACAAAGGATGAGTCCTGTGGTCAGTGTATTCCCTGTCGGGTTGGTATCCCGAGGATGCTTGACATCCTCAACAAGATAACTGAAGGCAAAGGCTCGATGGAGGATCTTGATACCTTGGAAGAATTGGGGGAGATGATTGTGGCAACCTCCCTGTGTGGTCTTGGGAATACAGCTCCTAATCCGGTTTTAACTGCGCTACGCTATTTTCGAGATGAATTTGAGGCTCATATCATTGATAAAAAGTGCCCTGCTGCCGTTTGCCAGACTTTATTTAGAGCCCCTTGCCAACATGTCTGTCCTGTTGAACTCGATGTCCCTGGGTATATCGCCTTGATAAAAGAGGGGAAATTTGAGGATGCTTACAATCTAATTAGGCAGCGACTTCCTTTCCCTTCCATCTGTGGAAGGATATGCCATCACCCCTGTGAAGCAAAATGCCGTCGCGGTCAGGTTGATGACCCTCTGGCAATCAAGCATCTCAAGAGGTTTGTCACCGATTGGGCACTTGAGCACGAGGTTGAATATACCCCTCAGTTGAAGGGCGGAAAGAAGGAAAAGATAGCCATCATTGGAGCTGGCCCAGCGGGGCTCTCAGCAGCTTATGACCTTACTCGCGAGGGGTATCAGGTCACGGTATTTGAATCGCTTCCTGTAGCTGGCGGAATGGTCATGGTGGGAGTTCCGAGATACAGGCTTGCTAAGGAGCTGATTGGGAAAGAGATCGAAGCAATAAAGAAAATGGGAGTTGAGATAAAGCTGAATAGCAAAATTGAGGATATAAACGCCCTCTTCGATCAGGGCTATAATGCTGTTTTCATCGCTACGGGCGCTCATAAAGGGCTCAGGTTGAATATTCCCGGTGAGGACCTGGATAGTATTTATCAGTGCGTTGAGTTTTTGCGAAGGATAAATCTGGGGGAGGAAGTGAAATTGGGAAAAAAAGTCATTGTTATCGGTGGGGGCAATGTAGCTATGGATGCAGCTAGATCTGCCCTCCGCCTTGGCTCAGAAGTGAAGATAGTCTGTCTTGAATCAAGTAAGGAGATGCCAGCATGGGAGTGGGAGATCGATGAAACTCTTGAGGAAGGGATTAGTATTATTCATTCCAGAGGTCCAAGGCGGATACTATCTACAGATGGGAAGGTATCGGGGTTAGAGGTGATGGAGGTCAGGGCGGTCTTTGATGATGAGGGTAGGTTTAATCCTACCTTCTATGAGGATAAAATTTCTGTAATTGAGGGGGATACGATTATTTTGGCTATTGGCCAATCTCCCGATACATCATTTATAAAGGAGGTGGGTGGGATCGAGTTGGCGAGGCGTGGTTGGATTATTGCAGACCCGAGGACCCTTGCAACTAAAAAGAAAGGGGTTTTCGCCGGTGGGGATGTGGTAACTGGCCCCAAGAGCGTGGTAGAGGCTGTGGCTGCTGGGCAAAGGGCAGCTTGCTCAATTAAAAGGTATCTTGAGTCGGAGGAACTTGCTCCTAGAGTGGAAAGAGAGGATGAAAGAACTTTTGAGATTCCTCTTCTGGTGGAGGAGGTTGAGGAACAAAGCAGAGTTACGGTTTCCAACGTTGAACCATCGCAAAGGAAGTCGTCTTTCTGTGAAGTGACGTTGAGCTACACTGAGGAGCAAGCTAGGGAGGAGGCGAGAAGATGCTTGAGATGCGACCTCGAGGTTTGAGGAGGAAAATGAAGGAAATAACCTTAACTATCGATGGCAGGCAGGTTAAAGGGAAAGAAGGAGATACCATTTTGGATGTTTGTAAAGCTAATGGTATTTATGTGCCCACCCTCTGTCACAAAGATGGTTTGTCGGATGTAGGTGCTTGCAGGCTTTGCATGATAGAAGTGGAGGGGGATGGTAGATTAAATCCATCCTGCACCTACCCGGCGAGAGAGGGACTTGTAGTGAGAACTCGCACTGGAGAACTGGAAAGGTATCGTCGGCTAATTTTAGAGCTAATTTTATCCGAGCATGAACATAATTGCTTGTTTTGTGAGAGGAATGGCAATTGTGAGCTGCAAAATCTAGTTTACCACTACCATATTGACGGGGTTAGCTTTCCTGTCAATAAATTGGTTGAGCCAGTTGACGATTCCAGCCCATTTATATCGAGGGATCCAAATAGATGCATCCTTTGTGGACGATGTATCCGTGCCTGTGCTGAGATTGCTGAGCAAAGGATATTAAATTTCGCCAATCGAGGCAGTAAGACTATTATCGTCGCTGATTTAAGCTGGCCATTGGCTCAGAGCAACTGTATCTCTTGTGGAGCTTGTATTCAAGCTTGCCCCACCGGCGCATTGACTGAAAAACAGGCTCGTTTTCAAGGAAGGAACTGGGAATTGAGAAAAGTGCAGACTACCTGCCCTTATTGTGGCGTTGGTTGTCAGATAGAATTGAACGTCAAAGACAATCGGATTGTGAAGATTTCCGGGGTTGAAGGTGGGCACAATAAGGGAAATCTTTGTGTTAAAGGGCGCTTTGGATTTGAATACGTTAATCATCCGGATCGCCTCACTACCCCGTTGATAAAACGCGATGGGAGATTTGAAAAGGCATCTTGGGACGAAGCACTAGAACTGGTGGCCGGGAAATTGAAAAGCTATACAGCAGAGGAAGTAGGCGTCATCGCCTCAGCCAAGTGCACCAACGAAGAGAACTATGTCATACAAAAATTCGCTCGAGCCGTGCTAGGGACTAACAACCTTGATCACTGCGCCCGGCTGTGTCATGCCCCCACTGTGGTTGGCTTGGTGCAAAGCTTTGGCAGTGGAGCTATGACTAATTCTATCAGCGAAATTGGCGACGCCGCCTGTATTTTAGCTATCGGCACTAATACCACGGAAGACCATCCCATTATAGGGCTTGAAATAAAAAGGGCGATAAATAATGGAGGGAAGCTAATCGTGGCTAACCCCCGCGAGATTGACCTGTGCCACTTCGCCAGCCTCTGGCTCCAGCATAACCCCGGCACAGATGTCGCCTTGCTCATGGGGATGATGCGGGTTATAGTGGATGAGAAATTGCTTGACTCGGCCTTTATTAAAGATAGATGTGAGAACTTCGAAGCTTTCAAGGAATCCTTAAAAGATTTTGACCTTGATTTTGTTGAGCGGGTCACTAAAGTACCGCAGGACAAGATAGTAGAAGCTGCCCGTATGTTTGCCACCAATAGTCCCGCCACCATCCTCTATTCCATGGGTATCACCCAGCATTCTCACGGCACCGACAATGTGATAGCTACTGCCAATCTGGCAATGCTCACCGGGAACGTAGGCAAGCCCTCAACCGGGGTCAATCCACTCAGAGGTCAGAACAATGTGCAGGGTGCTTGCGATATGGGTGCCTTACCTAACGTCTATCCCGGCTATCAAGCAGTAGCCGATCCGGCTATTAGAGAGAAATTCGAAACTGCCTGGGGATGTGGATTGCCCCCATCTCCAGGGCTGACCCTGGTTGAGATGCTTGAAGCCGCCTATCAGCGAAAAATAAAGGCATTGTATCTAATTGGAGAAAACCCAGTATTAAGTGATCCAGATTCCCAGCATGTACGAGAGGCACTATCTCGACTCGAATTCTTCGTTGTTCAGGATATCTTCCCCACAGAGACAGTGGAATACGCCCATGTCGTTCTACCAGGAGTAAGCTTTGCTGAGAAGGATGGTACCTTCACTAACACTGAGCGCCGGGTGCAGCGGGTAAAGAAAGCTATCGAGCCAATCGGCGATTCCAAGCCTGATTGGTGGATCATTTGCCAGGTAGCCCAAAGGTTAGGGGCTAAAGGCTTCGACTACAGCCATCCGTTTGACATAATGGAGGAAATTCGCAATCTCACTCCTAGCTATGGTGGCATAAGTTACCAGAGGTTAGAGGATGGTGGACTCCAGTGGCCTTGCCCTACTGATGACCATCCAGGTACACCGATATTACACACGAATATTTTTGTTAGGGGGAAAGGCAGATTTATCCCATTAAAATATATTCCTCCAGGGGAGATGCCAGATAAGAACTATCCTCTGATTCTCACCACAGGGCGCAGCTTGTATCATTTCCACACCGGGACGATGACCCGCAAGGTAGCTGGGCTTAATATTATAGAGCCTGAAGGTGTAGTGGAAATCAGCCCCGAGGATGCTTCGCAACTCGGCATAGCTCAAGGTGACAAGGTTAAAATCAGCTCCCGGCGCGGTGAAGTTATCGTTAAAGCTAAAGTAACTGAGGCTTTGCCCTCAGGAGTAGTGTTCATGACCTTCCATTTTGCCGAAAGTGCTGCCAATATCCTCACCAATCCCAAGCTCGACCCTGTATCTAAAATTCCTGAACTCAAAGTCTCAGCAGTTAAGGTGGAGAAGATATAAATCGCAGGACAGTGGTTAGCTATGGGAGCAGCGAAGCTAGGAAGCCCGTGTTAGACGACGTTTCGTATTATCCAAGACGTACCTTGCTCATTCATCTCTAACTAAGTACATTAAATTTTGTCGTTTCTGATTGACCTTTGTCCCTTAAACCATTCCCTCCGTCCCCTTCTCGGCTGCCAGCTTTCTTGCCCTCTCCAAATCAGCCTGGCTATTTATGTTGAAAAAGCTTAAGTGCTCCGGGTCAAAGCTGTTTATCTCGTCCTCCTCGATATATCTCACCTTGACCATGCTGAGAAGCTTGCTAATCCTCAGTTCATTTTGCTCCAGTAACTTTTGGATGGGAGCCACACAATTCTTGGAATACACTGCGCAGAGGGGCTCTATCATCTCCCCAATTCTGGGCAGGGCAACATCAAATTCTGCCAGTGTCTGAGTCATATATCCAAGCAAGCTAACGCTCAGAAACGGTGTATCACAACCAACAACGATAGCCCGCGAACTAGATGAGGCTATTAAACCTGAGTAAATGCCCACAAGCGGACCCTTTCCAGGATAAATATCGGCTACCGTTTTTATCCTTACAGCCGAGGAGCAGGGAATTGCTTTGCCATGAGCAGTCGCTATGATGATTTCTGTGCTGAGGATAGCAAGGCGGTCAACCACCCACTGGATAAGGCTTTTACCCTCAATAACCTGAAGAGCCTTGCTCCGACCAAGCCTTAAACTTTTGCCACCGGCGAGAATGATAGAAGTCATGCTCAAAACGCCTGAAATACAAAGCTACGCTAACATACTGGACAGCGCCAGGCAAGCTGTTATTGCTTGCCTAATCTTTCCTTCTCTATTAGAATACTAACATAAGCACATGACAAAGCTTTACTGCAAGGTTCTAGCCAAATCAAAACAAGTAGTTTTTTCCTTTTGTATTTCTTATCCAAGGCTATCAAGACCTACTATATGAAGTATGAAGTGTAAGAATTCTCTTAGCAGCAAATTAACTTCTCTGCTAAGATATTTATGTGCTCGTGTACTCGTCACTGGAGTTATCGTTGGCTCAGGTGGCTAAAATGGAACTTTAGCTTAGTTTAAATACTCTATTTACATCAACAGACCACGATGGAAGAATTTTACAAGACAAAAATAAAAGAGATAATGGTACCTAGGCGTGATACGCCATTTATGGAAGAGAATGCGATTTGCAGTGAGTTTTGTGCCGAGCTCGCCCTTAGGGCACACGCATGGGTGGTTAACAATACTGAGGACATGAAAGTGGTCGGGGTAATAACGGAACACGATATGCTGCGGTGGATTATTCCTCCTGGGGAGAAAAAGGAAAGAATATCCGGAATTTCTAGGACTGAGATATTGCATAAAGAAACTATTGTCCAGGATATCATGAGACATAATCCTGTTGTATGCTCGCCGGAAGAAACTGTGGCTGACGTCTTAAGGAAGTTTTCCTCCTTCAATATCCGCAGATTAGCAGTTGTTGATGAAAATCAAAGACTCCTGGGAGAAATAACAATCCAGCTCCTGGTAAAAAATCTCAGATATAAGTTCATGAACATGGTATGAATATCTATGTACTTGTCGCTTTAATTCTCATACTTGGATTTATACTCGGGAGGATATTACGCAAGCTACGTTTAACAGAAATTTTAGCATATATTCTCTCAGGTATTATCATAGGCCAGGTTTTGAATTTCAGCGCACCCGAACAATTCAATGTCATTATCACCGGAACCACGCTTGCTCTTGTTGCCTACATAATAGGATTGAGCTTTTCCTTCGCTTTTCTAAAAAGAATGGGTAAGCAGCTAATTATTATACTGTTTGTGCAGGTTTTTATAACATTTATTGCAACATTGGGTTTTGTATATTTATTAACGAGGGACCTCCCACTTTCCATAATTTTGGGTTCGCTCGCCCCTGCAACCGCTCCGGCAGGAACCCTAGCAGTTTTAAGAGACTTAAAGGCAAAAGGAACACTTACAGACATAACTATGGCTCTTGTGGGATTGGATGACGCACTTGTAATAGTTATTTATGCGGTGGGGATTCGGTTGACAAAGATGTTGTTGGGCGCAGAAGCAAGCATTTCATTCTCCTTTACTTACCCATTATGGGAGATTTTTGGTGGCCTGGCACTTGGAGGGGTAATTGGAATTGCTACTTCTTACTTCACAAAGAAAATACATCTTTCTTCCGACCACATCTTCGTTGTTTCTATTGCGGTGGCTATTCTATGTTGGGGTCTGGCGGAAACGATTGGAGTTTCGGCAATTCTCGCATGTATGGCTTTAGGAACCGCAGTAATTAACCTCAATGTCCAAATCGGCAGTCGCTCAAACGAATTGATAGATAATATCATGACGCCGATATTTGTTTTGTTTTTCGCCGCTATTGGTATGGCGATGGACTTCTCACTTTTTCATCTCATGTGGCCGCTTGTAATTGTGTATTGCGTTGGCAGAAGTATTGGCAAGATAACAGGGTGTAGCTTAGGGGGCGTTTTATCAAGATCTGAGCCAAAAATTAAGAAGTATCTTGGCCTTGCAATGCTAGATCAAGCAGGTGTTGCCGTAGGTCTTGCTTTCCTCGCAGCTCAAGCATTATCAGGGTATGAGCTCGGAGGCACAATAATCGCACTTATGGCGACCACAACAGTAGTTCATGGACTCCTTGCACCACCTCTAATACAATATGCTGTTAAGAAGGCAGGAGAAGCACGTATATAATATTTTTATGGGTGTGTACTCTGCTAAATATGGTAGCCAAGGAGAGAGGCAAAGGGTGACTTACCGTTGTAAGCAGGGAAGCTCCTCCCCGGCTTCTGGGAATATTGCGGCGCCAGGATAAGATATTGTTCAGGGTCATGCCAGGATAGTGGCGGCAGTTCATGAGAACGAAAATGAAAATCCTGGGTATTGAAACCTCCTGTGATGAAACTGCTGCTGCCATAGTGGAGGACGGCAGCAGAATTATCTCTAATGTTGTAGCTTCACAAATAGACATTCATGCTCGCTATGGCGGCGTAGTCCCCGAAGTCGCCTCAAGGCAGCATCTCCTCACTATTATCCCGGTTGTCAGCCAGGCAATGACCGAAGTCTCCTGGCAGGATATCAACGGCATTGCCGTGACTTTCGGCCCGGGGCTGGCCGGGTCGCTGTTGGTCGGCGTTAACGTGGCCAAGGCAATTGCCTTGGCTAAAAAATTACCTATTACCGGGGTTAACCATCTTGAGGCACATATCTATGCTAATTGGCTGGACTTTTCCTCCCCACCTGGCGAAAAGGGGAAAGTGAAATTCCCCTGCCTCTGTCTCGTTGTCTCAGGTGGACATAGCGATTTAGTATTGATGAAGGGACATGGACAATTTGTGAAATTGGGACGAACTCGGGATGACGCTGCCGGCGAAGCCTTTGACAAAGCGGCTAGAATTTTGGGCTTGGGCTACCCTGGGGGTCCAGCTATTGAACAGGCAGGCCGCTCTGGAATCCCTTGCTTGCCCCTCCCCCGGGCCTGGCTCAAGGAAACCCATGATTTCAGCTTCAGTGGCTTGAAAACCGCCTTGTGGCATCTTGTTCACAAAGGAGGGGTCTCAGTTGCCGATGTCGCAGCAAGTTTCCAGTTGGCCATAGTCGATGTTTTAGTCGCCAAGACAATTGAGGCCGCCAGGCAATTGAAAGTGGAGCAAATTTTGCTGAGCGGTGGAGTGGCAGCCAATAAGACATTAACCCAGCATTTGCTTGCCAAGTCGGCAGTGCCGGTTCTTATTCCCCCTCCTCACTTATGTACTGATAATGCTGCTATGGTGGCTGCCTGTGGCTATTATCATTTCCAGGCTGGCAAGATAAGTGGTTATGACCTGGATGTAGTGCCCAGCCTTGGCCTTGGGTGACCCCTTCAATTTTGAGGCGTGAAGGAATCCCTTCCTTCAGGATCACAGGAAATTCTAAATACTAATTTCTAAGCTCTAAACAAATCCGAATATCGAAACACAAAATTCTAAACATTTTGGCCATTGGGATTTTGGTCATTTGATATTGTTTAGGATTTGGTGCTTGGGATTTAGGATTTTCCTTTCTTTGGGACTTTTAGGCTATAGCAAGAAAGCCTTGATGCTCAGGTGTAGGACTTTTGGGCCATAGACAGGCTGTAGAACTTTTATTAAGATTTTAATACTGAAGGGGATAACCAATCGAGGGAGTAAGAAGTTGGAGATGGAAGTAAAACGTCTCCATGACGAGGTCGTGACTCTTAAAACGGCAATCGAGGAGGCGATACGCGAGGGGCAGAAATCAACGGACGACCTTAAGGATATTCCCAGGTCCGGCCGGGTTTCTAAAAGGACTTTGCCCTCACCTGCTTGAACGCAGGTTCGGGGGTTGTCGGCTGGGTCGACGATTTTTGAGCTTACGTCCCAGTGTTCCTCAACTAGCCAGAGGACACTGTGAGCATCTTCCCTCATCAGACTACCCTCTCAGCAATGACGGGTATATTGTACTTTAAGGTATTATGTCCCCAGAATACCACATAGCTTGGCTCTCCAGTGATACACCTTGTTTTGCCAGTATTTTTAACAGGAGCATCTGCTTGAAGCCTGAGGACATCGCGCCTGTCTAAACTTTTTGACGGATCGTACAATGAGATATTAAAAGCGCATTTACAGCGGCTAATCTCGAAAAGCTTCTGCGGAGGCTGAGATACATGGGTAACACTCATGGTATGTTTAGTAGTAATTTACCGTGAGGAGTTACCAGATGAGAAAGCCAGCCAGTTTCTACTTCTTTAAAAGAAAGCCCATTGTCCAAAAGGATAGATGTGAATGCTGGAGGGGAGTGGCAGTCCTTTTGAGCTTTGCA
>Ga0315541_1001138_pt1 | contig 25743 bp, 23 predicted proteins | sample SalMarSW160190MG_FD_203095 | JGI IMG/M metagenome (GOLD analysis project Ga0315541, IMG submission 203095) | Salt marsh sediment microbial communities from the Plum Island Ecosystem LTER, Massachusetts, United States - Salt Marsh Sediment SW1601-190 ...
CGGGATCGCGGTGAGGCTCGAGATCGAGGACGGGCGCCCTTCCATGAGCCTCCGGCGCGGCGGCATGCCGGACGCCGGGCGCCGGGAGGCGGATCGCTACACCTGGCCCGACCGGAAGCCCGCATTCCAGGGCGGTCGCATTCCCGTGGATTCCCAGGGGCGTGCCTGGGTGCGCCGCCACGTGAGGGCCGGCGAGCCCACCGCCTACGACCTCTTTGATCGCGCCGGCCGCCGCGTGGGCACGGTCACCCTGGAGACGGGCAAGCGCGTGGTGGGCTTCGGTGTCCGCTCGGTGTACGTGGTCTCCTTCGACGACTTCGACCTGGCCTACCTCGAGCGGTACGCGCTGCCTTCGCGCTGACGCACCCGGGCCCGCGCGGAGGCGAGGGCGCGGGCCACGGCGCGCCCGCAGCCCCGCCGGCGCTCAGCGCACCAGGTTTCCGGCGATGTAGACCGCGGAGAGGCGCCGCACGTTGGCCACGTCCTGGAGCGGGTCGGCGTCGAGCACCAGGAAATCCGCCCAGCGGCCCGGCTGGAGCGTGCCCACGTCGTCCCGCGCCAGGCAGGCCGCAGCTCCTGCCGTCGCCGTGTGCAGCACCTGCGCCGGCGAGAGTCCGGCTTCAGACATGAGCGTGAGCTCCAGGTGCTCGAAGTACCCGGGGAAACGGCCCGCCGGGCCCACGTCGGTGCCCATGGCCACCAGCAGCCCCGCGTCCACGAGGGCCTTCAGGTTGCGCTGGGCCTGGCCCAGCCCGACGCGGTAGCGCGCGGCGGCGGGGCTGCCGGCGACGGCTCGCCGGGCGTCGGGAGCCGACAGGCGGGCCACCTCCCCCGCGTCGGCCCAGCGCCGGAAGAAGGGATCCTGGAAGAACGCCGGCTCTTCGGCGTAGACGAAGGTGGACAGCTCCCGGGTGAGCGTGGGCACGTAGCATACCCGCCGTTCTCCGAGGAGCGCCATCAGTTCGGCGTCCACGTCGGCGTCCCGGATGGAGTGGGCCACCATGTCGGTCCCCTCCCGCAGGAGGCGCTTCGCGTCCTCCAGGTAGAAGAGGTGGGTGGCCACCCGGTACCCGCGCCGGTGGGCCTCGTCCACGACGCCGTGGACCGCCTCCCAGGGCATCTTGGCGACGGTGCCCAGGTTGTCGTCGTAGCGGAGCTTCATCCAGTCCACGCCGGAACGGGCGTTGGCCAGCACCGCACTGCGCGCCTCGGCCTCGGTGGCCGAGGTGATCACCGGGCCGGCCACGAAGAGCCGGGCCCGGGCGAGCTCCGGCTCTCCCTGGGCGTCGCGCGCGGCGAACGCCTCGGGCGGCTCGTCCCCCAGGCTGTTCACGGTGGTGACACCGTACCGGGCGAAGAGGAGGAGCTCCTCCTCCACTCGCCGGCGGGGATCCACGACGCCCTGCGGGGCCCACCGGCCGGTGACGTGGACGTGGGCGTCCACCAGCCCCGGCATGACGTGCTTCCCCGCCAGGGACACCACGGGGACGCCTGCGGCGGGCGGCTCCCTCCCCACCGATACCACGCGGCCGTCGCGCACCAGGAGCGTGGCCCCGGCGACGGGAGGCGAGGCGGTGCCGTCCCACACGGTGGCGCCGGTGAACGCGGTGGTCTGGGCGTGGAGAGGGAGGGCCGCAGCGGCGGCCAGGAGCGCAGAGAGGGCGGTCGAGGTTCTCATGGCGCGACAAACTGGGCGATCCCGCGCCGCCGCGCGAGGTGCCATCCGCCTTTCGGTGCGGACGAGGCGTGCACGCAGCGGACGCAGCGTGTTGCGGAGCGGGCGGGGTGTGCGTACGCTCGTGCCACGGCCTCCCCAGCCCACCTTCCTCCCTGGAGGCCGCCGTGCTCCGCCCTCAACCTCCCGTCGTCGTCATCCCGGGCATCACCGCCACCCACCTGCGCGACGAGTATCCCGTGGGCCCGGAAGGAGTGTGGGGGATGGTGCGGAAGAGCTGGGAGCGGGTCCAACTCCACCCCGACGACCCGCGCTGGGAGCAGAGGGAGCCGGCGCGGGTGCGCGCCGACGCCGTCTTCGGCTTCCCGTACGGCGACCTCGTCGAGGAGCTCCGTCACGACCTGTCCGAGGTCGCCGACGAGCCCGTCCCCGTGTACCCCTTCGCTTATGACTGGCGCCAGCCCCTGGACGCCGTAGAGGCGGCCCTCGCCGCGTTCGTGGAGGAGGCGGTCTCTCGCACCGCGCTTCTGCGCCACTACCACGCGACCGGGTACACGGCCCGCCACGGACGAGTGGACCTGGTGGGGCACTCCATGGGCGGGCTCGTGATCGCAGGTTACCTGCAGCGGACGAAGGGCAAGCGGGTCCGGAAGGTGGCCACGCTGGGGACACCGTTCCGCGGCTCGTTCGAGGCGGCGCTCAAGGTCGTCACCGGGCAGGCGGAGCTCCCCGGCGAATCGGCATCCCGGGAGCGGGAGGCGGCGCGGCTCACGCCGTCGCTCTACCACCTCCTCCCCCGGTACCGGGGCGCCGTGACCGCCGACGAGGGGCTCGGCGTGGACCTCTTCCGCGCGGCCACCTGGCAGAGGTCGGTGGTGCGCACCCTCGCCGAGCAGATCCGGCTCCACGGGTTGGAGGGAGCCGGCAGGGACGCGGACGCGCTCCTGCCGGCGGCCCGCGAGCTCCTGCAGCGCCTTCTCACCCAGGCGTCCGGGCATCGGACCCGCGTGGGCAAGCTCAGCTTGTCCGCTGTCGGACTCGTTCGGGATGACTGGCTGGCCGTGGTCGGGCTCGGCGAGGAGACCAGGGTCCACCTGCACATCACCGTGGGCCCCGACGGCGGGCCCTGGTTCGACCTGCGCTCGGCGGACCGGATGAACGGCTACCCGTCCGGCTCTGCCGGCGGCAAGGGCGACCCGAAGGCACGCCCCGTGGACACCGGCGACGGGACCGTCCCCTACGAGGCGGCGGTTCCCTCGTTCCTGGGCCCGGAGAACGTGGTAGGGCTCACCGGCGCCGACTTCGGTTACTGGGAGATCCGGGACCGGCTTCTCGCCCGGGGCGTGGCGGGCCGGCACGCCAGCCTCCACGCCCTGCTACCGGCCATGAACGTGGTGCAGAAGCTGGTGGTGTGCCACCTGAAGGGGGAGGCGGGAGCGAAGGGGAAGATCCACGGCGGCGTGTGGGGGAGGCGTGCTCCCGACGTGGCTCCCGACGCGCCGTGGAGGCCGCCGCTGGAGGGGCTCCGGGAGAAGCGGTAGCCGGGGTGGCAGAGGCGACCAGAGGCGACCGGCCCGGCGCCTAGGATGCGTCCGCAGGCGCCTGGCGGTGTCTGCGATAGTGGGCCGCCACCTTCGCCCGGTTCCCGCACCGGGCCATGGAGCACCAGCGGCGCCGGCCGTTGCGGGAGACGTCGTAGAACCAGCGCCCACAGCCTTCGGCGGCGCACTGCCGCAGACGCGAGCGGTCCCCGTGGGCGAGGAGCTCGGCCGCAGCCGCGGCCACGGGGGCCAGGAGCCCCTCGGGGAAGCGCGTTTCTTCTTCGTGCGCCAGCGCCGCGACCACACCCTGGGGCTCCACCCGTAGCCCCGTGCGCCGGAAGCCGAGGATGCGGTTGAGGGTGAAGAGGGCGTGCTCGGGGAGGATGGCGCCCCGCTGGAACGCCGTCACCGCGTCGGCCACGGCATCCCGGAGGGCGAGAGCCTCGGTGGCCAGGATCCGGGCCAGGGGCGGGCTGGCCGCCAGGCGCCGGGCGTCGGCCTCGGTGGAGAGACCGGCCTGGAGAAGCCACGCCGGCACCCCCTCCGCTCCCGAGTCGAGCCCGGCGTTGAGGAAGTCCAGGGCGAGCTGATCCGCTTCGAACAGGAAGACGCCGGAGTCCATAACCATTGAAGTGTGATTACGTCGGTAATAATGCGCAAGAACCAATAAAAAGACAATTGAGAGGTTAGTGCTGGGTGCTTGAGCCTACATTCCCCGCCCGACACGTTCCGAAGGCCGGGAGCCTCGGGCGTTGGCGCCGCCGCCGCTGCGTCCCCATGATGACCGCGCCGGGGCGCGGCGGGCACCGATGCGTGCCGGGGACGACACCAGGAGGCGACACGAGGAGGCGACACGAGGAGGCGACACGAGGAGGCGGCATGAGAAGGGTGGCAGGCTTCGTGGGAGCGGTGGCCCTGGCGTGGGCATCCTGGCAGGTGCCGGTGGCGTGTCAGGCGGCACCCACGCGGCACACCGTATCGTCCGATGGACACCCCATGGCCCTGTGGGAGAAACGTCCCGAGGAGCCCCACGCCGCCATCCTCCTCCTCCACGGACGGACGTGGAGCGCGCTCCCCGACTTCGACCTGCAGGTGGAGGGCGAAGAGTTGTCCCTCATGGACGGTCTGGTGGGGCTGGGGTACGCGGCCTACGGCCTCGACCAGCGCGGGTATGGTGCGACACCCCGGGACGCCACCGGATGGCTCACCCCCGATCGGGCCGTGGCGGACCTGGCCGCCGCGCTCGGGTGGATCCGGGAGCGGGAGGAGGGGCGCCCGGTGTTCCTGCTGGGGTGGTCCCAGGGATCGCTGGTGAGCCAGCTTGCCGCCCAGCGCCACCCCGAGCTGGTGGACCGCCTGATCCTCTTCGGCTACCCCTTCCGCCCGGGCACGAAGCCCCCGGTGGAGGAGCCCTCGGGGGACCCGCCCCGGCGCCCCACCACGGCGCAGGCGGCGGCCAGCGACTTCATCACGCCGGGCTCCATCTCCCCGGAGGCGGTGGCGGCCTACGTGGCCGCGGCGCTGGCTGCGGACCCGGTGCGGGTGGACTGGACCCGGAGCCACCAGTGGGGGGCGCTGGACCCGGCCCAGGTGCGAGTTCCCACGCTGGTGCTCCACGGTGAGCGGGATCCTCTGGCGCCGGTGGAGGCGCAGGCGGCGCTCCTCCAGGGCCTGGGCACGTCCGACCGGGCGTGGGTGGTGATCCCCGGAGGGGACCACGCGGCCTTCCTGGAGGAGCCCCGCCCCTACTTCATGGCGGTGGTGGACGCGTTCCTGCGCCGGGGAGCGGGCTTGCCGGGGCGCCAGCGGTAGCGCTCCAGGGAGGTGCGGCCGGAGGCGTCGAAGACCACTCCCTCGGCCTCCAGGAGAACGCGCTGGAGGGTCTCGAGCGCCGAGCCCCCGGCGCGGCGGCTCACCTCGCCCCGGGCATTGACGACCCGGTGCCAGGGGACGTCGCTTTCGTCGGGGAGCGCGGCGAGGGCGTACCCTGCCTGGCGGGCATGGCCGGGAAAGCCGGCGAGCCCGGCGACCTGGCCGTAGGTGGCGACGCGCCCCCGGGGAATGCGGCGCACCACGGCCCAGAACTGGGCATGGGTGATCACGGAGCAGGAAGATAGAGGACGGCGATGGATACGCACGAGCACGACGGGCCGGCACCGGTCGAGGAAACGCTGGATCCAACCACCGACGCGGAGTGGGAGGAGGTTCGCGTCCTGGGCCACCGGCTGGTGGACGAGATGGTGGCGCTGCACCGGGGGGTGGGAGGGGGCCCGGCCTGGCGCCCCGTGCCTGCGGAGGCCCGGCGGGCCCTGTCGGGACCCCTCCCCGCCTCCGGCGCGTCCCTCGACGACACGGTGGAGCGGTTCCGGGAGCATGTGCTCCCCTACCACCTGGGGAACATCCACCCGCGCGGCTGGGGGTGGGTGAACGGCACCGGCACCACCCTGGGGGCCTACGCTGACTTTCTCGCCGCCGCCATGAACGTGAACTGCGCCGGCCCCCAGACGGGGGCGCTCTACGTGGAGCGGCAGGTCGTGGAGACGCTGAAGGCCGCCATGGGGTGGCCCTCCACAGGCTCGGGGATCCTCGTGTCGGGGACCTCCATGGCGAATCTGGTGGGCATCGCCGCCGCCCGGGACCGGGCGGGCGCCCTCGCGCCTGCGGGATGCGCAGCGGTGGACGTGGGCCGGGAGGGCGTCGCGGGCCTCCCTCTGGTCCTCTACGCCTCGGAGGCGGTCCACAACTCGGTGGACCGGGCGGTCCGCCTCCTGGGGATCGGCACCGACCGGCTGCGCAAGATCCCCGTGGACGACGTCTGGCGCATGGACGTGACGGCGCTGGAGAAGGCCATCGCCGCGGATCGCGCCGGGGGGCACCGGCCCTTCTGCGTGGTGGCCACCGCGGGCACGGTGGACCACGGCGCCGTGGACCCCCTGGAGGCCATCGCCGGCGTGTGCGCCCGGGAGAGGCTCTGGCTCCATGTGGACGGGGCGTTCGGCGCCGTCGCCGCTCTCTCCGGCGAGCTGCGGTCCCTGGTGGTGGGGATGGAGCGCGCCGACTCTCTGGGCTTCGACCTGCACAAGTGGATGCACGTGCCCATCGAGGCCGCATGCATCCTCGTGCGCGATCCGGCCGACCACCGCCGCCCCTTCGCCTCGTCCGCAACGTACCTGAACGTGCTGTCCCGGGGCGTCGCCGCTACCGACCGCTGGCTGTACGAGTACGGCCCGGAGCTCACCCGCGGGTTCCGGGCCCTGAAGGCCTGGTTTCTCCTGAGCCACCACGGCACGGAGAAGCTCGGCCGCCTGGCCGCCCAGAACGTACGCCAGACCCGCCGCCTCGAGGCGCTGCTGCGCGCCGAGCCCGGCGTGGAAGTGCTCGCCTCGGGCCCGCTGTGCGTGCTCTGCTTCCGGTGGCGGCCGCGGGGCATGGACGACGAGGCGGTGGACCGCCTCAACGAGCAGCTCCTCGCCGAGCTCCAGGAGTCGGGTCGCACCGTGGTCTCCAGCACCTCGGTGCGCGGCGCGTTCGCGCTGCGCCTGGCCATCACCAACCACCGCACGCGGAGCGGAGACCTGGCCGAGCTCGTGGCCGCCGTGAGGGAGCTGGGCACTCGCCTGGCGCCGCCCGGGTAGGGCGGTCGCGGCAGTCCTTCTCCGCCCCTGCTTCAGGGCTTCGGGCGGGGCGGCTTCACGGTACCGGTGGTGAACTGCAGGAGGAGTCCCCGGAAGATCCCGGTGAGGTACTGGTTCTCCTCGTGCGGGTGGGTGAGGCGGTCGAAGAGGGTGTGGTCGAGCCAGACGCCCAGGCACCCCGGACACTGGTCCGCGGAGCCCTCCTCCAGCGTGATCCGCTCCAGGCGGCTTCCGCACCTCGGGCAGTGGCCCCTGTGGGCGTCCAGCCAGCGTTGGCGCTCGTCCTGCGCGCGCGCAGCCTCCTGCTCGCGAGCTGCCTCCATGCGCTTCCGGAAGTCCTCGAGGTGGAAGTACCTGTCCTCATTCCGGCTCGGCTTGGGCCAGGGCTGATGGGGCAGTCGGTGGGTGAACTCAGTCATGAGCACCTCCTGCTCAGGTCCCTTGTATCCAATTTACCCCGGGGCGCAAGAGACGCCCCCTGGGCGCAGCGGAAGGAGGGCCGCGCGCCCAGGGCCGGGAGGCTTCAGCGCCGCCGCGCGTGCGGTTGGCGCGGGACCCCGGTCCCTTGACCGCACCCGCCCCGGGCGTACCCTTCCAGCCCATGAGCGCATTCATCGAAGAGCTGCACTGGCGCGGGATGCTGTATGCTTCCACCGAGGGGGCGGCCGAGCACCTGGCGGTCGGGCGGCGCACGGCCTACATCGGCTTCGATCCAACGGCCGCCAGCCTCCACGTGGGCTCCCTCCTCCCCATCATGGGGTTGGTGCATTTCCAGCGGGCCGGCCACGTGCCCATCGGGCTGGTGGGCGGCGGCACCGGGCTCATCGGGGATCCGTCGGGGAAGACCGCCGAGCGGCAGCTCCTCACCAAGGAGCAGGCGGCCGAGAACGCCGAGGGGATCCACCGCCAGCTCGAGCACTTCCTCGACTTCGAGGCGAAGTCCAACCCCGCCCGCATGGCCAACAATCTGGACTGGCTGGGCGGCCTTGCGCTGGTGGACTTCCTCCGGGACGTGGGCAAGCACTTCTCGGTGAACCAGCTCATCGCCCGGGAGTCGGTGAAACGGCGCCTGGAGAACGAGGAGACGGGGATCTCCTACACCGAGTTCAGCTACGCGCTGCTCCAGTCCTACGACTTCCTGGAGCTGTACCGCCGCGAGGGCTGCACCCTCCAGATGGGCGGCTCGGACCAGTGGGGGAACATCACCGCCGGTACCGACCTCATCCGGCGCATGGCGGGGGGCAAGGCGTACGGCGTGGTCTTCCCGCTCGTCACCAACGCAGCCGGCACCAAGTTCGGCAAGACGGAGGCCGGCAACGTGTGGCTCGACGCCGGGCTCACGTCGCCCTTCCGCTTCTACCAGTTCTGGATCAACGCCGACGACGCCGACGTGGTGCGCTACCTCAAGTTCTTCTCGCTCCGCTCGCGCGACGAGATCACCTCCCTCGAGGAGGCGATGAAGGCGGCGCCCCACGCCCGGGGGTCCCAGCGAGCCCTGGCCGACGAGGTGACCCGGCGTCTTCACGGCGAGACCGGGCTGGCTCGGGCGAAGAAGGCCACCGAGGTGCTCTTCGGCGGCGAGATCGAGGGGATGGGCGCCGAAGAGGTGGCGGACGTCTTCTCCGACGTGCCGTCGGCGACGCTGCCGCGCGCGTCCCTGGAAGGGGAGGGAATGGCGCTCGTGGAGCTTCTGGCCCGGGCCGGCCTGGCCACGTCCAAGGGTGATGCACGCCGGGCCGTCGAGGGGGGCGGCATCTACCTGAACAACCGGCGGGTGGCGGATCCGGCCCACACCGTGCGGGTGGGCGACACCATCGAAGGCCGCTTCCTCGTCCTGCGGAAGGGGAAGAAGAGCTACCACCTGGTGGCGCTGCAGGGCTGAACGCGCGAGGGGCGCCCCCCGCCGGGGGGCGCCCCTCGTTGCAGCGCAAGCCGGACGGCTGGCCGGTGAGGCCCTAGAAGACCACCTGCCAGCCCGCGATGAGCCCCCAGTCGGCACCGAACTGGCCGCCGTCGTAGCTGTGCACCGCGGGGAACACGTACTCCAGCGACAGGCGGTGCCCGGCGAAGCGCGACCCCTCGGGCATGTAGACGTTCACGCCGAGCGGGAGGTCGAGGCGCGAGCCGCTCATGAAGAAGCCGTCGTTGCCCGGGTCACGAATCGGATCCAGGTAGGGGTCGGCGCCCTCGATGGCTCCCCACGACTGGTACGCCGCCCGGGCCGAGAAGCTCAGGTAGTCGTTGGCCCGCACCGAGGCCCAGGTGTTGAGCTCGAACCGGTCGCCGGGGGCGAAGTCGCGGTCGTTGGTCCCGAAGAAGAAGGTCCCCTTCACCTGCGCTCCCACCGTCCCCGTCTCGTTCTGGGCCAGAAGGGTGAGGCCGGGCATGGCGCCGAAGACGCCGGCGCCCGGGCGCATGTCGTAGGAGAGGGGCTCCTCGCCGGGGGTCGAGAACGGGGTCTGCGCCTCCACCTCGGTGGTGGCCGTCGGCAGGAGGACGCCGGCGTGGATGTGGACGCGGTACGCACCTTCGTCGAACACGCGGTACAGCCCGGACAGCTCCAGGTCACCCAACTGGTCCGACTCGGTGATGTAGAAGATGTCCCCGCCCGACGTGAGCTGCTCCCGATGGCGGAGCGAGTAACCCATGTTGGCGGTGAAGGTCAGATCCGACGTGGGGGCGAAGGCCAGGCCCACGCTGTGGACCTGAGTCCGCAGGGAGAGGGGCGCCACGTCGTAGTAGTCGAACCAGAAGTCCGAGGACTGCATCGCATCCTCGAACCAGGTTCCGGCGGAGTTGAGCTGATTGAACCGGTAGGTCAGCTCGAACTCCCCCACCTCGAGGGTGCGCCCGCCCAGGACGCCGAAGGGCGCCTGCGCGTCGGGGCGCTTCGATGACCAGGCCAGCTTCTCCTGTGCCGCCGCGGGCATGGCGATGGCCAGGAGCACGACGATCAACAGGCCCTTGCGAACCATGGGTGTCTCCTCCGACTCGATGCATGGCCGGCCGCACCGGCCCCCTGACGTTCCAGCCTTCAAGATGCCTCCTGAAGGATGCAGAAAACAAGTGTTTCCTGCACGGCCCGCGTGTCGCCCCCGGCCCTTGACCCCCCTCCGGGTTTGGCCGAAAGTGTCCTCTCCGACATCCTCCGCCGGTGCATCGGCGGTTTCCAGGGGGCGCGAGAGGGCCATGAGCAAGCCGTTGGTCGGGGTCGTCATGGGTTCGAAGACCGACTGGGACACCATGTCCCTTGCCGTCGAGACGCTGGAGGCGCTGGGCATTCCCTGCGAGGCCCGGGTGCTCTCGGCCCACCGCACCCCGGACGCGGCCGCCGAGTATTCGGCGACCGCCGAGGAGCGGGGCCTGGAGGTCATCATCGCGGCGGCGGGAGGCGCAGCCCACCTGGCCGGGGTGATGGCGTCGAAGACCGTCCTCCCGGTCCTCGGCGTGCCCATGAAGGGGTGGTCGCTGGACGGGCTCGACTCGCTCCTCTCCACCGTGCAGATGCCCCGGGGCGTGCCCGTCGGCACCCTGGCCATCGGCAAGGCGGGCGCGGTAAACGCAGCGCTGCTCGCCGGGCAGATCCTCGGGGCCAAGCACCCCGCCATCCGCGAGGCGGTGCGGGCCGACCGGAAGGCGCGGACGGCCGAGGCGCTGGCGGACCAGGATCCCCGGAAGGGCTGACGCGGTCGGGGACGCCTGACCGCGAAACACGGCGCCGCCCTTTCGCGTCCGGGAAGGTAGCCGGCCCCACCCACGGCCGGCGTGCGCCTCCCCCTCGCGAGCCGTGCGCCAATGATCCCCGACGACTTCCGCTACGCTTTTCGCCGCCTCCTGCACAGCCCGGGCTTCAGCGCGGTCGCGGTGCTCTCGCTCGCGCTGGGCATCGGCGCCAACACGGCCATGTTCAGCCTGGTCAACGCCGTCCTCATCCGGGATCTCCCGGTGCGGGCTCCAGAGGAGCTGGTGGAGATCTACACCTCCGGGGGCGACGGATACGCCTACTCCACCTCGTCGTATCTGGATTTCCAGGAGATCCGCGGACTCGACGACGTCTTCGCCGATGTGGTGGGGACGCGCACGTTCCTGGCTCGGGTGGAGCGCGGCGACCGCCCCGAGTCGGCCTTCGGCGAGCTGGTGAGCTGGGATTACTTCCAGGCGCTGGGCGTCCCCATGGCGGTCGGCCGCTCCTTCCTCCCCGAGGAGGACGCCACCCCCGGCACACATCCGGTCACCGTGCTCGGATACCGGACCTGGGTCAACGACTTCGGCGCCGATCCGGGGATCCTGGGCTCCACCGTTCGGCTCGGCGGCACGCCCTACACGGTGGTGGGAGTGGCGCCGGAGGCGTTCACCGGGACCATGCCGGTTCTCGTCACCGGCTACTACGTCCCGCTCATGATGACCCACGTGCTCATGGGCGGTGAGACCGACCAGCTCCAGCGCCGCGGGAGCCGGAGCATGTTCCTGAAGGGCCGGCTCGAGCCCGGGGTCACCGTGGAGCAGGCCAACGAGGCGCTGAAGGCGCTCTCGGCATCGCTGGCCCAGGCGCATCCCGAGTACAACGAGCAGCGCGTCATCTCAGCGCTTCCCGCGGGCGACGTGGCGCTCCACCCGTTCGTGGACCGGATGCTCAAGCCCGTGGCCGCTCTGCTCCTGGGCGTGGTCGGCCTCGTGCTCCTCATCGCGTGCGCCAACCTGGCGAGCTTCCTGCTCGCCAGGGCCGAGGACCGCCGACGCGAGATCGCGGTGCGGCTGGCGCTGGGCGCCACCCGCGCGGCGCTGGTGCGCCAGCTCCTGGCGGAGACGGTGCTCCTGGCGGCGCTGGGTGGGGTGGCGGGCGTGGTGCTGGCGGGCTGGACGCTGGACCTCCTCATGGCGTTCAAGCCGCCCATCCCCGTTCCCGTGGACCTGGACGTGTCGCTGGACCGCACGGTGCTCTGGTTCACCGCGGGCGTGTCGCTCCTGGCCGGCGTTGCCTTCGGGCTGGCTCCCGCGCTGCAGGCCACGAACCCCGACGTCGCGCCCACGCTCAAGGTCGAGGCCGGACGCACGGGCAAGCCGGGGCGCTTCAACCTTCGGCACGCGCTCGTCGTGACCCAGGTGGCGTTCTCCTTCGTGCTCCTGATCGGTGCCGGGCTCTTCGTGCGCAGCCTCCAGAAGGCCCAGCGCATCGACCCGGGGTTCTACACCGGCCCAGCCGCGTTCGTGTGGCCGATGACCGAGCTCTCGGGCTACGACACTCCCGAGCAGCAGCAGGCTTTCGACGAGGAGGCGGTGACGCGTCTCCTGGCGCACCCGGCCATCGAAGCCGTGGCGCTCATGGACCGCTCGCCGCTGGGCATGGCGGTGCAGACCGCCGGGTACCTGCTCCCGGGGGTCCCGTCGAAGGATCCCCAGGGCACCATCGACGTCGACAACGCCCACGTGAGCCCGAGCTACTTCGGCGCCATGGACGTTGACATCGTCCGCGGCCGGGCCTTCACCGAGGCCGACCGGGAAGGCGAGCGGGTGGCTGTGGTGAGCGAGGCGTTCGTGCAGCGCTTCTATCCCGGGCAGGACGTGGTGGGGAGCACCATCGGCGACGCCGACGATCCCATCCGCATCGTAGGCGTGGCCCGGGACACCAAGGTGCGGACCCTGGGAGAGGACCCGCGCCCCTACGTGTACGAGATGCACGGGCAGCCGGGGTACTTCGGCGCCATGTACATGGTCCGCGGCCGGGCCTCCAGCGCCGAGCTCCTGGCCACGGCCCGGCGGATCCTGGACGAGCTGGATCCCGACGTGGTGATCTTCGAGGCCAAGACCATGGAGGAGCACCTCGCCCTCATGCTCTTCCCGGCGCGCATGGCGGCGCTCCTCCTGGGCGTGTTCGGGGCACTGGCCCTGACCCTCTCAGCCATCGGCATCTACGGCGCCGTCAGCTATGCGGTGGCGCGCCGCACCCGGGAGCTGGGGATCCGTATGTCGCTGGGCGCCACCGCCCGCGACGTCCAGGTGATGGCCGTGGGGGGTGGCATGCGTCTGGTGCTCGTCGGCGGGGCGATCGGCGTGCTGCTCGCAGGCGGAGTGACCTGGTCCATCTCCCGGTTCCTCTACGGGATCAGCACCACCGATCTGGTGACGTTCGCTGCCATCCCCCTGCTCTTGGCGGGTGTGGCGCTGGTGGCAGCCTTGGTGCCGGCACGGCGCGCCAGCGCCGTGGACCCGGTGACGGCGCTCCGGTCCGACTGAGGGAGGTCGCGGCGCGAGGCGGTCGCGGGGGGCCTCCCCGCCGGCAAACCGGAGGTGCTCCAAAACAAATCCCGGGCCCCCCTCGTAGGACTCCCTAGAGACCCCGGCTCCGGGCCGGAAGGGTGGTCACCGCGCGGTGGGCGAGGAGGAGAACCATGTACGACGAATTCGAACGGGCGTTGGGCGGACGGTCCGCGTCCTCGCGGATGTCGGTGCTGGGGTGGCTGGCGGCCGGGTTCGGGTTCTTCTTCCTCGTGGGCTTGGTGGGGATCGGCTTCGCCATCAACCGGGCCGTAAGGCACGTCGAGAAGATCGCCCAGGAGTTCGATGTGGGCGCCAGCCTGGCGGACCTGGCCATGCTGGCCGACCTGGAGGCGCAGAAGGATCTCATCTCCATGGACCCGGACCGGGGGCTCGAATTCCTCCTGGGGCTGGAGAGCGGGGATCCTGCGGAAGCCTTCATGGGTGAGGTCGTGCGCGGGACGTTCGATCTGGCAGAGCTGGGGCGGCATGCGCCGCATGCGCCGGCGCCGCCCGCGGCGCCTGAAGACGCCTCGGTCGCGGTCCGCTCCGCCGACGGTTCCGTCCACGTGGACGTTGACCGCCGCCGCCGGTCCCTGGTGATCGACGCCGACGGCGAGCAGGTGCGCTTCGACCTGGTGCGCACCGAGCGCGGCGGCTTCCTCACCATCGACTCGGAGAACGGCCGGACCCGCATCGACCTGGTGGGACGGGGGGACGGTGGCTACCTGGCCATCGACTCCGAGGACGGGAACGTCCGATTCGACCTGACCACGGGGGACGCCGGCGCGCAGCTCGTCGTCAAGACCGATGACGAGACCGTGCGTCTGGGCGTGGGCGATGAGGCCCAGGCGATGCCCGGATGGGTGCCCCGCTTCGAGGGTATGCCGGAACGGCCGCGCCCGGTGTACTCCCTGGAAGCTTCCGAAGGGAGCCTCGGCGCCATGTCGTGGTCGGGCTCCCGCGCGCCCGCCGGGATCCTCTCCCACTACCGTGAAGCCCTCGAGGCGCAGGGATACGATCTGCGCCAGGAAATGCGCGCCACGGACGAGGGAGCCGAGGAGGGTGTCTTCTGGGCCCGCAACGAGACGGACGGCCGCATCGTGTTCGTGGTGGCTCATGCCGAGGAGGGCGAGACGAAGGTCCTCGTCGGCTACGGAGAGGAGCGGTAGCGGGGAGCGGGAGACCGGCCTCCCCGGGGTAGCCCCCCGGGCCTGTCTGGTGGGGAGAGGGCGGCGCCAACCGGCGCCGCCCCCTTTTCTCTTCCGGGAGCCGCGCCGCCCTGAAACCGGGATGTCCTGCCTCCCGTATTGCCCTATGTAGAAAACTGCACACGGAGACGGGATGGGCACCTTCCGCATGACCCAGATCACCGCCCTGGTCCTCCGAGCCGTCGCCGCGGGCCACCGCCACGGGTTCGATGTCATGGAAGCGTGCGGTCTGCCCAGCGGCACGGCCTACCCGGCGCTCCGGCGCCTGGAGAGGGCGGGGCTCCTGCGGTCCCGTTGGGAGAACACCGCCGCGGCGCACGCGGAAGGGCGGCCCCGGCGGCGCACGTACGAGCTGACCGCGCAGGGGAGGACAGCCCTCCCCGACGCGGAGGCGAAGCTCGCCCAGGTCCGCCGCCTGTTGGAGGACCCGTCGCCGGTGCAGGCGCGCGGGGCGTGATGGACGCGCCGCGCCTCTGGGTGCGATCGGTCTCGGTGCTGGTGCCGGGGCCGGAGCGCGAGGAGTGGGTGGAGGAGTGGGACGGCGAGCTCGCCGCCCATGGGGGGACGATGGCGCAGGCGTGGGGCGCTCTGCCCGACGCATGGTGTCTGAGGACGGAGGGGTGGACGATGGAGGGGATGCTGAGGGACGTGCGCGCGGCCGGAAAGGCCCTGGCGCGCAAGCCGTTCTTCACCGCGCTGGCGGGGATCACCCTGGCGGTGGGGATCGGCGCGAACACGGCCATCTACAGCGTGGTGGACGGGGTGCTCATCGACCCGCTCCCGTATCCGGAGAGCGGAGCGCTGGTGTCCGTGAACCACACGGCTCCCGGGCTCGGGGTGCCCGTGGTCCCCCACTCCGAGGGGAGCTACCTCCACTACCTGGAGCGCTTCCGGGCCCTGTCGTCGTTCGCGGTGTTCGACGAGGACAACGTGAACATCCTCACCGCGGGAGCGCCCGAGCAGGTGGGCGGCGCGGTGGTGAGCCACGCGTTCTTCGACGTGCTGGGCACCTCGCCCCTGTTGGGTCGGGGCTTCGCCGTGGGGGAGGACCGGGTGGGCGCGGAGCCGGTCGCCGTGCTGGGGTACGCGCTCTGGCAGCAGACCTTCGGGTCGGACCGCGGGGTGGTGGGGCGCTCGGTGGAGATGGACGGGGTGGCCCGCCGGGTGGTGGGGGTGATGCCCGAGGGGTTCGCGTTCCCCACGGCGGCGGGCGTTTGGGTCCCGATGAGCATCGACGACGCCGATCCGGATCTCGGGTCCTTCAACGTCGTCGGCATCGGGAGGCTGGCGCCGGGGGCGACCGTCGAGGGCGCCAACACCGAGATGCAGGACCTCCTGCTCCGCTTCTCCGACGCGCATCCCGACGAGATCTCACGGGATGTGCTCGAGCAGGCCGGGTTCAGGGCCGACATGAAGCCGCTGAAGGACCTGTACGTGTCCGACGTGCGCCAGGCGCTCTGGGTGCTCCTGGGCACGGTGGGGTTCGTGCTCCTCATCGCGTGCGCGAACGTCGCCAACCTCTTCCTGGTGCGCGCGGAGGGGAGGCAGCGGGAGCAGGCGCTCCGGACGGCGCTGGGCGCCACGCGCGCGGACATGGTCCGCCACTACCTGGCCGAGAGCCTCACGCTCGCGCTGGGCGGCGGGGTCCTGGGGCTGGCCCTGGCGTCCGTGGGCGTGCGCGGGCTCCTGAAGCTCGCACCCGTGGCCGTGCCGCGCTCGTCGGAGATCGGGATCGATGCCAGCGTGCTCCTGTTCACGCTCGCCGTCTCCGTGGGCGCCGGGCTCTTCTTCGGGCTCTTTCCCATTCTCAGCTATCGGCGCCCGGACCTCTCCGGGGCGCTCAAGGAGGGGGGGCGCTCCTCCACCGGCGGCAAGGAGCGCCACCGGGCCCGGAGCGTGTTGGTGGTGGCGTAGGTGGCGCTCGCGCTCATGCTGCTGGTGGGCTCGGGGCTGATGGCCCGGAGCTTCACCGCGATGCGCAGCGTGGACCCGGGCTTCGACGTGGCGGACCGCCTCGCGTTCCGCGTCTCGCTGCCGTCGGCGGAGTACGCCGACGCGGAGACCACGCGCCTCCTCCACCACACGCTCCAGGAGCGCCTCGCTGCCATCCCCGGCGTCGAGAGGGCGGCCCTGGCGTCGGCGCTCCCGCTCGCGGAGACGAAGCACGCCAGCCCCATCGAGCCCGAGGACCGGCCCACCGCCGAGGGCCAGCTCGCGCCGCTGTTGAACGTCCGGCAGGTCAGTCCCGGCTATTTCGCGGCCATGGGCATCACGCTCGCCGAAGGCAGGGAGCTCATCTTCGGCGACGGCGGAGACCTGACCCGGGCGGTGGTGGTCAGCGAGGCCGTGGCCCGCACCTTCTGGCCCGGACAGAGCGCGTTGGGCCGCCGGATCCGCGGTCAGGGGGACACGCTCGCGTGGGAGGTGGTCGGAGTGGCGAGCGACGTTCGGTTCGAGCGCCTGGACCGTGAGCCCGAGCTCCTGGTCTACCTTCCGCTCATCTACGGGAACCCCCCGGGGGTCATCCAGACCCGGCAGCTCGCCGCCGTGCTGCACGTGTCGGGGGATCCGCTCGCATTCACCGCGGCGGCCCGCGAGGCGCTCCGGGAGGTGGATCCGCGCCTGCCCATGGTGGATCCCACGACGATGGAGAAGATCGCGCGCGACGCCATGTCGGCCACGTCGTTCACCGCGCTCCTGCTGGGGATCGCCGCGGGGATCGCGCTGCTGCTCGGCACGGTGGGGATCTACGGCGTGGTTTCCTACGTGGTGAGCCGGCGCACCCAGGAGATCGGCGTGCGCATGGCGCTCGGTGCTCCGGCGTCGCAGGTGCTCCGCGAGGTGGTGGCACAGGGGATGGCGCTCACGGGCGCCGGCGTGGCGGTGGGGCTGCTCGGCGCGTGGGGGGTGAGCCGCGTGCTGGCGACGCTGCTCTACGGCGTGAGCGCAACCGATCCGGCGACGTACGCCGCGACCGCGGCGGCGCTGACCGGCGTGGCGGCGCTGGCTTCCTGGCTTCCCGCGCGCCGCGCGGCGCAGGTGGATCCGGTGGTCGCCCTGCGAGCGGAGTAGGAGGGTCCGGCGGGCCGTCGGCTACCGCGCGCCGGAGATCCTGCCTATGTTCCTCGTTCCAGAACGGGCGCCGCCCCGGACGTGCTCCGGGGCGGCGTTCGCGCAAGATCCCAGCGGGCGACCAGCGAAGCAGGCGCGGTCGCCCCTGCTTTCACCGGGACGGCCCCATGCTGGACGAGATCAAGCACAAGATCGAAGCGGAGATCGGGCACCTCCTCCAGGAGCTCAATGTGGATCTCCCTGCGCGCATCAAGGCCGCGCTGGAGCACGGTGACCTGCGCGAGAACGCCGAGTACAAGTCGGCCAAGGAACGGCAGGAGTTCATCCAGGCCCGCCTGAATCACCTCACGAAGAGGATGGGCGAGCTGGGCAAGATCGACGTCACGCAGATGCCCTACGACAAGGTGGGCTTCGGCTCGAAGGTGAAGGTCCGCGACCTCGACGCGGGGGAGGACTTCGACTTCACTATCGTGGCCGGGGACTTCATGGACCTGGACGCAGGGCACATCTCGCTGGCCTCGCCCATCGGGCGCGGGCTCCTCGGCTCCAGAGCCGGTCAGGAGGTGGGCGTCCAGCTCCCCGTGGGCCCCCGGCGCTACAAGATCCTCGAGCTGCTCACCCTCCCCCAGCAGTTGGAGGAGGGCGCGCAGGGCTGAGCGCGCCCTTGCGGCCGCAGCCCGCGCTCCCGCACGCCGATGACCCCTGCTCTGGAGCTCCGCGGCCTCCGCAAGGGCTACCTCGAGGGCGGGCGCACCCACGTGGTGCTGGACGGCGTGGACGCGGTGGTGGCCGCCGGGGAGCGGGTGGCCATCCTCGGTCCCTCCGGCTCGGGGAAGTCCACCCTCCTCAACCTGATCTGCGGCATCGACCTCCCCGACGGCGGGTCCGTGCTCCTCTCGGGCACCGACCTCACCGCGCTGAGCGAGCGTGACCGCACCCTCTTCCGACGCCACCGGGTGGGGTTCGTGTTCCAGTTCTACAACCTCCTGCCCACGCTCACGGTCCTGGAGAACCTGCTCCTCCCGGTGGAGCTGAAGGGCACGGTGGGTCCCGAGGAGGAGGCACGCGCGCGCGATCTCCTCGACCGCGTGGGGCTCGCGGACCGGGACGGCGCCTTCCCCGACCGCCTCTCCGGGGGTGAGCAGCAGCGCGTGGCCGTGGCCCGCGCCCTGGTGCACCGCCCCGACCTGGTGCTGGCCGACGAGCCCACCGGGAACCTGGACGAAGACACCGGCGCCGTGGTCGCCGATCTCCTCGACGAGCTGGTCCGGAGCGACGCGCGCACGCTCGTGGTGGTGACCCACTCCCGCGAGCTGGCCTCCCGCATGGACCGGGTGCTCCGCATGAGCCACGGGAGGCTGGAGGAGGTACACCCCTGAGGCTCCTGGCCCGCGCCAGCGTCCGCCACCTGGTGAAGCACCCGGCGCAGCTCGCCCTGTCGGTGGTGGGGGTCGCGCTGGGTGTCGCGGTGGTGGTGGCCATGGACCTGGCCATCCAGAGCTCCCGGGAGGCGTTCCGGCTCTCCACCGAGGCGGTGGCCGGGCGCGCCACCCATGCGCTGGTGGGGAGCGTGGGAGGACTCGACGAGGCGCTCTTCGCCCGCGTCCGCCTGGAGGCCGGGGTGCGCGCCTCGGCGCCGGTGGTGGAGGGGTTCGCCACCAGCCCCGCTCTCCCGGGCATGGCGCTCCGCGTGCTGGGCGTGGACCCCTTCTCCGAGGGGCCCTTCCGCCCCTTCCTGGCCGGCGGCGCCAGCGGCGTGGATGTCTCGGCCCTGGTGGCCGTGCCCGGGGCCGTGGTGCTCTCCTCGGCCACCGCGGCCCAGGCCGGCGTGGCGCCGGGCGACTCCCTGGCGGTGCGCGTGGAGGGGAGGGGGCGGTGCCTTCCCGTGGTGGGGGTCCTGGAGCCCGCCGACCGCCTGGCCCGCGCGGGGCTCCGCGACCTCCTGGTCATGGACGTGGCCTCGGCGCAGGAGCTGCTGGGCAAGGTGGGAAGGCTCTCGCGCATCGATCTGCGCGTGGAGGAAGGTGGGGCGGGGGAGGCGCAACTGGCGGGCCTCGCCGGGATGCTCCCGGAGGGAGTCCGCGTGGAGCCTGCAGGCACCCGTGCCGCCGCGCTGGCGGGGATGATCCGCGCGTTCGACCTGAACCTCACGGCGCTCAGCCTGCTGACTCTCGTGTTCGGGATGTTTCTCATCTACAACGCCATGACCTTCTCGGTGGTGCAGCGCCGGGAGCTCCTGGGCGCGCTCCGGGCGCTGGGCGTCACCCGGCGCGAGATCGTGGCGGTCATCCTGCGCGAGGCGCTGTGGGTCGGAGCCGCGGGGGCCGCCCTTGGCGTCGTCCTTGGGGTCGTGCTGGGGCGCGGCCTCGTGCGCATGGTGGCCCGGACCATCAACGATCTCTACTTCGTGGTTTCCGTGGAGGGGCTGGCCCTCCCTCCGCAGGTCCTTCTGCTGGGCGCGCTGCTCGGCGTGGGCGCGACGCTCCTGGCGGCGCTCCCCCCCGCGCTGGAGGCCGCCGCCGCCCCTCCCCGGGTGGCCCAGCTCCGCTCGGCCGTGGAGGCCTCGGCCCGGCGAGCCGTCCCCAGGGCGGCAGGGGCGGGGGTCCTCCTCTTCCTGGCCGGAGGGGCGCTCCTGGCCGTACCCACCCGGGCCCTGGCGGTGAGCTTCGCGGGCCTCTTCCTCGTCATCCTGGGGATGGCGCTCATGACGCCGCTGGGCACGGTGGCGCTGGTCCGGGCGGCCCGCCCCGGCCTGGCGCGCGGCGGAGGGATCCTGGGCACCATGGCGTCCAGGGGCGTGGTCACCGCCCTCTCCCGCACGGCGCCGGCAGTGGCCTCGCTGGTGGTGGCGGTGTCGGTCACGGTGGGGCTCGGTGTCATGATCGGGAGCTTCCGGGGAACGCTCACCCGGTGGCTGGGCGGGACCCTGGTAGCCGACGTGTACGTGTCGCTCCCCTCCACCCAGGCCTCCCACGCCGAGGGGACGCTGGAACCAGCGGCGGCGGATGCGCTGCGCTCCCACGGAGCGGTGGAGGGGTGGAGCACATACCGGGGCGTGGAGCTCGCCGACCCGGTGGGGCCGTTCCGCCTCATCGCCCTGGAGCTGCACCCCCGGGGCGAGGGGGGCTTCGACTTCCTCGAGGGTGGAGGCGCAGGGGCCTTCGCAGCGTTCCGCAAGGGGGCGGCCGTCTTCGTGTCCGAGCCCTTCGCCCATCGCCGGGGCCTGTCGGCGGGGGACAGCGTGAGCCTCCCTGTGGCCCGCGGCGACCGCCGGTACGCCGTGGCCGGCGTGTTCACCGACTACGCCTCGGACCAGGGCGTCGTCATGATGGGGCGCGCCGCCTACGATGCCGCCTGGGACGACAGCGGCGTCACCTCCCTCGGGCTCTTCCTCCGGGAGGGGGCCGACGCCGACGCGGTCGTGGAGGAGCTCACGGCGCTGGTCCCCGAAGGCCAGACGGTGATGGTGCGCACGAACGCCACGCTCCGCGCCGGCTCCCTGGAAGTGTTCGACCGCACCTTCCAGGTCACCGCCGTGCTCCGCCTGGTGGCCTTCGCCGTGGCCTTCGTGGGGGTGCTGAGCGCGTTCATGGCGCTGGAGCTGGAGCGGGCCCGGGAGTTCGGCGTGCTGCGGGCCAACGGCCTCACCCCCGGCCAGCTCTGGCGGCTCGTGACCACGCAGACGGGCCTCATGGGGCTGGTCGCCGGCGTCCTGGCCGTGCCCATGGGGCTGGTGCTGGCCTGGGTGATGATCTACGTGGTGAACAAGCGCTCCTTCGGATGGACGCTGCGCATGGAGGTGCACCCCGATGTGCTTCTGCAGGCCGTGGCGCTGGCGCTGGCGGGCGCGGTGCTGGCGGGGCTCTACCCGGCGTGGCGGATGTCGCGCACGTCGCCCGCGGCGGCGCTGCGGGGGGAGTGAAGGTGCGCCCCGCGCTCCCCGCTGCTCTCGCCTCCGCGCTCCTGCTGTGCGCGTGCGCGGACGGGCCCCGGCTCCCCGAGGCGCGCCTGTCGCTGGAGGAGACGCTGGGGGGCGCCGACACCGCCGGCTTCGCCCGGGCGGTGGAGCCCCGGGACTTCGTCTTCCCCGCCGACCACGGGCCCCACCCGGACTACCGCAACGAGTGGTGGTACGTCACCGGGAACCTGGAGGCGCAGGGGGGACGGGAGGTGGGGTTCCAGCTCACCATCTTCCGGACGTCGCTGGCGGCGCCGGGGGACGCCGCCGCAGCCGGGGAGGTGCCCGCGCCGGACACCGCTTCCGCCTGGTCCACGGACCAGGCGTACATGGGCCACTTCGCCGTCACCGACGCCGGGGGCCGCCGCTTCCAGGCCTTCGAGCGCTTCGCCCGGGGCGCGCTGGGGCTGGCGGGGGCGGATGCGGAAGCGCTGCGCGTCTGGATCGAGGGCTGGTCGCTGGAGGGGAAGGGCGAGGAGCCCACGGGAGGCGACGTTCCAGCCTCGGCGGACGCCGCCGGCGTCTTCCCCCTGCGTCTGCGCGCCGCAGACGGTGACCTGGCCCTGGACCTGATGCTGGAGGCAGGGAAGCCGCTGGTGCTGCAGGGGGAGCGGGGGCTGAGCCGGAAGGGTCCGGAGCCGGGCAACGCGTCGTATTACTACTCCCACACGCGCATGCCCACGTCCGGCACCGTCGTGCTTGGTGCTGATACGCTGCGTACCGTGGGGCTCTCCTGGCTCGACCGGGAGTGGAGCACCTCTGCGCTCTCGGAGGGGATGGTGGGTTGGGACTGGTTTGCCCTCCAGCTCGACGACGGGTGGGACCTCATGGTGTACGCCCTGCGCAGGGCGGATGGCACGGCCCACCCGCTCTCCGAGGGCGTCCTGGTGGACCCGTCGGGGGCGAAGCGCGTGCTGTCGTGGGGCACCGACATCACGGTGACGCCCACGGGCCGCTGGGTCTCGCCGGTGGACGGTGCCGTCTATCCGTCCGGATGGCGCATCACGGTCCCGGGCGCGGGGCTCGAACTCGAGGTCACCCCTGTCCTGCGGGACCAGGAGCTGGACCTGGCGTTCCGCTACTGGGAAGGCGCGGTACGGGTGTCCGGGACCGCCCCGGGCCGCACCCTGGCGGGGCGGGGCTACGTGGAGCTCACGGGGTATGCAGGGCGCACGCCGGGACGGTAGGAGGGCGGGGGCGCCCGAGAGGACCGCGCCCGACAGGACCGCGCCCGAGGACGCGGCAGCCGGGCGTCAGAGCACCTCGAACAGCGCGCTGGAGGCCAGGTCCCGGTCGAAGGTCACGGTGGACGAGCATCCCGCTGCCACGGCACCCCGGCCGATCACGTAGTCGGCGAAATCTCCCCGCCCCTCCCGGTAGTCGGCGAGCGCCTGCCAGAGGACGTCCTTGTCCTCGAAGTGCAGCTGGGCGGTGCGCAGGATCGAGTCGAGGGCGCGGAAGATGTCGTCCCTGCCCAGGCGGTACGCCGCTTCCAGGACCCACACGACCTCGCAGAGGACCACGGGGCTCACGAAGAGCGGCTCACCCGTGCGTGCGGCGCCCTCGATCACCTCGGTGGCCGCCGCGGCTTGGATCTCGTCGTCGAGGGTCAGGTACCTCACGAGCACGTTCGTGTCGAAGCCCCTCATCACGTCCGGTCCCTCACGGCGCGCTTCATGTCCTCCACGGACACACACGCGCGGCCCGGCGAGTGGAGGAGGCCCCGGAGCTCGTGGATGTCCACCACCGCGGGTCGGATCGTGACCTGGCCGTCGTCGTGGACCACGAAGCCGATGCGGTCCCCGGGGGCGACCCGGAGGAAGTCCCGCACCTCCTTCGGAACGACCAGCTGGCCCTTGGTGCTCAGGGTGGAGTGGGGCATAGGTCTTACCTGGCTGACAATAGTCTTACTCCAGGTAAAACCATGGACGGCGCTCCAGAGGGCAAGCGGCGGGGCCCCCGCGCCCCGCTCCCCTCAACCCGCCCTCCCGATCTCCACGCGCCAGATCTCCGGACCCTGCTCCACATACTCCCATGTGAAGGCATTCGGGCGCTCGGCCATGAACTGGTAGCGGAGGGGCACCGGGTCGTGGTCGTTCAGGAGCAAGAAGGAAGCGCCGGGCTCCAGGGTATCGAAGGTGGCGAAGATGGTGGGGTGCTTCTCCCGGGGCGGAAGGGCGCGCACGTCCAGCACCGGGAGCGCCTCGGCGTGGCGGATGAACAGGCGCACCACCTCGGGCTGCTCCTCGTGGACGGTGTACTGGAACCCGCGCCGCTCCAGCTCGGGGAGGAGGAACCGGGGCACGCGGCTGTTCAGATGCACGAGGGTGTGCCCTCGGGGCATGGCCTCCAGCGCCTCCAGCGTGCGCTGCATGGGCTCCGGAGGCTCCAGCTCCCGCGCGTCCAACACCGTGATGTCCGCCGGCTCCGGACGGGGCGTGCCGCAGGTGGGAAGGGCGCGGCCGGCGGAACGGGCGCGGGGCCCCGGGGTCGGCACCGGCGCGACGGCCTCGACCTGCCCGGTCACCGATGCGCCCGCACCGGCTTCCGCCTCCGCTCCGTCCGCCCGGTAGAACCAGATCCGCCAATCGTCGTCGGCCAGGCGCTCCGTCCAGTGGGAGAAGCCCTCGCGGCCGAGCACGCCGTAGAGGGGCCGGGGCTCGAAGATGGCCCGCAGCCGGAGCACGCCGTCGTCGGCGAGGGCGTGGCGCGCGTGCATGATGCGCTGGAAGGGCTCGCGCCCGGAGCGGAGGTCCTCGCGGACGTCCAGGTCCAGGATGCGGCTCGGGTCCAGCGTCTCGAGCTCGAGGGGCTTCGTCATCGTTCCAGGGCTCCTTTCTCGATCATGCCGGGATGCCAGCGCGGCTCCCAGACCAGGTTCGCGTTGACGTGCTCCACGCCCGGGAGGGCGTAGACGGTGGCGCTCACCCCGCTGGTCATCACCGTGCGCAGGGAGCAGCCGGGGGTGGTGAGGGTGAAGGTCACGGTCACGGTCCCGGCGTCCACCTCCACGCCGTAGACCAGGCCGAGGCTGACGATGTCCACACCCACCTCGGGGTCGATGACCTGCCTGAGTGCGGTGCGGATCACGGTGACCGTCCCCGCGGCCAGCAGCGCTCCCGCCACCCTGGCCCACGCCGCCGAGTAGAGCTCGGCCACCTTGGGCACGGCCTGGCGACCCGCCAGGGGGCCGAAGCGGTGATACCAGACCAGGAAGGGGACGATCTTGTAGTAGTGGGCGGCGACGAAGAGTGAGATCCCCAGCACCAGCGCCGTCACATATCCGGTGGCCAGGCTGGGTGAGAACCCGGCGAAGGCCAGGAACGCTCCCAGCCCCGCGGCCGCGCCCAGTAGGCCGAGCGCCGTCGCCGCCAGGCGCATCCCCGGATCCATCACGGGGCGCCGGCGCGTGGCGTAGAACGAGCGGGCCTGGGCCAGGAACGCCGCGGCACCGGCCAGGATGAGCACCGCCGGCACCTGGCGCGCCCACGCCCCTCGGGTGTGGTGGAGCGCGAACAGGAGGAGGGTGCCGGAAGCCAGGAGCCCCACGGCCCACCTTCCGGGCCGCTCGTCGGCGCCGTGGCTGAGGAGGAACATGGGGAGGAGCTTCTGGGCCACCCCTACCATCACCAGGAGCACCCATCCCACGAGCGCCACGTGGATGTGGGTGGCCAGCGCCGCGATGCGGAACGCTCCCATGTAGGGCCACCGCAGGTTGGCCGCCAACGCCCACCCCACCGTCACGGTGAGGAAGAGGAAGTACGCCGCCAGCGCCAGGGCCCACCACGTCATGTCGCGCCTCGGAGCGCTCTTCAGCGTCGCCGCCAGGTTGGCGATGAAGGCCAGGAGGCCGGTGGCGAGCAGGGAAGCGCCCACCACCGTGAGGCCGGGGCGCTGGGCCAGGAGCCCTGCCACGAAGGCCAGGAGCCCCGGGACGTGAAGCCAGAAGGTCGCGCGTGCGACGCGGGGCCAGCGCACGGCCCGGTCCAACGCCACCGGGAGGAGCTGGTAGAGGGCGCCCATGATGGACGTCGTGATCCACCCCAGGGTGAAGAGGTGGGTCACTCCGGTGACGCGGGGCGCGAGGAACGAGCCCGCCGCCAGGTCGGGGGCGGCCAGGGCCAGCCCCAGGGTGCCGAGGACGAAGAAGCCCAGGGCGGCGGCGAAGTGGCTCCCGGGGAGGGAGAGAGGAGGCGGCTCCGCTCCGCCCAGGGCGGTGAACGGGGAGGAGGTCATCGCCGGCTGTCCATGGCGTCCGCGGGGTGCTCCTTCGGTTTCTCTCACTTCAACCGGGCCTCCGCGGAAGGACGGCGCACTTCGCGGAGAAGGACGACGAGGTTGAAATAGGACCTCTAGGTGTGATTTGTCAAGGAGCGGACCCCCGCAAGGCTGGCGA
>Ga0315541_1001148_pt1 | contig 25563 bp, 20 predicted proteins | sample SalMarSW160190MG_FD_203095 | JGI IMG/M metagenome (GOLD analysis project Ga0315541, IMG submission 203095) | Salt marsh sediment microbial communities from the Plum Island Ecosystem LTER, Massachusetts, United States - Salt Marsh Sediment SW1601-190 ...
GAAGAGTTTTCTTGGAGACTTCGCGGTGACAGTTACATGGATATCATGAAAAAAGGCGGGGGAATTTTTAATACGGTTAGGGAAACGAGAGCGGCCACAAAAGAAGAATTGATTGAAACCGGACGAAAGCGATTGGATTCTATGGTGTCATTCGGCGTAACAACGGTTGAAGGAAAAAGCGGCTATGGGTTAGACCACGGCACGGAAATAAAGCAGCTGGAAACCATGAAGGAATTAAACAACCGTCATCCTGTTGACATCGTTGCAACATTTATGGGCGCCCATGCAGTGCCTCAAGAGTATACCGGAAGAGAAGATGCCTACATCGACTATATCATCGAACAGGTAATGCCCGACGTCACGGATCGAAATCTTGCAGAATTTTGTGATATTTTTTGTGAAAAGAATGTCTTTTCAGTGCGGCAGTCCCGGCGACTGTTACTAAAGGCAAAAGAAAACGGATTAAAAATAAAAATTCATGCAGACGAAATGGTGCCCTTGGGCGGAGCGGAATTGGCGGCGGAGATCGGTGCGGTTTCGGCGGATCATCTTCTTCACGCTTCTGATAAAGGGATCATGGATATTGCCGAATCAGGCGTTGTCGCTACATTGCTTCCGGGGACGGCATTCTCCTTAAAGGAACCATACGCAAGAGGGCGATACATGATTGATATGAATTGTGCGGTAGCCCTTGCAACGGACCTAAATCCCGGAAGCTGCTTTTCGGAATCAATCCCCTTGATTTTTGCATTAGCCACACTCTATATGAACATCAGCATCGAAGAGGCCATTACGGCATTAACCATAAACGGTGCAGCAGCGCTCGACCTGGCGGATACAACCGGAAGCCTGGACATCGGAAAGATCGGCGATATGATTATTCTTGAGTATCCGTCATATAAATTCATTCCGTATCATATCGGCGTTAGTACCGTTGAAAAAGTAATTAAAAAAGGAAACTTGATATTTGATAAGGTAACGGGAAAAAGCGGTTGCGAAAAAAATTTAGAACATACCAAATAAAACAGTATGTATGATTATGCTATCCGACTTAGCCATAAAAAGATTCTTTGAAAAGACTGCGTCGGACGATCCTGTTCCAGGCGGAGGCAGTATTGCTGCGTTAAGTGCCGTTGCGGCGTCAAGTCTCGTGGAAATGGTGGCAAATTTAACCATAGGGAAGCAAGCCTATGCTGAAGTAGAAGAGGAAATGAAAGCAATTTCAAAACAAGCTTCCCTTTACAGAAACAAACTGATTCAAGATATCGATAAAGATTCGGATGCCTATAAACGGGTTATCGATGCCTTTAACTTGCCCAGGCGCACGGAAGAAGAAATAAAATGCAGAAAAGAGGCCATTGAAAATGGACTAAAACATGCGGCACTCGTCCCTTTGAGTGTGGCTAAGGATGCTTCTAAACTCATTGATCTGGCAGGGGAAACCGTAACAAAAGGGTACAAAAATGCTGTTACGGATGGAGTGGTTGCGGCCGTGACGGCAAGATCGGCGGCTCTGTCTGCATTATATAATGTTAAAATAAATTTAAGCTCGATAAAAGATCGTTCGTTTGTTTATGAGGTGTCAAAACAGATAACGCATCTGGCAAATGAAATCCGTAGAAAAGAAAAACAAGTACTTTCAAAAGCGGATCTGTAAGTTAATTCGCTTCGACGTAACATCTCAATAAATCATGGAGCCGGGCGGATCAGGTCCGCCTGGGGACTAATCCATGGCATCCAGAACCTTGTAGCCTTCCTTTTCCAGGGCTTTTTTGATAACAGTTGTATTGCAGGCCGAAAGCCGAAAATAATATACCCGTTTACTGATTTCTTGTGCGGTAATCCCAACGTTTATAATATCCCCGCCATTATCGTTTATAATCTGTGAAACGTTTCTGAATGCACCCGGTTCATCACCAACAACCAGGTCAATACGGGAACTGGCGGTAAGCAGGCCCATCATGTCAATAAAAGCCCGGAGGATGTCCGTCTCGGTAATTATTCCGACAAGTTTGTCGTTTTTTACAACCGGCATCCCACCGATTTTGTGCTTATAAATGAGTCGCGCCGCACTCTCCACGTCATCATCGGGCCGAACCACAATAGGATTCCTTATGATCAAATCCGCAAGAGATACATCTCCCAGCATGGAGGGGAGAAAGCCCTGTTTCAAATCCGCAAGAGTAACAAAACCCTTTAGTCTGTTACCCGTTTCAACCACAGGAAGATGCCGGATAGAATTAACTTTCATAAGCTCGATTGCCTCCTGGATAGAGGCGTTTTCCGTTATGGTGATGGGATCAAAAATCATTAATGAATTAATTTTCATGGCGTCTTCCTTTGTTGAACTTATAAACCGGAACCATCCAGTGCATTCAATACCAGTGTGATGGGCCTGTCTTCTTCACTTTTTCCGGTAAATCTTATGGGACCCGGCCTTCTGTAGCTATCTTCACCCGGCACCGCCGCAAGCCATTTCTCTCTAAATGCCTTTACCACTCTAAAAGAAGCGGAATTAACATCAACCAAACTTTTTTCCAGGACAAGAGCCAATTTTCCTTTCCTCTCTTCAAGGTGCATGAGCGGGGCAATGGGAATCCCAATGGGTTCCCATTTTGAAAAATCCTTTTCCAAATTCATTATGGCTGCCATTTGTCCCGTAGAACCGTTGGCGATAAGGCTAAAAACCGTTAGTCCAAGGTTATACGTATAATTGCAGTCAAATCGGGTGGGGTCGTTTCCCCTGCCGTCATAACCGTAAAAATGAATCTGTGTTTTGAATTTCGGCACCGATTTCTGAAAAATCTTTTCAACAGGAGCAGGAATCTTTTCATCTTTTGAAATAACACCTTCCTTTTCCAGGGCCTGTCTAAGGGTTTTGGCGGATATAATGGACGCTTTAATCAAGAAAAACTCGGAATCATCATAGTTTTTGAAAAGAATAGGCCCGAAGTAATTCGGATCAAGACCTTCTTTTTCAAGCGTCTTCCGGTAATACGATTTTTCTATTCCGATCTTGTAAGTTCCATTCTCCTTTAAAATGTTGAGGTAATCTTTGACCAGATCCATAAGAACTTTTTCTGTCTTAACCTGCGAAAACTGGAAATTCCCGTGACTGTCTCTTTCCATGAGAAGGCCCTCCTGAAAAAAATCAGGAATATCATTGAACAGCTCATCATCCCGTGTATTCCATATGGAAAAAGAAGCACCTTCCCTTTCGAACCTGGCCATACGCCTCAGGTATTCCAGCTTATCTTCAAGAACCGGAAAATCTGCGTGAAAATTCGTGTCATGGGTTTGATTATATTCCGCAATGATTGTGTTCAGCTTTAGGATAAAAATTTGTATTTCATTGATAAATTCCAAAACGCCTTCCGGTATTACAATCACGCCGTAGTTTTTTCCCACAGCAGCTCTCCTGACAATGCCGTCACAAATTACACGGGAAAGGTGTCTTAACGTCATTCCATAGGCATGATAATCCACGGTCCCTTGTTTTTCAGCTTTTTGGATTCTTTCATTATCGATGTAATCGGATAGATCCTCACCGATAAGGGTCATATTGACATGGGTCTGCAAAGCAACCTCAAGTGCCAGATGGCTGGCGACTCTTCCCATGACCTTGCAGACATGCCAGTATTTTACATCGGAACTGCTGTCTGTGCACAAATTGGAGATAGCGTTGGCAAAGGCCCTGGCAGCCGTATGAAAACCAAAGGACATGGAGCACAAAACTTTCCCTTCCGCGTCTCTTACCTGTATATCGCCGTCAATGGTCTTGGGAACCCCGATGACCTGGATACGGTCTTGGATTAATTCCTGTGCCAAAAATGCCGCATTGGTATTTGAATCATCACCACCGACAATGACAAGGGCATCCAGACCCAGGTTTTTGCAAGTCTCTCTTGAAAGAGCCATTTTCTCTTTTGTATCTATTTTAGCGCGGCCGGTTTTTATCATGGTAAACCCGCCCAGATTTCTGTATGAATCAACAAGAGAACCGGTTATTTCAATGGCTTCATTTTCAATGATCCCGTCCGGACCGAGGATAAAACCGAATATTTTGGTTTGGGGATTGGCCTTTTTTGCAGCATCGTAAAGCCCTGCGATGACGTTATGTCCTCCGGGAGCAGGACCGCCTGAAAACACAATACCGATCGTATATTTTTTACTGTATCTTTTTTTGAAGGATTCTTCGGCGGAATCCAGTCCCACAATAGATTGAACTTTGTTGTCTATAATGTCCGGCAACTGTTTGCGGGCTTCCCTGTCAATACTGAATTTAAAATCATCTTTATCCTTCAACACCGTATAGGAACTTGTAAATACGTCACATTTAGGAGGAATGTATTTTCTTCGTTCAATCAGCTCCTGATTAATATTGTCGGCAGCTTTTTTGACTTCGGGATTTTTCAGGAGGTCTTCGATACTGATGAGGTCTTTATCTTCCATGGTATCGCTCCATTACAGGTTATCATATGAAAACCGATGCTCTCGTAAAAAGTCAAAAAAAGGACTTTTACGAATTCATTAATGATAATATCTACTCTATAATGTTTGTGTCAAGTTTTTCATTTTCTTAAACAGGGTAAACATAATTGATTTCAGTGCAGCGTAGCGACGGCGTGTTTCTCTTGGAAACCGACTGACTGTTTGAAGGGCTTTAGAACGCGTTAGCCCAAGCCGAATGAAATTATGACTTAAAAAATCAATGGGACAATTTAACGACGAATTGTTCTTATTAACTCTGGCGCGGCTTGGGCTTACGGGTGCTTAAGCACAAGTTTCAGTCGGTTGGAAAGAGATATACGCCGTCGTGGAGCGTTCTCCCTGTATTAGAACTCAAATGCGTTTGTCCTGTTTTCTTAAATTTTTAATCGTCAATCTTCAACCTTTCTAAACCTCCCAACCAGATATCCATCCATTAAAAGATGCACCAAATGATGCAGCACACAGACCACAAGGGCCAGTCCGTATTGCGGGAAAAGGGAAACCTGCAAAATGACCGAAAGGGGCAGAGTTTTTTGGCTGCCCATAAAGATAACGCCTTCTCTCCTGCCTCTGCCCAGTTTTAATAATTTACTGAAAAGGCCTGCGAAACTCAAAAGTATTCCATGGAAACCCAATACCAGTAAAAAAATGATGCCAACCGACCCCCCGGTGCCCATGATCGCGCCTTTCGCCGATGATATGGCCATCCAAACGATTCCCAAGACCAAGCACTGGTTCAACACTTGCAGTTTTATGACAAATCGATCAATAAAAGATTTTGTGAAAAACTTTATTGTCAAACCGGTGCAAAGGGGTAAGAGGACATAAAATCCGAGCTTCATAACAATCGCCGGCTTGTCAATGGAAACAACAGCGGTTCCGCCAACCAGATTTAAAAGGAGCGATAGCGCAACAGGGATGGTAAAAACCGCAAGCCCGTTGGCCAGTATGGTTATCACCAGTGCATGCGCCATATTTCCATCTGCAGCCCCGGTCATTACCACACCGCTGCTCAATGTTGAGGGCATCACCGCCACCAGAAAAATCCCAATTTTGATCCCGGTATCCAGAGACGCCATGCCGAATAATGCCCCGGTTATCGGCGAAACGAGAAAAATGATTGCCAGGGCAATTGTAATACCTTTTATATCCATCAGCCCTGACCGTATCTGCCGGGCATTCAATATCAAACCGGAAAAAAAGAATATCAGAACAATCACGGCATCGGGCCCCCGATGCATTTTAAACCACCTTCCAATACCGGAAACCGTTTCGGTCGTATCGGCAACAGTTATCGTAAAAACAAGGACAAGTCCTGCAATGAACCAGTATTTTTTTATTAATCCGGACAATGTGACATACCCTATTGCGATTTGCTATTTTATGACTATAATTATTCTCTAAACTCGTTAACCCGAATATTTCATAAAAATATTCGGGTTAGGTTGCCCGGGCCGGGCCGGGAAAGCCACGCTTGGCGATCCAACAAAAAAAAATGCCTTGCACATATAGCAGCTTGTTATTATTAATTCCATAAAGAATAGTTTTTTCTTTGAAGGACCAAACGAAAAATACGTATATTCCACCACATATTGTACTCAGACAGCTAAAATTATACCGTCCGTTGTGTTTTTCCCTTTACAAGCTGATTAATTCCTGTTATTTATTATGGTTAAATCTAATCTGGACAAAACCGGAATCAAAAAACACTTACACCAAAGGCACAAAGACACAAAGAATAAATCTAGAATAATTGAACTTAGGGGCTTCGCCCCAATTGGAATAGTGGAATGATGGAGTAATGGAATGATGGGTAAGCTTGTCCTGAACGAAGTTGAAGGAAAGGAGTTTTTTACAATTAAAATGGTTTGTTTCCGCCTTTACCCCCAATATTCCAGCATTCCAGCATTCCATTCTGATGGCATAAACATATTGCATTAAAAAAACATGTATTCTCGAGAAGTTATAGAATTTCCGAGACGTATAATCAGGTATTGACGTTTCGCATATCCGGCAGATACGAGGCTTGCAAAATTTTGGTGAAACAGGAGATTTAATCGCATGAAACTAAAAAAACTGGAACTCAATGGATTTAAATCCTTTATTGAAAAAAACAGTATTGAATTTCCTCCAGGTATTTCTGCGGTTGTGGGTCCGAACGGTTGCGGCAAAAGCAATGTCGTAGATGCAATAAAATGGGTTATGGGAGAACAGAGTGTGAAGCAGCTCCGTGGGAAATCCATGGAAGACGTGATATTTTCAGGTACAAACGGAAAACCGGCATTGAATATGGCAGAAGTCTCCTTAACCCTTGTAAACGACAACGGCGATGCTCCCGAAGAGTTCAACGACTTTACCGAAATCATGTTAACCCGGCGCCTTTACCGGTCCGGAGAAAGCGCCTACTTCATCAACAAACAACAATGCCGGCTTAAAGATATACATAATATCTTTATGGGAAGCGGTATGGGGACCAAATCCTATTCCGTAATACAACAGGGAAATATCGGCGTAATTACGGATGCCGGACCCGAAGAAAGAAGAGTTTTTATTGAAGAAGCAGCAGGAATTACACGGTATAAGACCCGTAAAAAGGAAGCTCTCCGTAAAATCCAGGCTACAAACCAGAACCTTTTGCGGGTTACAGACATCATTGCGGAAATAAAACGTCAGATGGCCGGCCTTAAACGTCAGGCCAAAAAGGCCGAACGGTATAAAAAGCATCAAAGGCGCATCAGGGAACTCGATATCGGCATTTCCCTGCATTACTATGATGAATACACTCATAAAATTGATGAAGCCGACAGGGTATTAACAAATTTAAAGGATACAGACGTTGAAGATACAACCCGATTGAAAAAGCTCGATGCCGAAGTTGAAAAGATCAAGTTTCAGCGCTCGGAGAAAAATCAGGAGATTTCGAACCAAAAATCCCGCATATTCGAAAGCCAGCGCAATATCGACCGCATGGAAAATGATATAGACCACTTTCGTAAAGATGTGGAACGGCTGATGAGCGAATGTGGAGAACTTGAGTCTGCTCACAGCAAGCTTGAAGAGAAGAACCGGAACTTAACGTCCGAAGTGGCTCAGGTTGAAAGCCAGAATATAAACATTCATGGTAAAATAGAGACCGTAAGGTCGACCATCGATCGGGACCGATCAGCCTCGCAAAACATTAAAGATCGAGTCTCCGTGTTGAATCAAGAACTTGAAACATGTAAGGCAGATCTAATGGATCTGGTGGCCCGGGAAGCCCAATACAAAAATATCTATCAAAACGCTACGAGCAACAAAGAAAGTCTTAAAAGACGACTTAAAATCAAAGATGAAGAAGAAGCCTTAACCCAACAGAAAGTGGAAAAACTCCGGGAGAAAAAAGTAACGGTCCAACAAAAATTTGATTCATATAAAAAAGAGATCCATGATTTGAATGATCGTCTTAACAGGGTCAAGAAACAGCTTGAAGAAAAAAACAAATCTCTTGCAGAGCAGGTTAAACGGGTTCAAACCGTTGATCTTGAGAGAAACCAGGCCAGGTCATCCTATACGGCGTTAAAGAAAATGGAAGACAATTTCGAGTGGTACAAAGACGGCGTTCGAGCCATAATGAAAAAAAACAGGGCCGATAAAGACGGTGTTTCGCCGGGAGAATTAGAAATCGATGACAGTAATGGTATTTTAGGACTGATGGCGGACATCGTGGAACCGAAACCTTCCTATGAAACTGCGGTGGAAGCGGTTCTTGGAGAATCATTACAGTACATTCTTGTCAAGGATCAAAAAGCAGGCCTTGGCTCCATCGACTATCTCCAAACAACCGGTGAGGGACGCGGAGGCTTTATCCCTGTCTCGTCTGTCAAAGGCATAGGGTGTGACAGCATGGGAAAACCCGACGCTCAAAAAAGGCTGTTGAACCATGTTGCTGTTAAAGAGGGGTTTGAAAAGGTAACAGAAGCGCTTTTAGGGCATGTGGTCGTTACCGCTGATATTGAAGAGGCCATAAAGATATTTAACAGCAATGGCGTATGGCAGACCATTGTTACCAAAGACGGCGATCTAATTTCCCATCAGGGCATCATGGTTGGCGGCAGTAAGGAAAAATTATCACAAATCCTTGCAAAAAAGCAGGAGATTAAAAACATAGAGCTTGAGATTCAAAGATTAAATCAGGAATATGAAACCGCCCGTCAGGATCAAAAAGATTTGGAATCTCAAGTTTGGGGCATTGAAAGCGACCTGCAAAAACTTCAGGCTTTAAAGAAAAAAGCCGAGCACCACGAAGTCGAAGCGGAAAAGGACCTTTACAAAGCAACCGAGGACCTTAAACACGCCCAAAGACATCTTGAAATCGTCCGTCTGGAGCAGGAACGTCTTCTGCACGAAGAGAGCGATATTGATGAAGAAATGGCCAGATACAACGAGGCGGTTGAGAACGTCGAAAATCAAGTTAAGAATGCTCAGGAAAGGGTCTCTGAAAAACTGGAACAAATCGCCGCTGTTTCATCTGAAATGGAAGCGTTTGATCAGAAAATCGTCGATCTGAAGCTTAAACTGACCTCGTTAACCGCCAAACTGGAAAACAATAATAACACCTTAAGGCGGCTTAAAGAATATCATAATGATGGGATAAAACGACTCGAACAGCTTTCCCGGGATATTTCCCAAAAAAAACAAAAAAGGATCTCTCTTAAACAAAAAATAGAAGAATATGAACAGATGCTTTCCGGCAGGTATGAAGATATGAAGCGCTTTGAGCAAGCACTGGAGAAAAATGAGGAGGTTTACACTGCCATCGACACAAAGCTGAGAAAGAGTGACAATATCATATCGGACATACAGACCCGGCGGGAAAAAATCGTGCAGAAAATTCGCTTGCTTGAGCTTGAACAATCAGAGCGGCACATTAAACGGGAAAACATCGCCAACCGCCTGGAAGAAACCTATCACAGTCCGTTATCGGTATTTAAATCAGAATTTGACAATACGGCAAATTTCCCGGACACATCCATAGATGATATGGAAGATAAACTTTTCCGGCTCAGAAAAAAAATTGCAAGTATCGAAGATGTCAATCTTGGCGCAATAAAGGAGTATGAACAGCTCAAAGATCGTTTTGATTTTCTTAATGAACAGCGTGACGATCTTGTAAAGGCCATCGACGACCTTCATAAAGTTGTCAAGAAGATAAACCGGATCACACAGGAACGATTTATAAAGACATTCCATAGTGTCAATGATAAGTTGAATGAGGTGTTCCCCCGTCTTTTCGAAGGCGGCTCCGCCAAACTCATCATGACAGAGCCGAACGATCCCCTTGAAACCGGTGTAGAGTTCATGATTCATCCTCCGGGAAAAAAACTGACAAGAATGAGCCTTCTTTCCCAGGGAGAAAAAGCACTTTCAGCCATCGCATTGATCTTTTCCATCTTTTTAATTAAGCCGGCATCTTTCTGTCTTATGGACGAAATTGATGCATCTCTTGATGATACGAATGTTTTTCGCTTCAATGATCTGCTTCAGATCATTGGAGATAAATCTCAAATAATTATGATCACCCACAATAAAAGGACCATGGAATTTGCCGATACTCTATTCGGAATCACTATGGAAAAAAAGGGGGTTTCGAAAATTGTTTCGGTAAACCTGCAGAAGGCAGAAGGATAAATTTCGTTATGGCATTCACCTGGTTTAAAAAGAACAAAGATGCAAAGCATAAGGAACCGGTTCCCGGCAGGGAAACCATTCCTGCCCAAGAAGCATCTCAACCCGAAACCAAAACTCAAGACCATACGCTTCCGCCTTTCTCAACGGAGGAGGGTCAGGAAAAATCGACCGGTTTTTTAAACCGCCTGAAAAAGGGCCTCTCAAAAACCCACAAAGTTCTTTCAACAGATATTAACGAGTTGTTTGCAGGCAACCGGAAAATTGACGATGAATTGCTGGAGGAACTTGAAGAACTTCTCATCACTTCGGACATTGGTGTCCGGACTGCCATGGATCTTATACAAAGCATTTCAAAAAGATCTTCAGAAATATCCGGCGCCGATCAGCTCAAAAAGGCGCTTAAAGAAAAAATACTTGCCATACTGAATTCGGAAAAACCTGCCCCACAAAAAATTACGACCAGACCTCACGTTATTATGGTGATCGGTGTAAACGGCGTGGGTAAAACAACGACGATCGGAAAGCTGGCGGCAAAATTTGTGGCTTCGGGAGAAAAGGTTATCATCGCCGCCGCCGACACTTTTCGGGCGGCGGCAATCGAACAGCTCGGGATATGGGCTCAAAGAGCAGGTGTAGAAATTGTAAAACATCAGGAAATGTCAGATCCCGCTGCTGTTGCATATGACGGAATTGAAGCGGCCATGGCAAGAGGTGCGGATGTTGTTCTTGTAGATACTGCCGGGAGGCTTCACACAAGAAAAAACCTGATGGAAGAACTTAAAAAGATAAAGCGCGCTATTTCAAAGAAACTTCCTCAAGCCCCTCATGAAATTCTTCTTGTTCTCGATGCCACAACCGGCCAAAACGCCATTTCACAGGCCGAGCTGTTTAATGATGCCCTTGACGTCACAGGAATCGCCCTTGCAAAACTTGATGGAACCGCCAAGGGCGGAATCGTTGTCAGCATATGCCGTATGCTTGAAATCCCCTTAAAATATATCGGCATTGGTGAAACCATTGAGGATTTACAGGAATTTGATTCCGTCCAATTTGTTAACGCACTATTTTAGGGAAACGGTTGTAACGAATTTCTCATATAGGATTTATACACTTAAATATGAGATCTTGAGCAATTACTCTCCCCAAATGCAACAATATAGCCCGATAACGGCATTAAATATAAAAAAAGTGTTGATAAATACTGTTTTATATTGACATGAAAAATTTGCTAATGTATGGGTTTTTTAATGTTGCCGCTTAGCTGACCATTAATCAACAACAAAAAAGGGGGGGTAGGATTATGACAAAAGTAGAATTGGTAGACATGATGGCAAAGGATGCAAATATTTCCAAGGTTGCCGCCTCAGCCGCACTCGACTCTTTCATGACAAATGTTACCAAGGCTTTGAAGAAAAAGGACGGCAAAGTAACGTTAGTCGGATTTGGCACTTTTGCAAAAGTCCGTCGAAAAGCTCGAAAAGGACGGAATCCTCAAACCGGTGATCCCATTAAAATTAAAGCTTGCAATGTAGTAAAGTTTAGATCCGGCAAGAAACTCAAAGATGCTATATAAATAATCGATTGAAGCGGTTTATTTATATGCACCCGAATAGATAAGCCGCTTCAATATGTAACCTCAAAACCATTAAATTCACCTTTATATTCTTCCCATTTTACATCCACATTAAGGACTCTTGCATAGGGAGGTCCTTGTTTGCACCACGCAAGGATTGAATCAACATTTTCTTTGGAACCTTCAAACACGGCTGCAACGGTTCCATCCCGTTGATTTTTCACCCATCCGAAAACACCGTATCTGTCTGCGGCTTTCTTTGTCTCAAACCTGAAAAAGACGCCTTGAACTCTGCCACTGATCACGGCACGAACTCTTACTTTGTTTTCCATGCCCACCCCCATTTTAATTGAACCCTAAATGATCGTAAACAAAATGGAAAAATATTTAGGGTTGATGATTGAGGATTGAAGATTTTTAATTGTCAATCTTCATTCGTCAATCGTCAATCTCCTCAGGGTCTTCTCGTCAATGATATCCACACCCAAATCGTTTGCTCGTTTGAGTTTTGATCCGGGTGATGTACCTGCCACTAGATAATCTGTATTCCGGCTCACAGAACCGGTTACCTTTCCTCCTGCCGTCTCGATGATCTTTTTGGCCTGGCTTCTTGTCAGGGTTTCAAGCGTGCCGGTAAGAACAAATACCTTGCCTTCCAGTTCACCTTGTTTTCGCGGTGTTTCACCCAAAATTCGAACCCCGCCGGCCACAATATCGTTCACTGCGTTCCGGTTTTCATCCTGTTTAAAAAAGTCTGCGATACTTTCAGCAACAACAGGCCCCACCCCTTGAATCGCTGTAAGATCATCTCGTGTTGCACGGATCAGTTTTTCCAGGCTTCCAAAGGTTGTTGCAAGAATGCCGGCCACATGTTCCCCCACATGACGGATCCCCAGAGAATAAATAAAACGGGCCAGATTAATCTGCTTGCTTTTTTCAATGGCGTCTACGATATTTGCGGCAGATTTTTGTCCCATGCGTTCCAGGTTTTCTAGCGTATCTTCATTTAACCGAAAGATATCCGCATATGAAAAAAGCAATCCCTTATCTACCAGTTGCTCGACCAGTTTATCTCCCACCCCGTCTATGTCAAAAGCGCCCTTTGATGCGAAATGTACGATTCGTTCTTTTACCTGGGCGGAACAGGTCGTGTTAATACACCGTAACGCCGACTCATCTTTAGCACGAACAACAGAAGAATTGCATACCGGGCAATGTTGCGGCATTTTGAATCTTATTTCTTGGCCCGTTCTCTTGGAATCGATCACCTTAACAACTTCGGGTATCACGTCTCCTGCCCGCTGGACCAGAACCGTATCGCCGATTCTTATATCTTTTCTTTTTATTTCATCTTCGTTGTGAAGGGTTGCACGGCTGACCCTGGCTCCGCCAATATTTACGGGAACAAGACGAGCCACAGGAGTTAACACGCCGGTTCTTCCGACCTGCACTTCTATGTGGGTTATCCGAGTCGTCTCCTGAAGCGCTTTAAACTTATAGGCGATGGCCCATCTCGGGCTCCGGGATGTTGCTCCAAGAATCTGCTGCAATCCAATACCGTCAACTTTAATTACAACACCGTCAATATCATAAGGCAAAAGATGACGCTTTTCAGAAAGTTCCCTGTAATATTCAAGGACCTCATTGAGGGTGATTTTACATCTGATATGCGGATTAATTCTAAACCCGAGCGCCTGCAAGGCATATAGGGTGTCCCCGTGCGATTCCATATCAAAATCGGAGACAACACCGATACCGTAGAAAAATATTTCCAAAGGACGGTTGGCCGTAATTCTGGAATCGAGCTGCCTTAAAGATCCGGCTGCCGCGTTTCTGGGATTGGCAAACGGCGGCAGATTCTGTTGGAGACGTTCGTCGTTTAACCGCTTGAACCCTTCTTTCCTGATAAAAACCTCTCCCCTTACCTCAAGGTGTGAGGGAATGTTTTTATCTTCTTTGTTTTCAAGGACCATGGGTACCGATCGTATGGTCCGGGCGTTTGATGTAATCAACTCACCGTTGAAACCATCACCTCGGGTGGACGCAGTAACCAGCCGGCCGTTTTCGTAGACAAGCTCAATGGCAACACCGTCTAATTTGGGTTCGGCCGTATAAATAATATCACTGTCCGTATCGAGATTTCTTTTTACGCGAAGGTCAAACTCAATGATGTCCGAATCTTTAAACCCATTATCCAGGCTCAGCATGGGAATGGAATGCTCGACAGTTTCAAACTTATCAAGGGGTGGAGCGCCAACCCGCAACGTGGGCGAATCCGGACTCGAAAGATCGGGATAGTCCGTCTCCAGCTTTATCAACTCCTGCATCATCCGGTCGTATTCGAAATCCGATACTTCCGGATCATCCAGCACATAATACCGGTAATTATGCCGGTGAAGTGCTTTCCTTAAATCCTCAACTTTCTTTATTACAAAAGGATCGATACCTTCTTGCATGATTTATTTGCCCTAATCATACCGGCTTTGCCAAGCTTGAAAGTTTATCTTTTACCTCATCAATAATCTCGTAAAACCACATCAAATCCTCTATGCTGAGACGACCCGCCCTTCGCTGGGATTCTCCCCCGTCTTTTCTCGTAAATACCCGGGGCCCGATCTGGAGTTTGGGCTCGCCGTTACCATACTGATTGATCGAAACAACAAGGCCGGTTTCTTCACATTTCCATTTGTTTAAAATCTTATCTTTTTCAGGGTCAAATGCCATATTCTCCTCCGTATTATCAAATTAGTTCAGTCAATTTTATAATTATACTCCAAAATTATGTCAAACTAATTAGTTGAGGTGTCGGTGAGTTTTCTAAATTTAACCGCTCCATGAATAATCCGCAACTACACCGTACAAACTCATGCATAAGGGCTCGTAACGAAAAAACAGTGTATTAATATTTAAATAAATAGGTTAGGTAGATAACATTTTTTATCTTTTCATTACGAATTCATAAAAGCGCTGTTTTTTCGCAACGATCCCTAATGCATTCAAACAGTGTACGATTTCGTTGCTGATCATTCATTCCGCTTAATTTGGGGCTCTAAAAGAAAAACTCCCCTACCCCTCAATTAGTTTCCATCCAGAAATGGCCCTTTTATTATCGACTGGCGCAGTATTTGCACAGAAAAATGTGCATGCACGCACAGTTTTCTGTGCATTCTCCTTTCATGCCTCTGTTCTTTGATGTAATTCTAAAATAAAAATTCTTATAAATACAAAATAATGATGTCCTCAAACGCTTATGGGATAAGGGTTTTTGAACATATTGCGCTTAAAACACCCCTTAATATTCCAATGGGTTTAACGCAAATACGGATTTGGCACGAAAATTGACATAAGAAGTAAAAATCCTGGCCCAGACCGATCACCAATACGCTATATTCAAAAATGCAGGTTTGCAATGATGTATAGCCGATATCAATATACATGTACGAGTCGCACCAGGGCGGGCTTTAGCTCACTTTAAACCCTGGCCCAGACCGATCACCAGTACTTTATAATCATAAATTAGGTCCGGCATGACACATAGCATATACTGAATACACATAGCCGAATCGCACCAGGGCAGGCTTTAGTTCACTTCAAACTCTTGCAGCAATTCTTCAGGCAGAGCCAGAGAACTCTGACATGGCCCAGGGGACTAGATTTTTCAGGACTAAATAACATTATAATCTTCATGCCTTGGTGTCTTAGTGGCAATGAAAAAACTTTTGCCACAAAATGCACAAAAATTACTTCTGAGGAAAATATCCAATGAGCAAACTACTTTTTATCGATGATGAAGAAGGAATTCGTCGTGCCGTGGTTCGTGCACTCAAGAGTGAGTCCTATAGAACCTATACTGCAGAAAACGGTGAGGCAGGTATATCCTTCGTCAAAGACAACATTCTCGATACCGAAACGGTCATCTCGGACTACAAAATGCCGGGATTGAACGGTCTTGAAACACTTGGCGTTATCGGGTCCATGAATCCCGAAATTACGCGTATCATTCTTACCGGATACGCAACCATGGAAGCAGCCATTCAGGCCACAAACCAGGGAATCGACGGTTTCCTGACCAAACCCTTTGATAATATTGAACTCAGGGCCAAGCTCCACACCATTAATGTGCGAAAGCGACTGAAACAATTTGTTTCAGAACCGGTTTATAAAAAGATTGAAAAATCACCCGGAGTTCTGAAACCCACATCCCATGAAGTATCGATCCTTTTTTCCGATATTCGAAATTTCACCCGGATGTCCCAGCAGGTTCCGCCGGATAAGGTTGCGGCCTTTTTGAACAACGACTATTTTACCCCCCTGGGTGAAATTGCATACCAATATAACGGAACCGTGGACAAGCATATCGGTGACAGCATTATGGTGGTTTTCGGCTCGCCGGTTGAATGCATGGATAATGCGATCAGAGCGGTAAAAACCGGCATTAAAATGCAAAAAAGAGCAAAGGAGATCGACAATAAACTTTATGAAAAAAATGGGTTGCGACTGAAAATCGGCATAGGGATTTCAACCGGAAAAGTCTTTTCCGGCATTTTGGGATCATTGAGAATCAAGGAGTTTACTTCCATTGGAATGCCGGTCAATATTGCCGCACGGCTACAAGGCATGGCAAGAGGCGGTGAAATCCTTATCAGTAAATCCACGTATCAGCAACTTCCCGATGACATAGAAGTTGAGACCCTGCCTTCAGCAACGGTCAAGGGGGTTAATGAACCGATTGCTGTTTATCGGGTGAAAACATAGGTTCAATCCTTCGGACGAATGGTACAGCCTGCCTGTATATTTTGGCCTGAAAAACGAACCCCTTCGGCACGATCAGGATAAACCTTTGTTATTTTAATCTCTCCGGTCTTAAGACCGGGTACAAAGAACCGGTGCTTTTCTACTCCCTTAACTACGCCGTTACAGTTATAAACTTCAAATATATCACCCGGCGCTATCCCCACTTTTTCCCCGGAAGAAATAACCACTTTTTCTGCGAAGATCGACGTAATGTATCCTTTCCAGGGCTGTAAAACGACCGCATCACAGATTTGTTCTCCCATATCGGCAGCAATAAATTTCAACGCATCATTTATTATATGGGTTTTGATTTCACTGGTCTGGTCGGTTGAGTCATAATATGATACATCATCATATAATATATCCTCGTCCTCGATTTGGTGAGTATAACTCTTATCAAGCAGTTTTGCGCCGGTCTGGGTATCATATACCTCAGTCATTACCTGGACCTTGACATAGTTGTGAATGTCTTTGAACCACAGCATTCCTTGAACCTCTTTATGATTTGCGATATCTATTAACGCTCCGGTTACCACAGCATTCAAACCGAGATATCTGCCGGTTTTGGCCAGATCAAAGTTTTCGATCAAACCGGATGCCTGCCTGGGCAGGTTTGCAAGATCATCAGGATAGTCGGGATCATCCGGCGCTAACACAAGGATGTCCTGGGATGACGTCTTAATGGTTTCCACCAGATCTTTAAGGAAGTTTTCTTCTAATCCTTTACCCACGAAAGGGGTTTTGTTTTCAAAAAACGCAATGGCAACCCTTCTTTTCAAATCTTCATCCGGAACCTTATAATCCCGAATAATCCTCTTTGTCTTTTTTTTCATGTTGGAGTAAGAAGAACATCCGGTAATAAGTAGGATACAAAACGGCAAAAACAAAATCCATACGAGTATATGAATCTTTATATAAAGAGTTTTTATTTTTTTATTCATTATTTTTTCCTTGAAATACGGCGGTAACTGTGGTGGTGATTCCGCCTCTTGCGGTAAAATCTCCGGTAACGTTCATAAACTTGGGTTCCAGTAAGGTAATCAGGTCATCCAGAATCCGGTTGACCAGACTCTCATAGAAAATCCCCACGTTTCTGTATTGCAATAGGTAATATTTTAAAGATTTTAATTCAACGATTTTAGTATCCGGCCGGTATTTGATTGTGATACAGCCCACATCAGGAAGTCCGGAAATGGGACATAGCGAGGTATACTCCGGCTGTTTAATGACAATATCAATGTCCCTTCGGGACTTAAATTCATATTCTATGCACTCCAATACGTCGGCTTTAATTGTATCCGGACTTTCAATTTTGTGTTTTATATTCTTTTCATTCACCGGTGACATTGTTTGTTTTCTCCGTTTCACAGAGTGTAAAACTTGAGAGGCAATTTCGGTATTTACATCTTGTAATAATTGATAATACGCCCTGTGTCAAATAGACTCTCAGAATTTTTTAATCCCCTGACCATAAAGCGGCAGCCGAGAATCTTGACACCTGCAATTTTATCTGCTAACAGATCAAAATAATTAATAAATTTACCCTTTGTGTCTTTGTGTCTTTGTGGCAAATATTTTTTAGTTCCAGTTTGTCCGGTTTAGTTAATAATAAAAAGGAGTTGTCAAATGGGCTCGATCGACGAATTGATTCTTAGAGCAACCAAAGAAATTGTCGTTAAATTTATTGAGACCGGGCGGTTGGGCCCCACCGGTTTCCATGAAACGTTCAAAACCATTTACAAAACTGTCGAAGAGATCGCCAAGGGTCCAAAACAAAAACCTGAAGAAGATACCGAAGAAACCGACTCATAACACACTCAAGTTAGGGGCTTCGCCCCAATTGGAATGGTGGGCGAAGCGAACTAACTTGTGGGTTTTGCAGAATAAGAGGTGATCCAATGGCCAGGAAACCGAATCCTCTGCTAAATGAGTTTCTGGACAAAAACATTGACATGCCGGAAATCAATTGGGGAACCGTGCCGCCGGATGTGAACCCTGCGGATGCGTGGAACATGTACGATGAAACTGTGGAAGGTTGGGTGTCCGTCTGGTTTCCGACCTTCGACCCTGAAAGCGGCAGGTCTTACAGCGAGTTTGAACGCGCCCATCTGTTTAATGAGAGCCTGGAAAGAATCTTAAAGGCCATGAAGCGGTGGCCCCTGTGGGGGTCTCCAAGGCAAAAAAAACATGCGGTTGCCTTTGCCCTGCTCCAGCTATATTGCGAAACCAGGGGGCGCTGTCCAAAGGTCTAACCCGATTTTTTCAGCGGTGAACCATCCGGTCTGATTTCGATACTAACTAGTGTCCATCCATAAATGAGGTTTTTTGTTCAAGATCAAGGCATGTGAAAAAAAGTATATTTTGATTTGGATCTGTTACTAATGAGTTCATAATTATTTATACATAAAGCCAAAATGTTTTCTGACAGGATTAACTGGATTGACTTGATTTTTTTTCACGGCTTCCACCCGCCCGGCATTCGCCTAAGGCGCAGCCGATGGCGGACGGGGATGAAGCCGAGAAAACACAATTCCGCTTCAGCGGAAAAAAGGGCCGAGGAGCCAATAACGGGTGCTTTTCCCCTTGCTTTACTGTTTTGTTGGTACAATGATTGAACCCCTTCCCTTGAAAAGGGATGATGCTTTTTGCCTTTCTTCCGGAAAGGCAAAAATATTTTCTTTATCCTGTAATCCTGTCTAAATATTAATGCTCTTATTAGTATATCATGAAAACAACATAATATTTTGAATATACAAAGCAAAGACCTGATCGTGCTCAAATTAAAGACGAATGGATCAATTTTGTGATACAATATCCGGAAAAGACTGAAATTCAGACCGATGGCCGGGTTAAAAAATGGGCAAAGATACAAGAGGTTGATAAATATCTTCGAGTGATCTTAGGAGGATGGTGAGACAATTCATAACGCCTTTTTTGATCGGTCTTTTAAGGAGGATTAAGGTATGAAAGTAAAATATTTTTCTGATACGGACACAGCTCATGTGGAATTTACGAATAAAGATGTCTATGAAACAAAAGAGATAAGTGAAAATATCTATATAGACATTGATGAAAAAGGAAATATCGTGAACATGACAATTGAACATGCAAAAGCTAATGCAGGACTGTGGGAATTTTCATATCAAGAGATGTCGCCTCAAACAGCATAAAATGCCGAGCATTTATTCGGCCTTAGCTTGTCAAGAAAAAACTTCTCCTATCGATCGGAAGATGTTTTAAAAAACCAATCTCCGGCTTAACCCATGAAGTCTTGACAAGTGACCCGTTATTTCCGGCTTATGGTTTCAACCGCGAGTGTCAGTGCATAACGCGCCCCGATGGGCGGGATTTGCAATTTGCACTAAACAACCATTGAGGAGGGCAATCATCTATAGAGATAAAATCACGGGCGTGATTTTATGTAACGCGACTTTTGCAGTGGACGTCGGAACTCCAATTGGAATAAAACCTTGACCACAGAAAATCGAGAGTATTAGAAATTTTCTAGTACCCCCCACCTATTCTAGTACTAAAGTATTAGAAATCTCGACCAAAAATACGAAAAAATCATACCTTTGACCGATTGCAACTTAATAAATTGTCTGGTAAAATATATATGGGTTATTAAATTCTGTTTAGTATCCAAATAATCAAAAAAAATTTTCATATTATTTTGGTAAAAAATATTAGCTTTTGAAAAGCACGATTTTTATGAGACAATCTCAATAGATCGCAGAAAATGCCAGATATAAAATACCGATTAGATATCACAAAGACAGTTATGCTGAAATTTATCAAAAATTTTCAAAGGTAAAAATTAAAAACGAAAAAGACAGAATCCATCTATATCTTTGGTATGTCATGTTTAAAGCAAATAAGGTCTTGTTCAACCAAAACAACGACAAATACCTTAAAAAAACTGTGCAGCTGTTTTAATATTGATTCAGATTCCATAAAACTAATATACGTATAATCATTGCATTCACCAGACGGCAAGAAGTGCGGTAGCGCATACGCGGCAAGCTTGGGTTAGTTCTTGCTGCTACAGGTCGTTAGTGATTCTTCTGGACTTTAGAATAATGAAACTATTCAAAATTATAAAGAGCACCGCGAAAAAGATGATGATTGATTTTGAAGAGATCACATCACAGCTTGAACACAAGGGATTAAAGGGGAAAGGACGGGAAGGAATCGTTGCGCAGTTTCTCTCGAATTATTTGCCATCTTCATACGATTTTGTGAATGGAACGATCATAAGCGCATCGGGCATACAAAGCAATGAACAAGATATCATTATTGCTGATAACTCGAGTCTCGTAAAATTCCTCGACCTGCAATCTGTTGCAACTGTCCCGGTAGAATCGGCTTTGGTTACGATTGAGATCAAATCCAATCTCACATCGAAGGAACTGTCGAACTCGATTGAGAATATACACAGTATCCGTTCATTGACTAAGCACTATTTCGGCAATACGGGTCATGATCTTCGCCCACATTCCTTTATCTTTGCTTTTACGTCGTCCATCACCATACAGAAAGCGCTTGAAGTACTGAGATCAGAGCGTTCGAGAATCCCTTTTAGCCATTTCCCGTCTGCCATAGTATTGCTGGATCGGGGATCGATTCTTTTATTAAAGAAAAGCAATCTCAACGTTGTAACTCTAGTGCCCGATGACACCGTGACATGGGGGGCCAAGCATACTGCCGATCCTGCCGATAATCTAATGATGTTATACTTATTAGTTGGCACGGCCCTATTCTCAAGCCGTCCCCACCAAGCTTTTCCAGATTTGCTTACATACGCTCAGAAATCCGGATTCATGGTCCCTGAAACAACCGTAGCTGCAGTGGATGCTACAGATACTCGTTGTTCAATCAACGGAAAAGAAATATCCTCAAACGCGGTTATGAGAAGCACAGATCTGATCAAAAAGCTTTTTGAAAAGGACATTCAAGATAGTGAGATTATCGAGTTGTTTCATTTTTTGTACCAGAGCCCATACACAGAATCTCTCAGACATGAATCCGTCTATTTTGTTGAAAACGGACGCCCGATTATTCCCTGGCCAGCGAAGGAAGTCTTTGACGCCATTATCCGTCATCAAGGGAATGATTTGAAGAAGAGTGATAAGGAGAAGCTTGACACTTTTTGTTGTATCGTCAGAGAAATAATAGATCAAGAGAAATACGTCGAGATAGGTGATATTGAAATAGATGCCCGGCCTGGAAAAAAATATATTCAGACCAAAGGATTAAAACCTGAATGGTAGACTTGGAACTTACTTGCACTAACATGTGCATCCAGGGTGATTGTGAGAAGGGGTGGCTCGCATTGGGCGCCGCTTTTCACAACACCTAATGCTTTCGGTATCTATACTTTGAATATCTGCGATTGATCGCAGGCTTTTTGAGGTTTCAAAATTGTGAGATATCTAGTAAGCGTTTTATCTATAGTCCCGCCGAAAAAAAAGCCAGAACTTTACGATTAAGCGCTGGCCTTTTCAGAAAATCATATTGAGGTATTCAGCAGCGGGATTATTGATAAAACGGTGATGAACGAAGCCGTCGACAATCTTGGCATGAAATATGCTATATGGGTAAAGTATCCACCCTCTCTTTTTCATTATAATTACAGTAAGTAACATCGCATATTCTTAAAAAAAAAAGAAAAGCTAAAATTTGAAATAACGGCTACAAAAAATAAAAAAAATTAACACTATAAAGAAAATAAATCTTAAACCTCAAGATTGTGGAAAATTCTGAGAAAAAGCTACCGCGTAGCGGTTTCGTTCATCTCCCAGAAAACACAAGTCTGGAGAAGCACAAAATTTGATTTTGGATCATATGATATCACAATTTTTCTTTAGAACGACGTGCTCTCAATATACAATTTTCTCTTTCAATATAAAGGTCTTGATAACACATGGATTGAGGGTTCGTTAAAAATAATCTTGGATCGATTTCCTCCGTAGGTCAAAACCATTGTAAGATGTTATATATATTTAATAATTATTTTTAATTTTTATTTACTCTTAGTTAAATTCTGAGGCAATGATGGAAGATAAAAAGAAAAATGCATGGGGGAAAAAACTATCACTTTTATTAGCAATAATTTTCGTTTTTCTATATTTTATAATTATTCAATTTATAGATATAGACAATGCTCTTGTTGGTGGTCCAAAATATTTGATGGTTGAAGACAACCATATTGAATTGCCAATTATTAAAAACTTCTCATCACTTGACTTATTTTTTACAGAACCAGTTTTACTCGGTATGAATCATAAAATTTACATACAAAAGAATGGTAAAGGAAAAAAGGTTTTAGATGATTCTAAGTATAAGATATCAAGTTCCACAGGTAATAAGGTTATAAAAATAAAATTATTTTATAACTTTGATTCGACATTGTTTATCGACATAAATTTTGCGGATGTTATTAGGGGCGGATTTCCCAAAAAAAGATACATAAAAAACATTGAGTTGGATACAAGAGAAGTAAGTTTGTCGAAATTTTACAATAACTATATCGAAACTGACAAAACGAATCTTTCATACTATAAATCTCTAGATCCCAGAAACATATCGGGCTTTTTTGCTGAAAACTATGGAATATGGATTTTCATGACTGATTTATTAGTTTTAATTTCAATATTCACAATTCAATTATTTCTTCTATTTGTTACTATAATTTATTCTATCATTAAGCAAAGTTCAGTCAATATAGGCAATGATGCTATATTCCCTATCAAATATATCGATATAATGGCAAGAGATTTTGCAGTAATTCTAGGATTCTTTGGCACTGTAACTTCTGTTTGGACGGCTTTAGAAATTTCAGAATTTGATTACAGCAATTTTTTCCAAATTTTAGGGATGGTTAAAATTGGTGTTTTTACAACGGTATTAGGTTTAGGTGTTCGAATTACTTACGGTATAAGAGAATTTTTTTACTCCGAATTTAGTGGTTCCAATCAATGAAAATTTCTTCTAAGGACATACTAATTCCAGCTTTAGATTTAATGTTAATCTTAGTTGTGGTTTTTTTAATTGGAATTTTTGCTGTCAGATTTGTTTCTGAAAAAGGAATCGGCGAAGAATCTTTTTTCCCAATTCAATCTGCTGTAGCGATAGATGATATTGACAAAATTACTCAAAATTTACCTTTCTATGCTATCCTTCTTGAAAAAAATGTATTAAAAGTATCAAGAATTGATGGCAATCAAATTATCAATATCAAAAAATACGATGATGTTATTGAATTTTCTAAGGGAATTAAAGACAATGAAATTTATATTATATATGAAAATGAAAAAAGTGAATTATTAGGGGAAACAATCCGAAGATTATCAAAAAAAAATACTAAAGTATTCATAGTTTTAGGAAATTAAAATATGTCGGAAAAAAGACTTTTAGAAATATTCAAATCAATAATTTTGTTATTTGTCACATCCACTTGTTTTGGCCCCCCAATTGTCTCCAAAATTGGGAATCTAAATATCAACGACTATTTTTATACCCCAAAAAATTTTATGAGTCCCCCAAATATTGAGGTTGAAAGTTTACAGAAACATGAGCGAACCCTAAGTAAAAAAGTTTACGTGCCTTCTATTATAATAATTAACAAATTAATGGAAATGGATAAAAAAAAGATTGAATTGAAAAGTCTCTCGGATAAAAGTGAAAAAAACAGCAACAAAGAAAATAGTATTTTGGTTAGAGATAGAAATAAAAAATTACCTAAAAAAGTTGATAAAATTGAACTAACACCACCTTCAGGACTCACTATACAAGGAGGTACAAATCAGGGGGGTAGTATAAACTAAAAAAGGACTTTACTTCCAGCTTTGATAAATCTGCTATTTATCGCAGGCTTTTAGAGGTTTCAAAATTGTGAGATATCTCCAAGGTATTCATATTAAACGATGCACGAAATATGAAAACGATATCTGAAAAATGATCCTTGCTTGATATTTACAGTTTGAATTTGATACATGTCAATTTAATGGATTGAGTTATAGCTAAAAGTTGTGTTTAGAGGATTAGGTGGTGTATCCTCCGGGTGATTGTTTTCCCGGCAATTGCCCGGCACTTTGAATCATCAAAATGAAAGGATACACACACCATGGCTAAAGATAACGTAATCGATTTAAAAAATCCAGAACCATTTATTAATGACCCCATCACAGACATTTTGCGTAACGGAGCCAGAGAGTTGTTAGCACAGGCTTTAGAGGTAGAAATCGGGAGCTTTTTATCCCAATATGCCGATCTTAGGGACGATCAGGGTCGGAAAAGAATTACACGCAATGGGTATCTTCCTGAACGAGAAATTCAGACCGGAATCGGCCAAGTTCCTGTTAAGGTCCCTCGTATCAGAAATCGTCAGCCTGGAAATGCGTTAGGTCGAATTCGATTCAGCTCCTCTATCATACCACCATACCTTCGAAAAACCAAAAGTATGGAAACCCTAATCCCCTGGCTATACCTCAAAGGAATTTCAACAGGTGATTTCACCGATGCGCTGGCCGCCTTAGTGGGTAAAGATGCTCTTGGGCTTTCACCTTCGACGATCAGCCGACTTAAATCGGTTTGGCAGCAAGAATACGAACAATGGCTTAACCGGGATCTTTCCCATAAACGTTATGTGTATATCTGGGCCGATGGCGTTTACTGCAATGTTCGCATGGACGACAAACAGTGCCTATTAGTCATCATCGGTGCAACCAAAGACGGTCGAAAAGAATTAATCGCCCTTGAGGGTGGCTATAGAGAAAGCGAACATTCATGGTCTTCGATTCTAATTGATCTTAAACGCAGAGGATTACTTGAAGCGCCGGAGCTGGCCATCGGCGATGGTTCTCTCGGATTCTGGAAAGCTCTGTCAAAAGCTTATGACAAAACCCGTTGGCAGCGATGCTGGGTTCACAAGACAGCCAATATTCTAAACAAATTGCCAAAGAGCATTCAGGCTAAAGCCAAAGAAAAGATACATCAAATATGGATGGCACCGAATAAACAAGAAGCAAAGAAATCCT
>Ga0315541_1001152_pt1 | contig 25488 bp, 19 predicted proteins | sample SalMarSW160190MG_FD_203095 | JGI IMG/M metagenome (GOLD analysis project Ga0315541, IMG submission 203095) | Salt marsh sediment microbial communities from the Plum Island Ecosystem LTER, Massachusetts, United States - Salt Marsh Sediment SW1601-190 ...
TAAACTTCGACCCGGCGTGATTGTTCACCCCGACTGCCCCGGGGATTTGGCCCAAGGCGTTTTCCGTCAGTTCACGGATCTGCTTATCGGTCATGTCCGTACTGATCCGGCCGGGGAACTTGGCCTTCTCCATGGGCATGTGGAGCATGATCTCGAATCCCAGCTCTGCCGCGCGCTGGGCGGTGTCAGTCGCGTGGGGCGTATTGGGCAAGATAGCGAGCGTCAGGCCCGGGTCCAGCCCCAAAATCGCCTCCGTGATGGGACCACCGTAGCCGCCGTCATCGACAATGATAGCGACACGCTTCCTGGCCGTGTCCGCAGACGTGGCAGAGGGGAGCGCCCTTTTCAGTTCCGTCTCATCGAGTCCCGAGGATTCCAGTTCAATCTCATCGGGCCCGGGCAAGGCGATGGAAAGGATTTCGTTGAGGTCGAGGTTGCGAATGGCTTGGGCCAGCGTGGGCAATTGAATAGGCGGCAGGTTGTCATACCAAGCGGTGGCGGGCGGGGGCACTAAGGCCAGCTCCAGGCACGCTTTTCCGGCGCAGGAAACACCTAGCGTCATCCGGCCGTCTTGCTCACTATGCGATGTCACGCGGACATCTCCATTGGCCAGGGCCGCCGTGATTCGCCCGGCAACATCCTCGGCAGTCGCGGAGGCGGGGAGGATGGCCTCCATTCGCGTGAAAGTCCACAGCGCCTCGAAGCTTTCCTTAGCCATCGGTTCGGCACGGGTCAATCCGCCCGGTTCAACGCCCACATCCCGGAGCAGCGCCTCCACATCATCGGCTACGGCCTTGCATGACGCCCTCAGGTCCCGGCGTTGCGGCAGCGCTGGGCCGGGCGCCTTGAGGAGTACGGTCGCGAACCGGTACGCGCCCAGGTACAGGCCCATCTCGCGTTGGGCATCGCCTTGAGCGATGCTCGACACGGTTACATCGCGCCGGAGCATGTTTCGCCGGATGAGGTCCACGACGCCATCCAGGCTCAATGATTCGGGCACTTCGACCTCCAATGTGCAGAAGTGCCACACGGCCCGGTCTGAGTCGTCGGCAACCTGGCCGCCCGGTTCGCGGCGGATTTGTTCAGGAGGGATAAGATTGTTCAACAACAACTCCTCCACGGCGTCGGCCAGCGCGTCGGTTTCGGGGCGAAGGTTAACCGGACGGATGCTCATGAACCGTGCCAGGAACACGCCGCACAGGATTGCCGCCGCCAAGAGCGCGACGAATCCCAACACCATTGTAAGCCATGAGTAAGGCAGCAGTGGGCCGGTTTCCACGGGCAGTTCGGGCCCTTCCTCGTCTTGAGGCGCATCTGGGGGACGGTCCGGTTCTTCGCCGCTCATCAAAAATCCACCCACTCCAACCCGCCGATGTCGCAGCCCAGGAAACGCTTGCCGACCTCAGCGAAGCCGTCAGTGACGTCGCTGACGAGGAAGCGATGCCCGGTGATTGCAGGGGTGCTTCGCGCTATTTTCAACGCGGCGAGGGTCTCCGCCACCACCGCGGCCGTCGCTTCGGCGCTATCCACAAGAGTCACCGCCGCGCCCATGGTCTCCTTTATGACCCCCGCCAGCAGCGGGTAGTGCGTGCAACCCAGCACCAACGTGTCGACCCCGCATTCGCCCAATTGACCGAGATAGGTCTGGGCCACTTCGCGCACCACAGGCCCCTCGGTCCAGCCCTCTTCAGCCAGCGGAACAAACAAAGGACACGCCCTGGAAAACACCTCGATATCGGGCGCCAGTGCGTGAATCTCCCGCGAATAGACTCGGCTTGCCACCGTGCCGATGGTGCCGATCACACCGATCCGCCCGTTTTGCGTCGTCTCCACGGCAAATCGTGCGCCCGGTTGGATTACGCCTAATACGGGCGTGTCCAGCTCGTCGCGTAGGACATCGAGCGCGTGGGCTGAGGCCGTGTTGCACGCGACTACGAGCAGCTTGGCGCCTTGCTCGAGCAGCATGTGTGCACAGGCCCGCGCGTACCGGATCACCGTCGCCGCCGACTTGGTCCCATAAGGCACGCGGGCGGTGTCGCCCAGGTAGACAACGGATTCGTTGGGCAGGCGTTCGATAATGCGGCGGACCACGGTCAGGCCACCCACGCCGGAATCGAACACCCCAATAGGCCGCTCTTCATCCCTCATCGCTGCTAACCACACTTAGAGTTCCGGCGGGCAAAGGCGCCAGTGGACATGCAGTCCCGCAACCTGCAATAAAATCGCCGCGCTGCCGCACCATGCCACACCTCCGGCGTCGCCACCCAGTGCCGGTCCGGCCCGATGGGTTCGGACACGTCGATATGCGCTGGAAAAGACTCCTGGGGCCGCGCCCCTTCCACGAGGAACCGCACCTGCTTGACTTGCTGTTCCTTGGACCCTTTCAGGGCACTTTGCGTCAGCGTCTGCACGATCCCGTAAATCATCAACGCCTCAAGAGACGCGCTCTTGAGTTTCTTGTGCTCGACGACCAGTTCCCGAGAGAAATCCACTACCAGTTCCCCGTGCTCGAGCAAATACAGCGCACGGACCTTGGTCGCCTCGGAGAGGATGGGCCGCAGGACCTCCCGGTCGCGTGGACCTTGAATCAGGGCCCCGAGGGCCCTGCGGCAATTCTCCACCGTGTGATCGCTGAACTCGATGCGGCGCGTCTCCGGGGCGAGCAGCCGGCCATCGCTATCGGCGAAATAGAGCAGGATTTCTTCGCTAGTTATGGGCATGGTGGATTCGGGCGGCTGAAGTGTCGGCTCGGGACTATTCTCGGTGAATTCGAGCGGATTCTGGCCCTTTTGAATCATCTCGTACACGAGCAAGCCGACACAAAACAACAGCACAAGCGTGACCATACCCCAGGTGACAAAGAAAACCTGCCTAAAAAAAGCGCGCCGTTCCGCTGCATTCATGGCGCCGCTCCCGCATTCTCCTGCGCCTCGGCAAACCGCAAAAGCCCAGCCGCGATGCCCTGGGCGATACGGATTTGGTAAGCCTCGGTTTCCAGCAGGGCTTCCTCGGCGGCGTTCGTCAAACACCCCACTTCGATTAACAACGCCGGCATGAATACGTCCTCGAGCAGCCTGCACTGCACCTCGTGGATGCCACGGTTCGCGGCGGCCGTCGCATCGAGGAGCGCCGCGGCGACCGCTTCGGCCAAGGCGCGGCTCTGGCGCGCATAATCCATGGGCGGCTGTTTCCATGGGCTCCGCCCTTCAACTGCGTTCAACGCGCCGGGCGCCGGGCAATAGAAAATCTCAAAACCATGCGCCCCGGGCGCGAAACTGGCCCCCGCGTGAATGCTGATGAGCAAATCGCCCGATTGGCCATTGGCAAACTCAGCCCGCTCCCTCTGGGTCAGCTCGACATCCTCACTACGGGTTAGACGGGCCGCAAGACCACCAGCCCCCTCCAACTGCTTCCGGAGTCGCAGCGCCACGGCCAGCGCCAGGTCCTTCTCCTTCAGCCCCAGCCGGCCTTCACAGCCGCTATCGTTGCCACCATGGCCCGGGTCGATAATCACCACCCGTATAGGACGGCCTGCCTGCACCGGCACAGCCGTGCGTTGCTGGTGCGGTGGTTCTGCCGGGACCGGACGGCGCACGTCTTGCTCACGCGGAAGGACTATTGATTCCGAATCCGGTTCCGGCAGGGCTCGTATCTGAACGCGCGACGTCCCAGTCGAGGCAGGCGTACTCCGGACCGGAACGTGCTTCACCGCGACACGAAACGCTTTGGCGAAAAACGGACCCACATCACTCACGGCCATCAGGGCCGCATCGCCCCGACGAAGGATCGGATGCAGCATCGTGAACCGCCTGAGCGACGCGTCTACCTGGGTCTCGTTGACCTGCATCCATGCCGTATGCCGCGCAAAATCCACTTGTACCCGGCCGGGAAGAATGCGGCAGCCCCCACCCAATTTCCCCATCAGATCTATCAGGGAAACATACGGAACGCCGCCTTCCTCAACCACTGCCGCCATGGCCACGCGCTCCTCCTCCTCGACGGCAACCCGGAACAGTATCTGGCCGCCCTGGACAGCGCCGCCGGTCTGGGCGAGTTCCGCGGGCGTTTGTACTGAAGCGGAGAGTGCGGCAAGCACCACAACCACCACGGCGGCGCGCATCGCTTTCCTATGCATGCCTCGGGCGCGGCTAGCCTTGAGAGGAATTTGAGGGATCACGCTGCCGTTACTCACCTTTCTCCAGGTTGATGATTCGCTGTCTAACGAAATAGCTGTCCTTCGCCGCGTGCTCGGTTCCCCCCTGAGACTTCAGTAGCATGATGCCTAATAATCCGAAGAGCGCAACGAGCACGGCCAGGCCGATTTTCTCACGCCTCGTCATTTGCGCTTCCCTTACCTCACCAGGCGGAGCAACCACTCCGGCCTAACCACATCCCCAGGCATGCACAACGCACACTTGATGGCCGTATACCATCCTAAGCCAAGCCAAGAACCGCATTCAAGTCATGTCCTTTTTCGGGGTTTTGGGCACTGACTGATGTCAGCTTCCGAAAAATTAGGCGTGTTTATGCGGCACTATGAAGTCCGCAGTCCCGCTTTGCGAAAAGGTCGCTTCGTGTGGATAGCAGTGGCGCGCTGGCGGCTTTGGCGCGCTGGCGTTCGTTCTAGGGACGGCGTTTTTCCTCGAACGCCTTTCGGGCGCTGTCTATAAAGGACTCCATCTGGACTTCACTTTTTTCCCCAAGCTTGATCTTGGCTTGAGCCTTGCTCATTTTGGCATTGAGTTTCTCCAAGCAGGCCTGGCACAGTTTTTTGCTCAAGCTGATGGCCGGCGCACCGCATATGCCACACTTCACTTGGGACTCGACTAACGACGTGCTGACTATCAGCCCCTCCTTGATCATGCGCTCAATACACGCAATGCTCACATCAGCTTCTGCGGACACTTGCTCGGCGTTCAAGTTGGGTTGGCGCTCGAGTGCCGCGCGCACCTTATCGTAGTCCTTCTCCTCAGCCTCTTGGCACTCAGAACATACCGGAAAACGAATCTTCTCGAATAACTTCTTACATCGAGGGCATTGTGTTAACGCCATGATGGACCTCCTTGAAGCGCGCACCTCGCTTCTAATCTTGCGGCCTTTGGGACGAGTCGGCGTGCGGTCCTTCAGGGCCTAATTCATTTCGGCTTTACCAGGCCATATATAGCCAGTCGAGCCCTGGCAAATATCCAGGTTTCCGATCACATTTGCTTTAAGCACGAACCCATCGGTACTGACATTGACCCCAACCGTGATCGTCCGCAGGGGGTTGCCGGCCTCATCCCGCGGGGCACAACTCCGCGTGGGATACGTCACGCCAATCCACGTGCGCTGCCGGACCGGCTTGACCAGGTCTTGCCGGCCCGCATCGACGCTGACTACCTCCAACAATGCCCCGGGCGCAAATATATACTGGTCTTCTATGCCTTCGGGACGCAGTTGATTGCCTTCAACGACGCGCTTGCGCAGGCGCGCTCGAAGTTGTACTCGCGCCCGTGCCAGCGCAGCAGGATCGGATGATTCCAGTTGCACCCGCTCGAGCCGCTCCTGCATCCACCACGTCCACTCAATGATATCATCCCACGCGCTTTGCTGGAACGCCCGCGCATACCCTATGGCTATTCCATCGGCACGGTCCGCCGTTCCACCCGCGAGCGCCACACCCGGGCCTTTAGAAGACGTATGAGGCCCATCGACATTCCCCAGCGAAACGATCCACCACCACAACGCAAGCCCGGCCAAGGCTCCGGTACCCGCTGCGGCAAACCAACGCCACGCCCCTCTCATGCCTCCAGATCCCACATTCTTATCCTACCAGACACGGCAATTTCCCGTCAACCGCGGAAGTCCTGCCTGAGGCATTTGCAAAATAGGCTATATGGGGGTATTCAGTTAGCTCCACTTGCGAAGTCCCATCCGCCTCCGTAAGACATTGCAATAACAAGGCTTATCAAAAAAGCTCGTCAGAACAGCGCTTATTCCTGCGCACATGGCGTAAGCCACTGGTACGGCCATAGTTACACGGAGTTAGCTGGAGTCAAGTGCATACCCCCGATACGGGAATTCAGCGGGAATTCAGGCGCGTGCGGGAATTCAGGGACGGAATTCAGGGACAGACTACGAAATAGCTCATACTTTGCGCACTATCTGGGCCGTTCCGTCAACTAAACACCCCTGTTTCGCAGAGCGACCCTCTTTTCACGCTGCTCTAATCTGCGCAATCTGCGGACGGAAGAATCCCCAAATCGTCTCGACTCACGTTCGATTTGCCCTTTTCTCCCGAACATCTCGACGGCAGGTGCTTGCACCGCCTTCTGGAGAATTCTTGATGCCCACTTGGTCTATGAATTGTATGACCTGACGGACGAAGAGATTGCGATTGTTGAGGATGCTTATGAGAGGCTGCCACTACTTGATGGGATAGAAAATCCAGGGATAGAGCACGCAACATCTGATATTTTGCGCACTATCCGGCCATTCTGTCAACCAAACACCATTCGTTTCGCGAAGCAGCCCTTTTTTCACTCTGCGCTAATCTGCGCAATCTGCGGACGGAAAACTCCCCAACTTAATTCTTATGGAAGCTGGGTTCGGGCTTCGTTCTCGGCCCGGAATTAAGTATGGCGTCCCCAGAATTCGGGCTTCGGCGATGTTGCAGCCTTACCTTGTTGCCGCTTGCGTCCGCGGTCCAGATTCTCTTGCAGAATCTTCTTCGCCAGTTCGTCCGAGTCGCCGTACTGCTTTTGCAGGTGGCCCAGTTCGGCCTTCAGCCGCTTGACGATGCGGTCGTATTCCGCGCTGTCGTAGACGTTGTTCAGCTCGTTTGGATCCTTTTGCATGTCATACAGTTCCCAGGCGTCAATGTCGTAGTAGAAATGGATCAGCTTGTAACGCGCGGTCCGCACGCCATAGTGCCGCTTGACCGCATGCGCGCCTGGATACTCATAGTAGTGGTAATACATCGAGGTCCGCCAGTCTTCGGGGGTCTTACCTCGCAGCATCTGGTAGATGGAGCCGCCCTGCATATCGGCAGGTGCCGGGATGCCGGCAATGTCCAGGAACGTCGGAGCGAAGTCCAGGTTCAAGACGATGTCGTGGTTGGCGGAGCCGGGCTTGATCGCCGCAGGGTAGCGCACCAACAGCGGCATCCGGAGGGACTCCTCGTACATGAAGCGTTTATCGAACCAGCCGTGGTCGCCGAGGTAAAAGCCCTGGTCGGAGGTGTACATCACGATGGTATTCTCGGCCAGGCCGGACTCGTCGAGGTAGTCAAGTATCCGACCGACGTTGTCGTCAACGGCGGCGATGCAGCGCAGGTAACCTTTGATGTAGCGTTGGTACTTCCATTGCTTCAGAGCCTGGCCGCTAAGCCCTTCCGCCGGGACCACTTTGAGGTCCCTGGGCGTGAGGTGGCGTTCAATGGTCATCTCCTGCCGGCGAGCGGCGTCGCTGCGGCTCGCGTAATTGTCATTGAATGTCTCCGGGATGGGAATATCGACATCCTCGTACATTTGCGCGTGCTTTTCGTCCGGCTCCCAGTTGCGGTGCGGCGCCTTATGGTGGCACATTAAACAGAACGGCTTGTCGCCCTTGCGACCCTTGAGCCAATCCAGACTGATGTCGGTGATGATATCGGTAACGTACCCGTTATGCTTCCTTTTCGTCCCCATCTCGATAAAGGTCGGGTCGTGATAGGCGCCTTGTCCGGGCAGCACGTTCCAGTAATCAAAGCCAGTCGGTGCGCTCTTGAGATGCCACTTGCCGATCATAGCGGTCTCATACCCGGCCCCTCGCAGGAGTTTCGGAAAGGTCTGTTGGCGACCATCGAATGTGGCCCTGTTATCGATCACGCCGTTGAGATGGCTGTATTTGCCGGTCAGAATCACTGCCCGGCTCGGTGCGCAGATGCTGTTGGTGCAGAAACAGTTTTCAAACAGCATGCCTTCTTTTGCAAGCCTGTCGAGATTCGGTGTCTCGTTGATTTTGCTTCCGTAACAGCTCAGGGCGTGCGAGGCGTGGTCGTCGGACATGATGAATATGATGTTGGGCCTCTCCTGGGCTGCCTTGCCCGCACGCTTTTGCGAGAGGCCCGCACATCCCGGCATCGCCAGCGTTGCCACGCCTACGCCCATCGCTCTGAGAAAATCCCGCCGCGTGTTACCAGATGCTTTCACAGGCCCCTCCTCTCCTTTGTGAATGGCGGCAAATCCATCTCAACTCCCAAGGAATGCCGCCCGCCGTCTTCCTCGGTCACTTCCGTGATCTCCCGGCGGGAATGGACGCCACCCCCCAGTCGTGCTTGTCGAAGTCGACTTTGTCGTCCTCCTCTCTGCAGAGGTCTTTCATCAGGCAAGTCAGTTCTTGGACACGATCGGCGTAGGCGGGGTCCTCGGCGAGGTTGGTCATTTCCCAAGGGTCGTTGCGTAGGTTGAAGAGTTGCGCGGTCTTCTTGCCGTTGACGTTGTACAAGATTAACTTCCAGTGGTCGGTGCGGAGGCCCCGCTGGAAATCCTTGTAGGGGAATAGGAGTACGTCGCGCGTCTTCCGCCGCTCTCCGCGGAGAACGGGCGCGAGGCTTTTGCCTTCGACCGAACCCGGGGCAGACACCCCCGTGAGGTCGCAGAGGGTCGGGTAGATATCCAGCAAGTAGCAGAAAGCGTCGCGCCGTTGGTCCTTGGGGATGCCGGGGCCGCTGAAGATCAGGGGCACGTGCACGCTGTGTTCGTACACGTTTTGCTTGCCCATCAAGCCGTGCCGGCCTACGGCCAGGCCGTTGTCGCCGGCGAAGACGATGATCGTGTCCTCGGCGTGTCCCGTCTCCTTCAGTGCCTCGAGTACGCGGCCGATCTGCGCGTCCACGTGGGTGATCATGGCGTAGTAGGCGGCGATGTGCTTACGGATTTCTTCGGGCGTGCGTGGCCACGGCGCGAGTTTCTCGTCTCGCGTCTCCAGGTCGCCGTTGTCGAACGGATGCTCGGGCAGGAAGTTCTTGGGCAGTGGAATCGTGTCGGGGTCATACATGTCCAGGTATGCCTTGGGCATGTGGCGGGGGTCGTGGGGCGCCATATAGGAAACATACATGAAGAAGGGTTTGTCGGGTTTGTAGTCGCCCAGGAACTTGATGGCCGCGTTGCTGAACAGTTCGCTGGAGTGCGTTCCTTCATCGATGTACTTCTCTGTTTTGCGATATTTCCCCTCTGGCTCGAAATCGAAGACAGGAACGTTATAGTGGTCGCTCATGCCGCCGAAAAAGACCTTGGCGCCGTCCGAAAAGCATCGGGCATAGGCCGGTGGGCCGTTGTGCCATTTGCCGGTGCCGAAGGTGGTGTACCCGGCCACTCGTAGGGCCTCGGGCATGGTAACATGCGCCCGCGGAATACTGTTCCCCTGGCCGGCCAGGTGGAACAGCGTCCGGCCCGTCATCAGCATGGCCCGGCTGGGTACGCACACCGCGCCGCTCGTCGACCCCATGATATAGGCATTCGTGAAGGTCGTGCCGTTGCGCACCAGGGCGTCCATATGCGGCGTGATAATATGATCGTTACCAAGCGCGTGGATGGTGTCGAAACGTTGATCGTCCGTAAAAAGGAAGAGAATGTTGAGCCGCTTCATCGGCGCCTTGCCAGAGGCCACCCGCTGCGGTATCGCCAGCACCGCCGCACTCGGGCCAATGGTTTTCAGAAAATCACGTCGCGTGAAGATGCGTAAGCTCATGCCTCGCCTTTCTCCTTTGCTGCAGCTACACCCTCGAGCCATCATAATCGCAGGTGCGCGGGTAGTCAACGTCGGGCTTGCTGCTACGGCCTATCCAAAAGCACGCGGACAGCGTGGGAGTATGGGTTTCGGGCGTTTCACGTCACCTTTCGTCCCAGTCGAGGCGCATGCCCCATCAATAGGCACCTCGGAGCCTTCGTTGTCCGTTGAATGTGTTTGATGGTCTCCTTCGCGTTTCCCGTAAGGTCAATCCCAATGAAACACCTCCTCCATGTTTTTCCATATCTGGCCTTCCTCGAGGCCGGACAAGGGAATTTGGCACGGGTCCGTGTGGGACCACCATTCCTGGGTTACAGGGTCCGCGGCCATCTTGGCCATGTCCGCATCGAAATCGTCGCCTACGTACTCGAAGTAACTGAATAGATAGAGTTCCCCGTTGTCCAATTCGATCAGGTAGATCGAGTAATTCCGGAGGTTGCATTCGGCGATCTTTTTCAGCACGTCCGGCCAGGGATTGGCGTGGAGGTATTTGTACCCGTCTGCCTTTCCCGGCTTGAGGCCGGTGATCATCCCAAAGCGCTGAACGGTGTGGCCGGCGTTCGTCCCGCGCTCCTTCGGCAGGCCGGCGCACCCGGCCAGAACAAGCCCCGAGACACAAAAGCACGTTAGCGTCCTGCGAGCTAAGATTGTCATGGTTGTAATCTCCCTGCTTGGTTGCGCTCCAGCTTCATTGTTGCGCGCCTACCTGAATACAATGTAGAGGCCCACCATAACGATGAACAAGAGGGCCGCAAGAAACCGATAGTTTGCGAATCCCGGCCAGGCCACACCGCCCAGGGCATCCCGAAAACCCCTCCAAACCACCTTCTCGGCTTCAGCCGAGAGGGCTTGCGGCTTCCAAAACGACACCAGGGTCAGGATCGCGCAACAGAAAACGAACAAATAGAACGTCATCAACATGGAAGGGACATTCCAATGGGTGAATTCTCTGAACCAATCCATGAGAAATGTGATGAAACCCGCGACGAAGCCGATCCATAGTGTGATAATGGCGCCGGTGGAGGATGCCTTGTGCCAGAACAGGCCCAGGACGAAGACGGCGCTGATCGGCGGCGCGATATAGCATATCAGGGTGACGATCCCTTGGAAAATACTTTCGAAGTGCTCGAGCATGGGTGACCACAGCATCGCCGCCATCATGGCAATGAAGGTGGCGATCCGGCCTGCCAGAACAAGCTGATGGTCGGGCGTCTCCGGTTTCCAGCGCCGGTAGATGTCGTAGCTGAAGAGGGTTGCAATCGAGTTCAAGGCGCCCGATACGGTGCTCATGAGGGCCGCCATGAGAGCGGCGGCAACCAGTCCCTTGAGGCCGATTGGCAGCAGATGTGCGATGAGAAAGGCGTAGGTGTCGGCGGAATCATCGAGTGTAGCGGGCAATTTGCCCTGATTGATCAATCCCAGGCAAATAAGACCCGGCAAAACAAAAATAAAAACGGGAAGAATCTTGATGAATCCGGCAAACAGTGCCCCTACCCGTGCGTGATTCTCATCTTTTGCGCCGAGAACGCGCTGTACAATCGTCTGGTCCGCGCACCAGTACCACAGGCCGATGACAGGATACCCCAGGAACACCGAGTACCAGGGCAAGCCGGACGCGTCGCCCTTGGGCCGGAGGATCGTGAGCTTTACGGGCTCGACGGCCTCGGACAAACCCGGCCACCCGCCTACCTTGACGAAGCCAATGGTTGTGATGCAGATTGCGCCAATGAGGAGGATAACCGTCTGTATCGACTCGGTTAGGACCACGGCCATCAGCCCGCCGATGATGGTGTAGAGGCCGGTGAGGACACTAACGGAGATAATGCTCACCCACATATTGATGCCGAACATTCCTTTGAGCACCACGGCGCCCGCATATAGCGAGAAGCCGATGTGAATGAATATGGCGGAGATGATCGAGACAAAGGCGAGAAAGTCGCGACAGGAACGGCTGTAGCGTTTCTCGAGAAAGTCGGGGAGCGTAGTGATGTTCGAGCGAATATAGACCGGCGCAAAGAAGAGGGCCAGTACGATGAGCAGGAACGTGGCCATCCACTCGAAGTTCCCGTAAGCCAAGCCGTTCACATAACCTTCCTGGGCCAGGGACACCAGGTGAATGGTGGAGATGTTGGTCGAGAACAGGGCCAGGCCGATGACGGGCCAGGTCAATGATCGTCCCGCCAAGAAGTAACCGCTTCCTTCCTCTCCACGGCGCCTTCGCAGGCCCGCCCAGCACCCCAGCGTCACGATGACGGCGAAGTAGGCGACAATAATGAAAGCATCAATGTGGCTTATCATGGAACCCATACGGAACAATCCTATCATGCCGGGACTATCCGCTCCATTTCCAGATTCCCAGCAGCCACCAGGACCGCTTCATGGCGTTCGTTGCCTTTGAACCCCTGAAGTTCGGTTTCGTGGGAGTTCGCTCTCGAGCGGCGCCTGGAATCGCTGCCGGAGAGGAGGGGCTTGACAGAGGGAGGAGCAGGTGGACGAGCGCCTCACGAGATGGCGCGTGAAAGTGTAGCCTCGGGAGCAACAGCCCTTCAACCCCTGTCGAATCGACCAGGCGTCGATGTTCTACTATGGATGGCTCTTTGCTGAAAAGGCTCTCCGCGGCACCGAAGACCCAAACGATCCAAACATACCGAATGATCCGCTCGCCGCCGCGACCGCTGGTTATATCAACATGGACAACATGATAGCGCTCATGGAACGTTTCACCGCGGTAGACAGCGCCGCCACGGTTGGGGACGCGGCGAGACTGACGGACAGCGACATAGAGGTCGACGCCACCGGGGAAAAGTTCATGCGGCTCCGAGAAGGCATCGAGCGTTTCCTCATCACCGACATCAACAATCCGGCTGCGTCGGCCAGAGCGCAGAGCGAGATCGTCGTGGCTGGGGACCGCCTCTCTACGGAGATCCGATACTTCAACCACGTTCCGGGGGGCGCCAACATACTGTTTATGGACGGGCACGTGGAGTTCTTGTATGTGTATGTCAGTACAGGCATCTGGGATGGGGGCCGGGTCTTGAGGCAAAGGCACAGCGGGCTTGTCAGGCGGTGGGGTGAAATCTCCGGGAAAACGCCTCTGCGACGCCCAAAAGTCCTAAGTCCTCCCATCCCGTGGGGTGAATCCCTTCTCCCTCTCCTCCCAAGTCACAAACCCCACACCACTTCCGAATTTCGCAACTGCCTCAACGTTGCATGCCGTTTCAGGGCTTGTTAGACTTCGGCTAATGTTGGGGTGATTTATGCGGGTTGTCTTGTGGTGAACTCGCCTGGCAACGGGCCGGATAGCGGTGGAGAGGACATGACGGGGGCATCCGTGCCGCCAGGACGTCAGCGGACTGCCCGCGAACCCCTGCGGCCGGGGATGATGCTGGCGGGACGATTTCGGCTGGTTCGCCATCTGGGCCGAGGCGGGCTGGGCCACGTGTGGCTGGCGCGGGATACGCAGCTCGAGGACGAGCAAGTTGCCTGCAAAATCCTCCGTGGTGACTTTTTCTACGACCGGCGCGCCATCGCGGACATGAAACGCGAGGTACTCCTGACGCGCAGGCTCCGCCACCGGCATATCCTCGCGGTGTACACATTCTGGGAGACGGTCAACGAACGCTTCATCACGATGGAGTACGTCGAAGGCCGGAGCCTGGCCGATGCCCTACTGGAGCACCGGGCGCCGTTTGCCGCCGACCAGATTCTGCCCTGGCTCGAGCAGGTATGCCAGGCACTGGACTACGCCCATTCAGAGCAAGTCCTCCACCGGGACGTGAAGCCCTCGAACATTCTGCTGGGGAAAGACGGGGTCGTGCGGCTGGCGGATTTCGGCATTGCGCGCACCGCCCAACAGGTCCACACACGTTTCACGGGGGAAATGACCAGCGGCACGCTGCTGTATATGAGCCCGGAGCAGCTTCTGGGAGAACGGCTCGACGTGCGCAGCGACCTGTACAGCCTGGCGGCCTCGGTCTATGAACTGGTCACTGGCGCGCCGCCATTCTACGAGGGGGCGCTCATCACTCAGATTCAGATGAAGCAGCCTGCGCCTGTCGCTTACCTGGGTGATGGGATCAACGCCGTGCTGCTCCAGGCCCTGGCTAAAAGCCCCGCTCACCGGCACGTGTCGTGCGGGGAATTCTTCGCAGAGTTCTCCAAGGAAGTGCGCCGGTGGTGCGCCGAGCACCCCGCCGAGCCCGTGCCCGAGACACCCGTCCAAAGACCCGAGACGACGCTCGCATGGCACCCAGACGCAGATACGGTGAGGTTGTACATGGCCAAGACCGAGCAGCAAAAGCCACGGATAGGCATGCTGCTCGTCCAGGCCGGTATCGTGACGGCGGAGCAGCTCGAGGAAGCCCTGCGCATTCAGGAACAGACTGAGGAGAGGCTGGGCACGGTGTTGGTCAAGTTGGGGTATATGGCCGAGGAGGCCCTGACCGATGCTGTCGGCGCACAACTCCAGGTGCCCTTCATCCACCTTGAGAAGGAAAGGTTCGACCCTGAAATCGTAAGCGTCATCAGACGCCGCACGGCCCGGGCCCGCCGCTGTATCCCCATCCACCGCGAGCACGGCCAGATCGTCCTCGCAATGGCTGACCCGCTCGACCTGGGCGCCCTCAACGAAATCGAACGCCGCTGCAAGGAACGCGTCGAGGTCCGCATCGCCCCCGAATCCGCCGTCCTCGCCGCCATCGATCGCGTCTACGGCCCTTAAGATTCCAACTGTTCTCTCGGGGGATGGAAAAGCAGGAGAAATGCCAGGGCACACGCCGCAGTCAACGCACAGGGAATGAGGAACAGGTTGGTCCAGTTGGTTATAGGCGTGCCGTCGGGCTGGACGGTGGTGAACATGTTCTTGATGTACATGTAGAACATCGTGCCCAGATAGTTGCCGCCGCCGAGGGTTACGAGCGTGAGGAGACTCTGCGCGCTGGCGCGACTGGTCGAGCTTGCCGCGTGGTCCACGTAAATCTGAGAGGCCACGAAGAAGAAGGTATATCCTAGGCCATGACATGCCAGCGACGATACGACCAGCCACACCGGCCCTCCCATCGCAAACGCGACGTAGCGAATCGGCCAGGCAATGACACCGATGGCCAGGGTCCAACGCAGACCGATCTTCTTGATGAAGAAGGGCAGGAACAGCACCATGGTGATCATCTCGGCGATCTGGGCGATGGACATGACCGACGGCACGTTCGCCTTCGAGATACCGATTTCCTCCAAGAAGATGGAGGTGGGGATATAGTAAAACTGAAGTTCCGTGGTCACAATGAAGGCAATGGTCAGGAAGATGGCGAAGTTCTTATCCTTGAGCAAGGAGAGGGCTTCCATGAACGCAAAGGGGGTCTCGGCCTCCTTCTTCGGCGGCGTGTGGGGTAGGAATAAACAGAACACGCCCAGCAACAACGAGGCCCCCGCCGCCAAATAGAACAGGTCGCCCAGGACGTCCGGCTCCGCCAGTCGTCGCCAGAGCGTGAGCAGCCAGGCCACCACAATCCAACCAAGCGTTCCCCACACGCGGATGCGGCCGAAATCGCGGTCCACGTCCTCCAGGTTCTGGAAGCAAATCGAGTTGGTGAGGGCCAGGGTCGGCGCATACAGCAGCGCGTACACTGCCATGTAGGTCATCATCGGCGCGAAGCTTCGCTCACGGGCCATCACCAGCAGAAAAACGCCGCCGGCAAGATGCACCACGGCCAGGAAGTACTGCGTAGGAAAATACCGGTCCGCGATTTGCCCACCGACGAAGGGGGCCACGATGCACGCCAACCACAGGGCGCCGAACAGCCATGAACTCATGGTGTCGGTGAAGTGGAGTTCCTGGTAATACGCCGCAGCCACCACGAACCAGCCACCCCAAATGGCGTACTGCAGAAACATCATGATGCTCAGTCTAGTTCTCAGACCCTTCATAGTAAGCGCCTCCCGTGAGTGTCGTAGTCCCTGATCTGTCCACCTACCCGAATAGATACACTACACACCCCAGACATACTAGGCAAAAAACATCGGCGCGTCAAGGCCATATAGCAAGAGATGTGTAGAGGCCTAATATCCTACGGCGCAGCCGTCTTTGCGTGGGTCAGACCCGCCGAAGTAGCGCCGCGGGTTTTCTGCGCGCCAGATGCCCTGATACCCGCCGAAGGCGCCCAGCCTTTTATTGACTTTGTGCCCCATATCGGCCAGGGCCCGTTTGACTGCCTCGGGGATGTGCCGTTCAAAATTGACCGCCCCGGCCCCGCGCATCTTCTGACCCATAGGCGTCGAGCTGCCGGAATGCTCGACCCGGGGCTGCTCGCCGGCTTGCTGTGGGGACATGCCAAAGTCGATGAGATTCATCAACACCTGGCTTTGTCCCTGTGGCTGGAAGTCGCCGCCCATAACGCCGAAGGCGAACACGGGCCGTCCGTTCTGGGTCACAAATGCGGGGATGATGGTGTGGAAGGGGCGCTTGTGAGGTTCGAGCTTGTTGCGGTGTGAGGGATCGAGGGCGAACGACATGCCGCGGTTTTGAATGGCGAAGCCCAGGTTGTCCGGCACGATGTGGGAGCCCCAACCGTGGTAGGTGCTCTGAATAAGGGAAACCATATTGCCCTCTTTATCGGCAGTGGTCATGTAGATGGTGTCGGAGACACCCTCGTGAGTACCAGCGACAACCTTCCGTGCGGCGCGCCGTGGGTCGATCTGTTTCGCCCGTTCTCCGCCGTATTCTTTCGAGATAAGCCAGCCCAGCGGCACGTCCGCGAAATCCATATCCGCGTAGTACACGGCGCGGTCTTCGAAGGCCAGTTTCTTCGCCTCGATGAACAAGTGGAGGTGCTCGGCGGAGTTGGGTGACAACGCCCCAATGTCAAACTGCTCGAGCATGTTCAATATCTGCAGCACGGCGATGCCCTGCCCGTTGGGTGGGATTTCCCACACGTCGTACCCGCGGTAGCCGGTGCTGACCGGGTCGACCCAGGTGGCCTCGTGGTCTCGAAAATCCCGCATGGAAAAGCGGCCGCCGTTGGCCTGTGAGAATTTCACGATCCGCTCGGCAATTTCGCCTTCGTAAAAGGCTCGTGCGCCCTGATTGGCGAGGGTCCGATAAAAGTCCGCCAGGTCGGGATTCCGGGCAATGTCGCCGAAGCGCAGCCCTCTTCCATGAGGCATGAAGGTCTTAGCCAGCGTAGGGAACTTCTCGGGGGAGAAGTGCCAGCCAGCGGCGATGATCGGCGACACTGGAAAGCCTTCCAGCGCGTAGTGAATGGTGGGTTCAAAAAGCCGGCCCATGCGTCGGGTGCCGAACCTCTCCAGCAAGGCCGCCCAGCCACTCACACAGCCCGGTACGCTCCAGGCAAGGGGGCTGTAACCTGGGATGGCCTTGATGCCGAGCCCTCGAGCCGCATCGAGGTCCCATTCGTACGGCGAACGGCCGCTGGCGTTGAGTCCGTATAGTTTCCGGTCCTTTTCGAGCCAAACGATGGCAAAGAGATCGCCGCCGGGGCCACAATTCATGGGTTCGACCAGGCTCAGCATCGCGTTGGCGCAAACGGCCGCGTCGATGGCGTTACCGCCTGCCCTGAGAATCTCGACACCAGCCACGGTCGCCAGGGGTTGGCTTGTACAAACAATCCCGCTTTGACAGACCACCGTAGAGCGATTCTGATTGCGGTTCTCCACGATTGCCTCGTTGACTTGCATGGCATCCTCCACATTGACTGGTCCTGCACCTGTTTCCACGATGGTAGATACCTGCGGCGCGTCCGGCCCTGCGCCCAACAATGTCGAGGCGGAAGCCGCACCCGCAGCCTGCAGAAAAGTTCGCCGTTTCATAATACACCTCCTAAACTCTGTGGGACGCTATGGCAGCTTTTGCGTAAACGGGGATGAAGCTGCCACGCTCATCTTAAGCCGCTTCCCAGCCTGGATCAACCAAGAAATGGGGACCGTACCAAGCGAGCGACCAATAGGGAGCGAGACGGGACTGTCCCCATTTCTTCTCTGGGGGGGCGCTCACGCGCGGATTTGGGCGGATATATGGACTACCTTTTTGGCGTGAACTCTGGTAGAGTATCTCCTTGGAGACTACCGAGTCCTCCGATTGTCTTGCGCCGTGGGATGTCCCCACGAAGCAGGGAGTACTGAGCCACGGGAGGCTTTCTACGCTTAGAGCGGGCCGCTTATGACATCCTATAGCTGTTTGGCGCCTCGCAGGATACGGCGGGGGACTTGGCAAATGATACGTTATATGACTCGGTAGGAGGCATGCGCTATGGTTGAACTTGTTATCGGCGCCGCTGCAGCGCTGGGGATGGTGGCTGTAGCGGCCTGGGTGGTACGCCCCGGCGGAATGCTCCGGACCTTGCGCCTGCCGAGGGCGACCAAGCAATGGATAGACCTCGCGGAGCAGGACAAGGCGCCTAAGGGGCGGAACGACACTGTGCCACGCGAGGACACTGCCGCGATGGAACAGAGCAAGTTCATCTTCCACGACATGCTCCAAAACCTGTCTGACAGCGTTGAATCCTTCCACGCGGAGAACTCGAAGTACGGCAACGCCCTGGTTCGGCATAGGACAGCCATTACGAAAGCGAGGACCATCGCCGGGATCCGCGAATTGGAGCGTCTAATGCTGGCCGAACTTGAGGGCATTCAGGCCGCCAATACGAGATACCGCCATCAACTGGACGAAGCGAACGCCAAAATGAAAGCACAGCAAGAAAAGTTGGAGAAGCTCCAGTCGGATGCCGGGATCGACTTCCTGACCGGGATCCCGAACCGGCGCTCCTTAAACAACCGCGTGGCCGAGGAACTCACACGGGTGAAGCGCTATGGAGGCAAGTTCTCCCTGATTATCCTCGACGTGGACGACTTCAAGCGCGTCAACGACCTGTACGGCCACCTCGCAGGAGACCGGGTCCTGCGCGCTATGGCCCAACTCCTCGAAGGACAAAAGCGCGCCAGCGATTTCCTGGCGCGTTTTGGCGGCGAAGAGTTTGTCTTGCTCCTGCCGGAGACCGATGTGGACCGAGCCAGGGTGCCCGCAGAAAACACGCGCAAGGAGATGGAACAGTCCACATTTCGCTGTAACGGACACTCCGTACGCATTACGGTCAGCGCAGGCGTGGGCGAGACATTGCCCGAGAAGGACACCCCGGAGACGCTCTTTGCCCGGGTCGACGCGGCGCTCTACAGCGCCAAGGAAAGCGGCCGCAACCGCGTGGCAGTGGCCCCCATCCCGCCCCAGCCAGGGGGCGAAAGCTCAGAATGACACAGAGGGCAGCGACGTCAAGAAGACGGCGGAGTTTCCCGGGCACGGCACGGCAATCCCTTTGGCAAGTACCCCCCGCTCTGTCGCTACGGGTGTCGGGAAACCATCCGCATCAGCCGGGGCTTCCTTCTCGCTGTACACGTATCGCTGTAGCTCGAGGGCGGGCGCTCCCGGCACGCGCAGTGTCACATTGGCCGTGATCTCGGCGCGGTTGACCAGACAGAAGGTCCAGGCGTCGCCGCCTTGCCTGCCGTGGGCCGGGATACGCGCGGCCAGGATGCGTAGGTCGGCGGAGGTTTGGGCCGCGCGATAGATGACGGAGCCCATGGGGAAATAGCGCGACAGTAGCGACCAGGGATAAAACCAGGGCCGCAGCTTCATCCCATTTTCCTTGTTGCCCCAGAGTCCCCAAAAGAAGCCCTTGTGCGAGTTATCGTCGAGCATCCAGGCCGAGACGGCTGCGGAACCGGCCCGCGCGGCCTGCACGGCATAGTCGGCCATGAATACGCCGTATCCGTATTCACCGATATGCGGGTTGCCCGTTGGATGCTGCGCGTCGTCGTGCATTCCCGCCTCGCCGACGATAAAAGGTTTCCCCTTCGCCGCTGGGTCGTGCTCGAGGGCGTAGTCCCAATGGGTGCGCCAATAGGTCTCGAGTTCGCCGGTGCGCACGCGTGTGGAGTTGGCGTAGCGGTGGACATCGTACGCGCCCAGGATGTGCTGCAACTGATCCACGGCCCACCGGTGCCAGACTTCGTTCGACGCATCTTGCGACGTGTCCGACCCTGTGAAGATGAGCCGCTTATCCAAGCCCCGCTTGGCGAGCACCGCCGCGACGTTCTCCACACCGCGCTTCCATTTGTCCCAATCGCCCACCTCCCAGTTCGGCTCGTTGGTCAAGATGAAATACTGGATGCACGAATAGTTTTTCGCGTTGAGCAAGTAGTCCAGGTACGTGCCGATCACCATTGCATATTCCGGGTCGTCGACGCCGTCGATGCCCGGCGCCGTGGTCCATTCCTTTTCACCGCCCCAGTCGGTCAGGAGGACGGTCGTGCCCAATTCCTGGCAGAGGTCCAGGTGGCGGTACAGCGCCTTCATCGCGTCGGTTTCCCAATCGAACGCGGCGTTGCCTAAATAGCACCATTTCGTCAACATCATGATCCGTGCCACAGGCAGCCGCATCCAACGAACACGCTTTGCCGCCAAGGCGAAGTCCTCATCCGTCACGCCATACACGGGATACGCCGACGAGTCCCATTCGGCCCCGAATCCCAGGAACCTCTCGCAAACCACATCCTCTGCGTGCACCACGATCTCATATCCCGGGGGCGCCGCGGCCGGCCCCTGTGCATGACCCAGCGCCACACTCAACACCCCATACAACAGCGGCCCCATTCGCAGTCCCAGCTTCATTATCTCCTCCAAAGCGCAAGCAAGTATGCGCACTCCAAATCAGGTCTTTACTTGTGTTGCGACTTCCTCGGAAAAACGAGCAACCAACAACAGGCAACTGATAATCCGCGGACAATAAGGAAATGACCGCGAAGGGTTCCCGCGGTCATTGGAGACACAAGTGCAGGCGAATTTGCGGTTAGCGCGACCGGCGCCAAATCGGGTCACGCTCGTCCTTCGGATGCAAGATGCTTCTAAAGAGGTTGCCCTCCGCGTCGGGCACTTCGGGCACATGTTTCAACCGGTCGTGCTCGGCTTGCATCTTGGGCGTCAGGTCGGGAATCTTGTCCGGGATAACGTTGCAGGTGAGGAAGATCAACAGTTCGGTGCAACGTTCGTCTCTTTTGTTGTGGCGGAACAGGAAGTTGAGCACAGGCACATCGCCGAGCACGGGCACCTTGCTGACATCGGCTATAGTGTCAAACCGGCGCAAACCGCCTATGAAGACGGTCTGGCCATTATCGGTGCGTAAGGTCGTCTGCGCTTCGCGTTTGATTTCGATGGGGACATCGTTACGGGCGTAACCGCGGAAAGAGCTTTGTTTTGCATTAACCTCCACCAGAATGTGGTCATCATGGGTTACACGCGGCGTGACTTCAAGCACGGTGCCGATATCCTTGAATGCCGTCGAAGTCATCGGCGGGCCGGTCACCGACTGCGTCTTTTCATCGTAGGGCTGCTCCTCAGAGATGGTAATGGTGGCCTTCTGGTTCTCGACAGTTGAGATGACCGGGTTGGCCAACAGCCGGGCCTTGCTACTCTCGACCTGGGCCGAGATGAGGCCCCTGATGTCAATGTCGCCCGAGAGAATGGCCAGGCTAAGCTGCCCTGCCGAAGGCGCCATTCCGACTGCACCAGGCGATACGCGCGTCACATCAGCTTCCATAAGCAACTGTTGCAGATTCCCGACGATTTCGCCACGGGTGTTGGTGCGGCGCACCGCGTTGAGAATCCAGTCGACGCCCGTTTCAGCAACGTTTGTGAGCAGTGCGTCCACGATCATCGCGTCGATGTTGACCTGTTTGACCGGCAGGTCTAAATCCTTTATGAGGCCGCGGATTTGCTCCACCCTGACCGGCGTATCGGTGACAATGATGTGGCGGCCACGCGTGTCGGCGGCCATGTGGCGGCCTTCATCACCAGCCGTGGGGCCACGACCACCAGCGCCGCTCTGCCCCGGGCTTGCCGGCAGGGCGCCCATGACGCCGCCCTGAAGGGTCTGGAGCAATTCGGTCGGGTCAGCGTAATTCAGCTTGATGGCTTCCGTCACGGTCGGCAAAACGGGCTCCTCCACATCAAGCTGACGGACGATCTCCTCCAACTCGAGCAATGCCTGTTCCGGCCCGCAGAGAATCACGAGATTAGCGCCCACGGTGGAAATGATGATCTGCTCCGATTCCGGCATGCCCACGATGATGTCCGCGAGCGTCGTCTTAATCTCTTCGGCATTTGTATGCTCGAGGTAGACAAAGCGCCTGACCTGCTGCGCCGCCATCACATCATCGTAACCCGTGATGCGGTAAACCCCATCCTCTTCGATCATGCCCAGCCCTTTGAGCCGCAGCACAATTTCCATGGCTTGCCGTAGTGGCATGTTCGTGAGGCGCGCGGTCACCAGGCCGGTGAGGTCCACACTCGCGACGACGTTGATGTGCGCCATCTCCGCGAGTAGCCCGACCATGTGGCTCAAGTCCATGTCGCGGAAATCAATGTCTACAGGTTGTTCGAGCGGATCGCCCTCGGCCATAAGCAGCGAGACCTGTGCCGGCCCGGCATCATTCTCGGGGACGGGGGCGCCGATGGCCGGCTCCAGCCGGTACGTTCTGGGGACCTCCTGGGCCGTAACTTGCGGTACGATCTGCCAGGTGTCCGCCGCGCTTGACCTCTGTCCGACGGCACGCTTGCCCGGCGGAGCAGGCGGGGGCCCTTCAGGCAGTGTGGGCACATCGAGGGCATTGCCCTCCGCGTAGAAGGCCAGGGGTGCGACCAGATCATTGCGCAAGTCCGGTTTCGCGGCCTTGACGGCTTCGAGTTCTGTGGCCAGTTTCGCGATCCGCCGCTCCATCATAGCCGGCCGCGCCGTGATTTTTAGGACCGGCTGCCGAGTCGGCGCCACCGGCGCCGCCGTATCGGCCTCAAGCGGTTCGTCGCTCATTTCTCTCGCCAGGTGGACCCGCTGCAGTTCTGCGGCAAGGCCTTGCGCGGCCTCTCTGAAGCCCGTGTCGGCCCACCTGGCTGCGGCATAGGCCTTCCCGACGGCCGCAGCGCACATTTCCCGAGCCGCATCGGACACCTCGACTAATGCGCCGAAATCAATCGGCTCAAGGTTTGAACCTGCCTCGGGCGCTCGCACCGGCGCTGTTTCAACCAGGCGCTTCGGCTGTTTGGACTGCGGTTGGTGTCTTAGCAGGCCGATTTCCTTGTTCAAGCGGGAAATCACCGCGTCCACATTCCCTTTGGCGTCGTCCGGACTCTCTTGCCGGCTGGTAGCAAGCTTGGGTGCGCTCTGGTTTTCCGCCAAATGGGACCGGAGCATTTCGACCGTCTCATCTCCTTCGGCGGCGAGCATCATCAGGTCCAGGGCGTTGAATCCTTCGCGCAGGGCCTTCCCCTGAGCGTTCTGTTCAGCCTTCAGGACCTCGAGCACCTGTGAATCCACCCGCTCGGCCCGCTCGAGCCCTTCTTGATGTGTTCGCAGGGTTGCCCAGGCCTCGGTCTCGTTGGTTTTGTTGCTGCCCACTTCGCAACGGAGGGCATTAAGCGCCGCTTCCAATGACGCGATTCGCCGCATCATAGTCGCGCCGTGCTGGCGGCAACGATTCCGAATGTCCTGCTGGACGCGCTCCTGCTCGGTGACCAAGCAATGAAAAACGCCTTGGGCCTCTTCGATGTTCGACAACTCGTCCTGGAGAACTTCCGAGACAAGCGTTGCCCGATCGTGTTCACCATTGGGACCGCCCATTGCGCGTTGGGCCTCCAGCAGCCTGGTTTCGCTGTGCTGTAGTACTTCTTCCTGTACCTCGAGCGCGTCCTGGGCGCGCTGTCCTACCTCTTCAAGGCAGGCCAGTGCGATTTGAACGCGGGCTTTCCGGCAGGCCATATCCTCGGCGGTTTTCTCAATCGCGTCCGCCAGCGTGGGTTGGGTCAAGCAGGGCCGGTTGGCAGCGCTCAGGTCAATGGTGATTTGGTCGTCGTTTTGAGCCATCTCGAACACGCACGGGATGGCCAGGTCGATGACCACGCGGGAAATAAACTGGGGGTCCAGTGCAAAAAGGCTGGTGCGTACTTGACGGATAATGGACTGGTTCTCCGGGGTCAGTCGTTTGCCCGAGTGGAAGTTAATTGTATTATACAGGTCGACAACCAGCTTCCTCCCTTCGTCGAGCGCGAACGTTTCGCAGACGGGGCGCCCGGTCGACCGAAGGCTCACCAACGCGGTCTCTCTCGAGGTGCCCAGTTCGATATCGAGCAAGGCATCCGCGCGGGCCACCGCCTTGAGAAACACGGGATCGAGCTGGGCGTGTCCTTGGCTGTCAAGCGCGGCCCGGACCACCTGGCGTTTGCGTAGTTCAACTCGATCGGGCCCGGGTACGGCGTTCGCCCCCACCGCCACGACCGAGAACAACGCGGCCATCAAACACATCCGGTTCAATTGGGACATTACCTACTACTCCTTCAATCCGACGGACAATTCGACGTCGCCCCCTCGAAACGTTACATAATCCTGTCCAATGTCGACTACAACGATGCCCAAGGGAAACGTAGAGCCACGGAAAACGATTTCATCGTCGACCACGGCGCACGGATTCCTTGCGTCCCAGACAATGCCTGAGACCACCTTGTCGCGAATTGCAATGTAGACCTCTCCCTTACCGTTCGAATTTCCAACCCCGTTTCCCCGTCTCAAGGGCGTCATGGGGTCCCGGTGAATCCGCTCCTGCCAGTAATTGAAATCGAGCACTTCGACGCTGGCCACAAGCGCATCGATATCCGCATCGGCTGTCTTGAACCCGGGTGTGGCGGCCGCCTTCTCGGCACCTGTCTTCGAGGCCTCGCCCTGCGAGCTGTCCGGCGCGGGTCCCGTATCAGGAGCCGTGGCGCCTTCCCGAGGCATCAACTGCCAGATAACTACCCCGACCAGCACCACGCCCAGCACGGCCATGACAATTACTCGCTTTCTCTGCTCGGGATTCACGTCTTTTCCTTTTTCGCCTTCTCTTCTTCGGAAGCCGCCTCGACAAAGCGGTACGTGCTCAAGTCAAACTTTGCTTCGGAAATCCCGGCCTCCTGTTCAGCAATATCCAGGTTCGAGATCTTGAGGTATCGCTGATACCGTTCCAAGAGGTTAATAAACTGCACTATCTGGTGAAAGTCACCCAGTGCCGTCACCTTGTATGGAAAGGTCTCCTTGCGCTCGTCCAGAATGCGCGTCCCGCTGTCCAAATTGACGTCCAGCCCTACCTCATACCCGAGACTTTCGAACGTTTCCAACAGGGACGGGATCTCTTCTTCCTCGGGCAAGCGTTTCTCGAATACGTCCACGAGCGCCTGCATGTCTGCGGCCTCTTCGCGCAACTGGTCTATATTCTTAGCAGTTATCTGGGCCTGCATCACGTCCGTCTTCTTTTGGTCGATGCTCTCCTGAGTTTCCACGAGAGTCGTTCGCTGCGGCAGCATCACGACGAACACGAACACCGCACAGAGAGCCGCCGCTAAGGCCACAATCCCTCCACTGATACCCAGGTCTATCGGTGTCACCGTTCCCTTGAGAAACTCGATCATTCGGGCTCTTCCCCTGTAGTGATTTCATACTCGAGCGTGAAGGACAATGCCGGGTAACCCTCAAATTCGGTAACATTGCGCTCCTGGCCACCCAACTTGAACATGCTTGAGAACTCTTCATCGTTGTCCAGAGCGTAGGTCAGCGGGTAAAACCACATATGGTCATCCTCGTCGGGGATCACATAACCCTCTATCGTCATCAACATTTGGGTGATCGGCACTGTTTTGGTGACGTACTGTTT
>Ga0315541_1001155_pt1 | contig 25457 bp, 27 predicted proteins | sample SalMarSW160190MG_FD_203095 | JGI IMG/M metagenome (GOLD analysis project Ga0315541, IMG submission 203095) | Salt marsh sediment microbial communities from the Plum Island Ecosystem LTER, Massachusetts, United States - Salt Marsh Sediment SW1601-190 ...
TGTAAGGCTAAAAGAGACCCCTTACTATGAAAGCGACGAGGTAAAGGAAGGAGTTTTATTGGACTACGACGATAAAGGTAACTTAATTGCCATTGAGATTTTGGATGCTAGTGAATACCTATCCGGGGATGAGCTTGCTTCATTAACGTACAATGTAGAGAAAGTTATCACCAGATAGACGAATGAAGAGCCAGACGAGCTGCAATGACACCCCCTCTCTGTCGTTGCGAGGCTGATCAAGTCAGCCCAAGGAGTCCCGCCTCATCTGTCGTTGCGAGGCACGATAGTGCCGAAGCAATCTCGTCGTGAACCCCCCTGTCATTGCGAGGCTGATCAAGTCAGCCGAAGCAATCTGGGTGGGGGCAATAAAGATTGCCACGCTTCGCTCGCAATGACACCTCAAAGCATCAAACAGCCCTCTCTCCTCTCCCTTGACGGGAGAGGATTAAGGTGAGGGTGAATTGAATGCCCCCTCCTTCTAACGCCCTCCCGCGAGGGGAGGGAGAATTGTAAGGTTAGATTCTTCGCCTTCGGCTCAGAATGACACTCCCCATTTGTCTTTGCGAGTCCCGATTTATCGGGACGAAGCAATCCCATTCGCTAAATTCCAAATATCAAAATCCAAATGACAATTGAAATGCAAATGCCTAAGTACCAAGACTACTTCTTTTTGTCGTTTGGGCTTTGGGCTTTGTTTGTCATTTGAGCTTTGTCATTTGGATTTATTTGGAGATTTGATTTTTGGCCCTGGAATCTAGTCAATGGGATTCCTTTGTCGCCCTCGCTCGTCAGGGCTCCCTGCAAAGGCAGGGTGGATGCATCACTGCAGGCCAACAGCCTGCCTTAGCCTTATGTCCAGTTCTTTCTGGATAGCAGGGCTGACTCTGCCGAGACGGCGAATGATTCTACTTCGCTCGATGGTCAGCAATTTTCTCATTCTGAAAGTCGAGGTTTTCTTGAGACCCGTTTTGACAAAATCAGGATTGTCCTGGTGCAGCAGATAATCAGTTTCAGATAGTTCTCCGGGAGAGACTACGGAAGAGATAAAAGCGATGATAACATCAATTCTCCGCGGGTCCACGGATATTATAACTGCTGGCCGCAACTTCTCAGTGGTCAGGTCGGTAAAGGGAAAAGGGACAAGAACAATATCTCCGCGTTCGAGCACAGCTTCTGGCTTGCGCTTAGACTGCCTCTCCATCATCAGCACTGTAAATGTCCTCAGCAGCATGGTGCAGGAAATCGTAGCTGCCACCTTGCTCTGCCACCCGGCCGATAAGAGACAAGGGCAAGTCGTCTTCGAGAACGAGGATTTCTAATGTCCGGTGTTCAGCAATATCCATTTTGCCCAGCGGCTTGAGAACCCCGTTTTCGTAGATTACGTGAATCCTTTGCGGCATCATTATCGCCTTTATGGAAGCGTAGCAAGAACCGGGACTGAATGTCAAGGTAAAATGAGGGCGGCTCCATTTTTTATGCCCTTCGCCACACACCGCGGCGAGATTGCCACGCTTCGCTCGCAATGACAAAGAGAAGTAGGTTTGGCATTTAGGCGTTTGGATTTCAATTGCCATTTGGATTTATCTGGGATCCGCATTTAGCCACAAGAGGTGGCTTATAGGTGTGGCCTGTGTTATTATGATGTTATAAAAGAACGTACCGGCATAGGTTGTCAGGTGTCCTATGAGATACAAAGTGAATGTTAAGAAAACGGAAGAGGGCTATGCTGTTTGGTGTCCTGGATTGCCTGGCTGTTGGTCACAGGGAGAGACAGAAGAAGAGGCACTCGAGAACATAAGAGACGCCATCGAGGCTTACTTAGCAACTGTTGAGGAGTTGACCAGAGATAAAGAGTGCCGTTACGTAGAAGTAGGGTAAGGTATGCCCAGGCTTCCCGGGGTAAACCACCAGCAAGCTATCAAGGCGTTTGAAAAGGCAGGGTTTTGGATTGCACGCCAGGATAGGCATGTTACTATGACTGACGGGGAGCACGTTATTACTATTCCGCGGGCCAATCCCATCAATGCCTTCACCATGGCTGGAATTGTGAAAGATGCTGGTCTCAGCATCAGGGAGTTCAAGAAGCTTTTGTGAAAGGGAATTCTCCGGGGATTTGCATAGGGCGAGGCCACGGCAGGAAATCCCGAATCCCAAGCACCAAATCCCAAACAATATCAAATGACCAATGTCCAAAGGACTAAGCGGTTTTGCCACCTGAGAACCTTATTTCCTCAATCTTTCCAAGAATTCCCCTCTTAAGACCTGTCCTGAGCGAAGTCCAAGCATAAGATTTCCCCTCTCAACACTTGTCCTGAGCGAAGTCGGAGGATAAGAGGGCAAGAGGGCAAGAGGGCAAGATTCCCCCTCTTAAGATAAGAGGGGACAGGGGAGTTATGAAAGTAACTCCCTTTATCCCCCTTACTCTAAGGGGGAGATTGAACGGAAGAGGCAGCTTTGGCATTCAGGCATTTGAACTTTGTTTGGACTTTGGGCTTTGGAATTTGTAATTTCCTCGGTGGTTCCTAGCGAAGCCCCCCAGAAGTACCACCGAGGTGAGGGATTTTCCTTTTTCCAGCGACTAATACTATGACGAAGGTAATAGGTGATTCATACCATGAGAAGTAGAGATAGATCCGACTGCGATGAAGAGCCATTGGCAGCCTCGGCTCGTCTGTCTTTGCGAGGACTGGAGATTCCTCGCTTACGCTTCGGAACGGGCTCCGCAACCTCTGCCCACCTGTCTTTGCGAGGAGCCGCAGGCGACGAAGCAATCTCGGTGAGAGGCAATAGAGATTGCCACGCTTCGCTCGCAATGACACCACCCACCTGTCTTTGCGAGGAGCGAGATTCCTCGCTTACGCTCGGAACGGGCTGCGCAACCTCTGCCCACCTGTCTTTGCGAGGAGCGAGATTCCTCGCTTACGCTTCGGAACAGGCTGCGCAACCTCTGCCCACCTGTCTTTGCGAGGAGCGAGATTCCTGGCTTACGCTCGGAACGGGCTGCGCAACCTCTGCCCACCTGTCTTTGCGAGGAGCGAGATTCCTCGCTTACGCTCGGAAAGGGCTGCGCAACCTCTGCCCACCTGTCTTTGCGAGGAGCCGCAGGCGACGAAGCAATCTCGGTGGGGTTCTCGAGCGCCGGGGATTGCCGCGCCCCAGTCTGTCGCGGCTGGCAATACAGGAACTAAGGTGTTACTTGACGGGAGAGAAGACCATAGGTATAATAAATTAGTGTACCACAATCCGGTACTACCGGGGGGGGGGTGAAATCATGAAAAACATTATGAAGGAAGCAATAAGAGATGAAAAAGGGGCAGCGCTGGCTCTGGCCCTCGTTCTACTTGTCGTCGGGGGGCTTATCCTGACGCCCTTGCTGGGCTTGATGAGCACCGGCCTTATGGCGGGGCAGGCCTATGAGCGGCACACGGACAGGTTGTATGCGGCCGATGCCGGTGTGGAGGACGCCATCTGGAGGATACAGACCAACAGCCTTACGTTCGATGGGGGTAACCATTCGTATCCGAAGCCCCTGACTGTGAATGGCAGGAACGTGACCGTCGAAATATACAGATATGATTGGGATCCAACGTGTGGAGAAAACTTCACGTACCAGATTCTTTCCACCTCCACCAGCACCGATGGCGGCAATACCACAATCGACGCGCATCTGTCTGTATCATATTTGGACCTCTCCAACTTACTTGATAACGCCATTGTTAGCGATACCCATATAAGCATTAAAAACGGCGTGCATGTCACAGGTAACGTAACATCTGGCGGAACTGTAGACGATAAATCTGGGGTTAACGGCACAATCACGCAATATGCCGAACTGGATTGGCCTACCGCCGATGACCTTTCGGCTTGGTACTTGGAGTACGTCAAGAACGAGACCGCATACGATTCAGACACTATAGACCTTGCCGGCTTTGACAAGGATTTGGAGCCCGTATATAGAGCTGGCGAATTGACAATCAAGAACTCAGGTAGCAATAATGCTACTTTAAAGCTTACGGGAACCCTTTACATTACCGGTGACACAACAATCTGCTACGGCACCTCCCAAAACAACGACATGACCCTTGACTTAAATGGACAGACTATCTTCGTTGCGAGTAATTCTACGGGCAGTGGCAAGGAAGCACTTAAGATAGGCGACAAGTGCACCATCGTTGGGTCCGGCTGCATCATCGCTGTGGGGGACGTGTACTTTGCCCCGAAGGGTGACGTCGGCAGTGAAACTGACTTTGTCCTCGTTATGTCTGTCGAAGGGACAACGACGCTCCAACCAAGCGGCACGTTCTACGGATGTATCGCCGGAAATCTATGTGTTGATGTAAAGTCAGGCAAGGATGCTACCATCATTTATACAGCCCCAGAAGGCAAAGGGATTAACATCCCTTGGGGCGCGGGTGATATTGATAAATTGCCGCCGGTAACTGGGATGCGGATTGAGTCCTGGGAAATCAATTAGCTATAGGGGTCGTTAACGGGGTTGAGATTAAGTAAGACAGCCTGGTTAATTCTTGGTAGGTGGCAGTGAGATAGTAGTGAATGGATAGGGAGGAAGTATATCGGGAACTCAAAGGAAGAGTAACCAATGTTAGATTTGAGGAGCTTTGCCAGGCAGCAGAGTCATTTGACTTTAAATTCAAGGGTGGCAAGGGGAGTCACAGGATATTCGTTAGGGAAGGCGTAAAGGAGCTATTAAACTTTCAAGATGTTAGGGGAAAGGCAAAACCTTATCAAGCAGTTCATAAAGCTCATTGAAAAGTATAACCTGGTGGACGGATAAATGGAGAGATATAAGTATAGCATAGAGCTCTTTTATAGTGAGGAAGATAGGGGTTACATTGCCCTGGCTCCAGAGCTTCCGGGGTGTTCAGCCTTCGGAGAAACCGAAGAGGAAGCTCTAAGGGAAATTAAGGTAGCCATTGATTTGTGGCAAGAGACTGCTCGAAAGGAAGGGAGGGGAATTCCCCGACCTATTGAAAAGGAACTCCTGAAGAGCTTCATGGATAGGATTAAGTAATGAAGTTGAGTAAGACAGCCTGGTCTGCTTAAGTCCTTATAATGCACCCTCACCTTGCCCCACCCTGATCCTCACAATCAAGTGGAGAGGGAGCTCCCATCCTGTCATTGCGAGGAGCCCCGATTCATCGGGGCGACGAAGCAATCCCCGGTACAAAATAACCCCCCTGTCATTGCGAGGAGCGGAATTCTTCGCTTACGCTCGGAACAGGCTCCGCAAGCCCTGAAGGGGAAATCCCAAATCCCAAGCACCAAATGCTAAACAATACCAAATGACCAAAGTCCAAAGGACTAAACGGGTTTTCCCACCTGAGCACCGTGATTCATCAATTTTCCCAAAAATTCCCCTCTTAAGATAAGAGGGGCAAGGGGAGTTATGGAAATTATGGAAATAACCCCCTTCATCCCCCTTACCTTAAGGGGGATATTTAAGGGAAGAGGCAGTTTTGGCATTTAAGCATTTGGATTTGAATTGTCATTTGGATTTTGACATTTGGGTTTTAGTCTATGGGATTGCCGCGCACCTTTCAGGTGCTCGCAATGACAGCCCCACCTTGTCATTGCGAGGCACGATAGTGCCGAAGCAATCTTGGTGGGGGACAATAGGGATTGCCGCGCACCTTTCAGGTGCTCGCAATGACACCCCCACCCTGTCATTGCGAGGCGCGATAGTGCCGAAGCAATCTCCGCGCGACTCCCCACTGCGTCATTGCGACGCGGGCTACGCCAGGCGAAGCCACGTCAGTGAACTTGATCACAATGGGGATTGCCACGCTTCGCTCGCAATGACACCCCCCGTCATTTGGATTATGGCATTTGGACTTTGTTTGGATTTCGGGTTCTGACATGTGGGTTTTGGCCACGCAGATTGCCGCGCTTCCCCTTCGCTATGCTCAGGGCTTTGGCTCACCGCAATGACACCCCCACCTTGTCATTGCGAGGCACGACAGTGCCGAAGCAATCTCGGTGGGGATGGGTTCCCGCCCACAAGTCTGGCCAGGACTTTATCACTATTACCAATGGGTGATTGACGCCGAACGTGATTGCGATATACTGGTATGTAGCGAAACGGGGAGGTCAATTCATGAAAGAAGCCGTCAAGAGAATAGTAAAAGATGAAAAGGGCCGGGTCATGGAGCTGGTTCTGATTCTGCTCACTGTGGGCGGGCTTATCCTGGCTCCCCTGCTGGGCTTGATGAGCACCGGCTTGCTGGCCGGGCAGGTCTACGAAAAGAAGACGGATGAGCTTTATGCTGCCGACGCCGGCGTGGAGGATGCTGTGTGGAAGATACAGAACGATGTAGAGGAATTGCCACGCCCTGCCTGTGAAGCTGAAGACCCGGACCCCTGGTCTTACAATATATCCAATGTTAATGGCAAAGGCGTGGAAGTTACCATAACATATGTCACTAATATGACCTACCAAGTCGAATCAATAGCCACTGGCAATAACAGCGGGACCCAAATAGAGGCTTACGTTACCGGTGAAAGCTATTACGGTGACTATTCCGGCCTGCTGGACCACATTCTTACCAGTCCCGGCGAAATCGACGTGGCGAAGAAGGTAATTCTTGAGTATCCCGAGGGAGCCGACCCGTACCCCAGTTATCCGGACGACTGGCCTAAGGTATGGGAGCTAGAAGACTTCTACGGCGGGCAGGTTGAGGACGGGACGCAGTGTTATGGATACACTCAAGTAGACCTTGACGGCAATGACTGTCCAACAGGGCCCATATACATAAACGACGAAGCCATTGGCTGTCCATCGGGGCTGGAGCCGCTATATGTAGAGGGCGAACTGGATATCCTGAACTCAGGTACTGACGCTACTCTGACCCTTAATGGGACCATGTACGCGACCGACGATACATCGATCGGGGAAACAAGCGGCGACATGATACTCGACTTGAACGGGCAGACTATCTTTGTCAGCAGTGATACCACCGGCAACAAGAAAGCGCTTATCATAGGCGGCAAGTGTATCGTAAAGGGCCCCGGCGTCATCATAGCTGTAGGAGACATCGAGTTCAAACCGAAGTCACAAGCAGGTGAGGAGGAGGGAGGCGGGCCTGTATTTATATTATCAGTTTTGGGCACAACCACTTTGCAGCCGTCTGGCACTGTGTACGGGGCGATAGCTGGCGGTATCGAGGTGTACGTGCAGCAAGGAGACGACCCAGTAATTACCTACCCGACGGCGGGCTTTGGAGACGAAGACCTTAACTTCCTTACCGGTATCAAGAAGCTGGTCTACAGCATTGCTACGTGGGAGGTTAAGCCGCTATAGGAGCCGCACCTTCGAATAATGACAAATAACAAAACCCAAATTAGAAAAGAGATAGGTTTGGCATTTAAGCATTTGGATTTCATTTGTTATTTGGATTTTGGAATTTGAAATTTAGCTGTAGGCATATAAATGCCGCTTGAAAATATGGAAAAGGGAAATATTTTGGGAAACCCCTAGACAGGCTTTTTAGATGATGGTATATTACGAGGAAGCGCAGTAGTTTATGAAGATAAGTAGCAAAGTCTGGCTGATTGTAATAATCGTTGTTCTCGTGGCTGCCCTCGTCGGCCTGTACACGGCGGTGTACTCACGGCAAGCGGCGGAGCGGGACGACTTGATCGCGAGGCGGGATAGGGCCCAAGTACTCCAGCCCCAGCTTACTGATAGCAAGAGTGACCTGGAAGACCAGCTGGTTTCTGCTCAATCGCAGCTCGACACGAGTGAGACAAAATTCCCTGAGGCAATAGAGAGCATTGAATACGGTGAGTACATATTTGAGCTTGTCGAGAGGTGCAACCTGGTGTTGGCTTCCCTCAGCTTTCCCAGACCGGCTGGCACAAAAGTGGGGGCTGTTACCTATTCGGTTGTCTCCCTGTCACTACCCGTTAGCGGCACACTGGAAAACATATTTAAGTTCATTGATATCATAAAGACGGATCCCAGGTTTGCCAGCACCCAGGTGAAGTCGGTGAATTTGAACGTCGGCGGTGGCAGCGCAACGATCGCCGTGGATATCTACGGCTATAAAGGTTAAAGAAACATGGCCAAAAGAGTTACCACCTTATTTATTAGAGACACCAGCATCAACCTGCTGGTCATGAAGGGCAACGAGATAGAGAAATGGGCTAGCTCGCCGCTGGAGCCCGGCCTGGTCAGCCAGGGACTCATCGTTGATGAAGCCCGGGTAGCCGACAGGGTTAAACAGATATTCAAGGAGACAGGGGCGAAGACAAACAAGGTTACCGTCGCGTTAAGCGGGCACGATTCTCTATACCGTATCATAACGCTGCCCGAGCTGCCCGAAGCCGTGCTTCCTGAGGCGGTAAGGCGCGAGGTACAGAGAACAATACCGACACCGCTGGAAGAGGTCTACTTTTCATACCAGCGCCTTCCTGCGCAGACTAAAGGAGAGAATCGTATCTTCCTGGCCACTTTTCCCCGCAGTCTGGTGGACGCTCTGGTCAGAACGTTGCGCCAGGCCGGCGTCAAGGCATATGTTATGGACTTGGCTCCCCTGGCCCTATCCCGAATCCCGAACGAGCCACGGGCAATCATTGTCAACGCCCGGTTGGACCACCTGGACGTTATAGTTCTGGCCGACAGGGTTCCCCAGGTCATCCGTAGGTTAGCCTTGCCCGGGGAGGCTGAATCTCTGGAGGAAAGGCTGCCTCTTATCGCCGAAGAGTTCAACAGGACTGTGTCCTTCTATAACTCCAGTCACATGGAACGCCCGCTGGATGCCGCTGTGCCCGTGTTTGTCTCCGGCGACCTGGAAGAAGCTGCGGACATGTGGCCGTCCGTGGTGGGCGGAGCAGCTTACACGGTATCGGCGTTGCCATCGCCCGTGCCGGTCCCCGAGGGCTTCAGCACGAACCAATTCATGGTCAATATCGGGCTCGCTCTCAGGGAACTGCTGGAAGACAGGGAAGGGGCTAACTTCTCAATAGTGAATTTCAATGGCCTCCCCGAAGCCTATGTGCCTCCGCGTTTCTCCGTACTTCGAGTCCTGATCCCCGTTGTCACTGTCATTGGCATCGGGTTGATTGTGTTTGTCGTAATCCTGATCATGAATAATCGTGCAAATATTGCCGCGTTAAGGCCCGAGGTGGCTTCGGCTGAGACCAGGGTTACCCAGCTGCAGGGGGACATAACCACACTAAACACTCAGGTTGCGTCGGCAAAAGGTACCGCCGACGTGCTTGGTAACACACTTACCACTATTGAGCGAGGGCGAGCAGTGATTCTCGACGATTTGCGCGAAATTGATAGACTCGCTGGACAGAGCGTGAGCCTGGGAACCGTTAGCCATGTGGGCAGCTCGGTAACAATGAATGGAGCCACCCCGGATGTTGATTATATCTTTCGTTACGCGCGAGCTTTAAGAGAGTCAGAAGAATCAGCGAATGACCTCAGGTTCTCGAGCGTCTGGATTTCCTCTATCACCGACGGTGGCCAGGCCTTCAATTTTGCGTTAACAAAATAGAGCCATTTAAAGAAATGGCGGCGCTAAAGTCATGGTGAGCCGCCTTTTTTCTTGTCATTGCGAGGAGCGAGATTCCTCGATTACGCTTCGGAACAGGCTCCGCAATCTCGACTCCCCCCCTGTCTTTGCGAGGGGCGCCAGCCCCGAAGCAATCTCGTCGTGAAGGTCGGCGATTGCCGCGCTTCGCTCGCAATGACACCCCCCTGTCTTTGCGAGGGGCGCTAGCCCCGAAGCAATCTCGTGGTGACGGCCCGGGATTGCCGCGCTTCGCTCGCAATGACAGCCCCTCCTCACCCCGAACGGTTTTGGATTTGGGATTTGGAAATTTGAAATTCATTTGTCATTTGGATTTTGATATTTGGATTTAGGTGAATGGGCTTGGGGGGAAGAGGATGGTGAGGCTGGGACTTTGTCACCATTACTAACGGGGCATTGACAGTAGACATGAAAGAGGCTTACACTATACTGTAAATATACTTGAATATAGTACAAAGAGTATGGATGTCTTTGCATTGCTGCGGACGGGTAACTCAAGGCGGGCCAGCGATCTGCATATGGTTGTCGGCAGCCCGGCCACATTCCGCATAGACGGCGCTCTGGTACCGGTAGATGGCACGGCTCAACTGACTCCCGAGGATATAAACGAAGCTTTTATCCAGCTAACCACGCCTGAGGAGAGGGAAAACTTCCACCGCCACCTGGAGCTTGATTTCGGCTATACATTGCCGGGTGTGGGCCGTCTGCGCTGCAATGCCGCTCAACAGCGCGGTTCTATCAGCCTGGCTGTAAGACTGCTACCACTCAAGATCCCCACCATAGACGAACTGGATCTGCCTCAGATATTTAAGGAGCTTGCTTTGAAGCCCAGAGGATTGCTGGTCGTTACCGGGCCGACCGGCAGCGGTAAGACTACTACCATAGCAGCTATGATTCACCACTTGAATACTCAGATGACTCGTCATGTGGTGACCATCGAAGACCCTATTGAATATGTCTACCCGAGCATTAAATGTGCTATCACCCAGCGCGAGCTGGGCAGTGATACCCTATCATTTGCTAATGCTCTAAAGCATATCTTGAGGCAGGACCCGGATGTGATTCTGGTCGGTGAGATGCGAGATCCGGATACTGCCGATGCTGTCCTCACTGTAGCTGAGACCGGGCACTTCATATTGACCACCGGTCATGCCCCCAGTGCGTCTCAGACAATAGAGAGAATAATTGACCTGTTCCCGCCTCATCAACGCCACCTGGCTCAATCACGACTGGCTTCTCTGCTGATCGGCGTCCTGTGCCAGACACTTGTGCCCCGGGCTGATGGGTCGGGCAGGATAGGCGCCGTGGAAATCATGATCGCCAATCCGCCGGTGAAGGCACTCATCCGCGATGGCAAAGTCTTCATGTTGCCCAATGTCATCCGCACACACCACGACATAGGCATGATTACGCTTGACGAAGCCCTGGTCGGCCTCTATGTCAAGGGAACCATCACTGGCCAAAGCCTGCTTGAGTTCTGCAACGACCGCGGGGAAGTCGAGAAGATGGTGGGCAAGATAAGAGTGTAGCCACAAATAAAATCCAAATTACAAAATCCAATTTCCAAATGCCGATTTCATCGAGCATCCCCGACGAAGTCGGGACAAATCCAAATGCCAAAATGGCAAAACTACTTCTTCCCTTAAGTCTCCCCCTTAAAGTAAGGGGGATTAAGGGGGTTATCTCCATAACTCTCCTTGCCCCTCTTATCTTAAGAGGGGAATGGTTCACCTAGTGGTTCCTGCCTGTCATTATTGCGAGCCCTCTCCTTTGTTGTCATTGCGAGCGAAGCGTGGCAATCTCTATTGCGCCCCACCGAGATTGCTTCGGCACTGTCGTGCCTCGCAACGACAGAGAGGGGTGTGTCATTGCGAGCCCCGACTTGTCGAGGCGTGGCAATCTCATTGTCCCCCACCCAGATTGCTTCGGCACTATGGTGCCTCGCAACGACAGAGAGGGGTGTGTCATTGCGAGCCCCGACTTGTCGGGGCGTGGCAATCTCATTGCCTCGCCCCGATTGCCTCGTTGCTGCGGCCCTCGCGGCGACGGAATGGCGAGATTGCTTCCTCTGGCTTGGCCAGCCTCGCAATGATAAAGAGGGGTATCACCGCGAGCGAGGTGCAATCTCCCGCCCCCAGCGACATTACCAGTCGCTTGTCATCGGCGACAAAGCCATCTATGGTGTACATAGGACTAATGAACTATTACCTTTGTAATATCATTAGTCGTTAGAAAAGGGAAAATCCCTCGCCCCCCAGTACTTTTGGGGGGAATTTTTTCTGGATTATTAACCTGGTGGCTGGGCGATTAGTCCCCCGCCACACTGCGCGATTGCTTCGGCTGATTAGAGTCAGCCTCGCAATGACAAGAGGGGTGTGTCATTAGCATTTCGGGCTTTGATATTGCCCAGGATTTGAATCGCGAAGGAAGGGATTCCTTCACGCCTTGATCCACTAGTGTAATTGCGAGCACCTGAAAGGTGCGTGGCAATCTCTATTGGCCGCACCCAGATTGCTTCGGCACTGTCCGTGCCTGGCAATGACAAGAGGGGTGTGTCATTAGCATTTCGGGCTTTGATATTGCCCAGGATTTGAATCGCGAAGGAAGGGATTCCTTCACGCCTTGAAAAGGAAGGGGTGTCATTGCGAGCACCTGAAAGGTGCGCGGCAATCTCAGAATTCGTCATACAGGTCCCGCCATTCCTTGTTCATACTGTTAACTAACTGGACCTTCTTTTGCCTGGAGCCAGCCTTTATCTGCTTCTCTCTCAGAATAGCACTCTCTATGTCCTCACAGACTTCGTAATATACAAGTTTGACGATGTTGTATTTTCTGGTAAATCCGTCAGCCAGCTTTTCCTTGTGCTCGTAGACTCTTCTTATTAAATCATTGGTGACGCCTACGTAAAGCACGGTGTTCCTGTTGTTGGTCATTATGTAAACATAGTACTGCTTACTCACCACACCTATTGTACCAGAGATTGCTTCGTCGCTACGCTCCTCGCAATGACACCCCCCACCTTGTCATTGCGAGCCCCGCACTTCTTTGTCATTGCGCGCCCTTTCTTTTTTGTCATTGCGAGCACCTGAAAGGTGCGCGGCAATCTCTATTGGCCGCACCCAGATTGCTTCGGCACTACCGTGCCTCGCAACGACAGAGGGGAGAGGGTCATTGCGAGCACCTCATTTCTTTGTCATTGCGCGCCCTTTCTTTTTTGTCATTGCGAGCACCTGAAAGGTGCGCGGCAATCTCCACGCTCTGCAACTCCTCCGCGAGATTGCTTCGTCGTCCTTCGGCGGAAGGACTCCTCGCAATGACAACAGGGTGTATCATTTGAGTTTTGAACCTTGTCATTTGTTTGTCATTTGGGCTTTGACATTTGACATTTATTTGTCCTTTGGCCTCTGGCATTTGGATTTCGTTTGTCATCTCCATTCGCTGAAAACGCGACATTTTCCCCTTGCTTGAATGAAGAATTCATGTTAACCTCTGCTTGGAATTCATGTGCTACCCTGACGAATCAAAACGCGCGGGTGAGGTTTCTCAAAACCTGACTGCAAACCAAACACAGATTAAAAGGAGGCGCGGTGGCCAGAAAGGCAACCGGAATGCCCGCAAACATGGCTTCTATTCCGGTACCCTTAGCCCTGCCGAAACATCCCAACTTTGGAACATTACCAATCTGGAAGGTGTTGACCCTGAAATAGCGCTCATTCGCGTCAAGTTACAGTCTTCCCTTCAGTACGACCCTGATAACCGCCGCGTAATCAGAGAAGCCTCCAGATTACTCGCAAAATGGTATTCTGCAGATTACCGGCTGGACCCAACCGATCGCAACTACCTGAAAACTGTTGTCGAGAATCTTTTGGAAATTGCCTCCATACGTCACTCCGCCGGCCTCCAGGGCTCGCAAATATAAAGGGCAAACCGACGAAACGAATCATACGTACTTTAACAACTGAATCTTCCGGAGGTAATCGTTTTACGTATGAAAAAGAGCTGTTGAACTCCAGGAAAAATAGCAATTTTTACAAAACGAATTTGTCATTTGTCATTGATTGGGATTTGGAATTTCGTGCTTTGAGATTGTTTAGCATTTGCTGCTTAGGATTTGGGATTTCCCTTCGGGGCCTGGGATTCAGGATTTCCTCAATGCAGTAGTGGCTTCCTCTCCCTTGACCTGCTCGCCGTATGACTCCAGCAGGCGAGTGGGAAAGGACTGAGGTGAGGGTGACACTGTCGGAGAGAGCAAAAAAAGAAACCTTGCTAAAAATAGAGCCTGGCGGCGAAGTCACCTTCGCCGCCAGGCTTCAGTTTCGGTCGCGAAATTGAGGATTAGCCCTAGGCCACCTTCCAGTTCTGGAAGGCGGGGTCCCAAACGATGCTGGGTCCCCAACCACCTGTGTAATTACAGACTCCCTGAGTTATGCTACCGTCTGTCAGGACTGTGTACTGTGCCCTGAATGGTCCGTAGCAATAGTAAGCAGCGTCACCAGGACCACCTCCTGTGATATTGGCGCACCAAGCTTTTACATAGTTCTCTTGACCACTCCAGTTAGTAGAACCTGTAACTTCGCCGCTTTCACAGTCCGCCATAGCGGATACGATAGCCGTCTGGGCCTGGTGCAGCTCGGTGTTGGCTGCCTGCAGAGTCCCCCGGCCGAAGAAGCCGGCGACGTTGAGTGCCACCACGGCCGCAATAACGCCCAGGATGGCAATCACCACCAGCAACTCAATCAGGGTGAAACCCTTCTCTCCACGATGTAGCATTTTCATTGTTTCTTTTCTCCTTTCTTTAGATTTTTTTGGAGCTTAGCTCCAGTCTTTTGATTGATAGACATTATATATTAAGCAGAACTCCTGTCACCTCCTTTTCTCCATTTTTCTGGATTCAGCTCCGGTCAGCCATTGTCAGACATGCAATCGCCAAACAAGTGAACATCCCTCGCTTCTCCAGTCGTTTATGTATACTGTATATAGTACAGTGCACTCCTCTTTACCGTCAATCACCCATTAGTAATAGGAAGATAGTACCGGTCCCAGCCTCTCAACCTCACGCCGCCTAAATCCTAAATTCCAAAAACCAAATGCCAAACAAATTCCAATCCCTAAATCCCAAATCCAAAACCGAAATGATCCCGATTGAATCGGGAAAATCCAAATGACAAGTGGAGTCTAAATGTCAAGTGAAATCCGGATGACAAGGTCCAAATGACAATTGAAATCCTGATGTCAAAATCTAAATGACAACTGGAATCGAAGCGCTTGAATGCTAGAACTACTTCTTAGACAGAAGAATTGAAGAGAATATCAAAGTAAGCTCTTGGGCTTCCCTTAATAATTTTTGACACTCGTCTCGCCTATTGGGATTTGCCTTGGCAATCATTCTGAGCCAATGCTTTGTCTCCTTTGATTCTTTTTTGCAGAGAGAAATTTTATGTTGGAAATCTTTCTTGGATTCTGCCCCGTCTGCTTCCATATAGTTTGCCCCGATACTAGTCGCCGCTCTTACTATTTGACTGATAAGTGGACTATTGATAGGGTCTTTAGGGAAAGTTTTTACGAGTTCAATAATTGCTTCACCGAATTGTGCAGTTCGTTCTTCAAGGTCGTACTTCTTTTTATCATTGGGATTTTGAGCTTCGTAATTTGAAATTGTTCCTCAGGCTCCTGGGTTTCCCTGCGTCGGCGGCTCCAGTTGCCCGACCTCGAAGACCCTTGTTCCCTGACGCTGAGCGAACTGCTTGGCTTCCTTGGTGAGTCCGGGAACAGCAATAAAGACCTTGTCCATAATACCGGCATCATAAGCCTTATCGTCAAAGTCAAATACCTTATCCAGTCCCATCGGCTTCTCATCCACCTCGATGCCAATAGCAATACGATGAGTAATGATGCCCTCATCCTTGGTAGCCAGTATGTCTACGTTATGGGAAGCGCCAGACCGTCCTTTGACTTCAACATTTTCCCGTACTCTGTAGCCCCGCTTCTTCAGATATTCGATAAGCTGCGATTTAGACTCGAATTCAAAGGGCTCCCTGACTATTTCCGGGCGCGGTTGCCCACTAGCGGTGAGCAACATATCCAGGTCCTTGGGTTCCAGCACCTTTATCCCGTGGTAGCTCGCGAATTTCCGAGCCTCTTCGCCTAACTCGGGGATGATAATGAGTACCTTGTCGTGAAAGCCGCTGTCGAAGGCCTTGACATCAAAATCCATTATCCTGTCCAGTCCTATCTGTTCCCTGGCAATCTCAATCCCGATAGCGATATTATGCATAACGACGCCATCGTCCCTGCTGGCCAGCATATCTATCCTGTGTTCTGCTCCCGATCTTCCCTTCACTCTGGCATTTTCCGTCACTTTGTAGCCATTATGTATCAAGAACTCGACGAACCGCACTTTGGGCTGGATCTCAAAGTCCAACCAGTTCCTCTTTCCCTCATCAAGTGTATATGCGTAGACATTCACCTCGATAATCTCGTCCTCAGTGGAGAGCGAAGAGCATTTCAAGCAGCGCCATTTCACCAGCGGCGAGCTGAATATCTCGCCGCAGTCACGGCACTTGCGCAGTACTCCCCGGCTCACGTAGTCGGCGCCCATAGTCCGCAGCTCCAGTTTACACTTGGGACATACGTATTTGCCCTTCGCCGAAAATTCTTCTTCAACGCCGACATAGCCGCAGGCCAGGTGCTCGAGGATTCGGCCCCGCGTAATATCCCCTGAGCCGCATTTTGGACAATGGGTGCTCGGTCTTAGATTTATCGACTGGCAGCGCGGACAATGGAGAAGCCTGTCAAAGTAACTCTTCCTCAATATGCCCCTGTCAGTCAGGGATTCCACAATGGCTACGGCTTCCTTGCCTTTGACCCTGGCTGTTTGCTCAACGAGCGGATAGAGGAAGCCCAGCTCAGTAGCGAAATCAAGCTGGGGTTTGATTTCAACAACCCTGGCCGCCAGCATTGCCGCTACCACCTTCATCGCTAGCTCATTATCCACCATGCCGCTTGCGGCTTGTGGAGCTTTTGTTGCTTCTACCTCTTTATCGACTTCTGCCATGCCTTGCCTCCGTTCATGTAGTTAGAAAAGTATAATTCGCAATATCACAGAAGTCAATGAGATAAAGGTACTACCTTTGCAAGCCCTGCGCTCCTCCTGACCCCCGCCGAGATTGCTTCGGCTGACTGAAGTCAGCCTCGCAACGACAGAAAAAGGGTGTCATTGCGAGCACCTGAAAGGTGCGTGGCAATCTCCGCGGCTAAATTTCAAATCCCAAAATCCAATCTCCAAACAAATTCAAATATCAAAATTCAAAGCTCTAAACTGTTTTGGTCATTAGTATTTTGATAACAGGAATCAAATTTTTCCTTTCTTTTATTTGGGATTTGGTGCTTGGAATTCAGGATTTCCTGTCAGAGATTGCTTCGGCTGACTTCGTCAGCCTCGCAATGACACAAAGGTTACGAGGCGTGAAGGAATCCCTTCCTTCACGCTGGAAATGGGAAACAATGCGGCTGTCTCTTTCAAAACATTTTGATTTTTGAATTTCTGTGGGGTTGGTTTACTGCCGAGGGAGGGACTCGAACCCACACTTCCTTTGCGGGAAAGCGGATTTTAAGTCCGCCGCGTCTACCATTCCGCCACCTCGGCTTGATGATTGATAGTTGAAAAAGGCGGCGGGCGGATTCGAACCGCCGCATGGGGGTTTTGCAGACCCCTGCCTTAACCTCTTGGCTACACCGCCGCAACTACCAAATTTACTGGAGCGGAAGACGGGATTCGAACCCGCGACCTCTTCCTTGGCAAGGAAGCATTCTACCGCTGAACTACTTCCGCTCTGAATGAATTTTACCGACTTTTTTCAGTTCCCGCAAGCTAATCCTGGTGCCGAGGGGGAGATTTGAACTCCCACGGGCTTGCGCCCACCACCCCCTCAAGATGGCGTGTCTGCCTATTCCACCACCTCGGCCTGGCAGGGGCGGCAGGACTCGAACCCGCGACCTGCGGTTTTGGAGACCGCTGCTCTAGCCAACTGAGCTACACCCCTGAGTCAGCATAATTATATCAAAAATACCCCTGGGGCGACTCGAACGCCCGACACGCGGTTTAGGAAACCGCTGCTCTATCCTCTGAGCTACAGGGGCACGCCACTCCACAACCCGCGTGTTTCCCGAGTTTCATGGTGGAGATAGGGGGATTCGAACCCCCGACCTCTGCGATGCGAACGCAGCGCTCTCCCAATTGAGCTATATCCCCAAATTCAATTTTAGCAATACTTCAAACTATGGGTCAAATCGGCTGCTCCTGATCTAGTTCAGATAGATGGGTGACACTTTATGTGTCTGTAACATTGGATAATAACCTTCCGTGTCATTGCGAGCCGAAGGCGTGTCAATCCCATAGACTAAAACCCAAATGTCAAAATCTAAATGACAATTCAAATCGAAATGCTTAAATGCCAAAACTGCCTCTTCCCTTAAATATCCCCCTTAAAGTAGGGGGGATAAAGGGGGTTATTTCCATAATTTCCATAACTCCCCTTGCCCCTCTTATCTTAAGAGGGAAATTGTTGAAAAAATTGATGAACTCACGGTGCTCAGGTGGCAAGAACCGTTCAGTCCTTTGAGGTTTTGTTTTTGGTATTGTGTGGGATTTGGGATTTCCCCTGCAGGGATTGCGGAGCCTGTTCCGAAGCGTAAGCGAGGAATCTCGCTCCTCGCAATGACAAAAAGAGAGTGTCACTAATCATATGAACGAGTACAACTCCTTGCCCTTGCCTTGTAACACTGCTATACTGAGCGAAAGCTATGACCTATGAAATCGTCATCGGCCTGGAGGTTCATACTCAGCTGTTAACCAAGAGCAAGATGTTCTGTAGCTGCAGCGCCGATTATGCCAGCGCTCCTCCCAATACTCACGTCTGCCCCATCTGCCTGGGCATGCCCGGCGTTCTCCCTGTCATCAATGAAAAAGCAATAGAATATACAGTAATGACTGCCCTGGCTTTAAATTCCACCATCCCCGAATATACCAAGTTCGACCGTAAGAACTACTTTTACCCTGACCTGATGAAAAGTTACCAGATTTCGCAGTATGATGCTCCCATTGGAAAAGGAGGTTTGGTGACCATTGATAGCAACGGTACCAGGAAAAGAATAAATATCACCAGAGTGCATCTCGAAGAAGATACCGCTAAATTGTCGCACAGGGGGGATTACAGTCTGATAGACGTCAATCGCTCAGGGGTGCCCTTGATGGAGGTTGTTAGCGAGCCCGAAATAAGTTCCCCCGAGGAGGCTCGGGATTATCTTGTCAGGTTACACAATATCTTGCGTTATCTGGGAGTGTCCACCGCCAATATGGAGGAAGGAAGCTTCAGATGTGATGCCAACATAAGCATACGTCCATCAAATAGTAAGAAGCTCTTGCCCAAGGTGGAAGTTAAAAATATGAACAGTTTCAAGGCGGTTTACCAGGCTTTGGAGTATGAATCGGGACGACAAAGAGATGTGCTTGAGGAAGGTGGAAAACTGGTGCAGGAGACCAGAGGTTGGATAGAGGAAACAGGCATAACAGTGACCCAGAGAACTAAAGAGTATGCTGATGACTACCGATATTTTCCCGAACCTGATTTGCCTCCCCTGGTTTTGGACCGAGAATGGATAGAGGAAATCAGAGCTAGACTCCCTGAATTACCCGAAGCCCGCAGAGACCGATTTATGACCCAATATGGCTTGTCCTTGTACGATGCTAATGTTCTAATCAGCTCTAAGGCCATGGCAGATTATTTTGAAAACTGTGTTAAGCTAATGGATTCCAGCAAGGCCAAAACTGTTAGCAACTGGCTTTTGGGAGATTTCAGCCGGCTGCTTAACGCTACCAACATTGAGATTGAAGATGTTAAAATAAGTCCGAAACATCTAGCAGAAATGCTGGACTTGGTAGATAATGGTACTATAAGCGGACCAGCGGCCAAGGCGGTGCTTGAGGAGATGTTTCACACTGGCAAGAGAGCCAGCGGGATTATAACAGAAAAGAAACTCAGCCAGATTAGCGATGCCGCTGAAATAAGGGAAGTGGTAAAACAAGTGGTGGCCAATAATAGCGGGGCAGTAGCAGATTATGCCTCTGGCAAACAGCAAGCTTTGACGTTTATTATAGGGCAGGTAATGAAAGCTACGAGAGGAAGGGCTAATCCAGCCGTGGTGAGAGAGATTATCATACAGGAGCTAGGAGGTAAATAGATTGCCTACTTATTTTTTAGTCGCCCAGATACTAGTATCAACAGCCTTAATTGCCACTGTGATGTTTCAGTTACGTGGTGGGGGCATAGGGGGTATCTTCGGGCAAGCTGACTCAGTGTATCGAACTCGGCGAGGGATAGAAAGCACACTTTTCAAGCTGACCATAATCTTAGCTGTCGTGCTTGTTGTTCTTGCTACTGTAATCGCTGCCCAATAGTATCTGTAGATGAGTTCCATAATAACCTTGACTACCGATTTTGGGTATGATGACGCTTATGTTGCTGCTGTGAAAGGCGCTATCTTAAGCATTAACCCTGAAGCTAATATTATAGACATCAGCCATTCTATCAAGCCGCAAAATATCATTCAGGCTGCTTTCATACTCAGTGTTGCTTATCGTTACTTCCCTAAGCAAACAATTCATATGGCTATTGTTGACCCCGGTGTAGGCAGTGAGCGCCGGGGAATAATACTGAAAACACCTTCGGCCCTCTTCGTTGCCCCCGATAATGGCATCCTCAGTTATATAATTGATGATTTATTTTCCGTTGAAAGTCGCTCATTAACCGAACAGACTCAGGACCTCAAAGAGATAGTATTTAAGAAAGGCCTTGAAGCTGCAGCTATTACCGACCCTCGCTTCTGGCGACATCCAGTCAGCCCTACCTTTCATGGAAGAGATATTTTTGCTCCTGTGGCTGCCAGTCTTGCTCTAGGCATTTCCCTTTATGAATTCGGGGAGAAAATCAACTCCCTGCATGTCCTCCCTATAGTAAAGCCATCCCTTGATTCAGAGGGTAATTTAGTTGGCCGGGTCTTACATGTTGACCGCTTTGGCACCTTGATCACAAATATTAGAAGCAATGATTTACCCGGAAAGGATGTCGTGATTGAGGTGGCGGGGTACTGTATTCAAGGTATCAGCAGTTACTACGTGCAAAATGAAGGGGTAATGGCTATCGTGGGCAGCAGCGGTTATCTTGAAGTATCGCTAAGAGATGGAAGCGCTTGCGACTTTCTGGACACGATAGTGGGAGACGAAATAAAGGTGACTTCAGTTATATAGTGAGGATGCATCAGGAATGTCAATCCAAATCACCACGCTAAGCGAAAATACCGTTGCTAGGGTAAATCTTCTTGCTGAATGGGGGCTCAGTATCTTAATAGAGACAGACGGCTACAAAATTCTCCTGGATACGGGGCGAAGTTTCTCAGCAGCTTATAATGCCATTACTTTAGGAATAGACTTATCACAAATTGATAAAATTGTCTTCAGCCACGGCCATTTTGACCACACAGGTGGGTTGCTACACATCCTTAAAATGGTGAAGGGCGAGGTCGAAGTAATTGCTCACCCCGATATCTGGGCACTTAAATATGCCAGGCGTCCTGAACGGGCAGTGGAATACATTGGGGTGCCTTTCCCTAAAGAAGCTGCGGAAACACTTGGGGCCTCCTTTAATTTAACCAAAGAGCCAGTGTGGATCAGCGAAAATATCGTTACCAGCGGCGAAATACCCATGATTACCGAATACGAAAAAATTGACCCTATTCTTTATGTCAAGGAGAAAGGTGAACTTAAAGCTGATCCACTGTGGGACGACCAGGCACTTTTCATAAAGTCTGAGAAGGGCTTAATCATCATCCTGGGTTGTGCCCATCGAGGGATAATTAATACTATAAGGCATGCGCAAAAGTTGACCGGAGTAGAGCCAGTTTATGCAATCATCGGTGGCACTCACCTTATTAGTGCTTCACCACAAAGAATGAATTTAACGATTGCTGACTTATTGAGTTCTGGGGTCCAGAGGCTGGGAGTATCTCACTGCACTGGCTTACCGGCATCCACCATCTTGGCTCATACGTTCGGCGAGGCTTTCTTTTTCAATAATGCTGGCACACGTATCAATCTCTAGAGGCCACTTGCCATCCTCACCGCCTTCCCGTTGTCATTCTCAACCCTTCCCGTCTTGTCATTCTCAACCCTTCCCGTCTTGTCATTCGGGCCGGAGCGAAGAATCTTCCCTTTGCTGAGTTCCTGGTAGATTCAAGGCTTCCGCCAGAATGCACTAACTATTCTTTAGCCGTAGGCAAGGCTTGTACTTGATTTGACGCGGTCAGCCATGTCCAGAAAGTCATTCAGATGATACTTTGCATCACGCCCATAACAGTGCTAATGGTATCGTTCTGTTTTGGTTGGTGGGCATAAGTCATGTTTCCTCCTTGTGGTATATCAGTCTATTTAGATGATACGTCATCAACTCATCATGGCTCATTCAATGCAGCCTCCTTTTGGGGATTTGTCCTTTAGCCTCTTCAGTTCTGCTTTGGCTTTGTCACCGACCAGTAAAATGTGTAAAGCCTCTCGCCTTCTGACAATTCTAAGTGCTTGGTAGAAAGGGAATTGGTGTATTGCTTTGCCAGACGGGGATTTTATCCAGAGCATTCCTCCTCCCGCATACCTTCTCTTTTTAAAGAGACGTGGAAGCATTAGAAGCCCAAGAACAATAGATATGATGCGACGAACCATAGCAGGAATAGCCCCTTCAGCCTCCAGCTCTCTTATTAGTTTGAGGGCTGCTAATGCCGATTCCCCATCTGCCCTATAGCGCAGATATAACTCGTATTTGTTAGGTAAGCTCAACTCCCCAGACTCGTCTTTAACTGCATCCATTGGCTCTTTCATTTCTCCTTACCAACCAAAACAGAACGATACCGTGCTAATATATGGCACCCTGGACAAAGGCTTGAACAAAACGGGTTTCGTGAAAGACAACGTAATAAGAATCTGTCTAGCAATTATGGCAGCAGCAGCGCTGTTCTTGGCCTCATCTTGTACGACGTCAACTAACCATCAGCCGATTATCACCAGCCTGGAAGCTGAAGCAGAATGGATCGTTCCCTTGGGTAGTCTCCAGGTGATGTGTATTGCTTCAGACCCTGATGGCGATGAGCTAAGCTATGACTGGTCGGCTAGCGCAGGTGATATTTCTGGCACAGGCGCGGTTGTAAACTGGACTGCTCCCGAAGAAGTTGGTACGTACGACATCACAGTTGTGGTTAAGGATGGCCATGGTGGCTCAGCTACGACTTCGCTGCCTATTAGCGTAGTGACGGGGCAGCCACCGAATATCGAAGCCTTGCTTGTCACGGCGGAACATTGCTACCTGAAGACATCTTCCTGGGGATATAGAGTCGGGAAAGGACAAGAGTATGATATTGAGTGCATCGTTGCAGACACGAGCGAACTGGTTTACGACTGGTCATGCGATGGCGGCGAGATTTCCGAGATTTCCCAGGATGGTTCCATCATTACCTGGATTGCCCCAGATGCAACCACTTACGTTACAGTCACAGTAACAGTATCCGATATCGTCGGCAATATGGTCAGTGAGAGCGTGCTTCTCGAGGTGGTGGCTTGCTCACCATGTACGTTCGGGTGTTAGGATATAAGTGGCAACTCTAGCTAAGGGTATAGTCCTCCTAGTAGCGACCTGCACGCCATGGGCACCTCATACAGCAGATGCCTGAAAAGTCATTCAAACGATACTTTCCATCACGCCCATAGCAGTGCTAATATATATGGCACCCTGGATAAAGGCTTGAACAGAAGAGGCTCCATGGAGAGAAACTAATGAACAAAAAAAGATGTCTAGTAATTACGGTAATTGCGTCGGCAGCAGTGTTGTTCTTGGCTCCATCTTGCACGACGGCGGCCAACCGCCGGCCAACTATCACCAGCCTGGAAGCTGAGGCAGAATGGATCGCTCCTTTGGGTAGCCTCCAGGTGATGTGTACTGCTTCAGACCCTGATGGCGATGAGCTGAGTTATGAGTGGATAACGACTGGAGGTGATATTTCTGGCACAGGCACGGTTGCAATCTGGACTGCTCCCGAACAAGTTGGTATGTACGACATCACAGTTGTGGTTGATGATGGTCATGATGGCAAAGACACAGGATTTCTGACTCTCATCACGTCAAATGGTCGTCCGCCGAGTATCCAAAACCTGGTTGTTACTGCCAAAGAGCCCAAATATCTGAAGACAACCACTACCGGGTACAAGGTCGGCAAAACGAAAGAATACTATATTGAGTGCATTGCTTCAGCCACGAATGGCGAGCCGGTTCATGAATGGTCGTGCAATGGCGGCGAGATTTCTGGTGCGGGCTCTCTGATTACCTGGACTGCCCCGGATACATCCGGTTACGTTACAGTCACGGTGAAAGTGTTTGATGGCGTAGGTAATTGGGTCAGGAAGAGCGTAGTTTTCGAAGTGGTGGATTGTTCATCATGTACTTTTGGATAAAATTGGGAGATAAATAGCGATTCTAGCTAAGGCATGGTTTTCCAAGTAGCGACCTGCACACCATGGGCACTTCATACAGCAGATGCCTGGAAAGTCATTCAAACGGTAGTTTCCATCACCCTTATAATAGTGGTAATATATGCGATGCCCTGGATACAGACTTGAACGAAAGAGGATTGAGGAGAGAAACTGATGAACAAAAGAAGATACATAGTAATCGTGGTAATTGTGGCAGTAGCAGTGCTACTTGCGATCCTATTGGACACGATGCTAGCCAACCATCTGCCAGCTATCACCAGTCTGGAAGCCGAGCCGGAGAGAGTTATTCCTTCGGGAAGCTGCCAGATTGCGTGTAATGCTTCAGACCGCGATGGCGACGAGCTAAGCTATAACTGGTCGGCTAGCGGAGGCGAAATAAATGGGGAAGGAGCTACGGTTACCTGGACCGCTCCTCACTCTGCAGGCTCCTACAATGTTACAGTCACGGTGACCGACGGCCGCGGTGGCGAAGCCATGCGTTATGTAAACATCGAAGTGAGAGCCAACAGGTCGCCAACCATTACCAGCCTGGTAGCCGATGCAGACTGGATTCTTCCTCCGGGTAGTATCCAGGTGACGTGTGATGCCTCAGACCCTGACGATGACGAGCTAAACTATGAATGGACAGCCACCGCAGGTGATATTACTGGCACGGGGCCTGAAGTTATCTGGACTGCTCCCGCAGAAGTTGGCATATACTACGTCACAGTTGTGGCTAAGGATGGTCATGGTCGGGAAGACACAAGGTCAGTACCCCTTAGCGTGGCAACTGGTACTCCGCCAACTATCGAAGACCTGATTGTTACTGCTAAAGAGCCGAAGTATTTGAAAGAAGGCACTACTGGGAACTATGACTATAAGGTTGGGAGAACAAAAGAATACGATATTGAGTGCATTGTCTCAGACACGAGCGTCGGAGTATCTTACAACTGGTCATGCGATGATGGCACGATTTCCGGGGGCGGCTCCGTGATTACCTGGACTGCCCCGGATACGCCCGATTACTTTACAGTCACGGTAATAGTGTCTGATGTTGCTGACAATAGGGTGAGTAAGAGCGTAGTTTTCTACGTGGTGTCTTGTACATCGTGTAATTTTTGATAAATTGGGAGATAAATAGCAGCTCTAGCTAAGGGCATAGTCTTTCCAGTGGCGACCTGTACACCATGTGCCGTTCATACAGAAGATGCCTGAAAAGTCATTCAACCGGTAGGTTCCATCACCCTTATAAGAGTGGTAATATATGTGATGCCCTGAATGTAGGCTTTAACGCAAGAGGCTCCAGGGTGAGAAACTGATGAACAAAAAAAGAT
>Ga0315541_1001156_pt1 | contig 25419 bp, 25 predicted proteins | sample SalMarSW160190MG_FD_203095 | JGI IMG/M metagenome (GOLD analysis project Ga0315541, IMG submission 203095) | Salt marsh sediment microbial communities from the Plum Island Ecosystem LTER, Massachusetts, United States - Salt Marsh Sediment SW1601-190 ...
TTCCCCCAAATTATCCCGGCAGTGGGAAAATCGGGGCCTTTGACCAGCTCCATCAGTTCTTCTACAGCAGCTTGGGGATTATCAATTAGATAGACAATGGCATCACATATCTCGCCTAAGTTATGCGGGGGGATATTAGTCGTCATGCCCACAGCTATGCCTGAGGAACCACCAACTAACAAGTTAGGCAACCTGGCGGGCAAGACAGAGGGTTCCTGGAGAGAGTCATCGAAGTTGGGGACAAAGTCGACGGTATTTTTTTCGATGTCAACTAACATTTCCTCGGCAATTTCGGAAAGGCGAGCTTCGGTGTACCTCATTGCCGCTGGTGGATCATTGTCAACGCTGCCAAAATTACCCTGCCCATCAACTAAGGGATATCTCAGGGAAAAATCCTGAGCCATGCGTACCATAGCTTCATATATCGGGGCATCTCCATGGGGGTGATACTTCCCCATGACTTCACCAACAATGCGGGCACTCTTTTTGTATGGACTGTTGTGTCGTAACCCCAAGCCATCCATAGCGTACAGAACACGTCGCTGCACTGGCTTCAAACCATCACGCACATCGGGCAGGGCGCGGGAGACGATGACGCTCATAGCATAGTCCAGATAGGAGCTTTTCATCTCCTCTTCGATATCGACAGGCTTTACTATTGCGGCTTCCATCAAATCTCGATTCCTCTCTCACCATCTTCACCGACGACGGTGAAACCTTCAGGCAAAGATTCCTCTTCGGGGCCAAGGTCTTCCTCCTCCTCAAAATATCCAAGCTCAGGCGAGTCTTCACTTTCGTCAGTAATGATTCCTCGCCTGAGAAGGCTTTCTTTGATACGAGTGCGCAGGTGCTCTGTAGCTTTAACAAGAAAGGAAGGACGCCCTACTTGGCTGGGATGTTGATACACCTCTTTAATAATCACCTGCACTTTATCTTCTTCTACATTGAGAATTGCCGCATCGTATCTATTTCCACCTTGCATTAGTTTGATGAGACGCAATCCCTGTCTCGGCTCCACCTCGCCCAAATATTCTCCACCCTCACTCACCACAATCAGGTGCTGCCCTCTCGCTTCCAGGTGCACTTGGTCGCCAAATCCCATCTTAGCTAAGACGTTGCCTGAAGCCACATTATGAAGATTAACCACTCCAGCCTTCCCCATCTCAGTTATAAAAAGGTCAAGAGCAACTCTTCGAGCTTGAGCTCTCCGGGGCGAAGCTTCCTGCGGGTTGCTACTTAAAGTTGCCATAGACTCTGACAAGCTAGTTAAACGGGCAAGATTTTTCTTAGCAATAGCATTCTCAGGGGCAAGCTTCAGAGCCTTAAAATAGGATTTCTTAGCTCGGTCAAAATCCCCTAACTCTGTAAAAGCTCGGCCAAGGCGATTATAAGCCTCGACATCAGTGGGAAATCTCTTAATTATGTCCCTGTTTACCGCTTCAGCCTCCTCCCACCTACCTTGAAGGGCTAAATCTATGGCTTCCTTGCTCAGTTGCTGTCTTAATTGAGCTTTTTCTTCCGCTTCTTGATAAGATGCTATACCCATTGTCTAATTAACTATTCTATAAAACTTATGATGTCAAGCCAAGATTGTCAAGTTTCTTTCTCCAGCTCAAAAGCTTGATGCAATGCTTGCACAGCATCCTTAACCCTATCCTCAGAGATAATACATGTTATCCTTATCTCAGAAGTGGTAATTAGCTGGATGTTAATGCCCTGTTCATGAAGAACTCGAAACATTCTGGCAGCATAGCCCGGTGTATTTTGCATGCCAGTACCTACGATGCTAACTTTGGCCAATGTAGAATCGGTGACACATTGCTTACCCCCCACAGATTTAACCACTGGCTCCACGATGGACATCGCCTTAATCAAATCATTTCGAGCTATCGTAAACGTGAGATCGGTAATATTATTAATGCTGGCATTTTGAACAATGGTATCTACACTTATATTTGCTCTAGCCAGGGGCTCGAAGATTGCTGCGGCGATGCCAGGATGGTCTGGAACACCGACGACGGTGACTTTAGACACATTGGTATCATAGACAATACCCCTTGCCTTGTTTTTTACTTCCATAGAGGCCTCCTTACAAATCATGGTGCCCGGGCTATCGCTGAAGCTAGAAGCCACCAAGATGGGCACATTATACAACTCTCCCAATTCCACTGCTCTGTTATGTATTACCCTGGCTCCATAGCTAGCCAGCTCCAACATCTCTTCATAGCCAATTTCCTTTAATTTCCTGGCTCCGGGAATAAGGTGTGGGTCAGCAGTATAGACACCTTCGACATCAGTATATATCTGGCATGTCTCAGCACCCAAGCTGGCAGCGAAAGCAACTGCCGTCGTATCGGAACCACCACGACCCAAAGTGGTAATATCCATTTCTTGAGTCACGCCCTGAAATCCGGCCACAATGACAATATTTCCCTTTTCTAACTCACTGACCACTCGTTTCGTGTCGACGCGGAGAATCCGAGCTCGGCTGTAACTAGAATCAGTCTGGATGCCTGCCTGAGCACCAGTAAGACTGACTGCCTTGCACCCCAAACTCTCCAAAGCCAGAGCTAAAAGGGTACTTGAAACTATCTCCCCAGTGGACAAAAGAACATCGAGCTCCCTATCACCAGGCTGTTCATTAACCTGGTAAGCCAATTTAATCAAGTTATCGGTGGTGTCTCCCATGGCCGAAACAACAACCACCACTTGATTTCCTTCGTCTTTTGCTTTTGCGACACGGCGAGCTACGTTCTTAATCTTTTCGGAATCAGCCACCGAGCTGCCACCATACTTTTGAACTATCAATGTCATTTCTTCGCCTTCATTTACTCTATCAGCCTGCCCATAATATTATATCCTTCCTTGATAAAAACACCGGTGCCTTTAGCCTCTGCTTCGGTAAATCTCTTCGCCCCACTAGCTGTGAATCCTGGCCCCCAGAGCATAAATGGGACGGGGTCGGCAGCATGGGTCTGAGTCTCAATCGGCGTGGGATGGTCAGGCAGAATTAGCACTCGAAGGGCATCCTTGTCCCAGGAACGAAGCCGACTCACAATCACTTCGTCTACCCTCTGAATAGCCTCTATTTTGTCCTTAACTAAGCCGGCATGGGCCGCCTCATCGGTTGCTTCCACATGGGTAACCACCATATCATATTCCTCCAGTGCTTCCAGGGCACCAATGGCCTGAGCAACGTAATCGTTGTCCAGATCGCCAGTCACACCGGGAACATCCAGCACCTGCATACCTATCATTCGGGCTAGGCCTCGCATAATATCCACTCCGGACGTCATGGCAGCATCAAGTCCATAGACCTCTTTGAAGGCTGGCATATCAGGTATTTTACCACTACCCCAGAAAAGCCAGACCATGGTAGCGGGAATATCTCTGCGTGCTCTTCGCTCTATATTCACGGGATGGTCACGAAGCACAAGCTCAGAGCGTGCCATAAGCTCTCTTAACAGGTCGCCCCCGGGCCCTTTAGGAAGAAAGTCATCGATAGCTTTGTCGGGAATATCATGCGGCGGAGTACAACTAGCTAGAAGGGTATCTTCCCTCCCTTTTATCTTACATATATGTCTATAGCTCACGCCAGGATAGAAATGCACTTTATCACTGCCAAGCTTTTCATTCAAACTAGCGATAAGAGTTCGGCCTTCGCCAGTACTGATATGCCCGCAACTATAGCTCCACATCCTCCCGTCGCGAACAGCTACCAAATTGCAGCGAAAAACAGACTCTCCTTCGTTAATAGGAACGCCCATGCCCTTAGCCTCAATGGCGCTCCGACCCCGATAATATACCTGAGGGTCATAACCTAACACGGACATGCAGGCGCAGGCGCTACTAGGTTCCATCCCCGGCGGCACGTTGCAAACTAGCCCGACAGCACCCGCCTTTGCTATAGCATCCATGTTCGGAGTATGCGCCAGCTCCAGGCAAGTCATCCCACCATGAGCAGCCAATGGCCAACCTGATGCTCCATCAATTATTAAAACGCAATACTTCATCCTTGCCCCAATAATTAAAGCATCATATAATAGCATAGACAAACGGGGCGTAGCGCAGTTGGTAGCGCGCAGCGTTCGGGACGCTGAGGTCGGAGGTTCAAGTCCTCTCGCCCCGATTGGCATAGTACAAGGGAGTGCAAGCTGCCTTTGCCTAATCAGAAGAATAAAAACAGAGCGGAGGGAAACCATGATAAAAGCTGCAATCGTAGGAGCGACTGGCATAGTTGGTCAGCAATTTCTCGTTGCCCTGAAGGGTCACCCCTGGATTGAAATTGCTGCGCTTGCTGCTTCAGAGAGGTCAGCAGGGCGCAGCTATAAGGAAGCCATAACCGATGCCCAGTCTGGAGCCTTGCGCTGGTTTTGCCAGGAGCCTCCCGTGGAGGAGGTCATGCCCATGCCCGTCCAGAACGCCGCCGAAATGGATATCTCCGCCCTGGATATCGTTTTTTCCGCCGTAGAGTCCGACCAGGCGAAGATTCTGGAACCGAAATTTGCCAGCGGCAAAGCGGTTATAAGCACAGCCTCGGCCTTCCGCTATGATGACGATGTGCCCATTCTAATCCCGGGCATCAACTCCAAGCACGCTAAACTAATTGATGTGCAAAGAAAAGCCCGGGGATGGAAAGGCTTCATTACACCTATTCCCAACTGCACCACTACTGGCCTGGCGATAACGCTAAAGCCAATTTACGAATCGTTCGGCGTGAACGCCGTTATAATGACCTCCATGCAAGCCCTATCAGGCGCAGGCCGAAGCCCGGGAGTGATAGGCCTCGACATTCTAGATAATGTTATTCCCTTTATTGCTGGGGAGGAGGAAAAGGTGCAGCGTGAAACGCAGAAGATCCTCGGCAACTTTGCTGGTAATTCAGTCAATCCAGCCAAGTTCAACGTAAGCTGCACCTGCACCCGTGTTAATGTTCGGGAAGGACATACGGAATCGGTCTTCGTCTCCACCCAGAAAGCCTGTGAGGCGGACGACGTTGCCAGGGCTATGAAGGAGTATGTCGGTTCAGCCGGCGATACCGAGCTGCCTTCAGCTCCCAGGCACATGATAATCGTGCACGAAGACCCGTTCCGACCTCAGCCGCGACTCGACCGTGATGCTGAGGATGGCATGGCCACCGTGGTGGGCAGAATCAGGAAAGATAACGTCCTGAAGAATGGCATCAAGTACGTTCTGGTATCCCACAACACCAAGATGGGAGCTGCTAAGGGCGCAGTTCTTGTCGCCGAACTTCTTATAAGAGACGGGTATATTTCCTAGATACCGAAAGCGAAGGTTCAAATCCACCCGTCTGATTAAGATAAGGTTAGTTGCTCCTCGCCCGAGCGCACAATTCCTCTATCGCAATCTAGAAGAAGTTCCAACCAGCATCGCCATAGGTGCTGAAGTTAGAGATGGTACATGAGGAGATTTGGGTAACGTAATCCGTCTTCTCAAACTTGGTGTGTTCTACCACAATGCGGGCACTTGATTATTGGCTCTTTGAACTTAGGTGGCACTCGTAACTTGGCACCGCACTCACATGTAATGGTGTTATAGTTACTCAGCCGCCACATTACATCTGAAGTCTCACGAGCCCGCTGTATCTCGTTTGGTTCACCCGTTTCACCCTCTAGCTTTATAGTGGCTATTGGGACTGTTTCGGCGGCAATGCTGACAGCAGGTATAACCCCCTCCCCGCGGTGTTCCTTGCGGTAAGCCTGGTCATAATCGTTAAAAGAGGCGCCAGCCATGGCACGTAGGATACGTATCCTCTCTGATATAGGGGGGTGGGTGCTGGAGAGATCACTGGCTTTCATGCCTTTCTTGCGGAAAGGATTTACGATATACATAGGGGCTGTGGCCTTATTGGCTGATTTTAACTGCCCGGTTGAGGCACCCAGCTTTTCCAGGGCTGAGGCCAGTCCTTCAGGGTATCTGGTGTAGAGGGCTGCCGAAGCATCTGCCAGGTATTCTCTCTTCCGAGAGATGGCAAAGTAAATGAGCTGCGCCATAATCGGCGCCAGTATCATAAATACGAGTGCCACGACCAGAATTATTAGCTGAGCCCCCCCACCCCCTCCTGATGAGGAGCTTCTTCTTGACCCGGTCATGCTGCCAAAAATTAGGAAACGTGACCCATACCAGGCTAGGAGCACGATAGTGCCGAGCAGGATACTACACATCGCCATGAGCAGAACATCTCGGTTCTTGATGTGGGATATCTCGTGGGCGATGACTCCCTGCAATTCATCGCGGTTTAGTTTTTGTAGCAGTCCCGAGGTAATAGCTACGGATGCCCGATTGGGGTCACGACCAGTGGCGAAGGCATTTAGTGCCGGGTCATCAATGATGTATATGTTGGGCATTTTCTCCAGACCGGAGGCAATCTTCATTTCCTCAACCACATTGTACAGGCGGGGGTGGTCATCACGCTTGATTTTCTTTGCCCTCGACATGCTAAGCAGAATACTATCACCTTGGAAATAGCCGACTAAACTCAAGACTGCCCATACTAATATGGCGATGACCAGGCCCGCAATAGCATTATCGAAGGCTAGGCCCAGGAAATAGCCAATGAGGATTAGTAGTGCTCCCATGCCTATTGTCAGCACTACCGACCTTATTTGATTAGACCTAATCTGTTCCCACACAGCTGGAGTGTCTTCTTATTGAGTGAAACTGACCTTGGGCGCTTCTCTTTCGGCGGCTAGAGTAACCTCAAAGAATTCACTAGCCTTAAACCCGGTCATGCTGGCCACGATGTTAGACGGAAACATCTGTGTCTGGTTGTTATATCTTAGGACTGAATCATTGTAATACTGGCGAGAAAAGCTTATCTTGTTCTCGGTTGAGGCAAGCTCCTCCTGAAGTGCCAGAAAGTTCTGATTGGCTTTAAGATCGGGGTAGTTTTCCACTACAGCCAGTAAACGGGATAGGACCGAACTCAGCTCACCCTCAGCCTTGGCTCGCTCACCGGCTCCGGCAGACGACAGCTGCTGGGCAAGATTACGGGCTTTGGTTACCGATTCCAGGGTTTCCCGCTCGTGTTTCATATAGCCCTTGGCAGTTTCTACCAGGTTGGGAATGAGGTCATAGCGTCGTTTTAGTTGAACGTCAATCTGCGCCCAGGCGTTCTTTACTTGATTACGCCGCCTGACCAGGCCGTTGTAGATAATTAGGAATATGATAAGAAGAACCCCAACAATAATACCGATAATGATACCTGCTACCATATTAAACCTCCTTAACTTATTCTCAGGGCGTTACTTAATCGCCATCGCTGTCTTACTCCGGGGCTTCAAATACTTCTTCTAAGAAACTGATAATCTGTTCCCTGGAATCATGTTTTGGCGGATGTTCCCCAGCCAGATGTCTTATCAGTTGAGTAACCTCACCCCCATCAAACCATAATCCATGTTTATCACGGCATCCATCGATGAGGATTTCAGGCTGTTCGCCTATCGCTGTTTTTTTCATCTTATGGCCACAGACGGGGCAATTCCGTTGCTTTTCTGATGAAACGGCTTCCTGGGAGTTGAGGATGCCGTCAAGGAACGTCTTTGGCTCTTCAAGACCGCGCGACTCAAGCAAAAGCTCAAGCTCTCCATAGTCAAACCACACCCCCTTACAGCTATTACAATAATCGAGCTCAATATTATGATACTCAACAACCAGCATATCGTATTTACAAATAGGGCATATCATTGCTTTCAGACCTCATCAGGTGGTTTTAATAGTGTAGATGCCTGACGAAGTCATGTCAAGGTTGTGTAGGCTTCAGATAATGCTAACGAGGTAAATGCGTTGAGAATTAGCTCTTCGCCCTTCGGCGTCTTCTGAGCCAGATTACCAAAGGCGGCACCCAGACCCAGCAGAAAATGCCAAGCCAGATGAGCACAGTGGCTAGACCTCTGCCAAATGTTGTCAGCCCACGCACTGCCGATCGGAAAGCATCGGAGGCGCTCCAGGGTTCAGCCAATCCCCTTGTTTCCTCTAAGTCTACTGCAATAAGTGACGTCTCTGAGGTCTGCTCCAGATATTTCATGCGGCCTTCAATTTGCTCAATCTCCCCTCTCACATTGGAAAGCTCTTTCTGCACCTTCAACATTTCCTCTACGGTCTCTGCCTTCTCCATCAGGGCTAGATACTGAGTTTCGGTCGCTAGAAGGTTGCTTAGCTGAGCTTCCAGGTCAACATATTCCTCAGTTACATCCCTTGCCGTGGTAGTCTCGTCGGGCACGGCTGTGGCCAACTGGTGAAGTCTGGCAAAAGCGTCTTCAAATCTTTCAGAAGGAACGCGGATGACAATGCGACCGTCAACCCTCTCTTCGTATTCATATTTATGTGAGGATACTACATAGCCGTTGAGCTCATCAGCCATCTCAGCGATTTTATCCATAGCCTCGGCTATATCTTCCACCTCCAAAGTCATGTAGCCTTCTTTTACGATTTTGCGGTCTTCCGTTAGTTCCGCCGTTAGTTTCGCCGTTAGTTCCGCAGGAATCCAGCTTTCATCTCGCCCTCCAGCAGCAGGAGCAAATACGACGCTTCCTTCACTTCGCCCTTCCTTACTGGGTAGACCAGGTGCTTCTGATGGCGAAGCACCACAGCCACTGATTAGCACTAACCCCAGAATCAGCAGTATTGGAATTGAAACTTTGAGTAGCTTATTCATTTTTGCCTCCTTCTACTACTATAAATGCGGAAGGCCCAGAAAGGTTGCATTATTTAACCCAAAAAGTCTTGCGACTTTTATTCCAGCGACCCCCAAAAGCAGTTTAATAATATTATAACATAGTAGGCTGAAATCTTGAGGGTTGAGGGGGCTTTAGACAATCTCTATCTCTATATCATCCACGCTCTTTACCACTTTTCTCAAATCAACCAGGGCTATGGTGCGCTCAGAAATATAATGTCTATAAGCTGAGGAGGTGAATATAGTAAGGCATCTTCTGCCGTACATTGTGGGTGGGGCATCTGGCTGGTGAGACCTTATCAAGACATTTTTGCCCAAGCGGGACATGATTTCATCGAACCAGCCTCGCCCGAATTGAGGTCTCCCGGTATAGGGATCGATTCCCAAGAACTCCCCTTCCCTTTCCTGCCAGTCCCCCCAGGTTATTTGATGCCATTCGGCACTACCTGGCTTTATCCTACTTATGTCTTCTAAACCTGACACATCGGGGAGTGCTCCATGCAGAGAAATGATTCCATTTGGCGTGGACGCGGCCAGCGGCAACTTGGAAAGAACCTCACTATATCGCTGGCAAAGTTCGGCATCCAGTCCTTCCCAGAAATCGGCAGGGTGGAAGCTGACTACAGCATGGCCTTCGTGATTTCCCATAAGCAGGTAAAGAGAATCGGGGTGCTCAATTTTTTGCCCAAGCAAAAAGTTAATGTTCTCCAGGGAAGCTGGTCCCCGGTCAACATAGTCCCCCAGAAAAACTAGCTTATTCTCCGACTTGAGATACCTGTGGATAATTTTCTCCGTGGCTTCGAGGTCACCATGAGTATCGCCGACGAAAATGATTTTGCCTGACTCCAACTGTATCAACTTTGCTTCCGAGGCAAACCTCTTCTCCGCCTCGTTGAGCAACTCTTTTATCTCTTCTCTGGTCACAGGACAAAGCTTTCCTTCACAGAACTGTGCATCCCACAGCATAGATGTTTTCCGTGATAAAAAGCAACTCCGACTTGGTCGGAGCTCTGGAAAGCCTCGCCATAATTGTTTTCGCTTGAGTACCTTTGATATGATGCGAGTATGAAAGCCGGTCTGGTTTATGACCCAATCTACTTGGAACACGATACAGGTGACCACGTGGAGAATTCTCAGAGGCTTGTGGCCACGATGTCTTATTTGAAAGAAACTGGAATCAAGGAGAAACTCACCTGTCTGCCTGCGCGCCCCGCCTTGCTAGAGGAGCTGGAGATGATACATACGATGGAGTACATCTCCTATGTTAAGAGCAAAGCGGAAAATGGTGGTGGTTGGCTTGACCCTGATACTGTAATATCTCCGAAATCTTACGAAGCAGCTTTATATGCTGCCGGTGGGCTTATGGTGGCTGTAGAAACGGTGATGAGGGGGGAGGTGGATAGCGCATTTGCTCTGGTTAGACCACCAGGGCACCATGCCATTCATGATCGAGCGATGGGCTTCTGCATTTTCAATAATATGGCAATCGCCGCTAAATTTGCCCTAAGCAAGTTCAGTCTCAACCGTGTTCTTATCGCTGATTTTGATGTCCATCATGGTAATGGGACTCAGGATGCTTTTTATGCCGACCCCAAAGTCCTTTACTTCTCCACCCATCAGTATCCCTTTTATCCCGGGACAGGATGGATGGATGAAACTGGAACAGGTGAAGGAGAAGGAACTACGATTAACTTCCCCCTGGCCGCCGGCTGGGGCGATGAGGAATACTTGAGAGCTTTCAACGAGGTCTTGGTTCCAGTAGCCCGGAGATTTCAGCCACAGCTCATCTTAGTTTCTGCTGGCTTCGATGCTCATTGGGCTGACCAGCTAGCTATGATGCGGGTGAGCGTTAAAGGTTTTGCTCACATGACGATGATATTGCAGGAACTGGCCACTGAACTATGCGAGGAACGTCTCGTTTTTACTCTGGAAGGTGGTTATAACCTTCAGGTAGTCGCTTCTTCCATAAAAGCTGTCTTTGATGTACTTCTGGGTAATTTAGAGGTAGATGACCCTTTGGGAAAAACATCAATGGCAAGAAAGCCCGAGGGATTTGACGAGCATATCAGGGAAATAAAGAGAATACACAATATTCGGTGATAGCTCTCAGTATACAACTATTACGCAGTTCTCTTAGCAAAGGGCAAGAGTGCCCTCCACTCCTTCTTTTCCCACACCACCAGAAGCTGGCTGGAGACGCAAATAGAGCTGTAGGTGCCGATGATAACGCCGAGGAGCAACACCAGGACGAAATAGTGTATGGTAGCTCCGCCAAAAAAGAAGAGGGCTAAAAGCACAAAAAGGGTGGTCAGGGCAGTATTCAGACACCTCCCCAGCGTTTCTATGAGGCTATCGTTTACAGTCTCGGCGAAATCAGGTCTGATGTGCCTTGATACATTTTCCCGAATGCGGTCAAAGATAACCACAGTGTTGTTGATGCTGTAACCGACAACGGCAAGTAGTCCGGTGATAAACAGGGCATCAATCTCCACCCCGGCAAGCAAACCCAGGATGGAGAAGATCCCCACTATTATGAACACATCGTGGATGAGAGCAATGATGGCGCAGGTACCCCAGCGAAAGGGACTGGGCATGCGGCGAAACGCCCAGACAATGTAAAACATCATAGCCACAGCAGCTATTATTACGGCGATGACGGCATTGCGTGCTGTTTCCGTTGCCACTGTTCCCGAGACTAAATAGTAATCGGTTATTTCAACTTGAGAATCTAAGACTGCCCCGAGTTTCTCTGCTAAATCTCTTGCCTCATCTGAGGTTATTTCCCTGACGTGGATGATGAAATTGCCCTCGCCGGCTTTTTGAATAGTTGCCTCGTCGTATCCCAGCTCGGCCATCTCCTCCCACAACTGGCTTTGTTCAACTGGTGGGCTAAACTGAAGAATCATAGATGTGCCACCAGTAAAATCCGTTCCAAGCCGCAGTGGGGCTCCGACCTGTATTTGAGAGATGACCAGAGAAATTATTCCTATAACTACGAGTATCAACGAAATAAGGAAAAACCACCGCTTCTTACCGATAAAGTCTATCATCTCAAGCTTCTCACTTTGTTAAGACTGACGTCACTCCATAAGCTGCCAGATTGGTGACCACCCGGCTGCCTACAATCAGGCGGAGGAAGGTTCTGGTGACCACAATGGCTGTGAACATGGATAAAGCCACACCAATAACCAGGGTTAGGGCAAAGCCGCTGACCATGCGAGCGCCAAGCTCACTGCCAAGCCAGATGAGGATGAAGCAGGCGATAAAGGTGGTGATGTTGCTATCTCTGATAGCGGTCCAGGCGCGGTTGAACCCGGCCTCAACGGCGGCTCCCGGGCTGCGTCCTCCTCGCAATTCCTCCTTGATGCGCTCGAAGATAAGGACATTGGCATCTACGGCCATGCCCAGCGATAGAATGAAGCCGGCCACGCCAGGCAGAGTCAGGGTTACAGGCACAAGCTTGAAAATGGCTAAAAGCACGACGCCGTAAATCCCTAAACTAAGGCAGGCCACCAAGCCGGGTAGACGGTAGTAAACAAGCATAAATAGCAACAATAACGCTATCCCAATCCCTGCCGCCAATATGCTCTTCCTGATGGAATCGGCCCCCAAAGTAGCATTCACAGTCCTTTCGTAGAGCGGAACACTAGGTTCAAATACTTCATCTACCCACCTTCCTAGTGGAACATCGATCCGTCCAGCATTGAGCAACCGTGATAGTTCTTGAGCATCAACAAAACTCAGTCCTCTAATTTGTCCTTTGTCTGTTATCACCTCCTCGACCTTCGGAGCGATGATGCCACCATCTTCGCCCCGAAGTGGCTCGTCACCAAGAAAGATAGCTAGTTGTTTTCCGATAAGGCGGGTGCTTATTTGTTTGAAAAGCTGTGCCCCCGTTTCGTCCATCTCAAATATTAATAACGGTCTGCCGGTTTGTACATCAACGTAAGTATTCTCCTTAAAATATCTACTGCTGAGAATTAACTCCTTTTCCTCGCCATTGACTGTGACTATCCCGGTAGCAGGAGTCCAATTCCCTGCTTCATCCTGCTCCCTGAATTCGAGCACGGTGAAGAGTCCAACCCTCTCCTTGGCCTTCTCGATGTTAGCAATGCCCGGTAGTTGGATGACAATGTTATATTCCCCTTCCCGTTTCTGTATTTGGACGGTGGACTCGGTTATGCCCAGAGCATCGATGCGCCTTTCTATAACCCCCTTCACACCCTCCATAACCTCATCCCTGTTGTCAGGCTTGATATCGCTGACATCAGCCTGGTAAACCAGATAGCTGCCGCCGGCGAGGTCAAGTCCCAGCCTTAACCCTTCCCTGCCAAAAGCATTCCTATCCAGCGGGACTACGGACCATAAGGCGAAGCCAAACAGAGCAAGGATGAAAATTAATAAGTAAACGTTTCTACTTCTCAATTTAGTCTACTTTGTGTTAGGGATTGTTTTTACTCCAGAATTCTGGGATTTTTGGGAAACTCTTGTTTGCTGTTTGCTCACAGCTGACAACTCCCTTCGAACCAAGGCTAATGCTTCTTCCTTGGTACTTAACTCACCGCTGGCATGAGCCTCGTTGACTATGACGAGGAGTTTGCCAATCAATGGTCCTGGTGATAAGTCAAAGTTGTTCATTATATCATGGCCATCAATGAGTTTCACCGGCAAGATTTTGGCTTGCTGCTTTTCATGCTCTGCCATTATGTAGTTTATTAATTGGCAATGTTTTTTCCATTCCTCCATAGATGCCAGGGGCCCACGGCTGGCCAGATAATCGGCTAAAGCCAGGAATAGAATATCGATGCCTGCGTCGTCGGTATCCCGAAAGTAGCGATAAATTGCCCGTTGGGTAGGAAATTCCTCATTTGCCATCTGAACTGGGCGGAGATGATGATAGACAAGGCTTTCCACCAGTCTTATTTCTCGATTGCTAAATCGCAACCGTTCCAAAATGTTCGCAGTCATAGCTGCTCCTTGTTTGGTATGCCCTAAAAATCTGGCTCTACCTGTATCATCAATAGACTTTGTCATTGGTTTAGCAATATCATGGAATAGCCCAGCTAACTTGAGTAGAACTTTATGGTTACTTCCGCTGGAAACTTCCTGGGATAAGTGCCTCTCTATTACGTCAGACCAGGGAACAGTAGACAGCATAGCGTCGTTGCTGTACTCCCAGTCGCTTTCTCTAATGAGGAATTCTATGGCAGCTACGGTCTGTAGAGAGTGTTCGAAGACATCCCAGAAGTGTACTGTTGGTTGCTCTACTCCCTTGCTCTCTGCTAGCTCGGGGATTAGAGCTAGCAGCAAGCCAAGGTTATCTAAGTATCTCAGATGGTAAGCAGCTCGAGGCAGAGTGAGCAAACGAAGTAACTCTTCTCTCACCCGCTCCCCTGGGACTTCCGTGATAGCCTGGGAATAGCGGCGAATTAAATATTCTGTCTTCGGCTCTATAGTGAAGTCAAGCTCGGCAGCCAACCTCACTGCTCGCAAGAGTCTAGCGGCATCGGTTTCAAATATTTGCTCGCTTACCCCCCGCACTATTTTATTCCTCAAATCCTCCTCACCGGAAAAGGGGTCGAGAAGCTTTAGGGGGGATTGCTTTTCAGTCAAAGGACTTGCCGATTTCCGGGAACTCACCTTGGTGGCTGTGCTGGCAGTGACAAATTGGCTGAGTTCCAGAGCCATGGCATTTATGGTGAAATCGCGGCGGGCAAGATCAGATTCAATATCTCCGGTGAAAGGAGAGAAATCAAAATGCCACTCTGCACCACGCAATTCTTGGTTTTGTGAAGTCCCTCTTGGCTGCTCATCTTCAATCACCACCACTCTAGCTACGTTGTTGACATCATCAAGGAGCACAAATTTACCTCCTATTTCTTCGGCTACCTGCCGAGCTATGGTTATGGCGGCACCGCTTACAGCAATATCTATATCGTTGGTTTTTCTTTCTAAAAGCCAATCACGGACAAAGCCGCCAACGATATAGCCTTGCCTTTTCTGGATAGCTAACAGGTGGGATATCTTAGCCAGGGTGGCAGGTAAATTGCCGCTTTTTATGAAGAACATTACAGCGAATTATAGTTTGTGGCAGCAAGCATTGTAAAGGTTTAGTTGCAGGATAGTGATGGCGACACCTTTTCCACCTTTACACGGAGGCAGAATATTCAGCTAATTGCCCTGGCAGCGCTTAACCTTCTCAAGATGATGAGGTTTACTATGTATGTGAAATCTCTATGGCTTTGTGGCATTGGTTTCTGCTTGTTCTAACACCCAGGAGCACCACCTTTCTATCCCCTCGCTGGTCTTGCAGGAAACTTGGAAAACCTCGGCTTTAGGATTTAGTCCTTCGATGGAACGGCGAAAGGTAGCAATATCGAAATCAACATGGGGAAGAAGATCCATCTTATTTATTATCACAGCATCGGCATCGATAAAGATCAGGGGATATTTAGTGGCTTTATCATCCCCTTCAGGCAGGCTGGAAATTACTACTCGTTTGTGTTCGCCCAGGGTAAATTCGGAGGGGCAAATGAGATTGCCTACATTCTCGATTAAGAGCAGGTCTATGTTATCCAGGGGCATGTCCTTTAGAGCTGACTCAATCATGGCAGCCATTAAAGAACAACTTTCCGGCATATTTCGGGTATTTATTTGAACTACTGCTTTTGCCTCGCCCTGCACTTTCTCAGCATCTACTGTGGAAGCAACATCGCCTTCGATAACAGCCATGTTCAGCTTGCCTTTCAGCCTCGTCAGAGTTTGCAGAATAAGGCTCGTCTTGCCAGCACCTGGGGCTGACATAATGTTAATAGCAAAAACCTTGTGCCTATCCAATAGCTGTTGATTTCGGTTAGCTATGGTCTCATTAGCATCCAGAACGTTCTGGATAACTTCTATTTTTTTCATTCTACTTCCATGCTTTCGATATAGAGTTCTCGTCCCTTGGATATTTCTACGCTCTGGCCCCGGCATTTGGGGCAAAACCATATAGTATCTTGGGGGTGGAAAATCGTGGAACAATTCCGACAACGCAATTGAGTTGGCACTAATTCAAAGTGGAGTACTGCTCCTTGAGCGATGGTATCTTTGCTAAGAGGATCGAAATAAAACTGAATGCAATCGGGGACAAATCCTGACATCTCGCCAATTACTAAGTTAATTTGGATAACCTTGCTAGCTTGCGCCTCACCAGCTTTAGCTAAAGCAATATTAACTATGTTTTCAGTTACTCCAAGTTCATGCATTTGGTGAAGCCGAGGAAATTGCTATATTGTAAACTACTCCCTGCTTTAATTTCAATCCAGCGAAAGGTTCCAGTTTGGATACCGCGATACGATAAAAACCTGTTATTTTCCCACTCTATATATTTTTAGATTTCGATTCTCCAATCGTGGGAGTATATGTTAAACCTTTTGGGACTGGCAAAACCTATGAGTGTTATCCCGTATTTATTGGCTTCTTTTATAGCTAGGTCCGTGGGGGCAGCGATGCTTATAACTATTGGTATTTCGCAAAAGATAGCCTTTCTGATTGTGGAAGCCGTTTGCCGGCAAGAGCTAACCAGGGAGCTATTCGATAAATTGATTCCGTCTCTAATTGCTAGGCCGATGGCTTTATCTATTGCGCAATGCCTACTTATGTCCTCGACAAAAATCTCTCTATCCCCGCAGATCCCGATAACATGTGTGCAGCCAGTCTTTTGGTACAAGAAACTGTTTTCGTTTAGCGCTTCTATCAAATGAAAAACTTCGCTTTTGGTTAACTGTTTCTTAGAATCACAGTTTCGGGGGGTCTTTACTAACTCTTCGGAAACATTCACCTCAAACTCATTGCTGCTGAGCTTCTTGATCCGGGACAAAGAAGGGTCTATGCCTCTTGATTTCAAATTGCCAGCTATCATCTCTTCTAGGTCAACGGGAATGCAGTAGAATTTATGAATTTCTCCATTGAGCTTAACGATAATCTCTTCTTCGTGGACAAGCTCATCTGTCTTCTTCCACTTACCATCTCTGGAAATTTCTAAAATTTCTATTTCGGTACTTCTTTTCCCCATGATTTGTGGAAGTCCTTTATATCGTCTATTATGCTTCTGCAAGCATCGAAAGCTGGCTCTCTGTGAGAGGCGGAAACTGCTAATAATAGAATATTTTCTGATATGCCTAAGAACCCCACTCGATGTACTATCGCTACATCCTCGACATCAAATCTATTGATTGCTCTTTTTTCTATCTCCTTCAGTTTCCGGACAGCTTGGTTATCGTCCTCAAATTCCAGTCCAAGTCCTTCGGGGAATTCACGTACAGTGCCTAGATAAATTGATATCGCCCCTATTTTGGGGCCCTTCATTTTCTTGATTATCTCATCGACGGAGAAATCCTCTCTTCTTATCTCAATCATCTCGGCTCACCATGTGATTACATGTTTGGGATTTATTTTCACAGGCCGGTCATCTGGTGCTCTCTTAATTTGGGCTCTTTGCAGTTTCTCGCTGAGGGAGCTATATTTGGCAGGTGTCGCAACTTGTGGCAGAGCATGAGCTACAAGAGGAACTTCTCCCAATCAGGGTAGATGGCCCTTCACTGCCTTTAGAAAAAGAGGCAAAAGAGGATAATATTCGTTTTGCGCCATTGTGACAGCGGGGACAAGAGGCGTTTTCGTTTGTTTGGGCTTGGTGGCGAAGCAATTCAAACTTATAGTTGCAATTAGGACAAAAAAATTCATAGATGGGCATTTTTAATCATTTCCTTTATCAAAAGCTTTTAGGAATACGTCAGGGACTTGAGGGACCTGGGCATCGATCCATCTTTTGAGGCAAATCGAGGAGCAGAAATTGTAATGCTCGACTACCTTTGGCCCTTTCCATCGTGAAACCATGAGCCAACCATTGAGCACCTCGCATGGTCGCTCCTCTCCACTACATTCTACTCTTTCACCACAAGAATGGCATATAAAATATTCCCGACGCATTTAAGTCTCCAGCCTGATTTGTTTTTTATCACCTTCCTGGAATACAGCCATGGATTAGACGGCCACCACCTCCTTAACTTCAGGCACCTGTTCCTTAAGCACCCGCTCAATCCCACCCTTCAAGGTCATAGTTGACATGGGGCAGCCACTGCAGGCACCAGTCAGCTTTAATGTCACAACTCCATCCTTGACATCTATTAGTTGGACATCCCCTCCATCGGCTAGCAATGCCGGTCTCACTTGTTCCAGGGCTGCTTGTACCTTTTCTCGCATTTCTACCTCCTTGCTTTGTTAAATATAGAGCTAAAACTGCCTATTGTCAAATTAAACTGAACTTTAAGCACTGGTCTGCTATCGGGCAGTATTATCACCGAACTAGTTTGTCCTCAGGGAAGTTGGTATAGGAGACAAAGATAATCTATAATACAGTTTTGGGAGTTTACCGCATGATCTCTGTGGAAGAAGCCCTCGAGAAGGTTTTGAACTATGTTGAGGTTCTTGAGCCCGAGCGGAAGCCTATTCTGGACTGTCTGGGACAGGTTCTGGCTGAGGATGTCTATTCCACTATAGATATTCCCCCGCTGGATAATTCTGCTATGGATGGTTATGCCCTGCGAGCCAAAGATACTCGTGGGGCCTGTGAATCATCACCGAGATATTTGGTCGTGGTTGGAGAAGTTGCTGCCGGGTCTATGCCTGCACAAGAAGTCAGGCCAGGGACGGCTATCCGCATTATGACGGGAGCGCCATTGCCTGAAGGGGCTGATGCCGTGGTTCGATTTGAGGACACCGATGAAGTAAACCGCAAATCATCCGGTGGTGACCTTTCGCACATCGGCATATTATGCCAGGTGAAGAAGGGATCGGATGTCCGAGGTAGAGGCGAGGACATTGCCAAGGGAGATTTGATTCTTAAAAAAGGGAAAGTGCTTCGCCCCCAAGAGATAGGGGTGCTGGCTTCCCTGGGGCGCTCAACTGCGCTGGTTATCCGTCGGCCGGTTGTGGCTATTCTAGCTACGGGAGACGAGCTTATCGGTGTTGACCAGCCATTGGCTCCGGGTAAGATTCATGATAGCAATAACTATGCCATTGCCGCTGAAGTCTCTCGCTATGGTGGGATCCCCAAAATCCTGGGCATAGGGCGCGATTCGGTTCAGTCTCTGACCAAGAAAATCTATGAGGGTTTGGATGCAGATATGCTTATTACCTCCGGCGGTGTGTCCAAGGGAGACTACGATATAGTAAAGGATGTCCTGGCAGAGCATGGGGAGGTTGGCTTCTGGACGGTTTGTATGAAGCCCGGGAAACCGCTTGCCTTTGGGGTTATTAAAAAGACGGAAGGAGGGAGGGAGAAGAAGGTGCCTCATTTGGGATTGCCAGGCAATCCCGTCAGCTCCATGGTTACCTTTGAACAATTCGCCCGTCCCGCCATATTAAAGATGATGGGGAAGAAAATTCTGGCCAAGCCAGCTATCCGAGCTATTATCGAGGATGATGTTATGGATACTGATGGCCGCCGCCTCTTTGCCAGGGTAAGTGTAACCAAGCGTGGTGGTCAATATTATGCCTCAGTCACCGGTCCCCAGGGCTCGGGAATCCTTACATCCATGGCCAAGGCCAACGGTTTGGCTGTTATTCCCGAAAATAGCAAGGGGGTTAAGGCCGGAGACATGGTCGAGGTGCAGATGTTGGATTGGGGAGAGGAACAAGGCGATGTGAAAAAATTGCCGGTTGTTTCAATCGTGGGCAAATCGCAATCCGGCAAAACAGTGCTTATGGAGCAACTTATTGCCGAGTTTAAAAGAAGAGGATATAAAGTCGCTGCCTTAAAGCATAGTCGAGGTGGGATGGAAATAGACCAGCCCGGAAAAGATAGCTGGAGGTTTGCTCAAGCGGGCAGCGATGCCGTGCTTATTAGCTCGCCTGATAAACTCGCCTTTATTAAAAGTGTGGATCACGACCTTGATATTGAGGAAATTCTGCCCACCGTTGGTCCTGAATTCGATCTTGTACTTGTCGAAGGATTCAAGAAAAGCAAGATTCCTAAGATCGAAGTGCATAGAAAAGAACTCGGAGATGACTTATTGTGTTCTCCTGGGGAACTTTCGGCCATTGTTACTGACGGGTCATTTTATACTGATATACCTCAGATTCCATGGGGTGATACAGTATCAGTAGCTGATTTCATAGAAAAGAATTTTCTGAGAGCTGTAAGCTGTCAGTGGTGAAGAAAATGTTTACCGTAGGGATATTGACCATCAGTGACAAAGGCTCAAGAGGGGAGCGTCAGGATAAAAGTGGAGAGGCTCTTCGCGAAATCCTCTCCAGCATAGATGCCCGCATTGTAAATTACGACATCGTTCCTGATGAGAAGGAGCTTATTGTTGAAAAGCTGGTTAAGTGGGTAGATGAAGGCGATTTAGACGTGCTCATCACCACGGGTGGAACGGGACTTACTCCTAGAGATGTTACTCCGGAGGCGACTCTTGCCGTGGTGGATAGAATTATCCCCGGTTTTGCTGAGGCGATGAGGGCTGAGAGTCTGAAGAAAACTCCCATGGCCATGCTCAGCCGAGCAGTCGCGGGCACTCGTGGGAAATGCTTAATTATCAATCTGCCGGGAAGCACCAAGGCAGTACGCGAATGCCTTGAAGTGATATTACCGGTGCTGCCTCATGCTGTGGAAACGCTTAAAGGCCAGGCAGGCGAGTGCGGCACAGCCGAAGCTTAAGTTCAAGATAGCCTAGCCGCTCCTGAGGTTGCGGATGATTTCTCCCCAACTAGGTCTTTTGCCGTACATGAGCAGGTAAACTCGGAAAGCCTTGACGGATAATGCTAAAGCCCCGATGACGGAAAGCACCATCACGGCTAAACTGACCGCCAGTTCCCAGGCGGCAATACCAGCTACGCCCAGCCTCAGCATCACTTCTATGGGAGCTGTGATAGGAAAAATAGTCAGCACCGTCCAGATTGGACTGTCGGGGAATACAAACAGTAAGGATGCAAACCAGAGGGGGACAAAGACGAGAAGCGCATAAATCATGGCCAGTGGTTGTCCATCACGAGCGCTGGAGCTGATGGCGCCGACGCCCGCCGAGAGGGCGGCGAACAATAGATAACCCAGAACGAAATAGACTATCCCCAGCACCAGGAAGTTGGCCGGTAGTTGTATCGTGCCGAAAAAGCCGCCTATAGTGGATGAGGCCAGGTTTAAAAGGAGTGGTAACGAGGCCAGCCAGACGACTACCTGCACCAGTCCGGCGGCACCCAGCCCCAAAACCTTGCCGGTGAGTAGCTGCCGGGGGGAAACCGAGGAGAGCAATACCTCGATAAGGCGGCTCTCCTTCTCATCTCCCAGCCCCTCCACCATGTACAGGGAAGCGGCCTGCAGAGAGAGGGCCAGCAGAAGGCCGAAAATAGCGGGGATGATAACATTCCCGTATCCGCCCTGCTCGGTAGCCACCTCCCCCGTTTCGGTAAGCCTGGTCGTCACCAGGTCTAAGGGGGCTTCTATCCGGTATACCGTTTCGGGAGGTACTTTGCCGGCTAACATATTACTGGTGAGGAAATTCTTAATGCCGGTGGCGATGGCCGGGGGCGTTTCCAGCTGTCTCTCCAGGGTATAACGGTTAATTACTCCGGTTGAGAGATAATCCGACGGAATGACGAAATACTCGGAAACATCGCCGTTAATCAGGGCAGCCGTGGCATCACCGGGCGTATCAAAGCGGACTAGCTCTATATATCCCTGAGTAGTATACTGGTCGAATCCGCCGGCTTCATCGACATAGCCGATGGTGACCGTCTCCACTAGCGGTGGCTCGCCGGTTGATACGAGCTGGAAAACACCTATGCCTATGAGGGCCAAGACCGGCACGATAAGGGTCAAAATGATAAAACCCTTCCTCTTTATCATGTGCAGGAATTCGTGCCGGAATATCAATAGCGTCTTATTCATGATTTTTTACCCACCTCCTTCAGGAATATTTCGTTAAGTGAAGGAGTGGCTACTTCAAAGCGGTTGATTACCATACCACGGCTTATCAAATGCGCCAGAACCTGCTGGGGGGTTGTCTTGTCATCCAGCATCAGCTCAGTGTAGCCTTTGTGGGTTCGTTTACCGGTAACTCCCGGTACTTCCCCCGGCTCACCTTCAAAATCCAGCAGGACCGAATTACCTCTATATCTTGCCTTGATTTCACTTAAGTCCCCGTAGAGGACGTCCTGCCCGTTGTTTATCATTAAGATGCGGTCGCATAGTTCCTCCACCTGGTTCATCTGGTGTGTACTCAGGATTACGGCTTTACCCTGGTTCCTCAGGTCGGCGAGCATTCCTTTCAATAGCTCGGTGTTAACCGGGTCGAGGCCGGCGAAGGGCTCATCCAGGATAAGCAGTTGCGGGTCATGGATGATGGTAACGATGAACTGGATAATCTGCCCCATGCCCCTGCTCAGCTCCTCAATCTTCTTATTCTTGCTGGCTGACATGCCGGTTTGAGTGAGCAGCTCGTTAGCTTTTTCTGTGGCCGAGTGCTTGTCCACACCCTTGAGCGAGGCGAGGTAGACTATAGAGTCGAGGACCTTCAGCTTTTTATACAGCCCTCTTTCCTCGGGCAGGTAGCCAAGCCTATCCTTGGTAGCTTCATTCAACTTCTCGCCGAGGATGGTCACCTCACCCGAGTCCGGCTTGAGGATATCCATCATCATCCTGATGGTGGTAGTCTTGCCGGCACCATTAGGGCCAATAAGGCCGAACATTTCACCTTGGGCCACCGAGAAGGACAGGTTGTCAACGGCGACCTTATCGGCAAAGGACTTTGCTACATGGTTGACTTCAACAGCAAGCATATTGGCAGCTTCTTCCCAACTTCGCATTATATCAAATCGTCAATAGTTTTAGTCACCTTGTAACAAATTGTAAAGATGTTTAGGACTTGACTCCAGAATTGTGGCCGAGACTGGAAGGGCTCGGGGCGATGAGAGCTGAGAACCTGAAGAAAACCCCCATGGCCACGCTCAGTCGAGCAGTTGTGGGCACTCGTGGGAAATGCTTAATTATCAACCTAGCGGGAAGCCCTCTTGTACACGTGAGTCTAAATTGTGCTTGATGAATCAAACAACTACGTGATTTAATCTTTTAAATATGATATACTACAAGAGCCATGTCTCAATCTTACGTTTGCCAGTTACTGCGGGGTGTTGTGGAGCCTTTGTTGCTCTTTATTATAGGCGAATTACCCATACATGGCTATGAGATTGCCAGAGAACTGGATCGGAGGAGCGGAGGCTACTTTAACCTTACGGCAAGCACCCTTTACTCCGCATTACGCCGTTTGGAGAGCAGAGGACTCGTGTCAAGCTCGTGGCAGTACATTGCTAAGCAAAAGCGCCGCTGTTATGAGTTGACGGAGAAAGGTCGTCAGATTCTGGCTGAAGAATTGGCTCAGTGGGAGAAGTTTCTTGGTGCTACCGACAGAGTTATAGACAGCCAATGAAGTGGAAATTCAAATCTTAGGGGCCCATCTGCTCGAGTTAAAAGGGGCACGTTTAACTTCTCTATTGATTGATGGTACTCTGGTTGTAGATGCGGGTGGACTTACCTCTGCCCTTTCTCTGCCCGAACAGAAAAAGATAAAAACCGTTTTGCTTACCCATCACCACTTCGACCATACTCGGGATCTAGTTACTCTGGCAGCCAACGCTGGCTATTACTGGCAGGGGCAGCTGGAGGTCTACGCCCTGCGCTACACGCTTGATATTGTTACTACCTGCCTTCTTGACGGCAAGATATATGCCAATTTTCTTGAATATCCCAGTAAAGAGAAACCGACTCTCATACTTGAGGCTATTGAGCCTTATGGCAGAAAAACCATTGCTGGTTATGATGTTTTAGCAGTGCCGGTGAAACATTCCGTACCTACCGTTGGCTATCAAATTACCTCTTCGGATGGTAAAAGCTTGTTTTACACCGGCGATACCACAGTGGGAATATCCGATTGCTGGCAGCATATTTTCCCTCAGTTGCTTATTGCTGAAGTTGCCGGACCCAATAAGTATGGAGATTGGCTCAAGAAAGCCGGTCATCTTTCCGCAGAGCTTTTAAAGGAAGAGCTCACTCAATTTCGCCAACTCAAAGGGTATTTACCTCGCGTCATTGTTATCCATATCGGGAATCCTTTTGAGCAGGAGATTAAGGAAGAAGTAGCTCGAGTGGCTCAGGAACTAGAAGCAGATATAAGCCTGGGCTATGAAGACATGAAAATCACCTTGTAAGCACCACCCACGGAGTCACTGTTATTCTTTTCTACAGGCAAGTATTTACGGCGTTGCGCCTGAAGGCTGGCGCCATAGTAACCCATGCTATGGCGCCAGTAGTTTTCTTCAGCCTACCTTGGGCAGTTCAAGCTGGGCCTTCCTTACTTCTTCTTCAGGATAGGCATAATCTTCAAGTTGCCCCGACAGGTACTTCTCATAGGCACCCAGGTCAAAGTGCCCGTGCCCGCTATGGGCTATCAGGATGGTCTTTGATTTACCTTCTTTCTTGCACTTAAGGGCTTCATCAATAGCTACCTTGATATTGTGGCATGGCTCAGGACCGCTGATAATGCCCTCGGTGCGGGCAAACTGCACCCCGGCGGCAAAGGCGGCAGTTTGAGGCACAGCTACAGCTTCAACCAAGCCCAGTTTGTGGAGGTGGCATATAGTAGGTGCCATGCCATGATAGCGCAGTCCGCCGGCGTGAATTGGTGGCGGGATAAAGCCGTGCCCCAGGGTATACATTTTAATCAGGGGCGTCATCCCGGCCAGGTCACCAAAATCATAGGCATAAAGTCCCTTGGTCACACTGGGACAGCTTTCCGGCTCACAGCAGATAATGCGCATGTCTGGCTTCTTTCCGCTGAACTTATCCCGAATCCAGGGGAAGAATTGCCCGGCAAAGTTCGAGCCACCGCCAATACAGCCGACAATAATATCGGGGTAGGCATCAGCCATCTCCATTTGCTTCCGGCATTCCTCCCCGACGATGGTCTGATGAAGCAGGACGTGGTTAAGCACGCTGCCAATCGAATATTTATAGTTTGGATGGTCTATCATATACTCTATTGCCTCGCTAATAGCCAGACCTAAACTACCAGGACAATCAGGCCATTTTTCCAGCATAGCTCGCCCTGACTTAGTCTCGGGGCTGGGGCTGGGGACACAGTTGCCCCCCCAGGTCTCCATGGCGATGCGGCGATAGGGCTTCTGGTCATAGCTTATCCTGACCATAAACACCTTGATCTCTAGACCGAAGAATGCCCCAGCCAAACTTAGGGCACTGCCCCACTGCCCGGCACCAGTCTCAGTACATAAGCCCTTAAGTCCCTGTTTCTTGGCGTAGTATGCCTGAGCCGTTGCGGTGTTGGGCTTGTGGCTCCCTGCCTGGTTCGTCCCTTCATACTTGTAGAAGATTTTGGCCGGTGTATCTAGAGCCTTCTCCAGCCGATATGCCCGATGCAGCACAGTTGGCCTCCAGGTGCGGTAAATCGCTTGCAGTTCCTCAGGGATTTCAATCCAGCGGTCTTTCCTGTTGAGTTCCTGCTCGGCACATGCCCTGGCAAATAGACCGGCGGCGTCATCTACGGTTGCCGGCTTTCCCGTTCCCGGGTGCAGCACGTGTGGCATATCCCCGGGCATATCGGCCATAATGTTGTACCAATGAGTGGGCATATCCTTTTGGTCAAGAAAATACATTCCTTTCTCCATTTTGT
>Ga0315541_1001158_pt1 | contig 25354 bp, 19 predicted proteins | sample SalMarSW160190MG_FD_203095 | JGI IMG/M metagenome (GOLD analysis project Ga0315541, IMG submission 203095) | Salt marsh sediment microbial communities from the Plum Island Ecosystem LTER, Massachusetts, United States - Salt Marsh Sediment SW1601-190 ...
AGGCGCCTCCTTTCACCATGAAGACCGGCTTATCAAATTCTTCCACCCCGGTCAGATCAAAAACCTGGTTGTTCAGTCTTTGTTTGCCTTTTATCAGGAAATCAGTGGCAAAGATTGCCTTCAGACAGAATGAAAATCCTTCAGGGTCGTTCCTGTTATACAGGGGTCTTAAGAATTCATAATCAACTCCCAGGTTCAGATCAAGGAATGATACATCCCATTCGGAATAGTTACCCAGCAATGTGTCGCTGCTTGAGGCGGAAAATTTATCGTTTGATATTTCAAATGATATATTACATGGCGACTTAAAGACGGGTGTACGGGCTCCGATGCCCAGGTTGTTCAGGAAGGCCCCTTCGAGATTGCTGAGTGAATTCCCTTCTGAATTCTGATAATCAAAAGATGATAATACCTTGCCTGTTTTAAGGTATATCTGCTGACTGCTGACGGTCAGCACAAAACAGGTAAATATCAGACAGCCAAAAAGCTTTCTCATAAGCATGAGTTATAAAATTAAATGATATTGTTTTTTCATATTGTAATTAATGGCAGTATTACCCATGGTATCAAGCGATATACTGCTATTCAGAGTTTGATTATTTTTGAGTAATAGTATTTTGTGGTTGTACTTATTCTTACAAAGTAAGCGCCAGGCCGCAGATAACCAGCATTAACGATCAGCTCAGGGGAAGCTCCATACTTTTTAAAATAGACTATTTTCCCATTCAGATCATAAAGAGCGACATACAGGAAATCGGGCATCTTTTCATAAAAAGAAATAATAATATTCTCTGAGAAAGGATTAGGGAAAATTGTCGCCTGTAAAGTTCCCGGTGTGATGCTGTTTGCCGAACTGACAAGAGGCTGAATAAATCCTTGTCTGAGCTGATAATTATTGTTCTGCGACAAGCCTGTTATGCCCGGTTGACCAATACTTTGCTGCAGGTAGTATTGACGCCCGTCTGACATTACAATTTTTGAAGATCCGCCGATGTTAAGCGTGGACCTCAGTTTTACCGGCATCTGTGCGTTTATATTCAGGGAAATAAACACAGTTAAAATTGTAATAAACAGCTTTAAAAGCATTTTCAGGTTAATCACTTACTTTGGAATATATTTTTTATAATAAATCAGATATTGAATCTTATCTTCTCAGGAAAAAAAGTAAGCTTACCATAAAGAGAATCCTGAGTCCTTATCAAAATTACACCTATTATTTCAGAATAAAAAAATAAATAGTAGACCGGTGCAGTGAGTACGGAGCATAGTGCGGGAGTGCGAGATAGCGAGATAGCGAGAGGATTAATATAACAGAGTATGTGCAACGCTGCATGCTATACGCTGCTTCGCCCGCCGGAGCATATGCGGAGGTGGGTATTATTCTCTTGATACCGTATTTATCGGATTTGCATGTGCTGCTTTTACTGAAAGGAAACTTATTGTAATGAGAGCAACTGTCAGTGTTATTAAAAGTGACACAATAAACGGAATGACAGTGGTCCATACAAATGGTGATAATCCAAAGTTCATGTGGTAGGCGAAACCCTCTATCCATCTGTCCATAGCATAATACGCTACCGGCCAGGAGATGAGATTGGAGATCAGGACAAGAACAAGGAAATCCTTGTTGAGCAGCCATACTATCTGATCGACACGCGCTCCCATGATCTTACGCAGACCTGTTTCCCGTGAACGCTGCTCTGTAACGTATGATGCCAGTCCCAGCAGTCCCAGACATGCAATGAAGATTGTCATGAGCGAAAATATATTGAAAAGCGTATTAAGCTTATTTTCAGCAGAATACATTTCATCCAGCCGCTCTGCAAAAAAGAAATAGTTAAATGGCAGGATGTTCCCAAGATCCTCATGTATACGTTTCACCTTTTCAATAGTTACAGGTACATTTTCACTGCTGATCCTGACATAGAAATATTGATTTATATCGTTCAGTATAAAAATAAATGGCTCAATAGCATTATGTATTGAAGTGAAATGGAAGTCCTTCACAACGCCAATTACAACACCGTCTCTCTGAGCTTGTCCGGTAGCAGGATTAATTCCGAACTGGACCCTTTTCCCCAGGGCATTATCGCCCCATCCGAATGCCTTCACTGCTGCCTCGTTGACAATAAAAGCCTGTGTCGCATCAGATGTTCTTGATTTTTCAAAATTCCTTCCTTCAAGCAGCTTCATCTGCATCACATCAATGAAATCATAATCAACAGCTGAAACGCTTGTAGCCAGCTCCACCATACTGCTGTCCTTCTCAATCATGAATACTACCTTGCTGGCCATTAACGGAGGAATAAGTTGTGATGATGCCACACCGGTAATATCCGGCAGATTTAACATCTCATCCTTAAACGACTGCATCTTATGGTTAATAAATGCCGTATCCCTCACCGGGATGATCATGACATTTTCCTTATTTAATCCAAGGTCCTTATTCCTGATAAACCTTTGCTGGCCCGACACTATGAAAGTGCCGATTATTAATATGCCTGAGATCGCAAACTGGAAAACCACAAGGATTTTCCTCAGCATTCCTTTTCCCTGGCGGGGATTCACATTGCTCTTAAGGACTTCAACAGGTGAAAAAGAAGAGAGATAGAAAGCAGGATAGCTGCCGGAAATCAGTCCGACAAAGAGTGCAATCAATAATATCAGGATAAATGTAACCGGCTCGAACAGGCTTCCTATACTTAATGTTTTATCTGTCAGGACATTAAAGGAGGGAAGGATGAACATTGTAGCTATCAGTGCCAGTATTAATGCTATGATCACCAGGACCATTGATTCGCTGATAAATTGTCGTATCAGTGTTCCTTTTCCTGCACCGGTCACTTTTCTTAATCCGACCTCTCTGGCACGGTTTGTCGATCGTGCAGTAGCCATATTCATATAATTAAGGCTTGCGATCAGAAGCATAAATACGCCGACCAGAGAGAATATCACAATATAGTGTATGTTACCTGTGGGAAGGTCAAATTCCAGCTTTTCTCCAAAGTGGACCTTATCGATCCTGGTTGCCATAAGCCTGAAAGTTGCGTTGATCTGTTTCCCGAGGGAGCTCATGTACTTATCATAAAAGCCCTGAAACTTGTCAAGAAGACCTTCAATGCTGGCATTATCATCAAGGAGTATATAACTGAAGGCTGAGATATTCCAGAAAGAGGGAGCACTTCTGGAATTGAACCTGTCGACTCCGGTAAGTTCCACAATTGTTGCCATTGAAAGCAGGCAATCGAACCGCAGGTGCGAATTGGCCGGCACATCCCTGATGACCCCTGTAACACGGAAATCTCCGAAATTACTGGTATTCAATACTTCTCCTATGGGATTTTCCTTTCCAAAGTACTTTGAGGCAAAGCTTTCGGTTATTACTATTGTATTGGGCTCATTCAGTGCATTATCAGGAGATCCCAGAATAAACCTGTAGTCAAGAACCTTGAATACTGTTGAATCGGTAAAGTAGATCTTGTCTTCGAAGAACTTGAGATCCTTGTACCGGAAAAGGATATCCTCTATGCCAAAACCCGCAAACCGTGTTATTTCTTTTATTTCAGGATATTCATCCTTCAGGGTTGGCGCCATCGGTATCGGGGTAAGAGCTGCCAGAGTTGGTTTACCGGAAATATTAAAATCGCTTTCAAGCCGGTAGATGCGGTCATAGTTACTATAATGCTTGTCAAATGTGAGCTCTTCCTGTACATATAACAGGATAAGTATAGCACAGGTTATGCCTATCGCCGGTCCGAATATGTTCAGGATTGAATAAAACTTATTGTTTATAATGCTCCTGTAAGCAGCAATGAAGTAATTCTTAAGCATGATTATGTTATTAATGAAAATTTTCCCTTAAAAAAAGAAGTACAATATAAGAAAAAGTATATTTGTCGCTATATCTTGTTAAATAAAATCAGATTAAGCTTAAAAATTTCAGCACTCCCAGGATGAGCAGGGCAGTAAGCAGGATGATACCGGCAAAAAGACTATAAGACTGCAAGATCGCAAGATTAGTATAGAATCCTTGTCCGTATTGTATGGGGTATATTCTTCAGCTCCTGGATGACTGATGAATTGAGCTCGCTGTCGGTTTCGATAATGACATAACCGATATCAGGATCAGTTTGCAGGTATTCAGCCGCAATATTGATACCCCTGGATGAAAAGCACTCATTCACTTCACTCAGTACGCCGGGGACATTCTTATGAATATGCAGGAACCTCTGTTTTGCGGAGTTGGGCGGCAAAGAGATCTCGACGAAATTAACTGCTCCGATAGTGGACCCTGTATCACTGTATTTCACCAGTTTTTCAGCTACCTCTATACCAATATTGGCCTGTGCTTCAAGAGTATTGCCGCCGATATGAGGAGTGAGTATCACATTATCAAATTCCTGGAGCTCATTTAAGAACGGTTCTCCATTCGAAGCCGGTTCCCCGGGAAATACATCAGCGGCTGCTCCTGCCAGGTGTTTTGATCGTAATCCATCAGCAACTGCCTTGTAATCAACAACATCTCCGCGCGAGGCATTTATCAGGCATGCATCCTTTTTCATAAGAGCGACCTGGTTCACAGAGATCATATTCTTTGTCAGTTCCGTGGAAGGGACATGAAGGGTTACCGTATCGGATATCCTCAGCAGTTCATCAAGTGAACCGACCGACCTGGCATTACCAAGACTCAGTTTCTTTACTATGTCGTAATAGTAAACATTCATGCCCAGGTTTTCGGCAAGGATTGAAACCTGTGAACCAATATGTCCGTATCCTACTATTCCAAGGTTTTTGCCTCTTACCTCAACAGAATTCCTGGCAGATTTATACCATATTTTATTATGTGCAAGAGCATTCTTTTCAGGGATACCTCTCATCAGCATAATACATTCGGCAACAACCATCTCTGCAACTGACCGTGTATTGGAGAAGGGTGCATTAAATACAGGTATGCCAAGCATCTTGGCATCCTGAATATCCACCTGGTTGATCCCAATGCTGAAACAGCCTATGGCAAATAACTTTGGAGCTTTATCAATCAGATCCTTGCGAAGTTCCGTACGGCTTCGAATACCTATTATATGAGTCTGGCTCAGCTTTTCTTCCAGTTCATGACCTGTTAATGATTCTTTAAGACATTCAACATCACTATAGTTGTTTTCCTCAAAGTACCGGACAGCGTTTTCATGGATTCCTTCCAGTAACAGTACCTTTATCTTACTTTTATCAAGAGAATACTTTTCCATCAGAATATTTCAGTCATTTTTTATGGCACAAATTTAACACGAGAATGGTAAGTATTAACTTAAAAGCGGAAAAAAATTAAAAACTGTAAATTGTAACTCTGGTAATTGATTTAATTATTTCAGATTTTACTTCGTAAATTAGATAAATATTTGAAAGCATCGTGAAATTTAATTTATAAAACTGATTATGGATATGTCATACAAAATAGTCAGGGTAAATCCTGAGAATTTTAAAGAGCATCCACAGGCAATATGTTTCATTAATCAAAAGCATAAATATTACAATAAGAAAGTTGAATGGTTTCGGGAACAATATGAAAACGGATTAAGGATCATTATCCTGTATATCAAAGGAGAGAAAAGATCTGTCGGGTTCATCGAATATATACCCGGAGAGTATTGCTGGAGGCCTGTAAATGCAAAGGATTATATGTTTATCCATTGCCTCTGGATTTACGGGAAAAAATATCAGAACCAGGGGTGGGGGAGTCTTCTGATCAGGGAAGTTGAAAAAGATTCTACAGGGATGAAAGGTATTGCTGTTGTGACCAGTGATGGTTCATTTATGGCCAATAAAACTATATTTCTGAAGAATGGTTATAATGTTGTTTCCGTTTCGGGTAAGGACCAGTTACTGGTAAAACAATTCAAAAAGGGTTCTCTGCCGTCGTTTAATGTAAATTCTGAAATTCTTGATAATCATAAAGGTCTGACAATCATTTATTCACGGCAGTGTCCCTGGGTTGCCAGGTGCATTGAAGAGATAAAACCTGTCATGGCCAAAGAAAAACTAAATACAGAAATTATAGAGCTCAGAACGATACAGGAAGCACAAAATACCCCCTCGGCTTATGGTGTATTTAATCTTATCTATAACGGAAAGATACTTGCCGACAGGTATATCTCAACAACACGATTTACAAATATCATAAGGAAAGAGATAAAGTAAAAGAATATATATTTGAACATAATTTAATTACTGATTCTCCGATCCTTTCAGGTACTTATCAAGGAATTCCAGAACCTGGGAATTAGCTTTTATTTGGTTTTCCTTCTTGACAAAACCATGTCCCTCATCAGGGAAAATCACATATACAACCGGTACTCCTTGTGCTTTTACTTCAGCAACAATTTCATCCGACTCTACCTTCAGTACACGTGGATCATTTGCTCCCTGCAGAACCATTACGGGATTATTTATGTTACCGGCATGGAATAAAGGTGAGATATTATACAACCTTACAGAATCGGCTGAAAAAGGATCACCCATTTCCTTATACAGTGCGTCGCGGAAAGAAGCCCAGTATGGAGGAACCGATTTAAGCGTTCTCAACCAGTTGGTGACTCCATAGAAATTTACACCAGCCTTAAATTCATCAGGGTGGAAGGTCATCGCAGCCATGGTCATAAAGCCTCCATAGCTTCCGCCAATGATCCCTATTTTTGTGCTGTCGATATATTCAAGACTCTGAAGCCATTTTTTACCATATATGCAATCTTTCAGGTCTTTGTCACCATGATTCTGATCATCCATTTTGTAAAAGGTCTTGCCATATCCGCTGCTACCCCTGTTATTAACAGCCAATACTGCATATCCATGATTAACAAGATATTGAGTCATAGGATTGTATCCTACATTCGATTGTCCTCCCGGGCCGCCATGGACAGATACCAGGGCGGGCACCCTGTTCTTCTTTGATGCTGTCAGTGGCTTATAGTAGATTGCCGGTATCTCCAGTCCGTCGAAAGACTTAAAACGTACCACCTCAGCATTAACAAGATTATCAGGATCTATTTCAGGATTCATTGTTGATGTAAGTTTTTTGAGTTCGGCTGCTCCGAATTCACATACATAAATATCGCCCGTGGTCTTTGAACTGCCGAGTTTGAGCATTAACAGCTTCTCGCTGTCCGAAATATTTACATTCACTATGTTGGTCCCTGGTATTTCAGGATAAGCTACATCTTCCCCGGTAGCCATGTCAATGATCTTTATAACGTACCTGGCATCTTCATTAATAACAATTATCCTGTATTTATCATTTTCACTGAGATATTGTCCGGTGACGTCCCAATCGGCCTCGAACATAACCTCGCGATTCCCGGTTGGAATCTCGTAGCTGACAAGGTAACTGTACTCTCTTCCGGCATCTGTTGTGTAGAAGAAGTACCTTTTATCATTACTGAATCCTGATCCATTATACAATCCTGGTTTCTCCGGCTCAGATACCTCGGTTATTTTTCCTGTCACATTATCAAAAAGGAAAAGCTGTGATTCACTGGTAGTTATGGATTTCAGCAGTGCCAGGATGCTCCTGTCTCTCGTACAGCCTGCATATTCAAAACCATCAGTGTTCTTAAATATCATCTCTTCTTTCCATTCCCCCACATTCATTTTATAAAGGTCAAAAAACCGGGGATCACGCTTGTTAGACTGAAAATACATGGTTTTCTCGTCTTTGCTCCAGCCGTTAAAAGAGGCTTTTACAGCATCCCCCGGTGTGAGGTCAGTTGCAGAACCATCTTCATTCAACAGGTAAAGATGATCGTTTTCATTTCCCCCTTTATCCGCTGAATAGATTATTTGTCCTGTACCCGGTACATAATCAACGGCAAAGAACGACTCTGTTTCCGAGTTGGTGATCTGCCGCTTTGTACCATCGGCAATGTTGATCTCGAATAAATTATAAATGTCTGTTTCGTTACTGCTGACAAGAAGCCTTGTCTCATCAGGCGAAAATGATCCTCCCGACAATGAGATATTCTTATAGAATTGTTCAACAGAATATTGAGGGATCTCCTTCTTCCCGGTACAGGAAACGAGAAAAACACATGCTATAAAGAAAAGATTTTTTCCCATAAGAGTATAATTATAAATTAACTTCAAATATTCACTGTTTATCAAAGATAAAAAAAATAACATAAAGAAAGGCCAGATTGCGAGCTATCAAGGTCTCTTCTGATTCACCTTTCCTTCAGCCGTATAACCCTTACAGCAATAGATTTCTGATGCTGCTCCTCTGTTATGTTCGGATCCTTCATCTCGCGGAACATCTGGCAGGGAAGCTCACTGCAATCGACAGATTCCAGAGGAGGGATTGCACGACAATTTGTCATTTATTACAAGCAGAATTAATTTACTCTCTTACAATTTCTACTCTTCTGTTTCTTGCTTTTCCCTCATCTGTTGAATTAGAAGTTACGGGACACATTGAGCTAACTCCGTATGCTTTCATCTGTCCGGCGTTAATCCCTGATTTATTAACAAGATAGTCCATAACAGCTTTAGCCCTTTTTTCCGACAATGTCATGTTTGCATTAAAGTCACCTGTATTATCGGTATGCCCTATGATGAAGTACTTATTGTCCGGATTTGCCTTCAGAAAAGCAGCAATTTCTGCCAGTGATTTCTCCGACTCCGGTTTTATATCATATTTCGCCGTTTCAAAATAAATCCCATAAATTGCTATATGACCCAGCCTTTCGATATTATCAGTTATCTTTTGTGCCGTAACAAGTCCTGTTTCAAGCGGATTGAGTTCTATAACCTCCTGGGTGACCAGAATGAATCTTTCTCCATAATCTTCTCCATTATTAATAAATATTGAAATATATACATCGTTGCTGTTCATAATGCCCTTTGCAACACATAAATGATAACCCTCACGAGGATCAGGGCAATAAAAATCATCACCCATTCTGTTAATTGGCATTTTCAAGGGCTAATGTATAGTTTTTATATACTTTAAATATTCCTTCCTCCGGTGCTATTAAATATTGAATTCTGATTATTTTACCTTCCAGGTCTTCAAACTTTGAAAGATAGAGACCATGTTCCCTGTATTCTTTTTCAACCGGTTTGCCTAATGGCAGAACATATTGCCCGTAGTCAATTACCTCGTAGTTTTGAATGACTGATATCAAAATTACACCATATTTCAGTTAAAATCAATTTTTATTGATCATCCTGATGTCATATACACTTGTATGGTATAGAAAGAAGAGGATGGAGGTATTACCGATTTTTTTTGTATCTTGGCAGAGAAATTCAGCTTCACGATATTTCGCATTCTACTGCTAATCAGACATCCGGTTAGTTATATATTTTGCACCATCAGTTCCGGGAGTTGATCAAATTTTTAAACCAGCATTTAAGTTATAATAAGCCTATGAGCCGATCGCAGGAGACATACAATAAAAAGGAAGTAAGAAACAAAAAAGAGAAAAAGAGAAAAAAGAAGGAAGAAAAGCGTGCAAAGAAGAGAGTTGAAGGTAAAAAGAGCAATTTTGATGATATGATCGCCTATGTAGATGAATTTGGTGTGATAACCTCAACTCCTCCCGATCCTGATAAAAAAACTATTGTTGAAGCAAAAGATATTGAACTTGATATGACCAGGAGAGATCCTGATGCTGATCCCGGCTATATGCGTAAGGGAGTACTCACTTTCCTCAATAAATCAAAGGGTTATGGTTTTATTCGTGACAGTGAATCAAAGCAGAGCGTTTTTGTTCACGTGAAAAACCTTCTTGAACCTGTACAGGAAAACAGCATTGTCTCTTTTGAACTTGGAAAGGGACCCAAAGGACCTTCAGCCATGAAGGTTAAGTTGTTTAAGGAATAGCCTGTAATTCCGGAATTTTTTATGTATTAAATATAAAAGGCAACAGGATTTATGTTCTCTGAGCCGGTTATTTTTATGGCTTAGATAATTCGACAATCCGATTTCTCAAAATCTCCATTTTATTAATCCTCTCCATCGAAAGTGTCTTATATTCCCTGTCGATGAACCCGAAGAGAATCAGCGACTTCTCTGAAAATTCCAGGCAGCCCGGTTTGTCATTCCTGGCATTTCTTAACTCAGCCTCCGCATTAAAGAGCTCTGCAAGCACCTCCAGGTGTCCGTTGGTATAATTATGCTCTTTCAACAGTTTTTGTGTAAGCTCTTCTTTGGGGATCTTATAGAAGAATGAAGCATCTTCCTTCAAAAAAGTATTATAGGCTTCCGCAAGTTGTTCGGAAGCTTCTTCGAGATCTCCTTTTTTCAAAAGTCCGAGAAATTCCCCAATGAACTTCATCATCATTTCTATCATGCGGAGGATGTAGTCTTTCTGATACATGCGGAAGGGTTTGGAGTGTACATTCAGCTTCCGGATTGGTCATATTCTTTTCAACCTTTGACTGATTGTCTTATCAAAATTAAGAAATTATTAAACCATTTACAGAAAACAAGGTTATGAATATAAGATATCAGTAATCCAACTGTAATCCTGATATAATTATTGTATACTTTTTTACCGGGATGGCAGGTTTGTCAGTGAAATCAACAGAGGTGAGGGGCAATGGTATTTTTGTAGTAGTTATTTGTGAGTAATACAGGATTAAAATCAATTGATTTTCTTATTTTTGAATTATGATAAAATATCTGAATCTTATTTTGTTTGCAGGCATGATAGTTATGAACTATCTCGCCAATGCCCTCCCTTTAAACAATAAGACTACAGGGCAATTGTCTGATGCGCTTCCCAACCTTTTCGTTCCGGCCGGGATCACATTCTCAATCTGGGGAGTAATTTATCTGCTGCTCGCCGGATACTGTGTGGTTCAGTTTACAGGAAAAAACCAGGAGGTTATCGGGAACATAGGATGGCTTTTTGCTGTCACATGTCTTCTTAATGCACTTTGGATAGTAACATGGCATTATCAGAAACTGCCGCTGAGTCTGCTGGTAATGGCAGGACTGCTGGTCACGCTTATATATATAAATATACAGATCCGTGAACTTCCGTTTGGAATCATCAAAGCCTCTTTCGGCATATACCTTGGATGGATATGTATTGCCACCATTGCCAATGTGACGGCTCTGCTGGTAAGTCTTAACTGGAACGGATTCGGCCTTTCTGAAGTGGCATGGACCATAATCATGATTTCTATAGGAGCATTGATAGTGATAATAACTATTTACAGGCTGCAGAATCCATTCATTGGATTATCAGTGGTATGGGCCTTTATAGGCATATATTTGAAGCGTCAGGATGACTACCGGTCGATAGCTGTTACTGCAATTATTGCACTGGTTATTGTCACGGCGGTAACTGTGCTGGCTTTCTTCAGGAAGAAGATCGGCATATAGGACATCCGGCTACTTTTCTGTTTAAGGGAAGGGGCCGAGGGATGGGTTCAGTTTTTATCGGAGAAGGGGATGGGGGAAGGGTTAAGATGAAGAGAGTTGGTGGGATGGAAAAGCCAGTGGCATTGACCATAGTTTCCCGGATAATATTGACCACCAAATGCCTGAGTTATATGCCTGTCGTATAGTTATATATGATAAATGTGATATAGCCGGCTAAATGTGGTCAGATTGTCCGGTTTTTTCAATACAGTGCTAATTCCATTCACTTGTTCCTCAAAAAGGGGACTTGTGTGAGTTGGTAAAAATAAATTTGACTTGTATTATAACTATCACGTACATTTGTTAATGTAATTGCCCCCGCAGCTTTTTCCCATTATAAATTGTTGTCAGACAATAGCATATTATCTATTTATCGTACTCATTAAATTTTTTAAATGCTTATGTGACTGACGGGGCATTGCATTAGTAACTTTATAATCCCATCTTACAGTTTTTGATACAAATATGATATTCTTTAAACTCTATAAAGCAACAAGTGGATTCCTGCTAATGATTTGAAATGTAGATAATATTCACAAACCAAAAAAATTAAAATGAATACAGAAGCCTTTTCTAAAACAAGATTTGGTAGAGTATTTATCAAAGTGCTTGCTAAAGCTATGGAGAGTAGATTCAGATATAGGTTCTACCATCCAAATAAAATTCTGAATGGAGTACAAAATTTAAATGGGCTTACTGCCTTAGAGATAGGTTGCGGTACAGGTTTCTTTACTATACCTATTGCAAAATTAATTGGCGATAAAGGTTCGCTAACCTCTATTGATATTTTACAAGAATCAGTTGATTTAGTCTCAAAAAAAGTAGAAGATGCCAAATTAAAAAATGTTAATATTCTAAAACGTGATGTGATAAATACCGAATTCCCACCTGATAGTTTTGACATTATTATTTTATTTGGCGTAGTACCAGCACCGATGTTACCTTTAACTCAAGTATTATCTGAGATATATAGAGTTCTCAAACCACATGGAGTATTGTCAATTTGGCCTTCAATTCCTGGTTTACGAAAATCTATTCAGAAATCCAAAATATTCTTGATAAACAACAAGAAACACAGCGTATTAAATTTCTCGAAAAATTAAAAATACCTGTTGCTAACACGGTCAATAAAATTAACAGGTTTCCCGCTGCACAGGACAGTTTTTACATACCTAGTTAATAAAAAGCATTTTATAAATTAAATATTTAAGTTAAAAATGAAGAAAGAAAAAGAACAAAATTTACAATGTAATTATAGGAGATAAACCAATGATTATTTTGCCATTTTTACATTTTTTTTGTTTTCTTGTATGTTTGTACTTAGCGGTTTTTGTGTTATATAAAGACTCCAAATCTATACTTAACAGAACATGTTCTATTCTAATGCTCTGTTTTGCATTGTGGAATATTGGAGATATCATAATGCATAATCCGGACAGCACAATTACAAAAGGCACTGTGGTTATAATGCAGAGTATTGCATCTATTGGTTGGATTGGTTTTGCCAGCGCTATTTTTTGTTTTTCTATTGCCTTTTCCAAAAAAGAGATACTGCTTAAGAAAAAATGGTTTCTGTTCTTTGTTTTTATTTTGCCCTTGTTCTTTGCTTACAAACAGTGGACAAATTGTCTGACAATAAATCCTATAAGACAGTTTTATGGATGGTCATACTCATGGGCAGATACAATCTGGACTTATTTATTTTATGCTTATTATCTCCTTTTTACATTGTTAGCCATATGTTTTATTTACTTCTATGGTAGGAAAACAAAAAAAATAATTGAAAAAAAACAAGCAAAAATTATTACATATTCTATTATTGCCAGCTTAATAATTGGGACTATATTCGATGTAGTAATACCAGTATTAGGTATTCCTAATATTCCCAGTTTAGCAAATCTTTTTGTTTTTATTTTTGCAGTAGGGCTCTTTTATGCCATAGTAAAATACAGATTTCTAACTATTACCCCTGCTATAGCCGCTGATAATATTATCTCTGCTATGGATGAGTTTTTAATTCTTTTAAATCAAGATGGAAATATTATCACTGTAAATAAAGCAACATTAGACGTACTACAATATGAACAAAAGGAATTAGAAGGGAAATCCGTAAAAATGCTTTTTCAGGAAGATAATCTTAAGAAAAATCTATTAGAAAAAATTACGAAAGAAGAAGTTATAAAAAATTATGATAGTAATTTTCTAACGAAAAACAGAAAACAAGTTCCGATAATCTATTCAAGTTCTCCATTAATAAATGAAGAAGGGATTGTAATAGGAACAGTTATTATAGCCAGAGATATCACTGAACGCAAGCAGACAGAAGAGGAATTGATCCGGGCGAAGGAAAAAGCAGAGGAGAATGACAGGTTAAAAACAGCTTTCCTTCATAATATCTCTCATGAAATCAGGACCCCGATGAATGCAATAGTGGGGTTCTCCACACTACTTGGGGAACCTGATATAGACAACCCGACACGCAATTCATACATTGATACGATAATAAAGAGCAGCGATCACCTTCTTTCTATAATTACCGACATAATTGATTTTTCGAATATTGAGGCCAACATAGTTAAAATAACCAAAAACGAAGTTAATTTAAACTCTGTAATCAGGTCCTTGTATGAACAATTTCTTCTAAAAGCAAATGAAAAGAAAATTACCATGGTATCAGAACCAGGTTTGCCTGATGAGGAGTCAATAATTCTGACTGACAGTACCAAACTTATTCAGATTATTTCCAACCTGCTGAATAATGCGCTTAAATTTACTCACCAGGGGCAAATTAAATTTGGTTATGCAGTTAAATATAAGCTGATTGAGTTTTTTGTTTCAGATACGGGTTTAGGAATACCCAAGGAGCATCACCAGAGAATCTTTGATCGTTTTTACCAGGCAGAAGATCCTATTCTAAAGCTATATGAAGGCACTGGACTGGGCCTTGCTATCTGCAAGGCTTATGTTGAGTGCCTGGGAGGTGAAATCAGGTTATCTTCAATACCCGGAGCAGGTTCAACTTTTTATTTTACACTTCCATTTGAAAAACCTGCCAATAAAGTAATAACAACTTCATCTCCGATAAAAGAGACCGGTTTCGTTTTCCCTGTAAAAAAGAAAATTCTTGTTGCTGAAGATAATGACAGTAACTTCAAACTTATTAGTTATTTTCTTTTCGGAGCAAATGCAGAGATAATCAGAGCATCTAACGGGAAGGAAGCAGTGGAAAAATGTCTTTCCGATCAATCTATCGATCTGGTATTAATGGATATAAGAATGCCCATTATGAATGGATATACAGCAGTTAAGCTGATACGGGAATTTAGGCCTGATATTCCCATAATTGCCCAGACAGCTTATGTTGATGAAAGAACGATGGCATTTGAATGCGGGGAGTTCTCAGGTATCATTTCAAAACCATTTGATAAAAAGGATCTTTTAAAAGTTATAAGCAAGTTTATTTAATTCAGTTCAGGACAAGTCAAGCCTAACACGGTCAATAAAATTAACAGGTTTCCCGCTACGCGGGACGACTTGTCCCGTGAAACGGGAGGCTGTCACAGTTTTTGCAAACTGTTCCTACCCTTTTGATAGATAAGTAAAACAATATAAACCCCGATTCCCGCATCTGCTCCCAATAAAAATTGTGTACCCTGACTCAATACTGGTTTCAATGTCAGTTTGTACCCCATGACGTTCGCTCCGCTCAGTCAGGGTCTGCGACGTGACAGCTTTCTGGCCCCGAGTACTCGGGGTGCCCGGATGCTGCGTCGGGTAACACAACCTCCCCATATTGCCGGGCCGTTAGCTGGAAGGGTTTCATCTGGTGTTAAATAACAACCATAAAGACGATTCACCTCTGTTTATAGTAAGTGTAAATAATAGATATTTCGAAAATTCCCACAAAGAAGAGGGTAACAATTTAGATCCCATTCCCTTAAATCGGTAGATTTTCAAGAATTAGTGCAAAGTCTTATTTTACTCTCTTGGGACTGACCAGGCGAAAGCATGATTCTTTTACTCTGACAAGTTGTATGATAAAGTCTTCACGCAAGCAAGAGTTTGGCAGTTCACCGCTGCAACCGTCCCTGCTGCAAAACACATGCTTTTCCCATCGTTCCGTTTAGAATTATGCTCGTGCTTTCTACATCAGCTATGCCATCCCCCCGTTATCCGTTCAATTAGAATTATTACATGCAATTCGTACTTTCTACTATGACTGTGCCATCGCATCCAGAATATTTAAATTTTTCACAATTGTTAATAACTTTTTGTTAATTGGAATGATTTTTTATGTCACAAAATAGACTTCTTCGACATGTCTTTATGTAAAGCAATGTATCTCTCAACTTTTCAGCTCCGGGGAAATTAAGCTTAGCGGATGAATTTATATTTTCAGTGAAGCTGTTAAATCTGATTTATCAGAAGTAAGAAAAACCGTTAAAACTAACCTTGAAATGAGAAGAGTGTTACTCCTGCAGGTACTGTTTCTGTGCTGCTTTTCATTTCTTTCCGGCCAGCCATTCCGTGTCTCAGGGTGTGTTCTGGAAGAAAAAGCAGATAAACCGATTTCTGCTGCCACTCTGTATCTTAGGCCCGACGGAAGACAAACCCTCTCTGATAAGCTAGGTAATTACTCCTTTATGACTTCTCCTGGAGACAAGCAATTAAGTTTGCGGTTGCTTGGCTATAAATCCGTTACCATAAAATTCAATCTTAATTCCGATACTGTTATCAATATTTCTATGACCATTTCTCCCTTTGAGCTGATGGAAGTAAAGGTGATAGGCGATTCAGTAAAAAGCATCGAAAGAACCACCCTTGGGAACTTCATTGTTACTCCTGTTGCTATCCGCGAAACGCCAAGACTATTCAGCGAACCTGATCTGCTAAAAGCGTTGCAGATTCTTCCTGGTGTCTCCTTCGGAAAGGAAGGGACTTCAGACATCTATGTGAGAGGTGGAGGCGCCGGGCAAAACGTGATAATCGCCAACGGGTGTTATTTCTTCCTTCCAGGTCATCTGCTCGGTATTGTCTCTCCCTTTGACCTCGACTTCCTTGAAAGCGCCGAGCTCTATAAGGATTATATTCCTTCCGTTATCGGCGGGGGAGCATCTTCGGTGATCGGTCTGGATTTCCTTAAACCACACACTGATTCTTTGACCGCTCAACTGAGACTGGGGCTTTTATCCTCAGGAGTGACCTTTGAGGTTCCGTTTAAAAAAATCAATCTCGACCTCACAGCAGGTATAAAAAGAGGTAATTATTCCCTTTACGCGCCACTCCTTAAAAAACTTATCCGGAATGATGTAGGAAATTTCCTTCCCCCCGATAAATATTCATTCTATGATTCTTTTATTAATCTCCTGCATGAATCTCCTGAAGCAGGAAGTATAAGCTATCTTTTTTTCGGGAATTATGATAACGGAACGGATGAAAGCAAAACACGCGGAACCTACGGTGATACTCTCTCAAAATATACCGATGGCATAAGAACAGGCTGGAAAAGCATGATACATGCCCTTCAGTGGGAGCCTCCTGTCAGAGATCAATATAAATGGATTTTTAACCTCAATTATAACAGGCTGGCAATCGGCCGCAGGATTTATTCCGAATCGGAATCTTTTATTAATTCCACCGGAAAGAAAACAATGTCTTCAGGCACGCTCTATTCATTTTACCCTGCAATAAACAATTTCGGAATATCGTCCACCGTGAACCGTGACTTTGACAGAATATCTGTAACGGGCGGTCTATCCGACAGGTTCCGTTCGTTTGTCTCGAACAACTATGCATTGATTACCAAAAATGATTCTGTGATCCGTAACAGTATGAGTGGTAACGATCCGGTAAACGAGACATCTCTGTTCATATCAACTACCTCCAGGGTAGGAAAGAAATTGCAGATCGATGCCGGACTAAGATTAACCGGGGTGCTGATCAGGGATGGAAGCTTTTTAACAGCAGAACCGCGACTCAGGATTTCATATGGTCCGGGAAGCCCGGTTTCACCACATATTAACTATGTCAGACTAAGTCAGAATGATCACGCTATCGAAGGTTCAAATGCAGGATTAAGATCTCAGCTCTGGCTGCCCCTGTATAAAGATCTCGGGCCCGAGATATCCGATGTTCTTTCCGCAGGGTTCCAGGGAGATATAAAAAATGACCTTACCTGGAGCCTGGACGGTTATATTAAAAGAACATCCGGTATGCTTGACTTCAAACCGGGAGCCAGTTTTATATTCGACACCTCGTTTGTTGATATGGTAGAAAAGACCACTCTTAGGGCTTATGGTATCGAGGCGGGAGTAATAAAAAGAACAGGAAAGGTTATCGGTAGCGCAAGTTATACATGGTCAAGGTCAAGAAGGGAATGGCCTTCGCCTGAAGGGCTTATCTGGATACCCTCTGTTGCAGACAGGCCGCATAATTTCAATATTTCTCTTAAGTACCATTATAAAGAGAAAACGAGCCTGGGTCTTAATTTTGTTTACCAGTCGGGGGCGCCGGCAACTATCTATATGCATGAAACATCATATGGGGAATTTTTCGAAACAAAAAATAATATCAGGTACTTCGATTATCACCGGCTCGACTTCTCATTCAGACATATTATTAATAAACGGAAATTCTCGATGTTCATCGATGCTGATATTTATAATGTTTATAACCGGAAAAACACTTTCTACTTTAAAAAGACATGGATTGAAGAAGAAAAGAGGTATTTCTACAAAAACATTTCTCTGTTCCCTGTTATGCCTTCGCTGACACTAACAGTAAATTTATGATTGGAATATTATGAATGATTTATCTGAGAATGTCATAAAACCAATTGTACTTAAGACTTCTGTCGGTTTTGTTTTTTTCGACTATAATAATATAATAATGTGTTGTGCCGATGGAAATAATACGATTGTATTTACAACTCTTAATGAGAGTACTGTGAAGATTCTTCACAAGATATCCTATATGGAAAAGAAATATCAAAATGATAGATTCTTGAGATGTCATAAATCTTATATGATAAACCTGGATTACCTAGAAAAATTACTGGTCAAAACTCACCAAGCCCAATTGAAAGGTGGTTATACTGTTCCACTTTCTATTGACTGCTGGAGAAAGTTAAGGAACCTGACTGAAACGAGTATCTAAGATATTTGGACAATAGTCTTAATTCAATTTAAATATTCTTAATATTAACAAAAATGAAATGTAACCTTTTTTCCCTCAGTTTTTCTTTATGTTTGCTTACTTCAAATTTTTGCTTTTTTTTTAAAAAGTTATATACGATTTCATATATTTTACTGCCCATTATTGCTACTTTATCCTGTGAAAGTAATATAAACTTTTATCGTCCAGATCTCCCGGAACAACTTTGCACGATAGGAATTATCGATGCAGATGATACGTTAAGTTTCAATTATCAGGATCCCTATTCCCATTATAATAATTTACGTATTATTTCCTTTGAGAAATCATACCAATCGGAATACCCAGAAGAACGTGAGGATTCTTTAAGTAATTTCTCATTTTCTATCTTTTCCCAGGATAATGAAATATTTTCATATCGTTGTGATTCAGCCCTTAAGAATCTTAAAGCATTCAAATTACCTGCAAACCTTAATTTTATCTCAGGTGAAAGATATTATCTGAAAGCCTGTACTGATGGATTAAATGACATCTCTGCTGAGGTAAAAGCTCCGAATCCTCCCTCAAACATTGTAATTAATTCAGTACATAAGGAAACTGAACCGGCAATTCAGAAGCCAGGTTGCCATTTTGCTTCGGATGACAGCATAAAATATGCGATTATTGATATTTCTTTTAATGTTGAGGCATCATCCTGCTATGCAATATTATTGGAAGGCATTGGATTTGGTGCTTCTTATCAGCTTTTTAGGGGATTTGTCGATTTTTCGGTTATAAATAATAACATAAAAGGATTTAATTCTATAATTTACGGCTTAAAGATGCCTCATCTAAATTGTACAGGTGACATAAACCGTTTAACTCAAACGTCCGTTAAAGCATTTTTATTCGATGGTAGAAATATTCAAGGTGATCTTTGTAATATCATCTTATCAGCCAGGTTTAACGACAGCTACTCTCCCTTCTTTTTATTCACCTCATTTAGGATTAAGCTTTTATCTATTCCTATGGAGTTGTTTCAATTCGAAAAAAGTCTATATCGGTACGAGAAAGTAGCTGAAGATCCTTTTTCAGAGCTGGTATATCTCAACGGGAATATCAGGAATGGTAATGGAATTTTTGCAATCTGCAGAAGCACAACTGCATCGATAATCTTACCATTTCCTCCAATGTTTTAGTTGTAAAGGTGTCACATTGATACATAGTCGAGTTATATAATTAGGATCTACATAATTTGATCTTGTCTTTTCGTACTTCCATTTGATTGTTTCGTATTTTTTCAGAAAAAAGGTATTGATCTGTATCATAAAAGTTTAGAACTTTGTTCCATAGTATGTAACTATAATTTTTATTTCCTAATCTTAAAATTAAACGACTATGAGAACTACTTTAATAATCCTTCTCTCTTTTGTTGTTTTCCACACCGGCTTTTCCCAAGATATTATGTATTCCTGGGACTTTCCTGTAAAACCTGGAAGTGAAAGGTGGAGATCTCTAAAATCTCATCAGGGAATGGTGAATATATGTCAAATTCCCGATGAGGTAGTACCTAAACTGACTACAAAGGAATTAGTTAGAATTTGCCTCGACTACCCGCTTCTATTCACATTAACTGCTTTCAATAATATGCAGGAGGGATTTGAACAGAACAGAAAAGAATTTAATGGTATGCAGGAACTATTCTTGCGCAAGGATGCCGGGAGTGTGTTGATAAAACTTTATTCTGAAATTCATCCTGAAGAAGTAGTCACAAGAAAATCTGATCTTGAAAAAGGGAACTTTAAGTTCAGAATCTTTTATCTGGAGATTATTCTATCGCAAAATGATCAGTTGAGTACTTTAAGTAAAAAGGAACAGATATATCTTCTAAATGAATGTTTAATAAAAATAAAAGAAAAAAACAGTGCATCATATTCAAGTTTTTTGACTCAAACCACATATCTTATTATGGCAAGGATTTTGTTTCTTAACCAATTTAAACCATTTATAGAGAAGTACAGTCTAAATCAATCAAAATATAATTGGTTTATCAATTGCATAATGTTACCAGGGAAGGATCTATTTGTGGATATTGAAACAACAACTAAAGAATATCTGTCTCAAACAAATATATTATAGCCCAAGTTTTTTCAAGTTTTAAATAAATGGAATTGACTCTGGAATTATTTAAAAACCTTAAATAAATCATTTTGTCATGAAAAAAATATTATTTATTCTAATAATTTTACTGACTTGCATCGTTCCAATCTTAAGTCAGTCCGAATACGATGAAGCAGATATAACAACTCCTACAGGTGTTTCAATAGATGCTTTAAAATTTGATGAAGTCAATTACGATGATTTTGACGCTACAGAAATAGCTTACTGGAATTATTGGTGGACTAATGGTTATAATTGTAGAATAATCGCTAACTCTACCAAATATTATAACTGTCATGGATATGCTTGGCATAATATTGAAGGCAGGATGTCTCCTCCAGATCAACGATGGATAAATGATGTAGATGATTATGGTTATCCAGTTTACAATGTTACTAAATATTATACAGGTATTAACAAAAGTTATATTGAAACTCAGACTGTTACGAACCACATGAGGATTTCGTACTTTCCTAGAGATCATTCTGCATTAACAACAGAGGATGAAGATTCTGTTATTTCAAAATGGGCTCGGGGCCCACTAGTAAAACATACTTTAGCTCAATGCCCATTTTACGAAGATGCACAGATTAAATATTATAAACTTTGGCCAGAAATAAATGGAATATTCACAGCATTATGTTATAACTCAGAAAGGACCTTTAGTTCCAATATGTCTATTCCGGGTTCAACCTATACCTGGACAAAAGATAACAGCCTGCTTGATTATGTGAGCGGTGCCGGAACCACCAGTTACCGTGTAAAGGCAAAAAACAATTCGGGCGATGCCTGGATACAATTCCAGATGACAACTCCCAGTGGCGAAGTTGCAACCAGATATGAGTGGGTTTGGGTAAACAAACCGGTACTTAATTCAATTGGTGGGCCGACATATGGATATACAGATAATACTTACTATTATTACGCTGTACCTACGTATGAACAAAGATCTCTTTCCACTTATACTATGCAACTTCAACCTTTAAACAGCAATTATGTAGATGATTATAATACAGGTTGGGCTTATATAACTTTCTATGATCCGGATTATTATACATTTTTGATGAAGGCTGATAATACCTGTGGAACAACAGGCTGGAAGTTTAAAAATATTATAATCAATGAAATTTATGGTTTCTCAATTTCACCTAATCCGGCTTCTGAAGTAGCAAATATAAAAGTATCAAAATCCAGCTCTACCAAAATAGAATCAGAATTGCCTGATTTTGACATCAGTATTTTTGATATTAATGGAATTTTATATCAAACCGATAAAAAATCAGGATATGAGTTCTCTATACCTGTTAGTAGCCTAAGAGACGGTACTTATATTGTTAACATTAAATATGGTAAAAAATCCTCAAGCCTTCCATTATTAATAAAGCATTAGAATTTTTTAAGAATTGATCATTTAAAAAGTTTGTAAGTGAAAAGAGGTTGTCATAAAAGACAAAGACAGCCTCTTTAAATTATTTTTTCATACGTACATATCTTCAAATTAGAGTTTAAAAATCTTTACCCCATAGGTTTGGTGAATAATGTACTCCATTATCTTCCAGTCGCTGAAAGGCACAATCCGCGAAAGGATAGTTAAAGATTGATTATTAATATTTTAGTTTGCGGGGGGAGCCTTCCAGCCCGTCCCGCTCTGACATTTTAAGAGCAGATTATAAGCAAGAGTATTATTCAATAATATTAACTCTATAAAATTGCTAACATTTATTAAATCTCAAGACTACTATTGAATTCCTACTATTACTGCTTTCTTTAATAATCTCTATACATTGACAGGTCCTTTATACCCTGATAAGAAAATTGACCCCAACAGCTAAAAACAAGTTAGCTGTAAGGCAAATTTACCCCAAGTCCTCATTATACCATGACTTCCGACGCACAAGCAAGAGTTTTACAGCCTGTCCCTGCAACCGTCCCTTCGGCTGCAAAACACATGCTTTCTTGCCAGCACACTTGACTTAAGAATTAACAAAAAAATGCATTGTCTTGATTAAGTCTTCTCCTTAATAACCGTCAAAAGATACCTCTTATAATACATTTCTTATCGGAATTTAGTCATCATTCTAACATCAAAAAAGATAAATATTTCATACTATAATTAAATTGTCGAAGCAAAAAGCAGTAACAAGTTTGATCATTCTCTTGAAACTTCAAATGTAGGTTTAAGATCTATGTTGTGGATTCCGGTTTCAAAAGAATTTGATCCGGAAGTATCGGATGTTTATTCATGTGGTGTGAATGGCCAGGTTAAGAATTATGTATGGTCGATAGATTTATATCTGAAGACTATGCATGGAATGGTTGATTTCAAACCCGGAGCAAGCTTCCTTTATGCCACTTCTATAAATGATTTGCTGGATAAAATCAATGGGAAATCATATGGAGTTGAAACATTTCTGGTAAAAAGAATTGGCAGGTTAACAGGCAATTTCACATATACTTATTCCAGATCGAAGAGAGAATGGTATGCACCGGAAGGAAGAATCTGGATCCCCTCTGTTGCCGACAGACCTCATAATATTAATATTGCTATAAAGTATTTTTGGAAAAGCAAAACAAGCTTCGGTCTTAACTGGGTTTATTCATCAGGTCTCCCGGCGACGATCTATATACATAATACCATGTACGGAAAATGGTTTGAAACAAAGAACAATATTAGGTATCCTGATTACCACAGGCTGGATGTTTCAATGAGAAGGATATTTAAAATTAAAAACACCTTCATAAACCTGGACCTTGATATATCAAATATTTACAACAGGAGAAATACATTTTACTTAAAAGAAGTATTTGATGAAACGCGTAAAACCTTTGTTTATAAAAATGTTTCATTATTTCCGATAATGCCGTCTTTATCATTATCCTTTCAGAAATCATGGAATATGAAATAAAAGTGTCCCTGCTCTGTCAGGCACATTCCGCAAACTTCCTTTAGCCAACCCACGTGCCTTGTTTGCGTAAAAAGCCTTCTAGCCCATCCCGGCCATTCAATGGAAAGACAGCAAGAGATTAAAATCTTGTTTCATCATGATAAATCCCATATTTACCCTACAGCTATAACTTGCTGGTATATGCAATAAGCGTATTACGATTTCTCATAATTTAAATATTTTGAACCTCTCGCTTATTGCATTTACCAGCCAGCGCAGAGCAGAGATCAATTGGTTAATGTGTGTAATAAAGTGCAGTGTCTCTTTTAAATGATCTCAAAAAATGATAGGTTTGATAAGCAATACGATATCACCGATTAATTTTTGGATAAAAAACATTGATATCGTGTTTAATATCATATTAGTCAAGATGTGACTGATGTGGCGAAAGCATACAAGGACTTTGGATTTTTTACCTCCAGAATCTTCAATAACAAGACACATTTGTTCCGTCTATCAGGATTTACAACTTACCCCAGGACAGCTTCGTATCTGGACAAAGTACCTGCCCTAACAGCTAACACGGACGGTAGGGTCAATAAGCTTGTCACACCTGTCCCGACATCCCGCAAAGCGAGATCGTCGGGGGTTTTTGCCCCGCTAAAGCGGGATTTCGTCGCTACGCTCCTCAACTTTTGCTCCTGCCCTCAAGACAAATTTGTAATGGTTCTTGCACCCGTACACCCAACTTCGCTGCGCTACGTTGGGCAAAGCGCGCATCTGCTCGCAATTAAAATCCTGCACCGTGATAGCTTTCTGACTCCGAGACAACTTTGCACCCCATGACGTTCGCTCCGCTCAGTCAGGGTCTGCGACGTGACAGCTTTCTGGCCCCGAGTACTCGGGGTACCAGGACCCTGCCCGGATGCTGCGTCAGGTAACACAACCTCCCTTTATTGCTGGGTTAGCGACAATGCTACAAGGAAATTTTACAATCAGGCAATAATCAGCTTTGATAGAATTGCTATATATTTGACTTTTAAAACTTAATATAATTATATGAAAATAGGAGAACTTGCAGAAGTTAAACAAGGATTAAGCATTCCGAAACAACTCCTTATTGAACAACGGAAACCCGGCATGATTTATTTTCCAGTTCTTAGAGCAGAAGATTTTTCCGAAAGTAAAAGTTTTTTTGTCTATCAAAAGGAATTTAAGAACATTGCTGGATTTTCAAGAAAGTCATTTTTGAACTATGGAGATTATATTCTTTATAAGAAAGGAGAGGATTTTAAAATTGTTCGTTATCAAGATATTAATAAAAATACGGTTGCAGGAGATGGTTTAATCGTTTTTACTATCAATGTTGGAATTCTCAAGGATTTTTTTAGTGTAGAAAAGAACAGAAATAGATTTTATTGCGAACTTAAAAAGATTCAAAGAGAAGAAGAAGGAAACCTTCCAATTTCAAAAATTCGTGATATTGAAATTTGGACTGACAATATTATGGAATTGGAAGAACCAACGGTTGCCGAAGAAATAGGCATAAGACAACCAATAGAGTTGTCAGATTTACCGTTTAATATAGTTCAAAAACCTCTCCCTATGGATAAGATATTAAAAAGGATTGAGAATAATGAACTATTATTAGATACTGAATTTCAGAGAAAACCAGGACTATGGAATGTCGGGACTAAAAGTAGATTTATTGAGTCTATGATAATTCGGTTGCCAGTACCTGCCTTTTATTTTGATGGTA
>Ga0315541_1001165_pt1 | contig 25310 bp, 24 predicted proteins | sample SalMarSW160190MG_FD_203095 | JGI IMG/M metagenome (GOLD analysis project Ga0315541, IMG submission 203095) | Salt marsh sediment microbial communities from the Plum Island Ecosystem LTER, Massachusetts, United States - Salt Marsh Sediment SW1601-190 ...
CTTAGAATTTTTCAGTCAGTATAGCATCTGCCCGTTGCGGAAGATTTCTTCCAGAAAGAAAAGGACCGCTGATACTCAGTCAGCAGTCCTTTTTCACTTTTCTTCAACACGTTAAGCGATCGGCTCGTCATCACGGCCCTGCCTTTTTAATCTCAGAACCTCAATATATTGCATGTGGCTTTTTAGGCCGCCGACCAACGATTAGTCATACGCCAGACCACCCATTAAAAACTTTCCAATACAGTTTCTAATCTTCGATCCAATCATATTTAATATCGAAGCAGACACGTCATTAATCAGACAGTAAAATTGCCATTTTCCGGTTAGGCTTCCTACCTGCCTTGACAGTACACCCTGCTTTATCCCTCCTATGTATTGCCTGATATATATCTAAAATTTTACCAACAAATGGAAATTAATTTCCCATAATATTTATATTCTTTTACACATCTCAAGATGAAGCTTCAGTTAGGTTATAGTAACAATTTGAAATCTAACGAAAATCTCCAAGAGCCTTTTTTGGCATTCTTATTGCTCTAAAAATATGTGAACAAGTGTTTTTTGTGAGGGATAATCAACACGTAATACAAAAACCAATTTTGAAGATAAGTAATATGAACGTGCATACCTTAATGCTAACAGCCTTAATCATCCTCATTATGGCTTGTATTAAAGTGGTGAAAGACCTCAGACGAACTACTGATATTGATGAGGAGTATTTGGAATATTATAGCAAATGGCGATAAATTTCACCTTTGATTGCCTTTCTTATTGTATTGATGGCCATTTTTCGGTTAGGCTTTCCACCTGAGTTGCTTTACAGGCTACCCTCCCAGGGATCATAGCTCCTGGTGCTTCAATTTATGCGGCATTCCGGCCATGGTGTAACCTCTGCTCCCTTTTGGCTTCTTAGTTTTCCCACAATAATTGAATAAATTTGGCCATACCTTTTTCCAAAAAAAGACCAACTTTTTTAAATCGAAATTTTGGGTGATATACTTGCGACAATCTTGCGACATGACTTGCGACAATTGACCGCCGTATCCAGATAATCGGCCCTCTGTTTTCAAATTGAATGTGGGCTTTAGGTTATCAGAGGGCATTCAAAGCTTTATCGGTCTGAAACGAAAAGGGTGAGGAATGTCATTTATTATAGTATTGCGGAAAAAATGTAGACGGAAAACCCGATATTTCAATTATCAATGATTAATAATAATTTTGCGTGGTATCTTATAGGGAGAAATATTTTCAATGCACCAATGTCGGAAGTCTTTTTCACTAATTATCCGTCCGGATTTTAAAAAAACTTCACACGCAACAATGTCGCCATATTTTTGATGCAATTCACCCCAGATTCGAACTGATTGGATATCAGGATGATACAAAAGTATTCTTTCCACCTCTTTGGGATATACTTTTAAACCAAATATATTAATCATGTCTTTTTTTAATCCTGTTAACGTAAGATACTTTTCATTATCAAGATGCCCGAGGTCACCGGTTTTGAACCAATCGTTTATGAAGGCATTTTGAGTATGTTTGGGATGATTAAGATATCTGGTAAAAACATTTAATCCCCTCACCAAAACTTCACCTTCATGCCCTGGGGGAAGTTCTTTCCCCGTATCATCAACTATCTTAACCTGACAACAGGCCAAAGGATAGCCAGCAGTCCCAAACTTGGGAGGACGTTGAATTCGATTCCATGTCACAGCAGGAGAGGCTTCTGTGAGGCCATATCCTTCATTGATGGTCAATCCCAACTGATCTTGGTATTTTTTGAGAAGATTCATTGAAATTCCAATACCACCGCTTGCTATATTTTTTACTCGGGCACAAAGATTGGGTTTTTCAGATAACGGTTTCATTATAGAGAAAAGAATTGCTGGAACAGAAATGATCTGTGTAACCTGATAACTGTCCATAAGGTTAACAATTTTACTCCCTCCTAAGGAAGTATTCAACAATAAGCAGGTTCCACCCCCTGCGAGGGGCATCAAAAAACCAACAGTAAATCCGAAACAATGGAAAAGAGGGAGTATTGATGAGAGTACCTCAGGGTTTGCATCATCTTCGAAGGCTCTTTCAGCAAAAAAGACAGTATCATAAAAAATAGAGGAATGGGTAAGTTCTGCACCGAGAGCATATCCATCCATGGCAGCTGTGTATACAATCATAGCGGTATCATCAGGTGCCATGATCTCACAATGGGTTAGGGCTTTGGATAAATCAAGATCCTTGATAAATATCGTGGAGGGTGCTTTTTCATCAATTGTGATGAAACACGCTGATGGAGGCTTTTGAATAAAGGTATAAGCTTTTAAGGCGGTTTCTATATTGCTGCGTTCACAAATGATGAATTTGGGATGAGTCTCAGAAAGCATATGAGCTAGTTCATAGTGTCGAATTCTGGGATTGGCAGGCACGAGCACAGCTCCAATTCGAAAGACTGCCAGGGAAATAAAGGCATAATTCAAGGAGTTGTGTGATATAAATAAAACCCGGTCATTTCGTTCTAATCCAATCTTTTGGAGGCCATGAACCATACGGCAAACATGGTCATAATATTCCTTAAACGTTAAGAGTTGACCTGGAACACCAATTCCATCTCTATCGGGATAAAGTTCTTGAGAACGATCCAATAATCCTGCCAGATTACCTGGGAAGTGAAATAAATTTTTGCTTAATGTGTATTGAAGATCAGTTGAAAGAGATGTATCCACGATATTTTTTTAGGAAGTATATTGGGAGTTCTATTTCTTGCTATTATATATGTTTATAGGCAACAGAGAAGACATTTTCATTTTATCGTAACTGGGTCCACTATTATTGTGCAGATCTGACCATAATGGATAATAATAAAACTTACTTTTCGATAGGCGGAGAATAGAGAAAGGATATTTGCATGTCAAGTATATACTGGTTTTCTTTTCTCCAAAAAGGCTTTTATACCTTCTTGCCCATTGGGATGATCAGCACACCATGACAAAGTTTCTCGTTCTTTTTGTAGCTGGGTCTCAAAAGAGGTGTTAAAGGAATCGGTTATCAATTTTTTACAGGCTGCAAAAGAGGAGAGGGGGATTCTTTTCATTTCTTTAATTAATTCAATAGCTCTTTTTACGGCCTGACCGTCTTCAACCACCTCTGTTGCAAGCCCCCATGATAGCGCCTGTTTGGAGGATATTGGGCGGTCGAAGGCTGCAATTTCCATGGCCCTGGCCAGCCCAACCAATCGAGGTAAGGTGAATGTGCCTCCCCCATCAATACTCAATCCATTGGTAGTATATGCCTGTTGTAAAACGGAGGATGCCTCCATTACCCTGAAGTCGCAGGCAAGGGCCATGGAAAAGCCACCTCCCGCAGCGATGCCATTGATGGCTGCCACTACAGGTTTGGGCATACGGCGTATTTCAAGGATGGCCTGATGGTACCTGGCTGAGAGTTCGTGTAAGGCCTCGCCGTAACTTTTTCCAAAATCTGATAGCCATTTTAGATCCGCCCCTGTAGAGAAGGCCTTGCCCTCTCCGGTAATAATTATACCGATCACGAGCTTTTCCATGGCAAGCTAGATAACTCTTTCTGCCAAAGTCTGGATCATATCCAGGCCGAATGCATTATAAGCCTTCGGTCTATTCAAGGTTATCCTGGCAATCCCTTCAATCACATCTAATTTCACGAGTTCATTCATTATTAACCTCCTTTGAAGGTCTAAAAATATATACAGGGTAACTAACCAGGTTCAGTGTTCTGGGGGTTCACAGTTAAACAGTTGAAAGAGAGGTTCAATTCCGAGACGAATGTGGAGTTCATCCGGTTCTTTCGATACACGAGGCTGTCTCGCAAGGTAGTTCAGAGTGAGATCTATGTCACCATAAATTCGCCCAACCGTGAACTTTGAATCCTGAACCTTATAACTTTACAAAAAAGGTTATAATTGATAATTTTAGCGCTAAAAAAGGGCCAGCCAAAAATGGCTAAACCCTTAGAAGTTATGGTGCCTGGGGCGGGAATCGAACCCGCACAGCCACAAGGACCGAGGGATTTTAAGTCCCTTGCGTCTACCAATTCCGCCACCCAGGCTTGGGCAGTAATTATATATTATTCAGACTATATTGTGTCAAGTATTAGGTCCCCATTTCCCATGAGGATAGATATTTTTCCTGCTCAGGCGTGAGAGTATCAATCGTCACACCCATTGATGCAAGTTTTAACCTGGCAATTTCTTTGTCAATAGCAGGGGGAACAGGATAAACTCTTTTATCAAGATTTTTATGTTCCTTTGATAGGTACTCCATAGACAATGCCTGGTTTGCAAAGCTCATATCCATAACTGAAGAGGGATGGCCTTCAGCCGCAGCCAGGTTTATGAGCCTTCCTTCACCCAAAAGATAGACCCTATTTCCATTTGAGAGGGTATATTCCTCAACATATTCCCTGATCTTTCTTTGAGAGGTAGATGCCTCCTTTAGTCCGGAAATGTCGAGCTCTACATTAAAATGTCCAGAATTAGAGATAATGGCCCCATCTTTCATAACAAGGAAATGCTTTTTGTTAATTGCATTTTTGTTGCCAGTAAGGGTACAGAAAAAATCTCCTATTGTGGCGGCCTTTGCTATTGGCATAACTTCAAATCCATCCATGACCGCCTCTAAGGCCTTTAAAGGATCCACTTCACAGATAATTACCCTGGCGCCATGCCCTTTTGCCCTGGTAGCCACCCCGCGTCCGCACCATCCATAGCCGGACACAACAAAGCAGCTTCCTGCAAGAAGTCTGTTTGTTGCTCTGATGATTCCATCAATGGTGCTTTGGCCTGTGCCGTACCTGTTATCAAAGAGGTGTTTTGTATTGGCATCATTGACAGAGATAACGGGGAATTGAAGCACGTTGTCTCTCTCCATAGATCTGAGGCGTATGACACCAGTGGTTGTTTCCTCTGTCCCTCCCATAACATCGGTAATAAGGGTGTTCCTTTCATCCTGAGTTAGAGAAAGGCCCCATTCCCTTATTCCCTGGGAAACATCATCCCATTTATTGAGGGCAATAAAGTGAAGAGAGCTGACAAGATCAGCGCCGTCATCCATACTGAGGTTTGGGAACTTTTTTAGGGCTGATAGTATATGGCTGTAGTAGGTGTTGGTGTCTTCTCCTTTTATGGCAAAGACCGGTATTTCATCATTGGCCACCAGCGAGGCTGCAACATCATCCTGAGTTGAAAGGGGATTAGAGGCACACAGCGCTACAGAGGCGCCGCCTGCTTTGAGTGCTTGTGCCAGAACAGCGGTCTCTGTGGTTATATGCAAACAGGCAGAAATCCTCAAACCTGATAGGGGTTTTTCTTTAAAAAACCTCTCTTTGATGGAATTCAGAACTGTCATGCTTTTGCCTGCCCACTCTATTCTGAGTTGACCTTTGTTTGCAAGAGCAATGTCTTTGATGTCATAGTCCATTTGATCTTTCCTCAATTTTTAAATTAGCCTTCTGAAACGGCGCCTTTTTGACAGAATTTACATGATCTCTTTATATTTTTTTCTATCCCATCGACAAGCTCGGGGCCTGAGACGTGTCGGCGAGCCCTTCGGCTGTGAGCCTGTCGAGAGCCCCTCGGCCGTGAGCTCGGAGCCGAATGGCCTCCAGGTCGAACGACTCAGGGCCGAACGGCTCACGTCGTGCTGCCTGTCGAAGGCCTGACCATCATGTTTATCTTGTCCAAAAACTATATAGCCTTTTTAAGTTTTTCAATCAGATCTGTCTTCTCCCAGGTAAATTCCTCCAATTCGCGACCAAAGTGACCATAGCTGGCTGTTTTTTTGTATATGGGTCTTAAAAGATCCAACTGCTCAATTATGACGGCTGGCCGCATATCAAATTCCTTTTCCACCATTTTTGTCATCTCAATACTGGGCATAACACCGGTTTCATAGGTATTTACGAGTAAACTAACTGGCTGTGCCTTCCCAATAGTGTAGGCTAACTGAATTTCGCACCTTTCTGCCAGACCCGCAGCAACTATGTTTTTGGCAATATAGCGACACATATAGGAGGCGCATCTATCCACCTTGGATGGATCTTTGCCAGAAAATGCTCCGCCGCCATGGCAACCAAATCCGCCATAGGTATCCATGATAATCTTCCTGCCGGTCATGCCACAGTCTCCTAATGGACCACCAGTAACAAATCTGCCAGTGGTATTTACAAAAAATTGTGTCTTTGTATCAATCATTTCAGGGGGGATAACCTTCTTTATCACCTCTTCAATAATTGCCTCCTTCAGGGTATCGTAATCAACCTCAGGGGAGTGTTGTGCTGCTATAACAACTGTATGAACGGTAGTAGGCTTTAAGTCTACATACTTAACTGTTACCTGAGATTTTCCATCGGGCCTCAGCCATGGGAGTTTTCCAGATTTGCGGACATGGGCAAGTCTCTGGGTAAGATTGTGGGCAAGATAAATGGGCATTGGCATGAAAACCGGTGTATCGGTGCATGCATATCCAAACATGAGTCCCTGGTCACCTGCCCCCTGTTCTTTGAATAGACCTGTGCCATTGACACCCTGTGCAATGTCAGTTGACTGCTTGTCAATGCTCGTAATAACTGCACATGTCTCCCAGTCAAAGCCCATGGATGAATTGCTGTATCCTATTTCCTTTATTGTCTGTCTGGCGATTTCCGGTATTTCCACATAGCACGAAGTGGTTATCTCCCCTGCAATAACTACCATACCTGTAGTGACAAGGGTCTCGCAGGCTACCCTTCCATTTTTGTCGTGGGTGATAATTTCATCGAGTACGGCATCAGAGATTTGATCAGCTATCTTGTCCGGATGCCCTTCAGTTACAGACTCGGATGTAAATAAAAAATCAGTGTTCATGTTTGATTCCTCTCTACATTAAATATAAAAATTAAAGATGAGTAATGTGTATACAAAAAAGCAACAAAAATTTAAATGATAAAATGTCTACCCATGGAAGAATGATACCCTTTGTTAGCTGCTATTATTTTCAGGTGGACTAAAAATACCACCAGATATAATTAATTTAAATGCATCTTCAACAGTCATATTGAGGATTATCAGTTCATCTTTAGGTATAAGAATATAAAATCCACTCGTAGGATTAGGTGTTGTGGGAACAAAAATATTCATCATATTTTGGTCAGTTTTACTCTGCACCTCTCCCTTACTTTCTCCTGTAATAAAGCCAATTACATAGGCCCCTCGCCTGGGATATTCTAACAGAGCTACCCTTTTAAAGGCATCGTTTTTCTGTAAAAAAAAGGACTCTAAGAGCTGTTTCACCCCTGAATAGATGATTCTTACGAGGGGAATCCTGTCCACCATATTTTCCCAAAAATGTACTACCTTTCTGCCAGCCAGGTTTCTGAATAAAAGACCGACAACAAGAATAATAATAACAACTAAAATAAGGCCAAGCCCAGGTACATGAAAGGGGAGGTAGGTATCTGGCAGGTATTTAGCAGGGACATACTTAAGCACTACATCCATGGCCCTGATTAAAAACCAGATAACGTAGGCTGTTATAAAGACTGGGAGAATTACCAGAAGACCTGTAAGGAAATAATTCTTTAGACTTGTTCTAAGACGTTTCAATGTGCCCTCACGCTATTATACTATTATCTATCAGCCTGGCCTTTCCCACCTTTACAGCCAATGCCAAAAGGGAAGGCCCGTCTACATTTTCCATATCTGTAAGTTTCTCTGGGTCACAGATGGTTACATAATCAATCTCTGTAAATGGGTGAGTGAGGATCAATTCTCTTACTGCATTTTTGATTGTGGCAGAATTTTTTTCCCCATCTTTTACCATGTCTTTGGCCAAATCTAAGCCCTTTTTCAGGCTTAATGCTGACAACCTTTCCTCTGGGCTCAGGTACTTATTCCTGCTACTCATAGCAAGACCGTCTCGTTCCCTTACTGTCGGAACCCCAATAATCTCAATGTCCATGTTTAAATCCCTTACCATCTGTTTAATAACAGCAAGCTGTTGATAGTCCTTTTCACCAAAGATGGCCAGGTGAGGTTTCGTTATATTAAAGAGCTTTGCAACCACAATGGTTACTCCGGCAAAGTGTCCAGGTCTGGATTTTCCACAAAGATACTGAGTGATAGTGTCTACTGTAACGGTGCTTTGAAAACCATCAGGATACATCTCTTCTACGGTTGGCATGAACACTACATCTACTCCGACAGAGCGGGCCTTATTGAGGTCTCCCTCAGTGTCTCGAGGATATTTTTCATAGTCCTCGTGAGGGCCAAACTGAGTTGGATTGACAAAAATAGTCATTATCAATCTATCCCCCTTGTCTCTGCCAATCCTTAGGAGTTCTACATGGCCCTGATGGAGAAAGCCCATAGTTGGCACACAAGAGATGATGTGTCCATCCCTTCTCCATTTATTAGACAATTTTTGCATCAATTCTATCTTTTTGATTATTTCCATGATTCTTTAAGTGTCCATATCCACTATTCTACCTCTATTAGCGCCTTGATCCAAGAGGCACGTAATACTTTGTTCCTTTTTCCATCTTTTCTATTTCGACAATTAGGTTATCGAGATCAGATGGTACATTAACAAAATCTATTTCTGAGGCATCAATTACTAAAAGTGGGGTCTTAGTATAATGAAAAAAAAATTCATTAAAGGCCTGATTTATTTGATCCAGATATTTTATATTTATTGATTTTTCGTAATCTCTATCTCTCTTTTTGATTCTTTCTTTCAAGATATCTGTTCTTGCCTGCAAAAATATCACCAGATTCGGTTTTAATGTTCTCAGCTTCAATAGGTGAAATATCTGCTCATACAAGCTGAATTCTCTGTCATCCAGGTTAAGCCTCGCAAAAATTCTGTCCTTATCGAAAAGAAAGTCTGAGATAACAACTCTTTTAAAGATATCAATTTGGTTTATCTCCTCCTGCTTTTGAAAGCGCCTTACCATGAAGAAGAGTTGTGTCTGAAATGCAAATTTTATTGGGTCTTTATAGAAGTTGGCAAGAAAAGGATTTCCTTCAGTTTCTTCTAAGATGGTTTTGCCATTTATCTTTTCGGCCAGAAGCATAGCAAAGCTGGTCTTACCTACTCCTAATGGACCTTCAACAACTATATAGTTTTTTTGACGCACTTTTTAATCCCAACATTTCAAAAGCTAAATATCATTGACTATAGTATGTGTCAAGGAATTGTCTTATCTGGCATTAAGACAGAGCTCAAATGTATGTATTCATCTATGCTGAGGGTCTCAGCCCTTCTTTTTGGGTCAATGAGGCATTTTGCTAAGGCATTTGCTATTATTTCCCTGGATAGAGACACCATTCCCCTTTCAAGAGAGTTAAGGATTGTCTTTCTTCGGCAGCTAAATGCCGCCCTAATAGTCTTACGAAAATTCACCTCGTTTTCCGCCTGAAGAGGGTATGGTTTTGTAAAATCAATCTCCAAAACCATTGAATCAACCTTTGGTTTGGGATAAAAGGCATCCCTTTTAATCTTGATCAAGGGAGATATATTGGCATAGTATTGGCTTATAACACTAAGTGCACCGTATTCTTTATTTCTTGGCTTTGCAGTCAAACGCTCTGCAAATTCGTATTGAAACATAAGGATCGCATTTTTGATATAATCCCGATTGATTATAAGTTTTTCCAAGAACGGAGATGAGATATTATAGGGAAGATTGCCTAATATTTGGATCTTTTTACTAAATTTATCATATATCTCTTTAAAATCTAATTTCAGTACATCTCCGGAAATAAAAGTTATCTTTCCCTTTTCTTTCAGTGACAACCTTTCTTTTAATATGGTTATTAATAATAGATCTTTTTCTATAGCCACCAAATGATAAATGTAGGGGAGGATTGGGATCGTTAATGCACCTAAACCCGAGCCTATTTCTATAACCACATCGTTTTTATCAAACCCTGCATGGGTAATGATTTTTTCAATTACAACAGGATCTTCTAAAAAGTTTTGCCCCAGTCTTTTTCTGGGCCTAATCCCTGATTTACGTAACAAGGCCTTAGATACTATCAGGCCTTGATTAACTTTCTTGATTTGTGCCATGAAATAAAGGCCTTAAAAAAATAAAGGAAGATACCATATGAGGGTGCAGCAAATAAAATTCCTAATCCAATGCCTCCCAAGAGAAAGGCTGCGACTACCATTCCACCACCGCTCAAGATTGTAGTTATGATATTTAAAAGCTCTCCATGGTTAATTGCCTCAACTACTGGCTCCAGGAGCTTTGTTTTATGGTCAAATCCCAAGATAAATGACCCTATTTTATAACAATAATTGTAAATAAAATATATGGTTAAAGGATTACATATCAAGGTTCCAACCGCTGCTGTTATCTTACTTGCCTTAAAGGCTAAGGCCAATGCTATAGCAATGATTGTGTGAAAGGGAATAGTTGGTGTCATACCCATAAATATACCAAAGGCCATGCCTAAGGCTAACTCATGAGGATGACCTCTAAGCCTAATAAGTCTAAGGTATATATATCGGAATTGACGGTTAAAACGCATTTTTGCTCATTTTTTGTTAGTGTTTCTTATCTTTATTGCCTGCCCGCCATACATCAGGCGGGCCTGCCCGCTCGCCACGCCCGCCTGCCATTTTGCGAGGAACGAGCAGGCATGACCTTTCGAGATAGGCGAGGATTCATAGGAGGTTCTGTTACGAAGATCTGGCATTTATCAGGGCACGCCCTATGAAAAAGTCGCTTGCAATGAAGCAGGTAAAAGATAATAAGTTTTAAAGTCTTATCCTGCAAGAGAAAAAAGTCTACTTATCCATGAATGCAAATAAAGAAAATTCAAGAGAAAGGTAGTTAAAGAGCAATCTATTGCCAGACGAGGTAGGGACATACCAGTTAGTACCTTATGAATAAATTTGAGCCTAAAAGGGACAGAAAAGTTTTTGTGGAATCCTACTCAATGTCAAATTTCAAAATCCAAATTTCAAACCCGCCTGCCAGATGGAGGGCAGGTCAATGTCAAATATCAAATGACTAAATTGAGCAAATGCTTAGACTATGATGAATCCTGCCGTCACCGGATCCAATATGTTTTGTCATTTGGCCCCGATTTTATCGGGATTGGCATTTGAGCTTTGACGTTTGGTCAATTCCGGCTTGTCCGGGTTAGGTATTGAGTTGATCTAATGAAAATCTTGATCGTGCATCTAAGGTTAGATCATTTCGTTGGCCTTTCATTATCCTGTGATACCCGGCAACAGCAATCATAGCCCCATTGTCTGTGCAGAGTTGCGGACTTGGGATATAAAGATCGATTCCTTTTTTACTCATTGCTTGTTGTAGTTTACTACGTAAATTGTTATTTCTGGCTACTCCTCCTGCAAGCATGACTGATTTTACCGCAACTTGCGCTGTTGCTGTAATTACCTTATCAGTGAGGATATCAACAACAGCAGCCTGAAATGATGCAGCGATATCTGCTATTGTAATTTTATTTTTTTCTTCTTTGTGATCGCGCCATTTTTTAACATAAAGAGCAACAGCAGTCTTGAGACCGCTAAAGCTGAAGTTAAGGGAGTCTTTGGATAGGTAGGCCCTTGGAAAATTAATGGAATCGGGGCGGCCTGTAGCAGCAAGTTTTTCTATTACAGGGCCTCCGGGGTAGCCTAATTCGAGAAGTTTTGCGACCTTATCAAAGGCCTCACCCGCGGCATCGTCCAGTGTTTGGCCCAACACGGTATAATCCCCAAAGTCACGGACATGATAAATGTTTGTATGGCCACCTGAAACAGTGAGGGCAAGGAATGGGAAAGGAGGGATTCTTTTTTCTAAGAAAATAGAGAGGATATGACCCTCTAAATGATTTATTCCGATGAGAGGAGTGTTGTTAGCATAGCTATAGGCTTTGGCGAAATGAATACCAACTAAGAGGGCCCCAACAAGACCAGGTCCCACAGTAACTGCTATTCCATGAATATCTTTATTGGTGAGTCCAGCTTCCCTTAGTGATTCCCTTACAACAGGAACAATATTTCTAATATGTTCTCTTGAGGCAATTTCCGGGACTACCCCTCCATATCTGTGGTGAACAATAATCTGAGAGTTAATAATATTAGATAATAATGTGTTTCCATTTTCCACTATTGCAGCACAGGTGTCATCGCAGGAGGTATCTATTCCAAGTATGATCATATTCAAGCTTAAGCTATAAGCTATACGTTCAAAGTTGTTTGTAGACCGTTGTTCTGCCTTCAGCAGATGAAAGAATTATCCATCATCTTCTTTTTTAACTTTAAACTGAAAACTTTAGGCACTTATAACTTTTCTATTATTCTTTAGAGGCCTTTTTATTTCTCAACTGATCTATTCGTTTTATAATCTTTCTGAGATGTTCAGCCATTAATCCAGCATTCTGGTAACGTTGATTAACGTCCTTAATTAAGGCCTTATCTATTATTTTTTCAATAATCAGTGGAATTTTTGGATTAAACTTCCTTACTGAGGAGTGTTTTTCTTTGGCAATCTGAAACATGAGTGAAGTCATATCGTCAGAAACAAAGGGCTTTTGTCCGCTTAGCAACTCAAAAAGAACTACCCCTAATGAAAATATATCTGAACGTCCGTCGATTTTTTTCCCACTTACTTGTTCAGGAGACATATAAGAGGGAGTGCCTAAAACAACACCTGTTTTTGTCTTAGATGATGATGTGATCCTGGCGATGCCAAAATCCGTAACCTTTATATTACCTGTATCTTTAAGTAACATAATATTAGCTGGTTTTATGTCCCTGTGAACAACATTGTTGTTGTGGGCATAATCTAAGGCATCAGCTACTTGGGTTATGATGTGAAGCACATCTCTCAAGGGGAGGAGCTTTCCTTTATGGGTATATTTTGCTAAATCTTCTCCTTGTAGGTATTCCATAGCTATATAGGCTAAGTCGTGTTCTTCGCCAGCATCGTATATAGACACAATGTTGGGGTGGTTTAACAGACCTGCTGACTCTGCTTCCCTGAAAAAGCGTTCCTTTATATCTGACAGCTCTCCTTCTTCAAATTCAGATAATCGTAAGGTTTTTATAGCAACAGTCCTATGTATAGTGGGATCTTCTCCTTTATAAACAATCCCCATTGCACCCCTGCCTAATTCCCCTGAAATTTCATATCTGCCAAGTGTTGGTTTAGTATCAAGGCCGTCTATTGTTGCCCCAATATCACCAGGATGGATGCCACTGGCACCAAAGATCATAGAAGATTCAGCACCTTTTAATTTAGGTATCCTCTCGCCTAAGTCTTTAAAATCACTGCCATCCTCAATGATCAAATTATATGTTGATAATGCCTTGTTAAATTGCCTTTTCCTTTCATAATCGAGGCCAAGATTGTATAAAAGATCCTTGACCCCTGGTTCATCTGTAGGACATTTTCGAAATTTTTCACTGGCGAGATCAAGCATTCCTTGCTGTTGGAAAGAAAGACCAAGGGCCTTGTTTGTTTCAACAGAATCAGCCTCTACTTTCTCTTTGGTTTTTTCAGTGATGAAAAAATTTCTGCTAACAACTAAGATATAGCCCAGAACCAAAAGAACTAGTTGAGGTGTAATCTTAAGCCATATATTTGAGCGAAAAAAGAGAATTGTTCCAGCTGTTCCGTAAGAGAGAAGGAGGATGAGTGTGATGATTGCACCGGTACCAGCCTTTAGCCTAGTCAGGAGAAATGAAATATAGAGTCCAAAAAGGAGGATAATGCCTAGCTCAAGAAATGAGGTCCATTGAGGCCGCATAAAAAATTCTTCTTTTAAGATATTTGACACCGAGTTCGCTATTATCTCCACGCCTGGTAAATTACTCGATATAGGTGTCACAAAGCGGTCCCCAATTCCAGGGGCAGTGGGTCCAAGGATGACTATCTTGTCTCTGAAGAGGCTTGTTTGAAATTCATTTTTAAGAACCTTTCTGAATGGCGTCATGTGAAAGGCAATCCCTGGCCCGTCATTCCATTTAATGAGTGTTGACATGTTTAAATCTGTGGCTGGAATCTTGACTGTCTTGGATGGGGAGACCTTTATATTGATTTCCTGGCCCAAGATAAGCCTGATCTGATTGTAGTTTAATCCCTTGAAGGTTTTTACTATTGCAATAGGAAATGATGGGATGAAGGTATTGTCTAAATAACCAATGGCGTGAATCTGAGTCCTGATGGAGCCATCATTATCTGGAAAAAGGTTTATATGGCCAATTCCTGCAACTGAATTCGCAAGGGAAGGAAGAAGTGGCTTTATCTTGGAAAGCCACATAACGGAGCTTGTTGCCCATTCATCCTTAAGGCCAAGTATAATTTTATAGGAGTTTTTGGCCAGATAATCGGGAACCTCATCGTCTCTTCCCGCACTCCTTGTATCAAAATAAATGGGCAGAATTATGTTGCCGGCCTTTTTAAAAGATTCAGCTAATTTGGTGTCATTATCCATGTTGGACTCTGCCTTATTTAATAATTGATAAAATGTTTTGGCAGATAAACCTTTATTTTTTAAATCGAGATCGGCATATATTTTCTTTAGTTCTCTAATCGTTTTGAGGCCAGAACTTTCCTCTGGCTCATTAAACATAATATCCAGGGCGATAACCTTGGCACCAGCCATTGCAAGATTGTTTATAGCATTGGCAAGGATGTTTCTCGGCCAGGGGAAACGACCGATTTCATCTAAATCATCATCATCAATAACTACTATCTCAATATCTGGATTTCTTTCTCCAGAGGCACTGAGCTTGGATCGGAGGTCAAATGTTTTTTTCTCTATAACGTCTGTAAAATCACCAAGGCCTGTCACGAACATGAGTATAAATAGAAGGGTAAGGATCAGGCCTATTGACCATCGAGGAATACTTTTTTTAAATGGCATCATTCTCCCTCAATTTTCTAAATTGAAATATAAGGCTTTATTTTTAGATAGCGTAGTCTTCCCATGCCAGGTACATTTTTTATCTCTTCAAGTGTCTTAAATGGACCGTAAAGGGATATGTAATTAGTGATCTTTTCAGCGAGCGTTGGCCCTATACCAGGTATAGTATCCAGTTCTTCCAGACTTGCAGTATTTACAGATATAGGGATTTTAAGAGTAATTTTATATGCTGCGGGCATAGTTCCAGTTGAGATATATATGTGCCTATTCTCTGAGCTGATCTGAACATTTGCCCCCTGAGCAACAGAAGGATATGTATCACACAATTTTGCGTCAATCAGGTTTGCCTTCAAATAACCGGCTTTGGTCATCAATTCCTTTAAAGAAGGTTCCCCATCAAACTCATAGACGCCAGGGTTTTTTACCATGCCAGTGACAAGGATAAAAATATTGTTTTCCCTTTCGATAGAGCCAAGATTTCCTTGTGCAGAAAACAGGTTATTTATTCCCCATCCAAGAAGGAGGATTAGAATAAGAATGAAAAGACCTATATGCTGGTTGCTATTTTTTTTCTTTTTCATTACCCAGACCAAAGGCTTCATGCAAGGCCCTTGTTGCAAGTTCGGTATATTTTTCTTCTATAATACAGGATATTTTTATCTCAGAGGTGCTGATCATGCTTATATTGATATTTTCCTTTGATAGGGTCTCAAACATCTTGGAGGCAACTCCAGCATGGTTTCTCATACCCAGTCCAACAATAGATACTTTGGAAATACTTTGATCTCCGAGCACCTTTTCTGCCCCTATTTCACGGGCAACTTCTTTTAGCAATTTTATGGTCTCCTGAAAATCTGTTTTGGTGACTGTAAATGTGAGATCCGTTAAACCCTCAACACTGGTATTCTGGACAATCATATCCACCACTAACCCAGCCTTAAAAACAGGATCAAATATTTTAAAAGCAATTCCAGGACTATCAGGCACCTTGGTTATTGTAATTCTGGCCTCATTTTTATCATAGACAACACCAGAGACCATTACCTTTTCCATCTCCTTACTTTCTGCTACCACCATTGTTCCCTCACTCCTTATAAAAGATGACCTAACATGCAGGGGCACATTAAATTTTTTAGCAAATTCAACTGATCGTATATCTAAAACTTTGGCCCCTAAACTGGCAAACTCTAACATTTCTTCATAGGATATTCTCTCCAGTTTTCTAGCATGGGTGCAGATATTTGGATCGGCTGAGAATACACCTTCAACATCTGTAAAAATCTCACATAGATCTGACTTTAGTGCTGCTGCCAGAGCTACTGCAGTAGTGTCTGATCCCCCTCTCCCTAAGGTGGTAATATTTTTTCTTTCATCGATTCCCTGGAAACCTGCAACAGCTATAATTCTGTTTTCATCTAACTCCCTTAGGATCCGATCAGTTTCAACCTTCCTGATCCTTGCCTTACCGTATATTTGGTCTGTATGGATGGCTGCCTGGAAGCCAAGAAGGGAACGACAATCATAGCCCATGGACTTTACTGCCATAGCAAACAAGGATACGCTCACTTGTTCACCTGTTGCCATCAAAACATCTAATTCTCTTGTATCAGGGGTATCCGTTATCTCTCTGGAAAGCCTAATCAAGGAATCTGTCTGTCCGGCCATTGCTGAGAGAACCACCACAAGCCTGTCCCCTTTTTTACAATATTCGATTACCCTCTCAGCAACCTTTTTTATCTTTTCGATGCTCCCGACAGAGGTGCCGCCGTACTTTTGTACTATTAATGCCATATTTTGTCAGCTTATTTCGTAAGCGTTCACCGTTGGCAGTCGTTCGGCAGGCTCACGATCTTGAGCACTGCCGAAAGATTAACCATTCACCGATAAGCCAAGAGTGGCAGTGAACCGCTGAAATAGACATATCCATCAATAGGCCAAACCATGGGTTGATCCAGAGGAATATCTCCCCTTTCGGACAACGGATAACCCCGATCTATCGGGGTGAACGGTTACCTTATTTCTTAGTTTTAGTCTCTATATCTTCTTTTTTTGTTTCAATCTTCTGAAACTAAGTGTTGAAAAGAGCATGCAGGTGTCTTTTTTTGCTTTATGCCCCTGGCCCAGACCTGATTTGAAAAAAATGAATTTGTATGACTAAGCATGGTAATAATACAGCGATTAAATATCACAGAAGCTTAGTTGCGCCAGGGCGGGCCTTGAAATAAGGTTCCGTGCTCGGGTCCGGATAATCGGGATTTATTGCCTCTCGGCCCTGAGACATATCGGCGAGCTCATGTCGAGTCGCTCGAGGCCGAAGGGCAACGTGACAATTACTATTATAATCTCCGTCTAGCAAATCCCGATTATCCGGACCACTTCTGTGCCTTTATGAGAGCATAACAAAAAAAGATACCTGGATGCTCTACGTATAGTTTCTTTCATGGATAGCTTCGAAGCCCAGCGCGGGAGTCATTTGCTCAGTAGTGTTTTTTTGAGTCTTAGTTTCCAAATTATTGATTTTCTCTTGGGTTTCTTTAACAACCAACTTGGCATTTTCTATTTTGGCCTTCTGCTTGGCTTCCTCACCCTTTAATTTATAGACCTTAGCCTCAAGTTTAGCAACCTGTTGATTGACCTTTTTTGGATCCCCAAGGCCTTCTGATTGAACAGCTCTCATTTTCTCTAAATTAAGCTCGGCCTCACTTATCTGTAGTTGAATCTTTGCCACGCCACTTTTTGCTTTTTCAAGGTCTAATTCGGCTTCCTTTTTATTTACCAAGGCCTTAGAAAGTTCAAGACGATCTTTGGCATCCTTAACCGTATTCAGTAAAGGGTTTATAGCATCTTTTTTTTCGTCTGGAACTTGGCTAAAAAGTTTCTCATCTACCTCATGTGAAATAATTCCTGTGGCAAAATCCTTACCCTTTTCTATACCAGCGCAACTAAAAGAGATTACGATACCTGCACAAACTAACAAAATAGATAATTTTTTTAAAAACATAATTATACCCCCTATTACATTTTCCTATCGTAATTGTGTTAAATTGTGACCTACTCTCTCTTTTAATGCCCCTATAATTTCCTTAGCCCTGGGATGATTTCCAAAAAATTCAAGTTCCCTGGTATGCTCATCGATCATCTTCAGTCTAACATGAATTTTGTTTTCAGGAAGCTTCCCTGGCCAACGATCAGCCCACTCTATAATAACTATTCCTTCCCTTGAAAAATAATCTTCAAGATCTAAGGCAAGAATTTCGGTTTTGTTTTTCAGCCGGTAAAGGTCTATATGAAAAATTTGATTCTTACCTTGGTATTCATTAACAAGTGTGAATGTCGGGCTGACTATATCATTTGGGTCAATCTCAAGGCCAATGGCTATCCCTTTTGTGAACCATGTCTTACCACCACCTATGTCACCTATCAATGCAATAATATCGCCATTGATTAATTGAGCCCCCAATTGCTGGCCTAACCACACAGTTTTTTCAACTGAAGTTGTCAGGTATTTTACAGAAATTTCTTTCAGTCTCAAGGCTTTTGAGTTTTTTTATGGAACATGTTTTTCAAGTACTACTATGGCTATTCCATAGTCACCATCATCTGAAAGGCTCACATACCAGCTAATTATTCCCTCCGCATGACAAAAACTAAGTGCCTTTCCAGTTAAATTGAGATCTGGTCGCCCCATTTTATTGTGAAAAATCTCTATATTATGCCACCTGATGCCCTTTCTCATACCCAAACCTATCGCTTTTGAGAAGGCCTCTTTGGCAGCGAAACGCAAGGCAAGGGAAGACTCTAATTTTGAACCTTGAAAGCAGAAATTAATTTCCTGCTCAGTAAATACCCTCCGTAAAAACCTTGTGCCCCATCTATCGATTACTCTTCCCATTCTCCTTATGTTTACAAGATCTACGCCGATACCATAAATCATATTATTCTGTCAGTTGAAAGTTGTCAGTCGTCCTTTGTTTATCGGGTTTCTTGTTGCTGGTTACTTGTTTTCAACCAATTAAACCAATAAAAACGAAATTCCTAAATCTACAATTCACAATCCCTAAATTCCTTTGCATCCTTATGGAAATGAAACTGACAAGTTACTAATGACAAATGACCAATGACATTACCTAAAATTGGGACACAAGATTAATCATCTCGCGAATAGCCTGATCCAGTCCCACCATTACAGCCCTCGCAATAATGCTGTGGCCAATACTGTATTCCCTTATTTCGGGAATAGATGAAAATCTTTTTATATTGACATAATTAAGGCCGTGTCCAGCATGTACTTTCAGCTTGAGCTGAGCTCCTAATTTTGCTGCCTCATGGATTTTTTCCAATTCCCCGAGTATCTCTGCTTCTGATACTGCTTCACTGTAAAATCCTGTGTGGATCTCAATTATATCTGCACCCGCATCAAGGGATTCTTGTATCTGATCAGGATTTGGATCAATAAAAAAGCTGACAGAAATACCAGCCTCCTTTAATGTGCCAGTAACTTTTTTATATGCTTTTTTATTGCCTACAACATTAAGGCCACTTTCAGTGGTTACCTCTTTCCTTCTTTCAGGAACAAGGGTTACCAAATCTGGTTTAATGGTAAGGGCAGTATCGATGAGATCTTTAACGGGTGACATCTCAAGATTTAATTTGGTTTTGACCGTTTTTTTAAGCAGTTCTAAATCCCTGTCCTTAATATGTCGCTGATCCTCTCTCAGATGACATATGATACCTTCAGCGCCGGCTAACTCCGCTATACCTGCAGCCAAAACGGGGTCCGGCTCATTTATTCCTCTCGCTTCACGAATTGTTGCAATATGATCAACATTAACTGATAAAAGGGCCATAGTTATTACTCCTTTAAAGTTATAAGTGCCTAAAGTGAGCTAAAGTGCCTAAAGTTTAAAGTAAGCTAAAGCTTACTGGTAATTTCTGCTTCTGCAATTACATCAAGCCAATATTTGTCAATTTTTTGTTGTCTGTACCGTGAAATGTATAACATATTTCTCTAGGGTTCGTTTTTTTTGTCCCTTATCTTTTACAACTGACAACGGTCCATGGACAACTAACATCTTTATCTTTCCACCATAGTCAGCAGCCGTTCAGTCTCTTCTTCCATCCTCCAAGCCTCCTCCGACCTTTCATGGTTATAGCCCAAAAGGTGTAAAAGGCCATGAATTAGGAGTCTATCAGTCATTTTAGTAAGACTCTCACCAGTTTTTATTGCATCCCTCATTGCAGCGTCTAACGATATGACAATATCTCCGAGCATTGATGTCTCAGGCTCATTAGGATTATCCTCTCTTATCGGGAAGGCGAGAACATTTGTGGGGCCTTTTCTTTTAAGAAAGCGGCTGTTTAGTTCTGCTATATGTTTATCATCTGTAATAAGTATACTCAGCTCAGCATCATGACATTCCAAGTCTTTTAAGATCCTCTTTAACTTCATTTTTATTTTCCGGGGATCCATTTTTTTCATGGGGTGCTGACAAGTTATTTGAATCTCCATTTTCTTTTCTTTTATCTGTTTCTCCTTTGGCTATTGGTTCTGGATATTCAATCCTACTGTGAAAGATTCCACTTAATGTTTTAGAAAAGGTTTTGGCTATCAGATTTAAATCCTTTAATGTTAACTCACATTCATCCAGCTGTCCATCTGAGAAGATATTATTTATGATTTTTTGAACCATTCCTTGAATCCTTGCAGGAGTAGGATTAACCAAAGTTCTGGATGCTGCCTCCACTACATCAGCTACCAAAACTAACCCAGCCTCTTTAGTCTGAGGCTTCGGGCCAGGATATCTAAAATCTTCTTCTTTAACAGGCGAGGACCTACCCCCCCTTTTTTTACTTTGTTCCTTGGCCTTTTGATAAAAATAGGAGATTAGACTTGTGCCATGGTGTTGCTGGATAATATCTATTATTTCTTTTCCAAGTCTATGTTGTTTTGCAAGCTCCACACCATCTTTAACATGGGAAATCAATATAAGACTGCTCATAGAAGGTGCAAGTTTCTCATGCTTGTTGTCACCTTTCACTTGATTTTCAACAAAATAGAGTGGTTTATTTATCTTTCCAATGTCGTGGTAATATGCACTTACTTTTGCCAAAAGAGGGTTGGTATGGATGCTTTCAGCTGTTGCCTCGACCATGTTACTAACCATGACGCTATGATGATAACTGCCAGGGGCCTTGACCATTAAGTCTTTAAGGATGGGCTGATCCAAACTGGACAACTCCAGCAGCTTGATATCTGTAGTAAAACCAAAAATCATCTCTATTAATGGTAGAAAACCGGTTGCTATAACTCCAGCTAAGACACCACCCAGAAAAGCAGATACAACAGAAATGGCACCGACGAGAGAGTAAGGATTTCCGTATAGAGACTGGATCGATAAAGACATAACAATATTTAAAATACCAACCTTCATTCCTGTTTTTATCAATACCAATCTTTCTCGACAATTTCTTACTCCATAGGCCGCTAAAACAGACCCTATAAGGAAATAAACAAAGAACTCTATCCTGCCTTCGACAGCAATGGAAGCCAGAATGGAGAGGATCAATGAAAAGGCAATTGCCACCTCCAATCCTTGAAAGATAGAGATCAATATAGCTCCCAGAGCAATTGGCAAGGCAAAGAGGAGAACCTGGGCGGTAAAAAAATGGAAACCCCTGACTACCTCTTCAGCTACTGTATTATACAAGAGCACAAGCAAAAACATGAACAAAAGGGTCACGCTAATGAAGATAAGGCTTTTTGAATCTCCTTTGAAGATGTTTGACCTTTTGAGAAGCACAATGTAACTCAAAGCTAACAAGATGCCAATCATTACAGTCATACTAAGGGCCATACTTAGTGTTGGGGCTTTTGTTTTTAGTTTAGCTTCAGTCTGCAATTTCCATAGATGAGTTGGATTTATTTTTTCTCCTTCTCTAACAATCATCTCACCCTTTTTAACCTGGAAATAGATAGGTTTTACTGATCTTTTCGCTTCCTCTTTTTTTAACTCTGTTTCCCTTTTATTAAATGTTATATTTGGATTTATGATCAATTTAGCAAAATGCTTTGTTGTTGCAACAATATCTCCTACATTTTCATTTTTTATGAGTTTGTGAGTTGTCTGGTTGAAATATTGCAGAGCACTTTCGAGATTATAAAAACGATCAAAATCATCTATTTTGAGTTCTTGTTGAGTGTCTATATCACGAAAGATTATCCCTTTTCCTTTCTGGGTCATCAAAACTTTCTTGTTACCTACAACACCCTTTTCTAATATTTGGTTTATTGTGATCGATGCGGTATTATCTATATGGGAAGAAAAGTTGTCCTTGACAAGCCGGTCAAAGAGAACAGAATCTTCAGTGATTTCTAAAAGATCAAAGAATTTGTCTCTTAATTGTTCAAGTTTTTCTGAGCGTAGGGTTGGCTCCAACTCAATTGATGAAATCTGTTCTAACTCTTTCCTGGCATAGCTGAAGGATTCTTTAATTCTCTGGTTAATATTGGCACCTGACCTATCAAAGTCATAGACAAAAAGAGCTGATTTTACTGCCTCATATCGCCTCTGTTTTGTCAATTCCTTATCTTCAACAAGAAAATCATGAGATGCTTTGATATCCTTATTTGCCACATCTCCTATAGAATAATTTTCTGTTGGTATTACGAGCAAGTTTGGATAAAGGAGAAGGGAAATAATAGCGCTTAAGATAATGAGATATAGCCATATTTGAATTTTGGAGCTAACCACCCTGAGTGATGTCACAGATCTTTTCAGTGGTGAGGTGATTTCTTTTTCCAACTTTTTGCCCTTTTTAATTTTAATTGGGGCAATCTTTTTTTTCTTCTCTGCCATGATATTTATATTAAAGTGCCTAAAGCCCGCCCGCCTCGTCCAGCAAAGCGGGGCGGGCAGGCCTGAAGTTAAAGAGTATTAAGTATCCAGTTTATCATAGGCATCTATAATTTCTTGGACTAATGGATGCCTCACAACATCTTCTCTCCCGAAATACACAAATTTTATCTCTTTTATGTCAGCTAAAATATCTCTGGCCTGTATAAGGCCCGAAGCCTTTCCCTCAGGAAGGTCTGTTTGGGTAATATCTCCGGTTATGACTGTTTTTGAGCTAAAACCAAGGCGCGTCAAAAACATCTTCATCTGTTCCGGTGTTACATTCTGAGCTTCATCTAATATAATAAAAGAATCATTAAGTGTCCTTCCTCTCATAAAGGCCAAAGGAGCTACCTCTATTACACTGTTTTGGATAAGACGTGAAGCACTTTCAAAATCCATCATATCATGGAGGGCATCGTATAGTGGTCTTAGATATGGATTCACCTTTTCATATAGATCTCCTGGCAAAAAACCCAATTTTTCACCTGCCTCCACAGCTGGTCTTGCTAAGACTACCCTATTTACCTCTTTTTTCATCAAAGATGATATGGCCATTGCCATAGCAAGATATGTTTTCCCTGTTCCAGCTGGTCCTATACCAAATACAATATCGTATCTTCTTATACCATCAATATAAATTTTTTGATTGAGACTTTTGGGTGTTATTGTCTTTTTTTTTGATGGGATGTATATCCTGTCTAAAAAAATTGGTTTAAGCTCTGCTTTATGGTTACCAGTTAGAATTCTGAGTGAATAATCAACATCTCTCTCGTAGATAGGGTATCCTTCTTTAAGCAATCCATAGAGTTGGGTTAATAGATTTTCAGCCGTTTCTAATTCAGGGAAGTCACCTTGTAAAATGATGTCATTTCCTCGAATATTAAGTATTATATTGAGCTTTTTTTCTATCAACCGTAGATTGCTGTTTCTTTCTCCATAAAGACTTCTCGCTAATTCGTTATTATCGAATGTAATTTTTTTGGTTTTGATATCCCCCTTTTTATTTAATAATTCCGTCAAGGTATATATTTCTCTATTAAAAATTGATTAAGTGATTGAATCGTCGAATGCTTGTGTTGTGTGATTTTTATTACTACACTACGTAACTGCTCAACGACTCAACATTTTAATAAGCTGCTTTAATTATCATACGATAATATTTCTATGCAAGAAAAAGAATTCCAGGGTTAGTTTCTTTTTATCTTGACATACGATTGATCTGGTCTTAAATCCACATTGATATACGATTTCTGAATCTATTAAAAAAATGACTACTGATTAGTATATTCCTTTTGGGATCAGGATTTGCCATAGGATATGAGGAGTCATATTTTACTTAGTAAGTTGTGCAATTATTTAATAGTTTGTTAAAAAAAATGGCAAAGAAATACAGGATTACTCTTTTTGGTATAAAGGCTGAGGAAGAGATATTCCGGCAAAACATGGCCAAACTCGGGGTTTCTGGCTCTACCTTAGATAAATATATCGAAAGGGCTCCAGTAGTTTTGAAGAAGGATTTAAGTTTAGAGGGAGCTCGGAAATATGCTGAGGCCATTATCAATGCCGGTGGGTTTGTTAATATTCAAGAGACTGGGGAATTTCCTGATAAATTCTCTGTTGAACAAAAACGCATACTTTCCACAGAGGATTTTATTCTCTGCCCAAATTGTGGTTTTAAACAGAAAAAGAAAGATTTTTGTGTAAGATGTGGCTTTGATTTAAATTCTTCCACCTAAAGGTATAGTATATTAGTCTACAACCTTATAGACTTTGTCCTTTTCCCTTACCCTCTCTTTTACCTGAATACCAATCATATCACCAACCTTTGCTTTATCTACAGATTGGTTATCGATCTCAATGCTCGCTACCTCTTCGGTAAAATCAGTAGTGTGACCTTTATACATCAGGGTATCCCCCTTTTTAATAGATCCATTTGTCACGTTTATAGCAGCCACGCTTGGTTTAGAGAAAAATTTAACAACTACACCAACTTCTTCCTCAGCCATAATAAGACCTCCATTTTGAAGAAATTTTTAATTTCTTATATCAAATCCGTTTTAATCTGTCAAGAAAAGCTCTGTAGGTTTAATGATGAGCTTTGGCTACCTCCTTATTCAATATACTACTGAGAGCATTAAATAGTTTGCAATATCAAGAGGGGCATGAGGTCTTTTCTGAAGTGACTGGCGGGAGGCCGCTGTCCTTTTCACGACTTATCAGTGGGGGAGGCCGCAGTCCGCCTGAGGCGGAAATGCGGAGGGGGCAGAAATCCCCTACAGATAAGTCGTAGAAAAGACCAGGCCGGGAGCCTTGGAACGACAGATAAGACCTCATGACCATCATAGATCCTTCTCGGTTATATACAATGAAAACAATAAAATGCTCTGCTTAGTAACTGAACTTGTGCATTTTTAAGCGGCCAAAAGCTGTTCGGAAAGCCAGATGCGACCTTCTTTTGTTCGAGAATATTTGAAAATAATACGAAGTCTGTTCCGGTCAAGGAGGTGTCGCAAGTACAA
>Ga0315541_1001166_pt1 | contig 25301 bp, 20 predicted proteins | sample SalMarSW160190MG_FD_203095 | JGI IMG/M metagenome (GOLD analysis project Ga0315541, IMG submission 203095) | Salt marsh sediment microbial communities from the Plum Island Ecosystem LTER, Massachusetts, United States - Salt Marsh Sediment SW1601-190 ...
GGTAATCCCCGACCGCGCTCTGGCCGAAGGCGATGTGCTCCAATTGGGCGGCGAGGACTGGCACGTGCTCCACACCCCGGGTCACGCTGGTGGCCTCATCTGCCTCTACCAACCCCAGCGCCGGCTGCTCATCTCCAGCGACCACCTTCTGCGCGACATCTCCTCCAACCCACTCGTCGAGCCGCCCGCGCCGGGCGAGACCGAGCGGCCGCACCGCTTGGTGGAGTACATGGCGCAACTACGCCGCGTGGCCGAACTCGACGTCGCGCTGGCGCTCCCCGGCCACGGCTTGCCCATCACCGACCCCCGTGCCCTCGTCCGCGAGCGGCTGGCCTTCCACGAAGAGCGTGCCCGCCGTGTGCTGGGGACGCTGGGTGACGACACTCTCACCGTGCACAAAATCGCTAGCGCGCTTTTTCCTGCTCTCGACCTGATCAACTACTTCCTTGCCCTTTCTGAGGTCATCGGACATCTCCAGTGGCTGGAGGTCGAGGGCCGGGTGATACACGTCGAGCGGGATGGCATCGCCCACTGGCAAGCCCTACCCTGACATCCTGCGTTTGCAATCCGCCTCTTGACACCCCTTTGCCGCCTGCTATAATTTGCCCCGGGCGCGGAACATGGCGCGCCCGCACATCGTCTATACTCATAGAGAGCGAACGTATGCCTGGAGATAACCGCTCAGACGAAACTCGTGGCCCGCAACCTGAGATTGAGGCAGAAACCGGGTTTTTAGGAGAAAACCTGGTTTCTCGGCAACCCGTGGATGACACACAACCCGCGCAGACTCTCTCGCCCGATGACGTCGAGACGGCCGAGTTGCCGGGCGAACTGGGCGAACCCACCATCGCTATGCCTCGGGTGCCCACTGGCGCTACCCCGACCGCCAGCCTGCCCCGCACCATCCCACCGCCGCAGCGGGCCGGCTACGTCCCCTCCCGCTCCGCTCCCCCCCTGGAGGGGGGGCAGGGGGGGGTACCGCGCCAATGGGGGAGAATTTTGTTGAGATCATCCTTTGCCGTGGTGGTCATCCTCGTGTCGCTTTTCTTCCTGGCCGCCGCCACCTCTGTCGTCGGCTACGTAACCATCGCCAGCCAACTCCCCTCGCCCGAGGAACTGCAGACCCGCCAGACTGCCTTCGTCAGCAGCAAGATCTACGACCGCGATGGCAACCTGCTCTACGAAGTCACAGACCCCCAGGGAGGGCGGCGCACGACAGTCTCTCTTAGCGAGGTCTCTCCCTACCTCATCCAGGCGACTATCGCTACCGAGGATCGCAACTTCTACGCCCACCCTGGTTTCGACCCCATCGCCGTCCTCCGCGCCGTCTACTACAATCTCTCCGAGAGAAGGATTGTCTCCGGTGCAAGCACCATCACCCAGCAGGTCGCCCGCAACGTTTTGCTCAATCCCGATGAGCGAGTGCAGGAGACGGCCTGGCGTAAGATCAAGGAGGCGGTCTTGGCCGCTGAGCTGACGCGCGTCTATTCCAAGGAGCGCATCCTGGAGATATACCTCAACGAGAATTACTACGGCAACCTGGCCTACGGCATCCAGGCTGCCGCCGAAACCTACTTCGGCGTGGACGCAGCCGACATCACGCTGGCGCAGGCCTCATTCCTCGCTGGCCTACCCCAGTTGCCGGCCACCTACGATCCCTTCGGCGGCGGCCTTGACCTGGCTCTCTCTCGCCAGGAGGACGTGCTGGCGCTGATGGTCGAGGACGACTACGTCAGCCGCACCGAGGCCGCGCTGGCTGCCGCCGAGATGCGCAAATACGAGTTCAAGGCCCCTCGACTTGACATCATCACCGCTCCACACTTTGTCGTGTACGTGCGGCAGTGGATCGAACAGCAGTACGGGGCCTATATACTCTATCGCGTCGTGGAGGTGGAAGACGAGAAGCTCTACGGGCTGCGCATCTACACCACGCTCGACCCGCACCTGCAAGCGCTGGCCGAGGAAGCCGTGCGCGAAGGCGTGGCCGCGTTGGCCGACCGCAACGCCACCAACGGCGCGCTCGTCGCGCTTGACCCGGCTACCGGCCACATCCTGGCGATGGTCGGCTCCGCCGATTTCGACGACGAGGAGATTGATGGCCAGGTCAACGTCGCGCTGCGCTGCCGCCAGCCCGGTTCCTCCATCAAGCCGCTCACCTACGCTGCCGCCTTCGAGCACGGCTGGACGCCAGCCACACTGATGTGGGACCTGCGGACCGAGTTCCCCGACGGGGCCAACCCGCCCTACATCCCGGTCAACTACGACGGGAAATACCACGGCCCGATGCTTCTGCGCGACGCGCTGGCCAACTCGTACAACGTCCCCGCCGTCGAAGCGCTCCAATTCGTGGGGGTTGATGGCCTGCTGGAGATGGCCGCGCGGCTGGGCGTCGTCTCGCTGGCCCACCCCGAACTCCACTGCCCCGAGTACCCCTACGACCGGCCCCCGGCCTATGGCCTTGCGCTAACGCTGGGCGGCGGCGAGGTAAAACTGCTGGAGATAGCCAGCGCCTTCGCCGTATTCGCTAACGGCGGTATACGCGCGGAGCCCAGCCCAATCCTGCGCATCGAGGACAGCCGGGGCAACATGCTGGTGGATAACTCCGCGCCCGCCGGCGAGCGAGTCGTCTCCCCCCAGCATGCCTATCTCATCACCAGCATCCTGGCCGATACCCAGGCCCGCTGCGCCGCTTTTCACTGTCCCAGCGTCCTTGAACTCACCCGCCCGGCGGCCGCCAAGACCGGCACCACCGATAACTTCCGCGACGCCTGGACCATCGGCTACACCCCCGATCTGGTAGCCAGCGTCTGGGTGGGCAACTCCGACAACTCCCCGATGGTCAACCTGCCCGGAGCGGCCGGCGCCGGCCCAATATGGCACACCTTCATGGAGGTGGCCCACGCCGACTTACCCGCGCGCGATTTCGTGCGCCCGCCTGGCATCGTCGAGCACGAAATCTGCGCTGCCTCCGGTGCTCGTCCCACCGACTATTGCCCCCAGCGCAAAGTGGAAGTCTTCGCCGAGGATCAACCGCCGCTGGACGAAAGCCACGGCTGGTATCAGAAAGTGAAGATTGACGCCCCCACCGGATTGTTGGCGAACGAGTTCTGCCTCAACCACGTCATCGAGCAGTTAATGATCGTCATCACTGACGAGCGGGGGCGGGAGTGGGCCCAGGCTCACCCGGAGTACTTCGAGGGCCTGCCGCTGGCGCCCTTCGAGCACTGCACCGAAGGCACCGGTCACCCGGAGGTCTTCATCACCCAGCCCGCTCCGGGTAGTATCGTCCAGGGCGTCGTGCCGGTCATCGGCACCGTCCGGTTGCCCAATTTCGACCACTACGAGGCGCAGTACGGCATCGGCGGTAATCCCCAGGGCTGGGGTTGGATCAGCGGGCCGCACCTGGCGCAGGTGCAGGATGGCCTGCTGACCGAGTGGGATACCACCCACCTGGCCCCCGCCCTCTACACGCTGCGCATCACCGCCTTCGACCACGAGCAGCACCGCATCGAGGGGCGAGTGCAGGTCTACGTCGCCGGCCCGACCGAGACACCGACGCCGGTGCAGTCCCCCACGCCGATGGCGACGCCCACCCTTCCGCCGACCTTCACACCGACGCTGGGCCTGACGCCTACCCCAACGGAAGCGCCGACCTCCACGCCCACACCCACCATCGAACCCACCCTCACGCCGACCGCCGAGATCACGGCCACACTGCCCATCACCACCGCCACGACCGCGACTGCCACGCCCGCCTTCACTGCGACGCCGTAGCACTACAACCTCAGTTAGCGCCGGGGCCGGTCTCCGACCGAGTCCCCTTAGCCCCTTCCACATCGTTCTGAGGAAGGTTAAGTAGGTAGCAGGAGGTTCTTGTCACTTTCCCCACCGCTCTGAGCCCTGTCCCCGGGGCGACTAACGCGTGTTACTGGGCATTGACTCCGTCCAGACGCCCCCGAGGACGGGGCTGCGAGCGAGGCGAAAGTCGAAGGAACTTATGGTGACCTACTTAAACCTGCGAGAAAATAACGGGACGAACAAAAGGCGCTGGAGCAGAGAAGAAGTTGCCGAGAAGTCGTGGCATTTCTTGAGCCTCCTGCGGGGGTGGCGTTTCTCCACCGGCCGGTGCTGGCTGCTCAGTTGTGATCACGCTGGTAGGGGCCGGTGTATCCATCTGGTGTGCCTGTTTCTTGAACTAAGCGGCCTTGACCAGTTCGTGGCCGCTTCGCATGGTGTCCAACGGAAAGTCACCGCGGCCATGGAAGAGACTGTCGTGGGATTCGGCCAGGAGGAACAGCAATGGCTGGCCGAGAATATGGAGCCCAGACAGATTACTGTCTGCGAGGACGAGACTTTTCATCCGGCGGTCTGTCTCGTCGCCATTGAGCCGGTGTCCAATTTCATTCTGCTGGAGCAATACGCTGACAACCGGCAGGCTGAGGCATGGACCCGTTCTCTGGCGAAGGCGGCGGCAGACTTCTTCATTGAGATCGTGCAGTCTACCGGTGATGAAGGCAGGGGCCTGCTGCATCACGTGGAGGTAGATCTGGGTGCCCATCACTCTCCACATGTGTTCCATGCGCAACAGAAACTGCCCAAGGGCACCAGCGGAGCCTTAGCGAGCAAAACGCGGCAGGCTGAACGGACCGTGGCCGAGGCGCCTGAGCAGATCAGCGCTCATCAAGAGGCGCAAGCAGATTACCACGAGGCCGAGGACGCTGAACGTCCCCAGGAGTGGGCTGAACAACTGGCGCAAGCCCAGGAGCAGGAACAGATGGCCCTGCAGGTCTTGGAGACCGCCATGGCGCAGCAGGAGCGAGCCCGGCAAGCCATCCAGGGGATCAGTGTGGCCTATCACCCGTAGACCTGGAGACCGGCGCGGCAAGGAGCGATGAGGAGGTATCTACATCCTTGAGCAGCACTTTGCAGAGATTGAGACAGGCGCCACTGAAACAGAGTTGTCAGAAAGCGGCCTCAAGAGGATCGCGAAGGCGAAGCGCATAGTGAGCACGATGGTCGTCACATTGCCTTCTTTTGGCTCACAGTCAGAGCGAAGGTTGGCTCTCTGCCACCACAGCCTGCATCGGATCAGCAGCCGGAAGTTGGCAGCCTTGGCTACGACTCACAATTACTTCGTGAAGCAGAGTGATGGCACCACCACAGCAGAGCGATTCTTTGGCGCGAAACCCAAGAACCTCTTTGAATGGTTGCTTGACCGCGTAGACCTTCCTGGCCGGCCCGCTCAAAAACGCTCACGGCCACAGCGGAAGAAACATCTCGTCCCGGCAGCCGCTTGAGCCCATGGCCGAAACGATGACCAACACCCCCATGTTTCAATCCTTAACAAACGCCATACGCTTGCGGCGTTTCCCACATAGCCATAAAGTTCTCAGGTGCGCCATCGGCCTGGGTGTTATGCGCTGTAGCAAAGACAAAACCACCCTCAGACGCCAGAGCATCAATGCTGCGCTCCACGTCATCGCGGACTTGTTCTGGAGTTTCTGTGTTAACGTAACGGTTGCGCAATCAGAAGACAGATGTTTCATGAGGGCTCAAATTTGAACAGATGCAAAGCCAACTGAACAGCTACCAGGCCAGACAGGCAAATAACAGTCCCAGCAAATGGGCCATCCTCGTCGAAGATCAAGGTGTGACCGAGGTCATTCCGCACCCAACGTGCACGGGCACGGGAGACAGTGCGCACCAATGTTTTGACCTGGCCAAGAGCACTGGTGAAATTGTGGTTGACTTGGCGCAGCAAGTCTTTGACCCAGGCGGCAGCCCAGCGGACAAAGTTGGCTCCGAACAGGGCAAACTGTTCTTGGAGTCGCATCCCGATAGGCGACCGCACCAGATGGCGCTTCAGGGTGAACACCCCTTTCCCCTCTTTGATACCTGCTTCGATGGTTTGACGGGCATTGTATTGCGTGAACCACTCTGGCAGCGGTGGAGGCGGGGTTTCGTCATAGTAGAGCAAAGCAGTGTAGTGCATTTTCTCTGGCAGGTGATAGCGCACCAGCATAGCTTGAAGTGGATAAGGACAATCATTGTGGGAATAGTCTCCCATATACACCGCATCGGCATTACGTCCGACGCGGGTCCATTTTGTCTTGGACGAGACACGTCGCCGCAGGCTGTCGGCTGTGCTGCCGTGATGGGCTTTGGTTCGTACAGTGTAACCCATTTCAATCAGCCAAGCCAGATTGGCGCCAGTACTGAAGCCAGCGTCGATGCGCAGCACGATGGACACAGGGTTGAGGTTCGTCTGATTGTCGGTTTCGAGGTAACTCAACCACTCGTCCAGAGCAAGCAGTTCGTCCTGCAATTCGTTGACTCTGCTCTGATGCTTATCCCGCTGGCGTTGCAGCTTCTTGAGATCACGCCAGGCGCGTTTTTCGCGCTTTTGGGCAGACGTCAGCTTGCGGCGTGCCTTGGCCAGTCTGCAATGCGACCTTTCTTCGCGTCTTTGGGCCTGGTACTCAGTTTCCCAATCTATGACCGTGCTTTGGAGACCCTCGATCTCGACCTTGGTCTCTCGAATCCGCTGCCAGAGCAAGCTTTCCGCTCGTCGGGTGCGCTCCAAGGTCTCTTCCAGCTCCTGTATCCATGCCACCAGTTCACGCCGACGCTCTTGAACCAACTCGACCCGTCGCCGCGGGCGAACACCCAACAGCTCTTCCACGGCTTGAACCGCCGCTTGCAAGCATTCCGCCAACAAGGTACGTCCTGTGTAGCGCTGCAAGGTCAACATCAATCGCTTCCAACGCTCACACACCAGCGAGGTAACGGCTGCCTGGTATCCTTTGCTGATGCCATCCTCCATCCAGCCAAAGCTGGCATCAGAATAGTCAGTGCTGGTCAAACTGACTTCGCGTCCGGTCAGATCGACGTCGATCACCAAGTGCCCCTCTTTCCGGATCGTTTCCATCACGGCGGCATCAATGAAGGGTCGCGACACGGCCTGCAACACTTCCACCACAGCCGACAAGGTGTCTTCATCAGCAGCATCCAGGGTCCGGCTGACCCCCGAATAGTGCACAAATATGGCTTGTGCCCAGGCTTCGACCACAGTCGAGTCTTTGGCAATCGGGTTATCGGACAGATTCAGATCTTGCAGGTACTCGATGCCACCCAAGATTGCCACCAGAAACTCGATCAATTTCGCCTGAGGCCCACACTCGGGACCTTTTCGTTGCTTGAGCGGCACTGCTTCCAGTCCCACCACCAGGCCCAGTGCTTGAGCAAAGTATCCCAGCACAACCGACCAGGCGTGATCTGTCGTCGCGTCAATCTCGTCGCCAACAACCTGGTCTCCGATCAGTTCGGCGATCCGGCGGGCTTCGGGGCTGGTCCCATTTGGCTTCGTCGTGATTTCATACACGTTCCCCTGAGGTACCACTGGGATGACTCGCAGAGGAATCTCCGCCAACGCTTTTTCCAAGACGTTATCCAGTGTGTCAGCGAGTGTGTAATCGGGGAGGTTCCCCCAAAAAGTTGTACCACTTGAGGCTGTGTTTATTGTGATCCTCTGGAAGTGTTCTACGAGCCCTCCGGCCACCGGTGGTCAGTCAAGCCAGCCCAAGGAAAGGGAGAAGGGACAAGAAAACAGCCCTTCCCCCCTCCCCCTATTGGGCAAACGAATGATACCACACGGAGGAAGAGGGCGCAACTCCGACAAAGAGCCTTTCGGTCTCTCTCCTGAGAGGCTGGAGCAATCTACGACTTGGACGATGCCCAGCCTAAGATCGTGTGTTAAAGTCCGAACATGTGCGTTCGATGTACGTCAACGGCGGCACATAGCCGATGGAAGAGTGGCGTCGCTCAGTGTTGTAGTAGCACATCCTGTCGTCCACCACTGCGATCAAATCATTGAGACTCTGGGCTTCCAGGAACAGCGAGTGTCCCTCGCCTTTGAAACGCCCGTTGAAGGACTCCATCTCTGGATTGTCCTTGGCTCCCCGCAATGCATACGAGAGCCGCGACCTGTCTTTCAGAAGCAACTGAGACGTCCATTCGTAGCCGGTATAGACCGAGTCCCGGTCGTGGTGCATGATCATCCCCACGTAAGAGATACCCATCTGCTGGAACGTCCTCTTGGCGTGTTCCCAAGCCTGCAAGGCCAGGGCCGCGCCCCTGCGCTCTCCGACGGCCCAGCCAAAGGCCATCTTGCTGACGTGACCGATGATAGGCATCAAGATGGCCTTTCGATCTCCATCTGCATACAAGACCTCGGTGAAATCGGTGTAAACCACCTGAAAAAAGCCGATTTCTTCCATCTGAGCGACCAAGTTGGCCAGTTCTCCGGCCTCGGTAACGGCCTTTCGGACACTGCTTGGCCTGGGACGGTGGGTGCTGCGCAAGATGGACAAGTCCCATATGCCCAGCAACCGTTCCACGACCTTGTGATTGACGTCGATGTGATGCTCATCGCGCAGTTCGGGCATGATTCGAGGCACGCCGTATTCCGGATGAGCCCGGGCGATCTCTTCCAAGATAGGCCACAGGTAGGCGTACTTCTTCTCATAGGCCACCTTGTGATTCTGATGATAGTACCACGTCGCCTTGGGCAGGTCTGCAGCCGCCAGCGCGAGATTCAGGCCGTAGGTGTCTTTCACGCTCTCGACCAGAGCCACTTTCTGTTCCGATGTCATCTCGGCCGCCCCAAGAAGTTTTTTAAAACTGCGCTCTCCACCTCTTTCCTGCCGATCAGCCGCTCCAACTCGGCGATCCGCCGCTCGTACTCCGCCACCAGGTTGTCTTGCGCGAATATCTCTGGCCCTTTCTCCAGAAACCTCTTCTTCCAAGCGTTGACTGTGTTGGGGTGCACGTTGTACACCTTTGCCACTTGCGCCGTGCTCTTATCGCCGCTCAGCAACTCCGTGACCACTTGGAACTTCAACTTCGCTGAGTATCGCTTTGCCATATTTGCCTCCTCTGTGCAGTTTTCATGATCCCACACTTGCCAGAGGAGGTCAACTTTACACAGTACCTACTGGTACAACTTTTAGGGTAAATATCCCTGCCACACCGCTGACGGCGGCTGTGCGGATAGCAGTTACAGCCGTGCCATCCACAATTGCACGCAGCAATCCCCGATCGCTGTCAAATAGCAACACTACCCCCTGATGCGTATCATATTCGGTACCATAATTCCTGGGGAAAGCGGCGATGACCTTGACCCCCACTGACTGAATGACACCCAGGTAGGACGGCATCAGTCCCATCTGATCTCACGCTTGCCAGAGGAGGTCAACTTCACACAATACCTACTGGTGCAACTTGCTGGGTAAATATCCAACGGCACCCTGGTGACACCGGTATTGCCGATCCGGACCTATTTCGACGAGATAGAATTACTGTTGTACGAAGCGAGAGAGTCAAATACCCCAGTTCAAGCGCTCATAGGGGCATGGCCTTCTAAACCAGGTCGCGAAGTAGCTTGGCGGTCCAGGTCTTTGTGAATATACGGGTATTGCCTTCATAAGCATCAAGCACATTGGTAACATAAAACGCTTCAATGTCTGCTGACATGACGCTAGACGTTTCCACTCGGGTAGACCAGCCGCCACGTTCGATTCTGACCATTCGATCGCACTGCACGGTCGCCGACAGGGGGTCATCTTCGATGATCGTGTACGTATTCGTGGAGTGCGCCCCATACTTGAGCCCACTGTCTAACAGCAAGTGGCATCCATGGTCCTTACTATCCACAAGCTGAAACCGTCCTTCCGCAATATCGTGACACATAACCCGCTTGCGAGATTCCGGCCGGACTGTCATGGATGGCTCTGGCGGTGCACATTCTGGCTCTTGGAAGGGCATCAAGTCCGCGTCCGCCGCTATCGGAGCTCTGACGGGCAGGTCGAGTTGACTGACCCCACCAGTGAACACACTTAAGGTGACCGATTCAGGCGAAGGCCAAGCGTGAGGCCAATAAGTGGGCGACACAGCCACCCGCCATCGATGTCCAACTGGAAGCGAGTGGGCAATTGCGTTGAGACGCACAGTCACGGCATAGCGCTTACCCGGCTCCAGGGGGACCGGATCTCCGTGGCTGTCCCGATGGGTGAGATTGAGCAGCTCCCACGTGACCAACTGGGAAGCCCCTGTCGGTGCCACATCGCACAGTCGCACCGCAAGTAGGGCATTCGGCTTGTCCACACTGATCGTGAGCGTAAGCTCTGGAAACCCCAGTATCTCCATCGGTTCGTCGAGCGGCGCAGAGGTGAAAGTCAACGACAGACCGTCCTCCGTACGCTGGTCTCCCGGAAGTTCTCCTTCTCCAAGGCCTCCATAGGGACACCATACGTCCGCTTCGATACCGGCTTGCTGGGCACCTTGGATGTCAATCTGTACCTCGGAGGCTGGCGCGTCGTCGAGAGTACGATCATTCAACGCATAGGTCTGAGTTGTGACATTGGAAGGGGGCCAAGTTGGCTGAGCTATCCAACGGCCTGGACGGACGACGTAGTACGATTGTGGGGCGACGCTCTCCTGCATCCAGATTCTCAACATTGGTTCGTCCATTATGCCGGTGTCAATCCCCTTCAACCAGTAGTCCCACCACCGCAGACACTCTTGAAGGAAGCCAATAGCAGGGCCCGGAATCCCACGCTCTGGGTAGTTATGGGACCAGGGCCCGATCAAGCCCTTGCGCGGCCCAGGCAGGCCAGACATCAGGCGGAGAACTGCGTTGGTATACGGATCTGTCCAGCCTCCCACGACGTAGACCGGGCAGACAACAGCCGAGTAGTCTTCACATACCGAACCATGTTTCCAGTAGGCGTCCCGTCGCTGATGACCGAGCCACGTCTCGATGAAAGGAGGTGTATTCTCGAGGCGATCCAACCACATCTCGCGCCACTGCTCGCCAACAAAGCGCGGGTCCGGCGGTCTAGCGTTGTAAGCAAACATAACCGAAGCCCAAGATAACATGTCAGAGCCAAGCAGGCAGCCTCCCATATAGTGGCAGTCGTCATTGTAGCGGTCATCGGTCGAACAGATGGTGATGATCGCCTTGAGCTCAGGCGGTTCTCGGGCCGCAATCTGCAGTACGTTGAACCCACCCCAAGAGATGCCGATCATGCCAACTGCGCCTGTGCACCAGGGCTGATCCGCGATCCAAGAGAGCACCTCTAGGCCATCATTCTGTTCTTGGGGTAGGTACTCGTCGCGGAGGATACCGTCGGAGTCCCCGCTGCCTCTCAAATCAACCCGGATCGAAGCATAACCATGACCCGCAAAGTACGGATGCCGGGTCGAGTCTCGAAGCGCAGTAGCGTCATTCTTGCGGTACGGAATGTACTCCAGAATGGCCGGAACTGGACGCTGCTCAGCGTCTACCGGCAGCCAGATACGCGCTGCCAACCTTGTGCCGTCCGGCAAGGGAATCCATGTGTTCTTAATCTCACGAATATCGCGGGGGAATTCAGTCTTGATTCTCATGACGACCTCCTTGTATAATATGTTTGTCAGGGTGTGGTATCCCAGGGATAATGACCGTGCATTCAGAGTGGTCAGGTGGACAGTTCTGCACCTCCGTGTTGCACCGCAAGGTGACTTCAAGAGATAGACATGTAATGTTTAGCGACCAAGATCGCGTCGAAAAAGTCGATTCCGCTTTTGAACGGCGATCTACAGCGAAAAACCGGTTTTTGGCTTCCCGAGGCCCATTTTGGGCGCTTTTAGCCACTGGCACACTTGGAAGCGCTCAAGAAAGCGGAACCGACTTTCTGGAGATGAACAGCGTCCAGGCAGCGCTCTAAACATTCCATGATAGACTGTTGCCCACGCCGAGCGGTACTTCAAACTCGCATGTTGTTCCCGTGCGGCTCAGGGCTGCCGCCGGAGTTCTAATACACGAGGTTGTTGCTCTACTCGGTTCCCTGGGATACCCCCTGTCCTCTCTGGGTGACATCACCCAAAATGGTGGTGCGTTTGCGTTAGGTGCCGCTCTCCGGTTCTTCAGGCGGCTCGCCCGTGAGCGAGTGCGGTTGACAAAATTCTCGGCGACCGGCGCGACTGCCTCTTCGGGCGTGGGCTGCGGCAAGGGCATAGCGGCTCGCAGCAAGGTCCGGATGTTGGCCATTGAGAGTGCCGGCAGCACCTCCACCGCGAATTGCTGGGCCAGGGACGGATCACGGGGGTACTTTTGTGCCCATTCCCGCTTAGTTTGGGCCGCGAACCAAACGGCCAAGATGACCAGAGCCAGATGATGTTCCCAGCCGCGATACTTTCGGGCTTCCAGCTCATCCCAGCCTGCCTCGGACTTGGCATCTTGATTGGTGCGCTCGACGAAGTAGCGTTGGCACTTGAGCCACGCCAGGTACTCCAGGGAGGCATCACCCGGGGCGTTGCTCAGCGAGTAGTTGTAACGATTCTTGGCCTCGCGCCGTACCACCAACCATTCCTCGACCGGCTCTGGCTTCCCCTCACGCAGCGTCCAGACCCGCCGCACGGCGAAGGGGTCGTTCAATTCACCCCGCTCGATGGGGCGCACCCGCACGTGTTTCCATATAGTATCAGCGCGCCGGGCAACTCGATGGACTTTGAACGGTTTGACGTCGTTCAGTACCTGCAGGCTGGTGGGCTTCCGTCCTCTATGTCCGGGCTTAGGTGCAGGCACCCCCAGCACCGGTTTCTCCAGGTAGACCTGGGTGGTGCGTGGAACATCGGCCATATAGATAATGCCCGCACCGCCCATCTCGTCCCGCAACCAGGTGCTCCGCCCGTACAAATCGTCGCAGGCCACGGCTTCGAAGGGCACCCCATTGGCCTTGACCCGCTGGATCATCTTCCAGCCCAGTTCGATCTTGGTTGCAAACTCCCGCTCTGGCGGGATGCCCACTCGCTGGCGCAACTCGGCCATCTCGGGAGTAAACCGGTGCTCCTGCAGGTACAACTCCCCATCTACCCAGGTCCACATCGGATGGTCGACATGGGTCAAGTTGGCGTGGGCCAGGAAGACCCCGACCTGACTCATCTCTACCTTGCCCAATCGCCCATTGTGTTGCCGCCCGGCACCAGCCGACTTGTCCCCTGCCCTTTCATCGGCACTCTCATCCAGGATCAGCACGCTGCCTCGTTCCATGCCCGGCGTGGCCTCGATCTCCTCCTGTACCTGTTCCAAGACCGCCCGCACCGACCACGGGGAGTTCGACATGAAATGTTGGATGTTCTCCCCCGCCACGGTCGTAGCACGCCCGATATTGGTGTGGTTGCGTCTGGTTTTCATACGCAACAGGCAACTCAGATAGTGGTAGGCATACTTGCCTGTGTTGCGGGTCTTGGTCTTGAAGCACTCAAAGTAACACTGCCAAAAGCGATACAAACGCTCAGGCAACTCCCGGCTGAGTTCGGGCGACAGCCCCCAGCGTTGGGCTTGTCGAATCCAATAAAGTCGTACCTGAAAGTCCAATAAAGTCGTATCACCCCCACATATGCCGTTTTTCTGTCTCCGACCGCTGTATATAGGGTTTTGGTTTCTGCGGCCTGCTGTCGATAGCATCTGTCCGCAGTTTAGAGTGCGTCAATAGGGTCAAAATGCTACGTTGTCGTTGCAAAAACGCCCTCCGGGCTATCCAAATGGCGCGAAAAGCAACGGATAAACTGTCAAGTGACACGACTTTATGAGACTTTGGGGGTACGACTTAAATGGATTCGTCAGGCTCGAATACAGTGTCGCTCTCGGAGCCGTTCGCTCTCTCTGGCGGTTTTTCCGGTTTCGGTCCTCTGCCCTTCTCCTCGCCCTCCTCAACCAACGGAGACCTCGGACAGTGAGAGCGCGAACCTCCATACCGCCAGCGTCTGCGACGGAGATGGGAGCGAGGTGGAGGCCAAGGCATCAGGTGGCTGACCTGGTAGATCACCAGTCACTGCTTCCTCAGCACGAGCCCGCTGTTGCAGCCCCTCGAGCTGGCGCAGGTCTGCTTCAACACCAAACTCGTCGCCGACTTCAAGGATGCCCTTGTCTTGCGAGAGCCCAAGGACGACGACCGCGATGCTTTCGACGTCGCTGCCCGTGCCCAGGTTGGCCATTGGCCTGATTCCTACGTCCCAGACGGCTTCTGGCAGGGCCTGCGTCGTCTCACTCGCTACCGCTTTCAGCTTTCCCGCAACCTGACTCGCAAGAAGATGCGCTTCCAGTCCTATGCCTTCTTCAAGTGCAGCGATTGGAAGCGCGTCAAGCCCTTCTCCGACATCTTCGGCGCCACCAGTGCGGCTCTACTGACCGAGTTCACCGCCGCTGAACTGCGGGAGATGACACACAGCCAACTGGCCGACCTGATCGCCCATCGCGGCCACGGCCGCTTCTATGACCCTGACGCCACCGCTCGTGCCGTCCAAGAGGCCTTACGCTCCTCCTATCCCATCGACCGCCAAATGGATGACAAGTACAACGAGGTTTCCAAGTATCAGCACAAACGCGCCCTCGTGCTCACGGCTCGCAAACTCGTGCGTCTGGTGCATGCCCTGCTCACGAAGAACGTCCCTTACGTGAGGCCCCGGATGCCTGCTGATTTCGCGGAGGACGACCTGCTCCAGTAGGTGACGCCTGGCGTCATCTACAATAGTGTTCAATTGTTTCGCGAAGTCTGGTTCTCGTGATACTTCAAGCACAACAGGCAATGCGATTTGTCAAATTATCACTACTCGACAAGCCTGTTGCATTTTCACCGAACAACCTTTAGTCGTTATGTAGCCTGTATTTGCACATACATGAAGTTCATCAATGATTCACGCCTGCATAGGCTCAAGATACTGCCTTTTTTGCGTAGGGGGACCACAAACTCGGCTCAGAGCACTGCCAGCACCCGAGCAACGACGTTTCTGGGCCGTGGGTTCTCATTTCGTAAAACAATTGAACACCATTGCGTCATCTACGTCATAATTGCATAGATGGCACCAAACCGCAGGAAACATAGCAATTCCTGTTGGAATCTATGAGTGCTGCTTGTGCCCAGTCCGATGGCTGAAGGAAGCTTATTCGAATGTCAAAGAACGACTTGGCTTTTTACCGCATGTCTATTGTGTCCTGGTGAGACAACGCACTTTCCCTAGACACCAGGGCTATCTCTGCCTCGAGCAGCTGACTAGCCCGCGCGGGATAAGCTCAATCAGAGGGATGTGCCCCCCGCTCGCGGATGTACCTCCAGAAGTGGCATCTCACCACATGATCGGGCTCAATCTCTTCGGGAACAGGCATCTCTGCCTTGCAGCGGGCCTGTGCAAACGGACAGCGAGTGTGAAAACGACAGCCAGGGGGTGGCTCCTTGGGGCTAGGGATCTCTCCCTTCACCAGCAACTGTCGACCTTCATTTCGCTGACGTGGATCGGGTTCAGGGATGGCCGAGCGAAGCGCCAAGGTGTACGGATGCGCGGGTTTGTCAAAGACGCGGCGCGTCGGACCAACCTCGACCAAGTTGCCAAGATACATAACCGCGACGCGATCGGAGAGATAGCCCACAATGCTCAGGTCGTGCGTTATGACTATGTACGTCAGCCCTAGTTGATCAGCGAGCGTCTTCATCAGGTTGAGAATATTCGCCGCCACTGAGGCATCTAGTCCGGATGTCGGTTCATCGGCGATCAGAAGCTCTGGATGAAGGGATAGAGCCCGAGCGATGCCGATCCGTCGGGCTTGTCCCCCTGAGAGTTCGTGTGGGTACTTATCAGCGAGTTCACGTGACAATCCGACCATTGCAAGGAGCTCGCCCACGTTGGAACGGCCTTCGGGGGGAACCCCCTGAATCCTGCACGGCTCGGTCAGCAAGTAGGAGACACGCAGCCGTGGGCTTAGACTCGTATACACATCCTGGAAGACCATCTGCATTCGGGCACTCAGTCGGCGGCGACCAGCCCGCCCGACATGCGTAATGTCCTCACCGTCGAAGACTATCTGCCCGTCTGCGGGTTGCACCAAGCCCAAGACAGTCTTGGCCAGAGTGGTCTTACCACAGCCGGACTCGCCTACTACTCCCACCACCTCACCGCGCCTGACCTCCAGACTTACGTCATCTACCGCTCGAACAACGCTAGGGCCTCGCCTCAGCATTCGCTTCAGCCCACTTCCTCGCGACTCGAAGTGGGTGGACACCCCGCATAGTGTAAGCAACACCTCTTCTTCAGCACTGGTTTGACTGATCTCTGCGCAAGGTTGACGTAGCTTTGACGCGGGGACGATGGTCTCAGCCAAGCTGTCAGGAGTGTTCTTAAGATGTGCCTGCGCTTTGTGCTTGGCCTCAGGCGCGTAGATGTGGCAGCGGACTTGGTGCCCATCCACAGTGTTCCATTCCGGCTCCCGCTGTTGGCAAATCGCTTGAGCATATGGGCAGCGATCACAGAACTTGCATCCGGGCGGAAGCGCTGATAGGCTAGGCACGCGGCCCGGGATGGTCGGCAACGGTTTCCCATAAGCTCCGCGCGATGGAACTGACGCCAGAAGAGCCTGCGTGTAAGGATGTCGCGGCTGCTCGAAGATTGAGACCACATCGCCCTTTTCGACCATGCGTCCTGCGTACATGACAATCACCCTGTCGACCAGCTGCGCAGTCACACCCAAGTCGTGCGAAATGAACAGGATCGCGGTCCCGTACTCTTGTCGTAGATCGTTCATCAGTTCCAGGATCTGGGCCCCAAGGGTCACGTCAAGTGAAGCCGTCGGCTCGTCCGCGATCATGAGCGCCGGTTTCGACATAAGCGCCATTGCAATCATAATGCGCTGCCGCATCCCGCCTGAGAACTGGTGTGGGAAATGGTGAATACGCTCAGCCGCGTCCGGGATGCCAACTCGGTCCAGCATTTGGATCGCCCTGCGTCGCAGGTCCTCTCGGGAGGACCGAGCGCCTCCTAGATGGGCTCTCTGGATATCTAACATCTGCGTGCCGATAGTGAAGACCGGATTCAGGCTAGTCATTGGATCCTGGAAAATCATAGCTAAGTCACGGCCACGCAGGTCGCGCAGCTCATCTTCGCCGATCTCCCTGAGGTCCTGACCTCTGAGCACCAACTGGTCGGCCCGGATCTGCCCGTTTGGCGGCAAGAGCCGCAGCAGTCCCAACGCTACGCTGGATTTGCCACAGCCCGACTCGCCGACGATGCCCACAATCTCGCCGGGCTGCACTTCAAAGCTCACCTTATGGACAGCGTTGAGAGCGCCTTCTGGCGTCTGATAGACCACATCCAGCCCCCGTACCTGCAACAGACTGCTCATCGCGGCCTCCGCGAGCCAGCTAGCGGGTGATTCAATATGGCTATAGGCATTCTGGACGAATCGAGCATAATGGCAGACACGACTTCGCTGAAGAAAACTGACTTCTCAAAGTGCCGAATGGGACGGCGTCCCACTTCAGGCCAAAGACAAGATGGCTATTTCCGTGATAAGTGACCCACTAGTTTGGGGTCGAGATAATCACGAAGTGCCTCCCCGAATAGAGTGAAGCCGAGTGTCGTGATTGTGAGGGTAAGGCTTGGCCATACCACGGGCCAGGGTGAAATACGTACCTTGGAAAAGCCATCAGACAAGATCACCCCCCACGACGGCGTCGGTGGTCGGACACCGAGACCCAGGAAAGACAGGCCAGCCTCCATTGTGATCACACTAGGGAGATCCATTGCCAGCAAGATGAGCAATGGGGCGATGATGTTGGGTACTATGTGAACAAGGACAAGGTAAAGGTCGCTGGCACCCAGCGATCGTTCGACTTCGACAAACATCTCCTTCTTGACGGATAGCACCTGGGCACGGGTGACGCGTGCGTACCCTGGCATCCAAGTAACAGCAATGACGATGATCACGTTTCTGATGGATGGGCCAAGCAAAGCCAGCAAAGCCATAGTGAGAATCACGGCTGGGAAGGCTTGAGTCGTATCTAATGTCACAAGCATCACATTGTCAACCCAACCTCCTGAGTAACCTGCCACTAGACCCAATATCGAACCCACCAGTAAGGCCGTTAGCACAGCCGGAAGCGCTGTCCCCAGTGCAACTCGTGACCCATAGACCAAGCGGGATAGTAGGTCTCGACCGAGGTGGTCCGTGCCTAGGAGATGGTTTGCAGATGGCCCTTCCAGACGGCGGCTGATCTCCTGCTCTGCCGGCCCGTAAGAGGTGAAAACAGGGGCGAAGGTAGCCACCAGTACTAAGGCAATCATGACCAGCAAACCAAACAGAGCAGTTGGCCGTCGCGAAAGCTCCCGCAACAATAGGGGCGGACTGAGCACGGCAGCACGAGCTCGGTCTGCCAGGGAAGACAGAAACTTCCCGCTCATTGACGAGCCTCCATATATTGTATGCGCGGATCGAGGTAATGGTAAGACAAGTCTGCAACCAGATTAGCGAGGACGAACAACACTGTTGCAACCGCGACGCCACCTCTGACGATGGTGTAGTTGCGCTCGGCGATTGCATCGTAGATCAAGCGCCCCAGACCTGGTCGGGCAAAGATGACTTCAAGGTAGACGGCCCCGCCGAGCAGCTTGCCCATACCGACGCCCAACACGGCAACTGTCGGGATGAGCGCGTTTCTCAGGGCATACTTGTAGAAAATGACCCGCTTGCGCAACCCAAATGCAAATGCGGTTCGAATGTAGTTCGAGTTTCGTACTTCTAGAGTATTGGTGCGCACTAGTCGTGCTAAGTAGCCAATCCAAAGAATGGCGAGGGCCGACGTCGGCAGGATGAGATGACGCAAGTAATCTATAGGGTCTGAGAACTCGCCAGCTCCAAGGGCTGGCAGTACATCCAACTCAACCGCAAAGACGAGCAACAACAACAGACCGGCTACGTAGGCGGGCACGGTAATAAACGAAACGGAGAGAACTCCGATCAGCGAATTCACCCAACTGTTGGAAGCAGTCGCTGCATAGACCCCGAGCGGCACGCCAACCAGCACTGCTAAGCCAAGGCCTGATACCGCCAGGATCAAGGTGTGCGGAAGGGCTTCGCTGATGAGATGAGCGACCGGTTCACCAGTAATGAAATCACGACCTAGATCGCCACGAAGTGCATTCGCGACGAAATCGAAGACTTGTATAGGGACTGCCTTATCCAATCCCATCTCAGCCCGGACGCGCGCAGACATCGCCGGGCTGGCCCGTGGCCCGAGGATGACTTTAACTGGATCACCGGGTATCAGATGAACTAAGGAGGCCAGGAAGAGCATTGACAGCAAGACGACCAAGATAGTCATGCCCAAGCGCTTCAATAAGTAAATATGCATGACTCTACTGAGACCCTTTCGTAATTCTCAAGTGTTGACAAAGGCAAGCACCCTGAGCCGCGAAGTCGCCAATTCAGGCCGCTGATAGCGGGTGGCTGTAAAAGCGACGGCCAGCGCGGCGATGTAGACCCGGAACACAAACTGGATCACGGCCAAGTAGCCCTGGACGCGGAAGTACTTCAAACCAAAGTAGCGTTTCATCCAGGCAAAGTGACGTTCGATATTGGCGCGAGGGCTCATCAAGTCGCGCCACTGACGAATGAAGAACAAGTCTGCCAGGAAGCGTTTGCCCTGGCGACGCAGATTGTAGTCGACATTGACCGAAGCATGAAGCACGTTGCGGACAAAGCCCAGGAAGGCGTAGTTGAAGTAAGCGGCGTCGGCCTGCACTACGTGAATGCGCAGGTGGTAGAGCAACACTAGGCCAGATTCAACTGGGCGGGCGAAAGCTGCCCAAGCCATTGCACCAAGCCCCACAAAGCCATAGGAGAGATGGCATCGTGATTGCCCTCTTCCAGCGCAACCCAGGTGCCCGCCAGTCGAGCATCTATGCCCAGGGCTTGACTGACACCCGCCATACGGTAACTATCTTCTGCGATGAACAACAAAACCATCAACTTCTCAATGGCATCTGTATCGTAACGCTTGTAGCGCACGATGAATGAGGGCTGAATCGTAAAGACCGCACCACAGTCCAAGCAGCGTACACGGAGCTGTCACAGGATCCGCTTCCAATCGCCAACCTTGTCCCACGACCCCCTGTGACAGCTCCCAGATGCGACATCTTCCGGTCCCGCTGCTGGGGCATCCCCACTTCCTACGTGAAGGCCCAAGGAATGGGCAGTCCGGCTGGAGTCACCACTGGCTGTAGATCAGCCCTCCCCGCGAAGTAACGATTCGGGTGAGCAATCCACATTACATTGACAGCCTCATCCCAGACCTTCTGCAAATCGACGTACATCTCAGCTCGTTTGGCTTGGTCCAGTTCGGAGAGTGCTCCATAGTGAAATTGGTCGAACTCCTCGCTACACCAATACATCCAGTTCCACTGTAGGATCTGATCGCACGTAAACCACATCGTGATCCACGATGGATCAGGGTTGGTGGTGGTCCAGGTTATGTACGTCAACTGCCGGTTCTGAAGACCAGCCTCGCCACAACCCTCATCCCAATAGGTGGCACTGTCTTGCACGACGATCTCCACGTTGATCCCAACATCTGCTAGGTTGGCCTGGATGATCTCGGCAACCGCCCGTTCTCTCTCACCGTTCATAACGGTGAGCGTCAGATCCAGCGTATCTAGCCCTGCCTTCGCCATGAACTCCTTAGCCTTCTGGACGTCGCGCTCGTAGCAGGGGCCATCCTCCCAGTAGCCCGGCATACCAGGCGACAGAGGGTTGCACGCACGCATTGCCTTCCCAGCGTAGGCGCCTTCGATGATTGAAGGCACGTCCACGCCGTACCGGATGGCCTTACGCACGTTGATATCCTCGAGCTTGGGATGCTGCACATTCATTACCACACCGTAGAAGTTGTTAGTGACGATTTCAATCACTTTCAAGTTATCGTTCGCTCTCAACCGATCGACCGAGTCTTCTGATATGTAGGCGAAGTCCACCTCGCCGGCCTCCAACGCGACTTCAGCTGTACTATCTTCTGGGATCGGCAGGAATTGAATCTCATCCCACAGCGGCTGCTCTCCCCAGTAGCCGTCGAATCGCTTTAGCACCCATCTCTGGTTAGCCGTCCACTCCACGAACTCATACGGGCCCGTGCCAATAGGGCTGGTGGCATAGTCCTGAAGCCCGATTTCCTCGACCGCCTTCTTGGATAGAATCATCCCGGCTGCGACTGGGAGAGTGCTCAACCACAGCGGCGCGAAAGGTTCCTTCAAGAAGATACTGCCCGTGTACTTGCCAGTCACCTCAACGTGGTCGAGTGGTTCCCAATCCCCCTTATAGGGTGCGTCCAACTCCGGGTCAATGAAGCGCTCATACGAGAACTTCACGTCCTCCGCGGTGAGCTCACCGTAGCCACCGTGGAACTGGATTCCTTCTTTGAGCTTGAAGTCGATCCGCAGGCCATCTTCCGACTGCTCAATAGACTCGGCCAAGACATTCTCCACGTCCCACGTACCCGGTCTGTACGAAACAAGGCCCTCATTAACGCAGTGCAACGTTGCCGTATCCGGAGAAGCAGGATGGAAAGCCGGGTCCACGTTCTTTATGTCGGATTCCATCCTCAGCCTAAGAATCTTGGGCTCAGCCGACGGCGTCTGCGTCGGCGGGACTGGGGTCTCCCCGGGTGAAACGGTAGGTTTGGGGGCACAGGCTGCTAGGAAAGTCGAAAGGCTGCTCGCGGAGATGCCCAACAATGCCGCCATTCGTATGAACTCCCGCCGGCTAATTGTGCCGGCTTCGTCCAAGTGGGTGAATTCCTTCTTATTGCGGTCCATTTCTAAACCTCCCTTTCATCACATATAACTTGATCAACTTCTTAGAGTTTCTCGGTCGCGCGGTTATCTATTCTTGGCTTGTCGCTCACCTCCTTCTGACGATAACATCTGCCGTTCGCGGAAAAGCCTTGTCAATCCTTATGGAACTGGCGCCTCCCCTCCTCCCTCGGTACTCAGAGCAAAGCCGCATCAGCGGGATGTCGATGAGCAGGGCACCAGCGCCTACGTACTGGGTATGAAGCCAACCTTGGCTAGCCTGACGGCCATCAGCGTCGTGCCTCCGCAAGCCCGGAAAACGAACACCTCCCCTCCACGAACAGCCATGACGCCGCCAAGACTAGACGATTTTTGCACGTGGATGTTCGTGGTGGTCGATGACATATGGCAACAGTCAACCCGCTGTTCAAACGGCCTGGGCCGTCCCCGATATGTAGTGATAGTGAATTGATCACCATGGCCTTGATCGGTTGTCCAACGACAATTATAATTACCCATTGATGACAATTAGAAATGCCCACTAGGAAGATCGGCTGAGTCGTTGTAAACTGGCTTCAGAACCAAGGAGGCCAAAACAATGACAGCAACCGACGCCCAAGTGAGGATCATCATGAGAGAAAGACAAAAAGGTCGTACCCAAGAGCAGGCCGCGGCCAGCGCAAATCTTAGAAGCCGCAAGACCGTGACCAAATATGAAGGACTGGAAAAACTGCCCAGTGAACTCAAACAGCCACGTCGTCACCGAACACGCCAAGACCCCTTCGTGGAAGATTGGCCGACAGTGGAGAGGATGCTAGGAGATGCACCCAACCTGGAAGCCAAGGCGTTGTTTGAATGGCTGTGCGAACAACATTCTGGGCGCTACCAACCCGGACAGAGTGTGCGTTTATGTTTTTGTTATACACCTATATTGTTGATTTGTCAAGCCAGATTGCCTCACTAAACTGGAGCAATACGCTGACAACCGGCAGGCTGAGACCTGGACCCGTTCTCTGATGGAGGCGGCGGCAGACTTCTTCATTGAGATCGTGCAGTCTACCAGTGATGAAGGCAGGGGCCTGCTGCATCACGTGGAGGTAGACCTGGGTGCCCATCACTCTCCACATGTGTTCCATGCGCAACAGGAACTGCCTAAGGGCACCAGTGGAGCCTTAGCGAGCAAAACGCGGCAGGCTGAACGGACCGTGGCCGAGGCGACTGAGCAGGTCAGCGCTCATCAAGAGGCCGAGGACGCTGAACGTCCCCAGGAGTTGGCTGAACAACTGGCGCAAGCCCAGGAGCAGGAACAGATGGCCCTGCAGGTCCTGGAGACCGCCATGGCGCAGCAGGAGCGAGCCAGGCAAGCCATCCAGGGGATCAGTGTGGCCTATCACCCAGCAAGGCGATGAAGCCAGCGAGCCCCTGCTACGAAGGGCAAGGGCTCGTTCGTTCTGGCGGTGCACTGGCTTGGAGTAAAAGAGCGGGGGCCAAGAGGTCCCCGCTCTCCATCTTTTCCGGCAAATACTTCGCCCTACCCCGCGCCCTTCGCCACCTCGACCAACTGAGCGAAGGTCTCCGCATCCCGCACGGCGAGGTTGGCCAGGACCTTGCGGTCCAACTCTACCCCGGCCACCTTCAGCCCATGGATGAAGCGGTTGTAGGGGAGACCGTTTTCCCGCGCCGCTGCGTTGATGCGCGTGATCCACAACCGCCGCAGGTCCCGCCGCCGCTGCCGCCGATCACGATAAGCATACCACTGCGCCTTCATCCACGCCTCGTTGGCCCGGCGGAACAGACGATGGCGCGTGCCGTAGTACCCCTTGGTCTGGCGGAGCACCTTCTTGTGACGATAGCGTGTCCTGGTTCCTCCCTTGACTCTCACAGCCCTACTTCCCCTTTTCTTTCAGATATGGAGCGAGGCGACGTACACGCCGTTCCACACCCTTCGACTCCACCGGAATCATCTCGTCGTAGAACCGCTTCGCGCGCGCGCTTTTCTTGCGCCGCAAGTGGGATTTGCCCACCTTGGTGCGCATCAATTTGCCCTTGCCGCCTTTCGTCCGGCGGAAACGCTTGGATGTGGACTTGTGCGTCTTGATCTTCGGCATTCTCCTATTACCTCGTCTCACTACTTTTTCTTTGCTGGCGCCAAAACCATCAGCATCGTGCGTCCCTCTAGATTCGGCCTCTGCTCGACCACCGCCACATTGGACAGTTCGTCGGCAATCCGCGTAAGTTGCTCCCGGGCGATCTCGGGATAGGTGATCTCACGGCCCCGGAAGCGGACACGCACTTTGACCTTCATCCCCTCTTCCAGCCAACGCCGGGCATCACGAACCTTGAAAGATCTGTGATGATCGGTCGTCTTCGGACGCAGACGAATCTCTTTGACCTCGACCTGTTTCTGCGCCTTACGCGCCTCTCGTTCCCGCTTTGCCTCCCGGTACAGGAACTTGCCATAGTCCATCACCCGGACGACGGGAGGGTCCGCTGCTGGCGACACTTCCACCAGGTCCGACCCATGCTCATGGGCAACCGTCAATGCTTCAGATAACGACACTACACCCAAGTGAGTGCCATCTGCATCAATGAGCCGGACCTGGGAAGCCCGGATTTGATGGTTAATGCGATACTTCGCTCGCTTGTTAGCACTATACTTCTTTTTCCTAATTCAGCCTACCTCCCCGTACGTGAGCCAACCGAATGTACGCAAAGGAAATGATAACACAATTGCAGGAAGGTGTCAAATCGCCCTGGGCGATTGTACGTCAGAGCAACCGCTTTCCCGCCACCGCATCCTGCGCCAGCGCGAGAAAAGCGTCCACGGACATCGCGCCGGGCACCTTCCCGTCGCGCATTCGCAGGTTCACCCGGCCGGCCTCTATCTCCCGGTCGCCGATGACGAGCATGTAGGGGACTTTCTGCATCTGGGCATCGCGGATCTTGGCCTGCATGCGCTCGTCCGAGCCGTCCACCTCGACTCGCAGCCCTGCCGCCTCCAGTTGCCCGGCCACGGAGCAAGCATACTCCACGTGCCGGTCGGCGATAGGGATGAGCACCACCTGTACAGGGCTGAGCCACACCGGGAAAGCGCCGGCGTAGTGTTCCACGAGGACGCCGAAGAACCGTTCCAGGCTGCCCAGCAGCGCCCGGTGTACCATGTAGGGGCGGTGTTCCTTGCCATCCTCGCCCACATAGGTCATGCCGAACCGCTCGGGCAGGTTGAAGTCGAACTGGATCGTCGTCAACTGCCAGGTGCGGCCCAGGGCATCCTTGACGTGGATGTCAATCTTGGGACCGTAGAACGCGCCGCCCCCTTGATCTACGTCGTAGTCCAGCCCTTCGATCTCCAGAGCCTTGTGCAGGCTCTCCTGGGCCTGCTCCCAGCGCTCCGGCTCGCCGACGTGCTTCTCCGGCATCGTCGCCAGGTAGATGTGAAAGTCCGAGAAGCCGAAGGCGCGCAGCAGGTCGAGCGAGAAGCGCAACACGCGCAGGATCTCGTCCTCGATCTGCTCCGGCGTGCAGAAGATGTGAGCGTCGTCTTGCGTGAACCCGCGCACGCGCAGGAGGCCGTGCAACACGCCACTCCGCTCGTAGCGGTAGACCGTGCCGAGTTCGGCCCAGCGCAGCGGCAGGTCGCGGTAGGAGCG
>Ga0315541_1001173_pt1 | contig 25132 bp, 21 predicted proteins | sample SalMarSW160190MG_FD_203095 | JGI IMG/M metagenome (GOLD analysis project Ga0315541, IMG submission 203095) | Salt marsh sediment microbial communities from the Plum Island Ecosystem LTER, Massachusetts, United States - Salt Marsh Sediment SW1601-190 ...
CGCTGTCGGTTGTCGGTGCGGTAAGTCCCCCTGGGGGTGACCTGTCGGATTCGGTTGTCCAGGCAACGCTGCATGTGGTTAAAGTCTTCTGGTCACTAAAGGCGGAACTCGCCTATCAGAGACACTTCCCGGCGATAGATTGGTTAACGTCATACTCGTTCTATAAACAGTATCTTAGAGAATGCTTCGAAGATAAGGACCAGGGCCAGGAAATGCACGAGCTGACAGCTCAGGCGATGAGCCTGCTTCAGCAGGAATCCGAGCTTCGTGAAATTGTTCGTCTTGTCGGTGCGGAAGCTTTGTCACCAAGAGAGAGATTAGTGCTGGAAACAGCCAGGTCCGTTCGTGAGGACTATCTGCACCAAAACGCCTTTCATGAGGTTGACACGTTTACCTCGATGAACAAACAATATGAAATGTTAAAGACCGTACTTTCCTTTTATAAGTGCGCCCTTGATGCAGTTGAGGCCGGTGTTGAAACGGCGGACATCTTTAAACTGGCGGTGCGCGAGGAAATTGCGAGAGCAAAATATATTCCGGAAAGTGATGCTAACAAAATTACCAAAATAAGGGAAACTGTCGAAAAACAGATAAAACAATTACAAACCGCAACGGTGACGTGAACACGTTAAATAGTTAATTGGTGAGTGGTAAGTGGTTAATTAGTAAGTGACGGTTATAAGCAGAATGAATGAGTATAGTTTTGAGAATTTAGAAGTTTATAAATTAGCAAGAGAATACAGGAAAAAAATCTATAAATTGACATACCAGCTGCCTAAGGAAGAACAATTCAATCTTATAAGTCAAATGCGTAGGGCTGCGGTGTCTTTGACAAATAACATAGCTGAAGGACACGGAAGATACCATTACCAAGAAAATATACAATTCTTAAGGCATTCCAGAGGCTCCTTAGAAGAATTGCTCGACGATTTGAATGTTTGCATTGATGAAAAGTATGCTGACAAAGATTATATCGAAGGGCTTAAAGAGGAAGGATATTCTCTTCTAAAGAAACTGAATAGCTATATTAAGTACCTAAAAGGTAAAAAAACCGGCACAATTAACAACCAAATTAACCAATTGGTGAATGGTTAACTGGTGGGCGGTTAATTCGTGAATGTTACGGATAGAAAAAATTAACCAATTAACAATTTAACCAGTTAACCAGATCAGGAGTTGGAAATGCTTAAAGAATATCAGACAGTTGCTGAAATCGCAGGGCCGTTAATGCTGGTTCAGATGGTTAATGAGGCAAAGTACGCCCACATTGTAGAGGTCGAACTTGGTGATGGCTCGATACGTCACGGCCAGATTCTGCAGGTGGAAAAAGACACGGCGCTCGTGCAGGTCTTTGAAGGGACTGACGGCATAGATGTCAAAGAAAGCACGGTTCGTTTTTTAGGCAGGCCCCTCGAATTAGGCGTCTCGCCGGACATATTGGGCAGAGTGTTCAGTGGCCTGGGCGAGCCGAAAGACGGCGGCCCCGCTTTAATCCCGGATAAGCTGATGAATATAAACGGCAGCCCCATCAATCCGTACGCCCGTAATTATCCGAACGAATTCATCCAGACCGGCATATCGACGATTGACGGCCTAAATCCCCTTGTACGCGGCCAGAAGCTGCCGATTTTTTCCGGTTCAGGTTTGCCGCACGATGACATTACCGCTCAGATTGCCCGCCAGGCCACGGTTCTCGGCCAGGCTGAAGAGTTTGCAGTCGTCTTCGCTGCGATGGGTATCACCTTTGAGGCCGCACAATTTTTCATCAACGACCTGCAGGAAACCGGCGCTATTGAGCGTGCCGTTATGTTCGTTAATCTCGCAAACGACCCCGCTATTGAGCGGATTGCAACGCCGAGATTTGCACTGACCGCTGCCGAATATCTGGCGTTTGATCTCGATAAGCATGTGTTGGTAATCTTAAATGACATGACAAACTACTGCGAGGCGCTAAGAGAAATTAGTGCCGCCAGAAAGGAAGTGCCGGGCCGACGCGGCTATCCGGGTTATCTCTATACGGACCTTGCAACTGTTTACGAAAGGTCCGGCCGAATCAAAGGCAAAAAAGGCTCTATCACGATGGTACCTGTATTGACTATGCCGGAGGACGACAAGACCCATCCGGTGCCGGACCTGACCGGCTATATTACTGAGGGACAGATAATACTATCTCGTCCTTTGCATAGAAAAGGCATCTCGCCGCCGGTCGATGTTTTGCCGAGCCTGTCACGACTGAAAGATAAAGGTATCGGCGAAGGCAAAACCCGTGAAGACCACGCTGACCTTTACAATCAGCTTTACGCTGCCTACGCCCGCGGCAAAGAAATGCAGGAGCTGGCGACAATTATGGGCGAAGCCGCCCTGTCGGATGAAGATAAGAAATATATGACTTTTGCCAACGAATTCGAGAAAAGGTATGTCTCGCAGGATTATTATGAAAATCGCACAATCGAAACAACCCTCGATCTCGGCTGGGAGCTCTTGAGCATGTTCGAGAACGTCGAGCTAAAGCGTATCGACACCAAGCTCATAGAAAAATATATGCCGAGATTTCGCAAGCAGGACCAGCCCCCATCGGAACGAGACAACACAGCCCAACCTGAAAATCAAAATCCTGAGTTTGAAATAGATATTGATGACCGAAAGGAAAAACCTGAAACGGATGGCAACGTTAATCCTGTTACGGAAAACGGCGGAATTCCGTTAGCTCAAACGAGTTATGAAACCGCCGGCTGAATCCGCCGAATGTGGATGAATATTTATTACGCGGGGTTCTGCAGGACTTGAAGGAAAATCGCTTCACGATTCCTGAGATAAGAGATACGAGATATGTTAGCTAATGTAAACGCGACGCGAATGGAGTTATTACGCTTGCGAAGGCGAGTCTCACTTGCCAGCCGAGGACATCGTCTGTTAAGCGAGAAACGCGATGAGATATCCCGGCAGTTAATCAAGATAACTAAGGAAATCCAACCTTTGCGTGAGAAGGTCGAAAAAGAGCTTTTGGAAACCTTCCGACGGTTTATGTTGGCTCGTGCGACGATGGAGCCGGAGGATGTAAAAGCCGCCCTTGAGGTTCCGACAAAGAAATTTAGTTTGGCTGTTGAGGTCGCCCGCATAATGAATGTGAGAGTGCCGCGTTTAATTAAAGAGATTTCCGGCGAGATTATCTGCTATGGCTTCGCAACGACATCCGGCGAGATGGACGTCGCCTTGATGGCTTTGGAGCGTGCTTTTGATAATTTAATTCAGCTTGCCGAAAAAGAGAAGCAGGCCCGGCTTTTAGCTATGGAGCTGAATATGACTCGCCGAAGGGTCAATGTCCTGGAGCACGTAGTAATTCCTGAGCTGCATGAGACTATCAAGTTTATTTTTGACAAGCTGGCCGAAGCCGAGCGTGACAACATCTCCCGCCTAATGAAAATCACCGACATTATCAGAGCGTAATTCGTATTTCGTGATGCGTATTGCGTATATCGTATTGCGTGAAGACTTTCACTCCAAGATATGAATTTTTCTCGTGAAGCATATCTCGTATTTCCGCCTCGATGTTCGTAATTACTTGTTCAATACCTGTCCTGAGCATGTCGAAGGAGCAGAGATCCACTTTCTGTCATTTTGAGCGGAGCGAAGATTCTGATATTCAATCCAAATATGTGCTTCAGATTTTTTTCTACTTCCTTTTTTAAACTTATTTCTTTCCACCGGGGCTCGATCTCTTACTCGTTGCCAGATATCTATCAATATAGCGCTCCAACAAATGCCTTAACTCACGAACCATAATGTGAGCTTCTTTCGAAGACATCATAAACTCTTCCACAAATGGTCCGTGCATCGTAAAATCAAGTGCACGCTTGAATACCTTTAACGCTTCTTCGGCTTTTTTGCGACTGCCTGACTTGATCGCCCTATATGCCTCCATCGCAAGCTCATAAAGCCATGGGATATCATCACGGAACAAGCTTGCAGCTACTAATATGCCGGTAGGATCCGTACCCTCGCGTCCTATCATGTGCACCATCTCTTCAATCATCATCGGATGAAATCTTCTATACTTTCGACGACGTATCGGCTCGATCTCTTCAGAAAACCTTTGCTCAATACGTGAGGGTAATTCGGTAATAGCGGACATAATATCAGCGAGAGAACGCTGTCTGGGATCATCACTTTGGCGGAGAATCTGAAGATCTAGAGAAACTGAGATCGGCGTTTCAACCTGCGTAGTTCCTTTCTCAAGAGATCTTACTTGGCTTACTATCTCTTTTTTTGCTGATGCTACACTGTCGAGATCATGATGATCAACATTAACCGTGCGTGTACCTGCCACATCAAATGGAATTCTTTCACCTTTCTTTATGATTTGTACAAAAGGTTTTCGGATAGCATGACGAACCGCAAGTTCGTAAAAGACGTTTGGATTTCGTTCGGTTAGATCCGCCACTACAAGGGAGTCTTCGACTATATGCTGAATGACTTGACTTGTTATGACGCCCGGCTTTTCGATTTTGTCTGCCCTGATTGCTTCATACCCACACTCCTCTACTGCCGGCTTGATTACATGATTTAGAATTTGATCGGACCTTTTTCGCGTTTCAGAGTCTTCTTCTCCAATGGGTGCTATCACAAAACAAATTTTCTTTTTTGCCATTTTTCAGCCCCTTAAATGATTCACTTACCCGACAACCTATTTTTGCAGACTAAATCGAATTTTTTTGAACAGCCCTGTCTTTCTACACTACTCAAAACCAAAATTGCCATCAAAGCTAAACTCCTTACAATAACATACCAGTTGTAGCTTTCATTTATCTAATTCACATATGATATTTTCCCGACGACGTCCCCCAAGGTGTTCATTGCAAAAAAAACGTATCGTACGTCGAGTTATTTCCCGTAAGTTCACCAAAAATCCAGGGAATACAAAACTGCTCAGAAACAATTTGTCATAATTCCCCGCTGGAATAGTCTCATTTCTTGCTTCATCTCGGATTTCCGCATTTGGTTCCCTTATAATTAGATGCTCAATTTCTTCAACAGTCCTTACTCCATGTGCCACCTTTGAACGTAGCCAAAACACACGTTTTATAAAATTACGAACGTCCTCAACTTTCTCTTTAAAAATAATAGAAACTCGTGAGGCAAGATTCTTGCTGATTCCATCTTTTTCTCTTTCTTCCGGTATTACGAGCGCTTCTAAAGCTGCATCATATGACATAAGAGGATCAATGGCATTAAATGAACCGATTAACACTGGAGCCTTGAGTCTTCTATCGCCATTCTCGAAATAATGAATTGCTATATGCAGATGGCTGTTAGGTAATTTACTATCCTTTGACAAACATTTGTTAAGTTGCTTCCTAAGATTAGAAAAACCAGCAACATCCTTTGGACCTAAAGCATATTCAAGAAGAAGTGGGCGAATTCGGGAATCATTACCATTATCAATAATATCAAAAGCAGGCTCTCCGTAGATTACTTGGCCAATCTCTGCTTTCATCGTAGGGTTGGGAAAGAGTGTGAAATAGAACTGTTTTGTAATAACTGGACCAGGTGATTCCTTAAGCAAATTCAAGGTTCTAATCAATTCTGTAAATGGTTTCCAAGACACCATTCCGGCATGTTGAAAGGCCAAATCTAACATCAATAGCTGGCGACCCCAATCATTTATCTCATCTGGAGAGATAATTTTTTCCCTGCATGCCCAGGGAAATTTTGAATATGATTCTAAACGATGCCTTTCTTCTAAACTAACATGTTGATTGGAACCTTTTAAAAAGGAAATGATTTCTTTTACACCATAATACCTTACATCAAACTCGTCTAGAGTTATACTGTCCTCAAGTTTAACATCATCCAGCAGACAAAGGTATGTGCCCCTAATCTGTTCTGACATAACACTCACGCTCTATTCTCACGCCATACAATACACACATCAGCAATTCCCGTCAAGCCAAATTAGTGCATAAGTCACAAGTCGTCTTGTGTTCTTATGTCTTTCGTCTTTTTTATTATGACAAACTCTCTCAATGCAATGCTGGCTGTTCCAACTAAAAACATTCCGAAAACAATGAGCATCGGCCCAAACCACACAACGGACCCAGCCCCGATGGCACAGCCAGCTAAAGACCATTTGAAAATATTGAGAAATTTGCTTTTTCTCGTACCCGGCAGAAGTTCAAATATAAAAACACCTGTGGCAAAACCTAAAGCCGTCACAACCGGCGCAGCTAACCAGAGTATGGTTTTCAAAAGTATGCTGTCGAGCCCTGATCCCTCGGCTTCGCTCGGGACAAGCCTGAATTCTGCAATGAAAACCGCCATCCAGGCGGTATAAAAAATACCTGAAAAAATAACCGAAAGAACTACTCTAATGAATACTCCGCATAACGTTCTAATATTCATATATGGTGAGCCTGCCTGCCCTGAGCGTAGTCGAAGGGTCGAATCCAAACACACTTTCCTGACAGCAAAAAAACCTGCTGTCTGTATAATAAATATTGCTCTTGATTTCCACTTGGTGGTTTTTCAAGTTTCGCTTCTTCGCAGTATGCAATTCTACTTCTTTCGGCCATTGGCACAATATTTTTCTTTATCCTCGGCAGCCCATACCCTTCGGTCCGAAACGGCGCATAAACCGTTTTAATAAAGCCAGGAGCGACCTTCACAAAAGGTTTTCACTACTTCAGCCCACCATCAGCGCTTAATGCCGAATATTCTTAATTTCCTGCAAATGTGTAGCTTAGGCCAAAAAGCCGACCTGTGGTGAGCGAGTCGAATCCAAAAGTTGATTATCAAGGGATATTTTTATTGCAGTAAACGCGGGTAATTTGGTATAAAATACAATAGGTTGTGTTTCAATATAAAGCCGGTACTGAGGAGGACGTATGTCCATATTTCCTTTAGAAGGAGGATAAGGTTATGCCGGGCGGGGCGAGGCTGTGCCCGGGCAAGTCAAAAAGTTTTTTGTTATTTTCCGTTTTTTGGGGCTTTTTTTGGAGGAACGAATTATGTGGGATAAAAAATTTGTAATGTTTTTGTTTTGTTTGGTGGTTGTTAGTTTTTCTTTCGTCGGAGCCAGAGGAGCCAATATTTTATATATCGCGGCATTGGATGATGTGACAAAACCTTCAGATGATGCGCTTAAAGCCTATTTGGAAGGCCTTGGACACACGGTTACCTATTTAGATGACGATACGCCTAAGTTAGATATGTCGACTGCTGCTGCCGCCGCGGATGTGGTCTTTATATCCGAATCGTCAAGTTCCTCCAAAGTCCATTCCAAAATCAACGAGATTGCAACACCTATGGTAGTCAGCGAGGACTGGGGCTGGAACGAGATGGGTCTGGCAACACTTACCCCTGGAGCCACCGCCGAAGGCATCGAAGTTGCCACAACAGACATAGAGATAGTTGCACCCGGACATCCTCTGGCGGCAGGTTTAACCGGGACAGTGCCCGTTCTTACTATTATTACGGGCACTGGTGGCACGGCTCGATTTTCTACCGACACACCAGGCAGTAAAGCTACCGTAATTGCACAAGCCACCTTAAGTGATGGCAGAACTTATGACATTATTTTTGTCTATGAAAAGGGAGATGAGCTGGCCCAACCTCCTGCGGACGGAACCCCCAACAAAGCTGCCGATATCCGCGTTTGTTTCGGCTTCGAGGAGGAGTGGCGTGGTTATCTTTTATGGAATGAGAATGCTTTTTACCTTTTAGAGGCTGCGATTAACTTTGCGCTGGGTATAAGAATTCAACCTGAGGCTTACAGTCCGAAGCCAGCCAAAGGCCAAGCAGAGGTGCCGCGGGATACGGCTCTAAGCTGGCGGCAGGGAATCTTCGCAGAAAAACATAATGTTTACTTCGGAACCTCTATCAAGGATGTCAACCAAGCTTCCGTAGATGACCCACGGAGCGTACTGGTTAGCCCGGAGCAGGAAGGTACTACTTATGAGATTACCGACCTTCTCGACTATGGCCGGACTTATTACTGGCGGGTCGATGAAGTCAACGCGCCACCCGGGTCATACGTCTATAAAGGCGATGTCTGGAGCTTTACGGTAGCCAATTTCCTTGTTGTGGATGACTTTGAAGACTATGACGACGTCAATAATGTTATTTACAATACATGGTCGGATTACTTCGTGAATAATACGGGTATGACTGTAGGTTACTTCGAACCTCCGTTTGCTGAGCAAACCGTAGTTCACAGTGGTGAACAATCTATGCCCCTGCGTTACGATAACGATGGTACCGTGAACGAGGGCACTGACTATGAAACGGCCGGAACACTGCTATATTCTGAGGTCGAACGCCAGTGTGCATCCGGGCAGGATTGGACCAGAGATGGAGTTACATCATTATCGCTTTGGCACAAGGGATATTCTCCATATCGCGGCGGCTTCGTGGAGCAGCCAGCAGGCACTTACAAGGTAAAAGCCGCCGGCGCGGATATCTGGAGCAACGCCGACCAGTTCCACTTCGCATACAAGGAGGTTGCCAGCGGTGCCCACTCAATTATTGCTAAGGTTGAAAGTCTGGATGCTATTTACAAAGATTCGAAGGCGGGGATAATGATTCGTGATTCACTCGAGCCGGGTGCGAAAAATGTAACGCTTCTGCTTACACCTGATGCAACAAAGGGTCTGCGGTTCCAGTTCCGTCAAACCACCGATGGAACCACGATAAGAGGAACTACTGCTGACCCGAATGCCAATCTCGATCCGAATGCTATGGCACCTTACTGGCTGAAATTTGAGCGTACGACAGGTGGAATTGTCAGGGCATTTCGTTCACCTGATGGCAAAAATGACACGTGGACGCAGTTCCCTATCCAGGTAGTAACGATGACTATGCCTATATACATAGGCTTGGCTGTGACCAGCCACGATGTAACACAAGTGTGTGAGGCTACTTTCTCCAATGTCAGTTTCCCCGATACCTCGATTAGTGCGCATTGGGCTGACCAGGACATCGGCATAGTTAGTAACAGCACTGAGCCGATGTATGTTTCAGTAACAAGCGGTAACAATACTTCTACCGTGTACAATGATGATCCCAACGCGGTGAATATGGAAAACTGGACGGAGTGGATTATACCACTGCAAACATTTGCCGACGATGGTGTAAACCTAAGCAGTGTTGGAAAAATCGCTATCGGCCTCGGCACTAAAGGCACAACAACGCCCGGTGGTTCAGGTAAATTGTATTTTGATGACATTCGGCTGTATCGTCCACCATTTGCCGAGGAGTAGTCGGTTCTCTCATACAAAACTGCTAAGAACGGCCACCGGCAAGACAAGCAGGAGATATTACTGTAACAATTCGGGGCCTGTATTGACCCCGTTAGAATGCCCCGTATGGGCTCCTTTATAAATTTCTAACGGTATGAGCCTTCCCATTAGAAGGGCGAAGAGTTTCTAACGGGGTTGACTGATTCAATATAGGCCCCGCTTTTTATTATTATCTCTATACCTTAACCTTTTTCGACCTCTTATTATCATCCCGCACCAATTGAACCCACGGGAATTACTCGATCGACTTCGAGGTAGGTTCCTGCATTGGCTGACACTTAGTGCGGGATTCAGGGCTTATACTGATATATTCGGTATGAATCCTGTTTTAATATATGCGCTCGACTGATAACAATAAACCAGATGTCCCCTGTATGCAAACCACCGTCTAATCCACCGCAGGCAGACATCCGCCTTAATAAAGACCGCTCCCTCACGGATGTGGTTTTGTTGTGATTTTAGATTGTATATATTACCAGAAGAAACCGGGATTATCTCCATATCGAGGCATTGCAACACCGCTTTCGATGTCCGGCTTGAAATGCCTCCATTCCGTATGGCCATCCAAAAAGCCAACGTTTCCACCGAGAGGTTCTTCGTCGCTTTTCAAATGGCTTGATTGATCATACACTCCGCTTTGCGAGTAGATACCTCCAGGAACCTGGCCGAAATTACGCCCATATAAAGTGCCGCTTTGAGGCATGCCCATTATTGAATCAATACACAATTCTCTACTAGCTGGCTGTTTCTCCTGATTTGTCTTTAACCATATCTTTTGCTCGCTGTCATTCTCATAGCGTACAACTTCCGGTCGTGAATCTGTTGTCGTCTGTAATACGAAGCAATATCCAGACACAATAAAGCTACCACCAGTGTAGTTCGTGAACCTTTTTCCGTTCCACGATTGGTTGTTATACAACCAGAACAAGTCATTGTACTTTTGGTGGTTAGTGTTCGACGGACAATAGAATATCTCTCGCGTCATACCACTATCGAGCATGAAGTGCACCGTATTGATCGCAACATCCTGCAGCCAAGCGCCGCCTGTTGATGGCAATGGCAGCTTTGAACTATTTTCATCTGAATACATGGTCAAAGCGTATAAGTGCTGACGAATACGCATTGCACAGGATTTTTGTCTGGCTTGTTCTTTCACTCTTCGCAGAGCCGGCAAAAGTATTGCCATTAAAATAGCTATTATTGCTATAACAACCAGCAATTCTATTAAAGTAAAGCCTCTTCGTTTCACAATGTCTTACCTCCCTTCCATCATCAAGCTTGATTTTTGGCGAAATATGATGATTGTGGCATTATTTTTTCCCGATTTATCGTTGTTAATTATTATACCGATCTTGTCAGTAAAGTCAATTTTTTTATTTTTTTTTACGGCAGAGGGATAGCTCACATGCTCACAAATGGGGAGTTCATCAGATGGATAATGATCGTATTCGGGGCTGGATTTTGACCTTCAAACGTAGGGCTTAAATACCCCAGTTTTTAGCACTCTTAATGAATTTGTTTTGCAGGTACATCCCCAGCGCCATCGGCGCAAGCAAAATTATAGGCAGGAACCATTTTTGCTCGAAAACTATCTGTTTCAGCTTTTCCGCTTCCACCATATAATGATATACAACAGCTAAGACGCCGGCTATTATCAGGCTGCTGCCGCCGAAGCTGGTAAACAACATGACGGAAATCTTATAACATTTAGCGATAAACGAAATCATTGCGCCGGCGACGACTCCTATAAGGATACCGGCCAAGATGTATTGTTCAGGCAGTCCCGCGGCGAGCCAGCCACCACCTGTGAGTATTCCGCATGCAGCCGCACTTAAAGCAGCCACTCCGTATCGCATCAATGGTATAGATACAACTGCAAAGAGCACCACAGATACAAGCGCAAGCCAGACTATAACGCCCGCAATATATCTGTTCGCCAATATCGCAATAGTCAGACCAACCAGACCAAAACTGATCGACACAAGTATTTTGTAAATACGCCAGCCGTAGAGCAGACAGACAATTCCAAAGGATATAAAGGTTAATGCTTCGACTATGCCGAGGGAGATGATGTGTTGCCAAATCAGGTCCATTGGGACAATTCCTCCCTTTGCTGCTTCTGATCCTGAATTTCCGGCTGCCTGTGCTAAAATGGTAATATAATTCATGGTTTCCTCCCGTATTTATTCTTTGCTTATAACACGATACTTGCCTTTATAATGTTTCTCGATGTAAGTTATTTTGTCCGCCAACCCTGCCTGCTTTGCTCAGGCCCTTGATTATTATCTACCGGTTTTTTCGCCGTTAGGCGTCCTGCGGACTTTGTTGACCTCCCCCTTATATTTCGACAAAGCAAAAATTGCTCAAGGGTGCCAAATGCTATCATTGCAATGAATACAGTTGCATAAAATGAACTTTTATCGGCGATTATGCTGATAGGTGCGGTACCTTTGTATAACAATAACAAAATCATGCCGGCGAATATCATCAGCGTTCCCAAAGCTGAAAAGAACAGAGACGATGCAAGACGCCAGAATAACAGTCCGGGCAAGATCAAAATTATTGCCGCCACAGCAATTATCACCCAGTTATACAAAGGCATCTGTCGACATGCATATTTAATCTTGTCAATAAAACTGACCGCGTATGCTTCTACCACCCGCAGACTTTCCTGAACGCTCATAGTTGAGCCTTGTTCTGCAATTGCAGGCTGGTTTTCATTGGTTGTTTCGCCGGATGCCGTCATGTATGGTGCAATCAGAATTGCAAAGCATACAATCGTAGCCAGGGCAGCAAGTAGTATCGTGATAATCAGCCTTTGGAACATGATTGCAATCAGTACAGCTAAGCCTGTGGCGATTACTGTTGTGATGATATTTCGGCTGAACAGGAAAAATCCGCAAATTGCACCGGTAAATGCCCCTATGAGCCCGGCTAAGAGTCTTCTAAGACTCAGGCCGCGAAGCCAGACGAATAATCCGACAATCAGGACAACCAGTCCTGGGACTATTAACACTGAGAAAGCGAATCTTGCTGCTGCTTGTTCAAAATTTTGCAGAATTTCAAGCATATTTTTCATCTCTGCCGTGTACAAAACGGCTCTTTTAGACCTGCCGGTCGTTCATTTTCTATTTATCGGCCTATAGATATAATTTTCGTTAAATAGTTCATGTTTTTGTAGATATACGGCTGGAAAAAAAGAAAGACCTTATAATTTTCTGGGCATTTATATCTAAATATGATATACTTTTATCTAATGCTGAACTTAAAACAAAACAAGAGGAGACCCCCGATTCTGATAAGATTTCTGGCATAGTTACTTTATCCATTCTACAGATTATTCTAAGCATTAGTATCCAGAATAAAGGCTCGATACCAAAACTTTTGCCATGCATTTTTTAATAAAAACGGAATATGGAAAGGAGATGGTATATGATTAGACAAAGGACAATACTTATCATTTACTCGTGCTTTTTGCTTTTTGTGTTATGTGGCAATGTAACTAAAGCTGAAGAAAAGGCTTACGCCGATCCAAATAAGAGCGAGCAAAGTGTTTTTACAGCTAAACTCAATCGTATCAAGGCTCACTCATCCCGCATCCCTGCAGGGCGCCGTGTGAATGACATGATTCAAAGTCTTACACAGCAATTGAGCCATGAGATTAATTGTGGAGGGAAACCGGCCAAAAAGGTTGTAGTAAATATCAACAACCAATTGAATCACTGGGACCCAAATAGAGTAACCAAGGAACTCGGTCCCGGCACCTTTGGCGCCTGTTTTGCCGACTACACATCTGCAGGATTCATCAATAACGTTAAAACAGTTTACCTTGATTTTCACATAATGCTTGACCCAAGGTTTTCCGTACCGGATGAAGCAGATCCCAGCTTTGGCCGATTATTCGATGAAACTTTGCTTTATCATGAACTGCTGCATGGTCAATTATTGATTAATGCCATAAAAAACAGCGCCAGTTGGAAAACAAAAATATGTAACTGTACATTCGACACAGTGCCAATGGACCTCAACCACAAGACCATACATTCTTGGGAACAGTATTACTTGGAAGCCATTGCTCGAGGTGTCAGTAATATTAAAATTAAACGGATACCGCGCCAGACAGCCAAGGATGCGAATGGAAATTTCAATATTGACCTTGGAAAAATTGATGATTTGCTACCCCCAGAAAAGGAATCCTTTAATTGTAAATATCGGCATCCTCACGGCTCGAATATGGTCAAACTCAACGACCCTAATAATCCTAATAACGATATACCGAGAGTGGACATGGTTGACGGACATCTGCGTCTAATCGGCAGGCTCAAAAATCCACGAAAACCAGGCTACATTGCAATAAGAATTGATCCACCGGCTTATTATGTAATTTTTGGTATAGAAGAAGCGATTATTATTGAACCTGCTTTCGGCTGGACTATACTCGACGATTTTGAGAGCTACGATGATTTCTTTAACAGGATATTTGATTCCTGGATGGATGGATGGTTCGACCTGCACAATGGTTCCATTGTAGGTTATTCCGACCCTAATTTCATGTCCGGGGAACATTTCGTCGAGACTAATACTATTCACTGCGGCTCTCAATCCATGCCATTTTTCTACAACAACAGCGTCGGCATTTCTGAGGCAACATTGATGTTAAGCTCTCATCGCGACTGGACTCAAAAGGCAGTTAATACATTGTCTTTGTGGTTCATAGGTAAAGTAGGTAATTCTGTTGAGCCGATGTATGTCGTTCTCGATGAAAGTGCGGTTGTCTATCAAGACAATCCAACCGCTGCAGCGGTAACCGAGTGGACCGAATGGAAAATCAGCTTGCAGGAATTTGCTGACCAGGGAGTGGACCTTACCAATGTCGATTCATTTGGTATTGGTTTTGGTAACAGAGAAAATCCGCAGCTCGGCAGTTCAGGTTTAGTTTTTTTTGATGAGATTGCATTGTTTTGTTCACCAAAACAATAAATAGCGAAACATTAGTCTGCATTACACTGCGGTCATCGAGCGAAAAACGGGGCTGAAAATTAGCCGCCGGTATAGTGCGGATGAGAGGAGTCGAACCTCCACGAGCGTTAAGCCCACAGGCACCTGAAGCCTGCGCGTCTGCCAATTCCGCCACATCCGCGAGCGGAATCCGATTATCCATTATTTATATATTTCCGTCAATATCCATAGTATGAATCTGCTAAAAATACCGCATCGAACTTTTAACCTTTCACTATTATATTGATAACTGATATAAACGTCCTATAAAATTGTTGTCATGTAAGTCTATGACCCAACGAGTCTTATGGGCTTATCTGGCTTTGGGGCGTAGAAATCCTATCACGGGATGGAATTAAGCAAGCTGCTGAATACATGTCTTTACTAAAGCTATGTTCTTTAACAGTCGATACTTACAAAAGACAAATTGCGCTCGTCATGACCAAGGTCATGCCTGAGTAAGTGAACTAAAGTTTGGATTGCCTAAAGTGCCCCCTGCCTTCGCAGGGGCAAGCCTGTCCCCGCGGAAGCGGGGATTATAAATTATAACTTTAGTTCACTTTAGCTCACTTTAGGCACTTAACAATTACTCTGTACCGTATCAAGCCCGCCTTCGGCGGGTTGCGCAACCGACGGGTACGGAGTCTGTCTAAATTGTCTGTTGATTATTGACAATTTGTGAATTATCATACTCAAAAATAGTGTAAAGTGCCTAAAGTGAGCTAAAGTGTTTGTAACCGTGTTTCGTTTAGCGGTTGCGCTACTCGTTTCGTTAAACATCCTACGTTAAACGCAACCGATACGAGATGCGCAACCGCAACCGTGAAACGAACCTTGGGCACTTTAGTCACTTCAAACTTGTCTGACGACAGTCAAGATTTTAGGCACTTAAAACTCAGGATTATTGCAATCGGTGCATAGGTTACGTTTGTCCGCCAAATCCGCCATAGGCGGAGCGGAGTTATTTTCGTCGAGCCTTCTATATGAAAACATTAGTTACAGGTGGTGCAGGCTTTATCGGCTCTCATTTGGCAGAACGGTTGCTGAAAGACGGTAACTCGGTTACGGTTATAGATAATCTAAGTACCGGCAGCCTAAAAAATATTGAGGCTTTCCGCAATTCGCGGGAGTTTACTTTTGCGGAGGGTGACATCCGCAATGCCAGGTTAATGGAGACTCTGGCAGAGCAATGCGATGCGATTTTTCATTTAGCTGCTGCCGTCGGCGTCCAGTTAATAGCAGACAAACCAGTACACACGATAGAGACCAATATCGGCGGCACTGAAACGGTACTGAATGTGGCTAATAAATTCGGTAAAAGAATCCTCATCGCCTCCAGCAGCGAGGTTTATGGCAAAAATGAGGCGGTTCCCTTTCACGAGGATAACGATATTGTGCTCGGCAGCACAACTTTGTCCCGCTGGTCGTACGCCTGCAGCAAAGCGATAGACGAATTTCTCGGTTTGGCTTTTTGTCAGCAATATGGTCTTGAGGTCATCATAGGGCGCTTTTTTAATACCATAGGGCCGAGGCAGACAGGCCGCTATGGGATGGTGGTGCCCCGCTTTGTGCAATGGGCCTTAAAGGGTGAGCCAATCCAGATATATGGTACGGGTCGGCAGAAACGGTGTTTTTGCTGCGTAACCGACCTCGTCGAAGCGGTTATCAACCTGATTAATTGCGAACAGGCGATAGGCAAAGTATTTAACATAGGCTCAACCGAAGAAATTGCCATTGAGAGCCTTGCGGATAAAATTATTAAAATGACAGCAAGCAAAAGCACAAAGGAGTTCGTACCCTACGACGTTGCTTACGGCAGGCCTATCGAGGATATGATGCGACGGGTGCCCAGCATAGAGCGCATCAAAGAAGCTATCGGCTGGCAACCGAAAATAGCTCTGACGGATACGCTTCAAATTATTATCAATGAAATTGATCCAGGTAAAGCCAGAACAAAATAAGAGGGAGAATATGAAAAAGGCGTTGATTACCGGCATTACAGGGCAGGATGGTTCATATCTCGCGGAGCTGTTGCTAAAAAAAGGTTATGAGGTCTGGGGTATCATACGACGAAGCTCCTCGTTCCATACCGGCAGGATCGACCATTTGTATAAGGACCCACACGAACAACCGAAGCTTAAATTAATCTATGGGGATTTGACCGATGGTGCTAACCTGTCAACGATAATCAATGAGATTAAGCCCGATGAGGTTTATAACTTAGGTGCCCAGAGCCATGTCCGTGTTAGTTTTGATATGCCCATCTTTACGGTTAATACCGATGCGCTGGGAACGCTCCGTCTGCTTGAGGCGATTCGTTCCAGTAATAGGCCGGTGAAGTTTTATCAGGCCTCCAGCAGTGAGATGTACGGCAAGGTTGTCGAAGTCCCGCAAACAGAGAAGACGCCATTTTATCCTCGTAGTCCGTATGCTTGCGCAAAGGCGTATAGTTTCTGGCAAACGTTAAACTATCGGGAGGCTTACGGCTTGTTTGCGTGTAATGGCATTTTATTTAACCACGAATCGCCGAGGCGCGGCGAGACGTTCGTCACCAGAAAGATTACACGGGCGGTAACGCGAATCAAATGCGGCCTGCAGGATAAACTTTTCTTAGGTAATCTGGATGCCAAACGTGATTGGGGCTTCGCAGGCGACTACGTCGAAGCGATGTGGATGATGCTTCAGCATGATAACTCCGATGATTATGTCATAGCTACGGGCGAAAGCCACTCGGTTAAAGAATTTGTGGATGAGGTTTTTAGCTACCTTGACCTGGATTGGCAGAAGTATGTTGAAATCGACCCACGATATTTTCGGCCTTCCGAAGTTGACTTTCTGCAGGGTGACGCGAGCAAAGCTAAAAAGGTCCTTGGATGGGAGCCGAAGGTAACCTTCAAAGAGCTTGCCAGGATAATGACAGACGCCGATATGAAAATCGCCAAGGACGAAAAGATACTCAAAGAGCAGAGACAATAAAGGATTGCTGTGTGGTAGCCTCATCCCTTAGTCACGTCAGGGACGCCTAACGGCGGGATGGGGATGGTTTTTTCCTCAGACTCAGAAAAGGAATAATAATGAGCGATTTTTTTGCCAATAGAAGAATCGTAGTTACAGGTGGAGCCGGTTTTCTCGGCGGATATGTCACCGAAGGGCTAAAAAAACGAAAATGCAAATATATATGCGTTCCAAAGATTGAAGATTATGACCTGGTTAATATGGGTGACATTATCCGGATGTATGAAGATATGAAACCGGACATTGTCATCCACCTGGCTGCTGTGGTAGGAGGAATCGGCGCCAATCGCGAGCACCCGGGTGAGTTTTTCTATAAGAATCTGATGATGGGCGTCCAGCTTATAGAACAGGCGAGAATCCGAAAAATTGAAAAACTCGTGGCTCTCGGTACGATTTGTGCGTATCCGAAATTTACGCCGGTGCCATTCAAGGAAGAAAACCTCTGGAACGGCTACCCGGAGGAAACCAACGCTCCATACGGGCTGGCTAAGAAAATGTTACTGGTTCAGTCGCAAGCCTATCGGCAGCAGTACGATTTTAACTCGATCTTTTTGCTGCCGGTAAATCTCTACGGTCCAGGCGACAATTTTGACCCCGCCTCCAGCCACGTAATACCAGCGCTAATAAAGAAATGCTTTGACGCAATTGATAGCGGTGCGAACCATATCGACTGCTGGGGGACAGGCAGTGCTTCGCGCGAGTTCCTTTATGCCGCCGATGCGGCAGAAGGTATATTGTTGGCTACGGAACATTACAACAGCTCTGAGCCTGTAAATATTGGAGCCGGTTTTGAAATAACAATAAAAAACCTTGTTGAGAAAATTGCTGAGCTCACAGGCTTTACAGGCGAGATTCGCTGGGACAGCTCCAAGCCGGATGGCCAGCCCAGACGCAGGCTGGACGTCTCAAAAGCCAGGAAAAACTTCAGCTTTGAAGCTAAAACCTCGTTTGATGAAGGGCTCAAAGCCACCATAGAGTGGTACAATAAATATCGCAAGCAACTCAATATTTAGCCCCACCTTCTAAGAGGGACTTTTGACGTTTAGGTGCAGAACAATTGGGGGAAAGAGACAGCATATCAGTGACAAGTAAAAAGGCAAAAATAAGCTGGTGGTATATCGGTGTGCTCGTCTGCGCACTTACGCTTTACGCAGCAAGTTGTGCTCCGGGGGTTTTATGGCAGGATAGCGGTCTTATCCAGTACCGTATCTGGCATAACGATATCGAAGGATTCTCGGGGCTGGCTCTTTCTCATCCGCTATTTTACATAATTGCCCTCGTAGCAAAATATGTGCCGCTGGGCGAATTCTTTTACAGAGTTAATTTGGTCTCAGCAATCGCCGGCGCAGTGACAATTGCAAATATATTTTTGCTCGTGCGTCTCTGGCTGGACAGAAATTTACCAGCAGTGGTGGCTGCCGTAACTTTAGCTGTTTCACATACGTTTTGGTGTCATGTCAGCATTATTGAAACTTATACTTTATGGACGGCGATATTTACCATCGAATTGATAATGCTGCTGCAGTACGTAAAGACGGAGCGCGTGGCCTATTTGTACTGGCTGGGCTTGGTTAATGGTCTTGCTATTGCTGTTCATAATCTTGCTTTGATACCGTTTCTATGTTACGCAGTGTTTTTTATCTTTCTCCTTGCGAAGAAGAATATTCATCTTAGAGATTTAGCGATTATTGTCCTTTTATGGATTGTCGGGGCGCTGCCCTATGAGTATTTGATCATCAAGAATATAATTCAAAGCGGCGATGTTACCGGTAACCTGGCTTCCGCTGCTTTTGGGGCCCGCTGGCAGGGCGCAGTTCTTAATACTTCCTTGTCGGCGAAAATCATAAAAGAGAACTTTTTGTTTATTTTACTGAATTTTCCTACGCCCGGCTTTCTGCTGTTTTTCGCAGGCTTCTTCGGGCTTTTTAATGTTTCGAAGAATCAAGGCTTCAGAAATGTTCTACTTGGCCTGATTGTGTTGTTTTTTATCTTCGCTTTTCGATATAACGTACCTGACAGGTTCGTCTTTTTCCTGCCGTTTTACTGCATGGTTTCAGTCTTTGTAGGTTTAGGAGCTTATCTCCTTCTGGAGCAGATAAATTGTAAAGTTTTTGCTGTTCTTGTTTTACTTTTCGGTTTTTTGCCTGTTGCTGTATATGCAGTCGCGCCGGCCTGGGCGGAGAAGATGCAGCTTAATCTTGGGACAAGGAATAATGTTCCCTATCGAAATGATTATAAGTATTTTTTACAGCCGTGGAAGACCGGCTACAGAGGAGCCGAACGCTTTGCCGATGAAGCATTAGATGGGGTAGAAAATAACGCGATTATTTTCGCCGACAGCACTACCGTTGCTCCGCTTTTATTGATGCAGGAAATCAAAGGAAGGCGTCCGGATGTTAAGGTTGTTTCAGGTGTTATAAACAGCAAAAATGCACCGAGTTTTAATGAGCATACAATTGAGCAATTGCTGCAAGGTCGGGCCGTGTATGTCGTTTCTCGACGGGAGGAGTACTGTCCATCGTTTGTACTTGATAATTATGAGCTGGTGCCTGCTGGTCTTCTATGGAAGGTGGTTGAGAGAGAAAACAGGCGTGAGTAATGTAATGGTGGGGCAAGCCCCACCCTACAAATATCAAGACACAAAAAGGGAGCTACCAATTACCAATCACCAATCACAAAATGAACATGAATGAACAATATGCTACAACGTCCAAGAAACTGATTCACAACACCGTTTTTAACGTGGTGGCGTTGGTAAGCAATGCGCTAATCGGATTTTTCTTAATCCGGTTCTTTCTCGGCCAGCTCGGTGAAATCAGGTGCGGCGTATGGTTCTTGATTGCGGGTTCGGTCTTTCGCTATGCGGCGATGTTGAGTCTGGGACTTAATAGCTCTATCAACAGATACATCCCGGTTTTCTTGGCACAAAACGATGAGGATGGAGTTCGGCGAGTAATCAGCACTTCTTTTTTCTTCTTCTCGATTGTCGGGATTGTCCTTGCCATATCCAGCGTAGTGATATACTACAATGTCGGCTCGTGGTTTGCCATTGAGCCGGAGCTTGTTGGAAAAGCTGCGGCATTAGTGCTGGTGGTTGGATTTTCTTTCGCTCTTGTCATGCCTTTGCAGCCGGCTACTGCAATATTGAGCGGCCTGCAGCGCTATGACGTTATTAACCTCGCCATGCTGGTTACGCTGCTGTTTCGAACGGCGTTGTTGATAGCTTTGCTGTTGCAAGGTTACGGCCTTGTCACAATGGGCCTTGCATTCGGAGCGAGTGAGGTTCTGCTGCGGATTTTACATTCTCTTTTTGTCAGGAAGTTCCTGACGGTAGCATCTTTATCTTTTGCTAACGTGGATTTCAAGCTATTGCGGGAGATGCTTGGTTATGGGATAAACACTTTTATGTATGCAGCAGGTGCGATTGTCATCTATAAGGCAAGCAGCGTGATTATCGGCATCTTTCTTGATACGGCGCAGGTAAGTCGATTTGAAATAGCAGCGGCGGGAGTTTTGCTGCTCTCGCAATTTCTGCAGGCCTTTACCGCGGCTATTAAGCCGGCTGTCAGTGACCTCGATGCCAGGAATGACCATCTTCGGGTCAAGGAAATATCTTTTCTTTCCCAAAAATACAGTCTGCTGATGATAATCCCCGGCGGCTGTTTTTTGGTAGTAATGGGCAGGGAGTTTCTTTCGATATGGGTAGGTGGAAAAATCCAGGACCCCGCTGTGATCAACACTATGGGTGTTATACTGGCCATCCTTGCGGTTGGACATTGCTTACAATTGGCGCAGCACAGTAATTTTCTCGTTTTGGTTGGCCGGGGACAGCATAAAATTTTTGGTATTTTCATGATTTCGATGGCTCTGGTTTGCGTGACGGTTGCTGTTATTTCGGTGAAGGTGCTGAATTGGGGATTGCTTGGTATAGCCTGGTCCAATTTGCTGCCGATGGTGTTTGTATCCGGTTTAATTTTGCCGATTTATTTTAACCGTAAAATGCGAATCCCTGCAATGGAAACTCTCAGCCGCGTCTGGCGTCCAGCTATATCAGGTTCGTTGCCGGCAGTAGTTTTGATTACGGTGTGGAAATACCTGGCCCCGCCGGATTGCTGGCTTGAAATCTTAGGCGTGGTGATTGCTGCAATGGTCCTAACTCTTATAAGCAGTTGGTTCCTGAGTTTTAGTGAAATTGAGCGGAAACGATTTGTCGATGTTGTCTTACAGAGACTCTCATAAATATCCGAGCAAAGGCGCTGAGTATGAGGTGCACTATGAAACGCGGCTCTGGGAGAGATTTCTTTGGTCGCGCGAGCAGGAAATTATTCTGCAAATTTTAGGGAAATACTTTGAGGGAAGGGACATTCATTTGCTCGATTTCGCCTGCGGGACGGGACGCATAACAAGTTTTCTTGAAGACCGTGTAAAAACATCAACGGGTGTTGACGTATCCGCCTCTATGCTGGGAATTGCCAGAGAGAAACTCAAAAGAACGGAAATTATCGAGACCGACATCACCGTAGACAATGTATTTGAAGGAAGAAAATTTAATTTAATTACCGCCTTTAGGTTTTTTGTCAATGCAGAACCAACGCTGCGGTCAGCAGCGATGCAGGCCCTTTCGAAACTGCTCTCCGAGGACGGCTTTCTTGTATTTAACAATCACCAAAGTCACGGTTCGCCCTGGATTAAACTGCTATACATGCTCCATCAACAAAAAAATTCTCAAAGTATTTTTAATGTTATGACTATAGATGAAATGAACAGGCTCGTTGAAGATGTCGGGATGGAAATATTGGAGCTTTATCCTGCCGGTTTTTTCCATCTGCCCAAGATTGCGGTTCCACAATTAGTTACCGGTGCGGTCGAGAAGATATGCTGCAAGTTCGAGTCTCTGACTCGATTATCGGAAAGTCCCATCGCCGTGTGCAGTTGGCGTAATAGGCTGAGAAGATGACGGTTGACGTTCGAAGAAAATCATTAATAGAGTTTTCCGCTGACTCCGTACGCAAGGTCGGTGACGCTCCCCTTTTGGCGGTCGAAGCAACCAAGACAGTGCGGGCAGGTGAAATCGGCAGAGAAAGCGGCTTGTTCTATGTCCCGAGCGTTCTGGACTTCGACCGGGACAAAGGTGTGCTTGAATTTGAACGGCTGAAAGGCCTGGTGACACTGCTGCAATTGGCGATTAATAAGGACGCCCGTGTACTCGAATTAATGAATAGAGCCGGTCGAGCGCTGGTGGCCATTCATGAGCAATTGGTTCTGCCTGACAAAATAAAGTACCAGCTCCCACCTGAATGGATGGCCCCTGATTTGACCCCCGACCTGATCGGGGGTGGTACAGATCAAAACGTTTTTATTCACGGTGATTTTGCAAGTGTTAATGTGTGTCTTCACGAAGCATCGGGTCGGCTGGTCATTTTAGACTGGTCAGCGGCACCGATTATAGGAAGGACCCCTACTTTTGGCAGCCGATATTTTGATATTCTTTGGTTTACAAGCTGTGTATTTCGCGGTGCGCCAGGAGTGAGATTTCTGGATTGGAATGCCGAAGGGATGGCTGATGTATTTCTAAGAGGCTATGCAAAACGCGTATCACAAGATATTTGCAACGGATTCAAAAATTATTTGCCGAAAATACGCCGATTACATAGACAGAAGATTCGGTTCCTTGCGGGACGAAAGTCACCGGCCAAGGCCGCAGCTTACTTATGTTCACAGTTGTTTTTGTACGCTCGTTTTTGCAGATTTTTACGTAACTATGAATTGTGAGAACAAAATTCCCTATGTACGCTGAATATGAAGACTTAATAAATGATGGTGATTGGCCTTACGAGCAGGCGGAGCGTACATCCGATATTCAATTGCCGCCGGTGATGAATGTTCTGCTTCTCGCGACTTGGGTGGTGATTTCCCTGATCGGCTTTGCCGTGATCTTTATTGGCAAAAACACCACAGCCGGCATCATAATCATTGCTGTGCCCACATTTATCGGCATGGTTATTAAACCGACCTTTTCGCTTTGTATTATGATGTTAGCATTACCAACAGGATCGGGTATCGGCGCAGCAGCGGACTTCAGTCTCGACCGAGGCATAGGCTTAGCTGTGGCGGCCAGTTTTGCTTTGAACCTGTTGATGACTCGTCCCCGTTTGCGTCTCTACAATAAAGCGTTGTGGGTGCTTGTTCTATATACAATTTGGGTGTGTTTAGTGTCGCTGGCCGCACCTTATCTGACACTGGAAATACGGCGTACATTCACCCAGATTCAGCTTTTAGTGCTTGCTTTTATCGTATATTGGATACTACATACAAACGGCTGGAAAACTTTCAACTGGGCTTTGAGAGCTTATGTGCTCGGTACATTGGGCACGATTGCATTAGCGGTTATGACCGGTGCGGCGATAAGAGCGGTTGATGACACACCTGAAGCGAGATACGCCGCCACTGCCGGTCAGGCGATCGATGAAAATATGTTGGCAAGCCTTGTCTGCCTGGCTTTTTTAGCTGCTATTTACTTATTCGCTCGTGATAGAAAGCTGTTATGGCGAGTAGTATATCTTATCTCGATGCTGGCTCTGCCGGTAATGCTGCTTAAGATAGGCTCTCGCGGCGCTTTGATAGCGCTGGCCTTTACAATGTTGTCCCCCCTGTTGTTTGTGCGCCAGGTACTTCGCAGGCCGGCATTGGCGGCACTGGTACTGGTGGTTATTTTGCTGGCTTCTGTTTCAGCCGGCTTTATTGTAAGCCGTGTTGGGCTGGAGTCCAATGTCGCCGACCGCTTGACGAACGTATACCGTGCAGAAGAAGCCGTCGGTTATAGAATGATGCCTATTAAAAAGGCTTTGGGCTGTATAGCAGAAAAGCCGATAGGGACCAGCTATTATGGCTGGTTTGAATATAGCGGGCTTCGAATCATACCGCATAACGACTTCTTTTTTGCTCTCGGTCTCTACGGAATACCTGCCGCCGGTCTTTTTGTATTGTTCATGGTTGTATTGATGTTCACGGTCAGGCGAATTCCGCTGGGATGGGAGAAGCTGCTCGCCAGAGCGATCTTAACGTTTTTGCTGGTGATGGGTCTGGATGTCCCACAGTTGTATCAGAAACACTTCTGGATATTTCTGGTATTTGTAATGGCCAGCGAACAGGCAGCTACATACTTCACGCCGGAAGAGGACCTTTATGCCGAGGACGAGCTTGAAGAAGATATGCCGGAATATGTGGAGAGTTAATTACTCTAACTGAACGGATTTTCAGATGCGTATAGCCATGGTGACATTATTCCCGGAAAGTGCCAGCCATATTGATGGCGGCGTTGCCGGTGTATCTAAATACATCGTTGATGAGCTTGTCAAGCATCCGGACGTGATGTTAACTGTCGTTGCTATTAAGGACCGCCGCTGCAAAACTACTTATGAGAAGTGGAACAACATTAATATTTTCCGTGTTTGTAAGAAAGGACTGTGGAGTTTTCTGCCTGGCGCCGTTTATGACATTTTTGCAGGCAAACGGCAGATAAATTCCCTTTTAAGGCAAATCAATCCTGACATTGTGCATTTTCAGAACCACGCCTTTTTGGCGGCAAACTGTCCGTGCCCACACGTTCTCACAATCCATGGGATTATGGAAAAAGATGCAATGTGGGATAGTCGATGGGGACCTCTTCGCCGGCTTAAGTGGCTGCTTTTGAAGCTGACCGAAGATTATGGACGCCGCAGAGAAAAGTATGTTATCCTGATAAGTGAATACGCCAAACAATTTCTGCCCAAAAAGAATAATATCCGAAAGAGCTGGCTTATCAATAATCCTATTGCGGATTCCTA
>Ga0315541_1001175_pt1 | contig 25094 bp, 22 predicted proteins | sample SalMarSW160190MG_FD_203095 | JGI IMG/M metagenome (GOLD analysis project Ga0315541, IMG submission 203095) | Salt marsh sediment microbial communities from the Plum Island Ecosystem LTER, Massachusetts, United States - Salt Marsh Sediment SW1601-190 ...
TGGCCCAGGTCCAGTCGGCGACGATGGGCTGGGAGGCCTTTCGCATGGCGTCGTAGAACCTGCCCTCGCCGCGGGCGAACTGCTTGACGAACGGCCCCCAGCTATATCCGCGGCAGACGAACAGGGGCAGGTGGCGCCCGCGCCGGGCCAACACGAGCTGATCCAGCATCGCCCACTGCCAGTCGGTGCGGCCGTGCTCGTCGGCGACGTCGCCGCCCCGCGGGCCCCAGGCGGCCCGGAGCTTCCCGCGCGCGGCCCTGTCCAGCACGTCGGAGCGGAAGCCGTTGACCAGGACGTACGCGAACGTGTCGGGGTAGGCCACCGCGAGCATGGCCGCCCCGTCGCTGCCGGACAGGACGATCCGGTCGGTGTCCATGGGCAGCGCGCCGGCCGCCCACTGGAGGAAGGCGACGATCCGCTTCTGCGTGTGGTTGCTGACCTTGCCGGCGCGGTAGCTCTTCAGCGTGCCGAAGGCGTCGTTGAAGCCGTACCAGCCGCTGAAGGGGAAGTCGTGCGGGGCGATCTGAATGCTCTTGAGGATGTACTTCTGCCGCGGCTTGGCGTAGGAGAAATTTCCGCTGTGGAAGTACAGCTCCACCGGCGCCTTCTCGCTGGCCTTGAGCCCCGGTGGCACCAGCACCGACCAGTTGAAGTACGCGTTCGGCCGGGGCGACAGCGGCGGGCCGCACCACTGGACGTAGTTCCTGCGCCGGCCGGGATAGTCGAAGAACGGCCCCCACAGCCCGTCGCCCTGGCACACCGGCCGGCCGGGGCCGACCGCCTCGTCCACCGGCCGCGACAGCGAATTGCCGCCCGCGAAGTCCGCCGCGTTCTCCACGCCGCCGCGGCAGGAGAGAACCGCGTAGTATCGCTTGCCGGCGGCCGTCGGGTGGTGGACGTACAGGCCCGTTCCCGGCGGCAGCGGCCCGGCCTTCTCGTCGACCACGAACCGCGCCAGCGGGTAGCGGTCCATGCGCCGATGATCCGGTCCCCAGGTGTACATGTAGCCGTTGTAGTTCCGGGCCAGCTCGCCCATCTCGTCGGTCTTGATCATCGCCTGGCCGATGAGGTACTCCATGTTCCGCCCGTTGACGTTCCAGCAGGAAAGCGGCCCCACCTCGCCCAGCAGCTCGGCCTCGGCGATCGTCTCGGCGTCGATCGGGCGGGAGTGGGCGTAAATGCGATACGTCACCGGCTCCTTGGCCTCGGCCAGCGCCTTCTTGTAGTCTGCCCAGGAGAGCTTCTCGGCCGTGACCAGCGGGTCGACCTCTTTGAAGGTGATGAACGTCGCCCCGGCGCGGTGGAAGACGCTCAGGCCGCCCACGGCCGCGGGCACGCCGGCCGGCTTGCCATCGTAAGTGACCTCCAGTCTCGTCCGCTCCGGCAGCCAGGCGGGGAAGGTCTTGACCAGCAGGTTCAGCTCGCCTTCGCCCGCGAGAGCCCGGCGGACGGCCGCGGTGACGTCGAAGGCGTCGTAGCCCGGCCCGGCCAGGGCCAGCGGCTTGCCCGTCGCCGCCTTGCCGGGGAAGATCTCGATCCCCGCCAGCAGGTCCTCGGGGGCTTTCATCTCGCCCCTGGCCGCCTTCAGGCGGGCGCGGTGGATGCGAGCGCCCTTGGCCAGCCCCGCCAGCTTGACCGTGATGAGCTGCCCCCCGTCGGCCTCCGCGATCCGCACGGCCTGGGGGTGGGGGCCTTCCTGGGCGGCGCTGTAGCTGGTGGTGGCAACGGCGGCCGCGGCCGCCGCCGGCAGCGCCAGCAGCGCCCACGACAACGCGAGGGCATGCCTTGCGGACATGTTGAGACTCCTTCGCCTCTGGCCCGGTGTGCCCGGCCGGCTGCCGGCCCGGGCCGATTTGCAGACCTGTCTTCCGCCTCTGGAACGCGCCGCTCTGGGCGCCTCGCCGGCCGCGCCCGTCCGTGATGTGCCGCTTGACCCGTTGCGCCCGGCCGCGCCGGCGACTCGGGGATTGTACACACTTGCAGGGCGTCTGCAAACCCCCACCCGCCCGCCGTTCACCCCCGCCTCCGCAGGATGCCCGATGAGTTTCGGTTTCTGGTGTCTGCCTATGGCGCTCGCGCCGGGCCGACAGGATACCCGCTGACCTTCACAAGAAGATCAACGACGGACTTGTAGACGCTCGACGTCATCATGACGGTGCCGCCCACAGTCTGCCTCTGCCCAGAATCCAGAACAACGCCATATCGGAAGTCCCTGGCCAGCTGGAATCTGTCCCCATCAACGAACACCGCCTCCACAGTGAAATTTGCTGTCCTGTCTGAACGGTTGTGGATCGCAGCCTTCCATGCCACCGTGACATGACCAGAGCTTGAATCGACGCGTTTGTGGCCAATGTCAGTGATGCCGATATCCCGGGAACCGGAACGGGCTCCGGGGGTGGCCTCGCCTCCGTCTCTGTCACTGAACACAAGATAGAGGCCCTCCACGGCCATCTGTTCAAGAAGCTCCTGCTGCTTTGGTGGAAAGGCACCCTTCTGCCGAGCAACTGCCAGACGACCGTATGGACCCCAAGCAGCGGACACACATTCAGGGTAGCGCGATAGTTCCACAAGCATCTGGTCATATGGACGGAAGCCTGACTCCCCGGTCTTTTGGATGCTGCTCTGCGCAGCCCTTGCGATTGCCGAGATTCCCGCCGATGCCCTGAGGAATGCCGTGCGGGATCGCTCCGACAGGAACCCCGGGATTAGCGCTGGATAGCCCGCATCCTCGAGGGGCAGGTGCTTCGTGAAGTACTCAGGCTTGACCGATATGCTTGTACTGGGATACGCGAAGGAAGCAGCAAGCTCGCCCATCTGCTTCCCTATGGCTTGCTGCGCTTTGCCCCGCGCCATCCCCTTGATCTTGGACAGGACCTCCTTCTGTGAGTTCTTCAAAACGTAGTACCAGTTGATCTTGACGTTCGCTGCCGCCAGAGCATTGACCCTTCCCTTTGCCAACCCGGACTGCGGCCCAATGTAATCCACGTATGCCTTGTTGTTCCGGGCGACGCCGTAGCCGTATGGTGAACTCCCAATCCATTGAAGCCCCGATTCAAGCCCCTTCGAAGTGCCGAACAAGGTTCGAAAGGATGCCTCCATGTGCGGGCACAGCTCCCGCCAAGCGGCCAGCACGCCCGTCTGTCCTTCCGCACCATGCTTCGTGTGGCTCCGGCAGATAAAGATCTCCTTGATGCGCTTCCCGGAATCGGGAAACCAAACGCAGCGGACGAAGAGGCCGTCGCCGCCCTCCCACGTGCGGAAATCGTCGTCGGGCCAGTTGGCCAAAGCCTTCATCTTGTGTCGCTGTGCAAAGGCTATCACATCGTCGCCTGTCAGCTTCTCGATGCTCTCCGTGGGGGCCCGTCTTCCGGCAGCGCCGGGCATGCGGGCGATGGGCGGGCGAGTCGCCGGCTCGCGATGGACCGCACGAGAAGCTGCCTCACGTGGGGGTGTCTGCCCAAGCAAGACATACGCGCCAACGGCAGCACCACCGGCGACCATCGCACCGAGAGCTGCCCCCAGCAGAAGCCCCTTGAGAAACGGGCGGGCACTTCGGACGGGCACAGAGCAAGACCGTCCGCAGGCGGGGCACTTGTCCTGCTTGCCAGCCAGTGCTTTCGGACTCTCCAACTCCGTTCCGCAATGCTCACAGCGGTAGCGAATCATGGCGTATCCCCTGTATTGGACGAAAGGACACCCGCGGAAGCTGCCCAATCCCGCCCTTCACCGCAGATACGATAGCAGAAAGACTGCTTGCCCGCCAGTCTTCCTCGGGGTCGGTCGGGGCGCCAAAACAGGCCTGAAGGCCTGGCCTCTACGCCCGCGCCGTGGCTTTCCTATGGTCGACCCCGGCCGGAGTGGAGCCGGACGCGGCCTCGTGAGAGGCGAAGACCGCGTTGACAAACTCCGGAGACAGGGTAGAATCATCGCAAAGGCCCACGACGGGCGTGGGGCAAATCCATCCGGGAGACGCCGGGCCCCGGCCGTGGCCGTCGGAACGGAGGATCGTCATGACGTTCACGCGCGTTGCGATCGTGTCTGTGGCGCTGCTGGTGCCGGGTTCGGTGCTTCTGGCGGCGCCGGTCTTCACGGACATGGCCGTCTTCGGCGACAGCCTCTCGGACGTGGGGAACGTGTCCGATCTGGCCCTAAACCTCTACCCCTTCCCGCCGTACTGGCCCGGCCGGTTCACCAATGGCCCCGTCTGGGTCGAGTGGATGGGCGGATGGCTCGGGCTGGACGCCGGCCAGCCGTCGCGGAAGGGCGGGTCGAACTACGCCTTCGGCGGGGCGGAGACCGGCTGGTACAGCCCGGCCATTCCCTCCTTTCTGGGCCAGTGGGGAATGACCACCCAGACCGTCCTCTACGCCGCGGACCACCAGGGCGCGCCCGCGCCCGACACGCTGTTCGTGCTCTGGGGCGGCGGCAACGACTTCTTCAACGGCCAGGATGATCCCTGGGCGCCGGCCGTCTACATGGCCGTGGACCTGCTCATCCTGAATGCGTACGGGGCCGAGCACGCGCTGGTGGCGAATCTCCCGCCGCTGGGCCAGACGCCCAGATACCTCGGCACGGCCGAGGAGGCGCTCATGGATCAGCGGACCACCCAGTACAACCAGAATCTCGACGCCGTCCTCAACTGGGTGGAAGTCGCCTGTCCGGATCTGACCATCTACCGCTACGACGTGCACGGCTTCTTCGATCAGCTCCTCGCCGACCCGGGGGCGTACGGGCTGACCAACGTCACCGACCCGGCCTACGACGAAGGCAGCGGCCAGGTCGTGCCCAACGTCGACGAGTACCTCTTCTGGGACACGATCCACCCGTCGCGCATGGGGCACCTGCTGCTGGGGTTGGGAGGTCTGTTCACGCTGGCGGCGAGCTCGGGGGTCTCGGCCGGGCAAGTGCTCCCGGCGGGGATGGTGCCGGAGCCGGCGACGATGGGGCTGCTCGCGGCCGGCTGCTGCGTTCTGCTGGCGGCCCGCCGCAAGCGCCTGCACTGACGGGCGGGCGGCGCGAGGCGGCTCAGCCGTCGCCGTCAGCCCCCGGGCGGGGGGCGCAGGCGTGCAAGCCGGGCGGCGGCCTGGCGGGCGGCCGGCGCTTGCGGATGCTCGTTTATGACGCGGTCGTAGAACGCCCCGGCGTCGTCCCGCCGGCCGCGCTTCTCGCAGCAGTAGCCCAGCCAGAACAGCGTCTCAGCCGTTCGCGTCGCGTCGCCGGCGTCCTCCAGCGGCCTGAGCAGTCTGGCGAACTCCGCAGTTGCCTTCTCGTATTCCAGGTCGGCCACGAGAGCAACGGCAGCGTCGAACTCCGCCGCCAGCCGCTGGGCGGTCGCCTGCTGCTGTGGCGGCCTGGGCTCGTAGAGGCCGACCGCGCTGCAGCCGGCCATCGCGGCCGCACAGGCGATCAGGATCAACGCGATGGTCCTACCCGGCATGGCCAACTCCCGTCAGCACCAGCCGCGCCTCCGTCAGCCAGGCCAGAATCTCCGGCTCTTCCGCCGAGGCCAGCGCCTCGCCGATCCGCTTGGACAGCTCGCTCTGCCGCAGCAGCGACTGGAACGACTGTATCGCATCGGCGTCGGAGGCGTCCAGCATGTCCAGCCGCGTCAGCAGCACCTCCAGCCTGTCGAACAGCGGGCCGGCGGCCTCGCCCCGCACGAGCGGGCGGAGCTGCCCGCACCGCTGAAGCAGCCGGCTCCGCCGGGCGATCACCTGCCGCGCCGCCAGGTACTCCTGCTGAGAGGTCCGCAGCATCACGTCCTGCCAGGCGTTCATCGCCGCCAGCTCGCCGGTGAGCTTTTCCCTTACCGCCACCGCCGACCGGAGCCGCTCGTTCAGGCGGGCGGCCTCAGTCGTAACGCCGGTCAGCTTCCCTTGGAGGTCGCTCAGTTCGGTTCGGTGCTGCTGGATCTGCCGGCGGGCCTCGGCCAGGTCGTGCTGAACCTTTTGCAGTTGGCCGAGGGCGGTTTTCATCTTCCTCAACTCGGCGTCCTTCGCTGCCGCAGCCGCCTGTAACTCCGCTTGCCGGCGCTTTGCCGCGGCCAGCTCTTGCTCTTGGGCGCTGAAGTCTTCCTGAAGCCGGGCCAGTCGCGCCATCATCGCGTCCCGGTCGGTGGGCAGCTTCGCCAGCCTCGCCTCGGCCGCCGTCAGTTGGCTGCGGATGCGCTCGAGGGCGGCCCGCATCGCGGCCAGGTCCTTCTTTTGCCGCGCCGTCGCCGCGGCGACCGCGCCGCTGAGCCGGGCGTTTCCGTCGGCCGCCTTGCCCCGCCGTGTCTCCGCGTGCCAATAGAACAGGCCCGCCGCCACGAGAAGGCCCGCGGCCGCGGCCAGCGGCGCCCATCGCAGCAAGACCAACCGTCGCCCGCCCGGGCGGGGCAGGGGGGCGCTGCCAACCTCGGCGCGGGCGGCCGCCTCCTCCAGGCCCCACCTGCGAAGCATAGCCTCCAGCGGCTGCTTTGAACTGGGCCGTTGTGCGTTCATGTCGCCATATTCCTGTACCCGCTTTTCGCCCGGCCGCGCACCTGAACCGGCACTATTCCATGATTCCTTTTGCGCCAAGGCAGTCGGCCAGCAAGTCTTGGGCTTCGCTGAGTCGGGATCGAACCGTGGCCTCGGCCAGGCCCGTCGCCGCGGCAATGCCGCGCGTGGTCCGCCCGTCGACGTACCGCAGACGGACGATCGTGGACAAGTCCGCCGGCAGGGCGTCGACGCAGGCGCGGACGGCGTCTATTTCCTCACGGTCCTCAGCCCCCCGGCCGGGGTTTCCGGGCGGGGCGAGGGCCCCCTCGGCCAGCTCGGGGTCGAAGTGCTCCGGCTCCTGCCGCCCGGCCCAATGCCTGCGGGCGACGTTGCGGGCGATGGCCGCCAGCCAGACCGGGAACGCCCCGCGGGCGGGATCGAACGTCGCCAGCGAGCGAAACGCACGGGCGAAGGTCTCCTGCGTCAGGTCCTCGGCGTCGGGGCCGGAGAACCCGCTGCGGAGGAAGTACGCCGCCACGCGCCCGGCGTGGGCGAAGTACAGCGCCTCATACGCCGCCTGGTCGCCGGCCAGGCAGCGCCGAACGAGTTCCGACGTTTCGATCCCCACGGTCGCTCTCTCTTGCTGGGTGAGCATGAATTCTCACCGAAGGGGCCCGCCGGCGTCAATCGTAACTAACCCGACCGGGCAGGATTGGGCTTTTCGTGCGCAGGCCCGCCGCCGGGAGGATATAGCCTCGTGAAGCAAGTTCGAGCGCGCGGAGAGGCGCCCGGACAACACGACAGCGTACGCAACTGAAAGGAGAACGCAATGAGAGTGTTGATGTGTGCCCTGCTCGCGGCCGCGTGGATGCTCGGCGGCTGCGCGAGCCACTATGCGCTGGCCCCGATTGCCGGGTTGGGAAGCGCCGGCCTGATCAACGATCCCAAGCAGGCCGGCCGGCTGGAAAAGGCCCTGACCGACGGGGACATCGCCACGCTGCTGGACGCCGACATCCAGGCCAAGCTGCCGACGGCCGTCGCCATCGCCCGCCTGGAAAGCCGCTGCTCCGGTTATCAGCCGCACCTGGCGACGATCGACGCCGAGGAACTGGAGGCCTGGGAGAAATGCTTCGACGGCCAGAGCCTTATCCGCGGCGTGCACCCGGTCTCCCACCTGGCGCTGGGCCAGGAGAGCCTCAACATCCACAATCTGCGCAAGGCCGCCGCCCGGATGAACTGCGAGCTGCTGCTGGTCTACCTCCAGGGCGACAGCAAGGTGGACAACTTGAACGACGCGGCCGCGCTGTACTGGACGTTCGTGGGCCTGTGGCTGGTGCCGGGCAACGTCATCGAGCAGAGGACCGTCATGCAGGCGCTGCTGCTGGACTGCCGCACCGGCGCCATCCTCGGCACCGCCACCGGCGACAGCCATCACAAGCGCATCTGCCCGGCCGCGATGACGCAGATCAGCAAGGACAAGCTCGCCCGACAGGTGCCGGGCGAGGCCCTGGCCGACCTGCAAACCGGCTGCAAGAGGCTGCTCGCCAACGTGGTGGAGACGGCCCTGGCCGCCAGCCAGACGGCCGGCTAGAATCGCCCGCTGGCGAAACAGGGGAACTGTCATGAGACGAATTGGCTTCTATTGGCCGGGGTTGCCGGCCCTACTGCTCTGCGCCGGTGTGGGCCTGGCCGACGGGTTCATGGCGCCGAAAGAAGTAGGGCGGTCGACCAAGATGGTCGCCTCGCCCAAGCAGCAGGCCCTTCTGGCGACCGACGGGAAGACCGTTCAAGTGGTGCTTCGGGTGCATTTCCGCAGCGGCCCGGAGGAACTGGCCTGGGTGGTGCCGGTGCCGTCCAAGCCTTCCGCGGTGGAACAGTGCGACGACAGGATCTTCCAGCTTCTGGAGGAGGATTGCGCGCCGCGGTTCTATCGGTTTTCCGGGAAGGGCGGCTGGGGCTGCCACTGCGGCGGTGCTTCTGTGAGGGGGACCGCCGCCGCGCCGGAGGCGGTTGTCGTGGAAGCGGCCGGCACGGCGGGCATCTTCCAGTACGTGGTTCTCTCGGCCACTGCGGCCGACGAGCTTACCCAGTGGCTCAACCAGCACAAGTACCGCGTGCCGAGCGGGGCGGAGCGGCTCTTCGAACGCTACGTGAAGGACGGTTGGCACTGGCTGGCCATGCGCGTCCGCCCGGAAGTGTCCAACAAGCCGACGCTGGCCCCTCACCCCATCGTCTATACCTACGAGGATACCAGGCTGGTGTATCCGCTGGTCATCTCCCGGTTGTCGGCGGACGTGACGAACGAGATCGTCCTGTACGTGATGGGCAAGACTCGCTACGCCTGCAATAACTGGGAGAACACGACGATTCAGGAGCTGACCGACTCCGGCCGGGAACTGCGCCGGGACGCCCGCTCGCCCAGCGGGACCAATTACGAGAAACTGTTCTCTGGAGCCACTGAATTGGCCGACGGGCGCCTGTTCGTGGCGGAGTTCGTGGACCGCAACTACCGGGTGCACGGGCCTGACGCGTTCAACGGCGAGATCGAGGGCCCATCGGCGCCGAAGCTGTCGCAAAGTCTGCAGGACAGGCACACTCTCACCCGTCTGCGGGCCGTGATGCGCCCGGAGGCCATGGATCGCGACGTCGTCCTCGTGGCCGTGCCGGGCGCGAACGTCCGCAACAGGCTGTATCTTTCTGCCGAGGGGGAAGCTGACGGGATACCAGGCTCTCTGGCCGTGGCGGTAGCGGCGCTGGCTGCAGTGTGCATGGGAAGCCGGCTGATGAGGCAGCCCGGCTGGGCTCGTGTGACGGGCGTTGCGTCCGTCTTCACCGGCTGCGCAGTCCTCACGATGCTGTGAGCGGCTTCGAGCCGCCGTGGCCAAACGGAGCGGCGAAGAGGCATTGACCTCGCTTGGACATCCGCCCGGGCCGGCCGTACACTGATCGGCGAACATCAGCATCCAGCTTTGCGGAGGCCGACACGTTCGCCATCGTCAATGTAACCGTGGAGCCGGTCGCCCGGCCGAGGATCGAGCGCGGAACCGTCCTGGTAAGGGACGGGAAGATCGCGGCCCTGGGCCGGAACGTCGCCGTGCCCGCCAAAGCCGAGAAGACCGACGCCAAGGGCAGGACCCTCACCCCCGGCCTGATCGATGCCCGCACGCGCCCGTCGGCCGTCTGGATCGACGGGCAGCCGGTGGACCTGGCGGCCAAGTCCGTAAGGGCTGATGAGTAGATGGGCGCACGCGGCCGGGCAGGCCCGCTTCAGTCGAGGGCGGAAAACTCGCTTGGAACGGCTCGCCGAGGCGCGTTCCACCAGGCCGCTTGAAGGATGCGGTGGGGGGAGGGGCCGGCCGACAGTTTCGCAACTATCGCGAGGGTTCGGGGCGAGAGGATGGCGCAGGCCGACGGAGCGCCCATCGAGCAACCACCTGCTTATAGGCTTCCCTGCCGATGGGCTTCTGGATGTATTCGTTCACCCCCGCCTGGACCCAATCGGCCTTGGGGATCTGCATCGGGTTGCCGGTGATGCCGACGATGGGGACGCGCCCCTTCTGCCCGGGGATGCGGCGGATGACCCGGGCGGCTTCGATCCCGTTCATCCCTGGCATGATGCCGTCCAGGAAGATCAGGTCGTACTGGACTGTCATGGCCGCCGCCACGGCCGCCGCCCCGTTACTGACCGCATCCACCCGACAGCCCATCTCTTCCACGATGCTGACCACGATGCTGCGGCACAGTTCGTTGTCGTCCGCCACCAGCACGCGGGCTCTGGGCTTGGGGCTTGAATCGTCCTGCGAGTCCATCCTGCTCTCCGGGCCGTTTCGAAGCAGACCAAGTTCGCAACTTTCGTTGGTGAAACCTATTACGACGCATCGCCGGGGATGGGCGAGGCTGTCGCCGGGTCCGCCGTTGCTCTCTTATCGGCGTGAGAAGGCCTGTCCATTATTACGAAGCCCAATATGTTCCCCGGGCAGCGCGGTGCCGCTGGGCCCGGGAGGCGGCCAGGCCTAGCCAAGCCCGCCGCCGGCCACCCCGGTCATTAGTCCACCACCTGCCTGAAAGTGCCGGGCGTTACCGAGCCGTTCGATTCCAGCCGGACCTGGAGCTTGTACCGCGCCTGGCCCTTGAAGCCGATCCCGGTCAGCACCACCGGGTCGGTGCTGTTATCGGTCAGGTCGCCGTCAACCGGGTCGGTCGCCTCCAGATCGAAGCTGCCCGCCCCGAGGGCCTGGGTCATCAGCGAGCCCCCTGCCCACGCGTCAAACTTGGTCCGCCAGGTGGCGGGTTTCTGCTTGACCACCAACAGCCCCCAGTCGATTGCCGACAGGGCGTGGAAGCGGGCCTCCGCCAGGTCGCTGGTCTCGCGTGTCCGGCGGTGTTGAAGCCGCCCGGCCAGCAGGGCCGACAGGCCGATGATCGTCACGATGACAGCAGCCCCCAACACGGCGATGTACACCGACCCGCGGCGACGTCTTTCACGCTGGGCGGTCACGAAACTGCTCTCCACGTTGGGTCCGCCGGAGAGACCATCGAACGCCCCACGGGTTGCGAAAGCTTTCATCACGGAGGCTGCTCCCGGCTGGCGGCCCACTCGATGGCCCGCTTCATGATCGTTCTTCCGTTCTCGTTCAGGCTTCCGATGTCGAAGGAATCGACCCCCCAAGGGAGTTGCACCCGGCGACCGGCCGCGGTGCCGCCATCATATAGCGCAGCCCCGGTTTCCAGCACAATCAATACGGGGCGGGTGCTGTTCATCCTCTCCGCCAGTACCTGAGCGCCGGTATCGCCGGTATCCCACGTGGTGGTCATCCACTCCGGCGCGGAGAATATGGTGACATCGCCCAGGGCGAAGGGCGAGCTGATGTAATGCGTGTTGTCCACGACCTCCATCGCGGTGGTGTTCTTGAACCACCAGGGGTCGTTCCAGAAGCCGAAATCGTCGTGGAGGTCCACCTCTTCGTTCACGACCCCGATCAAGGCATCCCGGAGCTTGGTGCCCAGGTCATCGCCGTTGATCTCTTCGGAAACGTAGGCTGCGTGGGCGTCGGCCCCGGCGGCGTCCATTTCGCTCTGAGGTGCAGAGGCGTTGATCATCGTTACCTGGAAGCCCCACGACTGCATGAGCGCCTGCCGCGCCAGCTCCTGGTCCGTGGGGCCGGTCGAATCGGTGACGACGAAGAGCACCTTCAGCTTATCTTCATCGGCCGGCCAGCCCGCCGTCCGGATCGCCGTCATGGAGGCGACCACCTTTTCCCCGCACTGTACCGTCACCGTGATCCTCTTGACCCCCGTCTCCACGCCCGATGTTTCCATCAGGTTGGCGGGATTTACGCGCTCAACGGCGACACTTCGGGTCCAGTCGTCCAGGTAGGGGATGGCGCCGCCATCCCTATCCCTTGGTGGGGAAGAAACCCAGTCGAGATAATCGTCCACGTCGTCCCAGTCGGTCCGGATGACCTGCAACTCGCCGGCCTCCAGGCCGAACAAAGGCGCATCGTCAGGCTCCTCATAGCGCTGGGTAAGGATCTCGCTCATCAACTCCTGGGCGAGCAGTTGGCCCCGGCTGCGGGTGGCGATCAGGTATTGCCCGCGCCGGCTGGCCCCCACCGTGGTCAGGCCCGCCACCAGCATGACGCCCACGATGACGATGGAGACGACCGCCTCGACCAGGGTGAACCCCGGCAAAGCTCCGGCCCCGGGGCGCCGCCTGCGGGATGTCCTTGCCATGTATCTCACGGTTCAGTACCGACCTCCGGCTGGTTTAGCAGCAGGGCCGCTGTCCGCGCCCTGGACCACGTTTCGCTGCCGGCCTGCAAGGCGATCTCCACCGAAAGCAACTGAGCGCCGCTGGGCGGCGCGCCCGAACCGGGCGTCGTCACCTTGCCCCACACCCAAAGCCAGACGTCCCAGTCGGGCATCATCACCCAGTTTTCCAGGGAGTCGCCGGTGCAGGCGTAGGTGCCGGGGGTAGTGACGCTGCCGGTGCCATAGCTCAGCTGCGCCGCGATCCCTCCCCCTTGTCCCAGAAAGGCAATGACACACCCTTGTGAGGGGGAGAGGCCGCCGGCGTTTGAAAAGGATACCTCGTGCCAGGACCCCGTGGGTAAGTCCGCCTCGGGGACCGAGACGGAGTCCACGACCAGGGTGGTGGGCAGCCCGCCTGTGGTGGCCGTTCTGACCTGGACGGTAAGTGTCTGGGCTTTCGGGCTTTTCGGCTTGGCCTCGAATGAAACGCGCGTCACCCGCCAGCTAAGGGCATCCGGCGGCAGCGACGGCATGAAATACTGGGCCAGCCAGTTGTTGTCGGCGATGGAGCACGTGGCCTGTGTTCCGGAATTGCTGCTGTCCTGGGCGATGAACAGCTCTTCGGGGCCCTCGGTGTCCGCAGGTTCTTCCTCGACTGTCCTGCAATTGTACGCCAAGTTGAACTCTTGCACGTTGTCCAGGACGGTGACGGCCGCTCCGCCGTCGTATTGGCGGATGAGGGGGTCCCCGGGCGTGCCCGACCATTCGTATCTGATGGTGTGGGTGACGCCGCTGCGTTCGACGGTGAACTCGATTGTCGTCGCGGAACACAGGCTGACTGATACGGCCGAATACAGCTCGGCGGCGATCTGATCGGCCACGCGGGCGGCGTCGAGGCCCCGGGCGGCGGGGCCGTCGGCCTCGGGCAGGGCCCGGCTGGCGATCAAAATCGCAGAGGTCACGGAGACCATCAGAATGGAGATGATGGCGATGGCGACGACCATCTCCACCAGCGTGAGTCCGCCGTGAGGGCTTGGCCACGGCGAGAGCCGGCATGGTGTGCGGGCGGAGGGTTTCATTGCACTGTCGCTTCTCCCGTGCTCGGATCGAGGGTGACAGTTTTCTCAACCTCTCCGACGCGAACGACGATCGTGCCGCCGCTGTCCGGCATGCCGTAGCCGTCGAAACTCACGGCCGGGGTCCCTCCAAAGTCGGCCCAGATCAGGTCCGCCCGATACGGGCGCTTGTTGAAATCCACCAGGTAGTCCAGGGAAGCCTTGTCCATGTGACTGACGCCGGGCATCGACAAGGTGTTGCTGGAAACGTCGAAGTTCACAGTCACCGTGCTGCTGTACATAGAGGCGCTGGATCGGGCCAAAGCCAGGTCGGCCACGATTCGCCGGGCGGCCGTCTCGGCGCGGTAGCGGGTGGTGGCGTTGGCGTACCGGGGAATGGCAATGGCGGCCAGGGTGGCCATGATCAGCAGGACCACCACCAGCTCGATCAGGGTGAAGGCCCCGCGCGGCCGATCGCCCCAGCTTCGCGGTGCCGATCTGATCATAGCGACTCTCCAGCCGGACCGGGCCTTACGCTCGCCTGGGCGCCAGATGACATCCGCTTCCGCTGCGACGTTGACGAGGGGCTGCGTGTGGCTCGCCCGTGAGCGCCAGGGCCCTCGCCGAAGCGAATCGCCGGATAGCGCCCAACTACCACATGAGCCGCCCAGCGTGCTGTTGTCTGTAAACGCCGCCGGGCGGCCCTTGGGACCACTTCAGCCCGTTTTCGTTTCGAGGAACATCTCCGCGGGCGGGCCAGTGGACGCCAGGCGAGGCCTGGAGATCAGTACTGGTTATATTGCGTCCCGCTAACGTCCTTCTCGCTGTCGGCGCAGTTGGCGCTGATCTCGCCGGTGTCCTCGTCGTAGATCCAGCCGACGCTGCCCCCGTCACCAGCGGCGATGTCGGTCTTGCCCACCTTGGCGCCGACGGGCAGAGGGGGGATCTTCCGCACGTACGGCCCGTAGATGTGGGTCCCGTCCATCGACGCCTGGGCGGCACCCCCGGCGTCTGAGTACTGCGTCAACTGCGCGACGATGGTGGCCACCTTGGGAAACGTCCCGGTGTGCTCGGCCGCGAAGAGGTCGATGGCGTTCCTCAACACCGCCAGGTTCGAGCTGAGGGCCGAATCCGCAGCACCGGCCGACCCGCGGCTCATGCGTGGAATGGCGATGGCCGCGATAATGGCCAGGATCACGATCACAATCACCAGTTCCAGCAAGCTGAACCCTTTGTTGCCCGCATGTCTGTGTCTAAGCATGTGCATTCTCCTAAGGTTTCGCCCTCTCAAGGGCTGGCAAAGGTGGATTTCGCTATCGCATCCATCGTCCTGCCAAGGAGATCACTTTAGTTACCCGCTGGTTGCGTTCGGCATTTTTTCGGGGAAGGTTCCGCTTGGTAAGGCTCAGCCGTTACTGGAGTTATCGAGACCTTCCTCGTCCTCGGTGCGGGGCACCTTCAACTCCACGCGGAGGCCGTCTGATTCCAGCACGGCCGAGTGCTCCGTTACCGAGATGAGCGTGAACCCATCCAGCACCTGGCCGATCCTGAGGCACTTGCCGTCGACGATGGCATAGCCGCCTTCCCGGGCCATCATGACCGCCATGAGCTGATGGTCCATTTTGAGCTGCTTGGCCTTGTCCTGCTCCGGGCTGGAGGGCACGGCCGGCCCCAGGTCTTTGGCCCAGGCCGGAGCCAGACAGAATGCGTCCCTGACCTTCGCCGAGTCGAAGCCGTCGGCTTCCGATATGGCCTTAAGACGGCAGGTGAGGGACTCCTGGACGGTTTCACGGCTTTGCCGGGGGGTCGCGGGCGGACATTTCGCCGGCGTGTTCGTAGCTGCGGCGGGAGCAGCCGACGGCTCCGCTGTCGCCTCCTTCGGGCCGGGCTTGCCGGAGCCCAGCAGGGCCCGATCCGCCACCAGAGCGGCAACCGCCAATCCAAGTATGCAGACGACGAGCTTGGGCTTTTTTGAGGGTGCCATGTCAATTGAAGCAGACGATATGGGGTCCGCTCCGGCAACCGCGCCCGGCGTTATTTCTCCGGCGGACCGTCTTCAGGAGCGGCATACCACAGCAGCGACAGCTTGAACGTGGAAAGCATCGAACGGCGCTGGGCGGCTCGGAGCAGCTCCAGCTTCGACACCGCGGTGTCGGGGAATGTTTGGTGGAGCCGTTGCAGGAATACCATGGAGGTGCCATAGCTTCCGGTGCCGGCCACCTGGATGGGTATGGCCCTGTAGTGGGAAGTGCTGAAGGCCTGCCCCAGCCCGATATCGTCGACCTTGAGTCCGCAACTGCCGGCAAGCTCGGTGATCTCGGCGATTCGCTGGTTCACGTGACGGCCGGATCGAAGTCGAATCGGGCTCTTCGCCAGCTCCTGCCGTGCGTCCACCAGCCGGGCCTCCAGCGCCGCCAACGAGCTTCTCAACTCCGAACACTTCCGGCGCTGCCGGCCCAGCTCGTTCCCCCTGATGGCGGAGGCCGCGTGGCTGGAAGCGAGCGGGCGGAAGCCGGCAAAGTAGGCCAGCAGCGTAAGCGCAACACACGTGGCCGCGCCGGCGGCATCCAAGCGCCACAATCTCCAGCTTTTCCAGTCCATCGGCTTCACCGGATCGTGCCGTCCTTTTCCTCGAGCAGGCATTCCACCAGAAAGGCGACGGCTTGACCGGCAAGGAAGGCCTCGCGGTTGGCCTTCACCAGGCGGACCTGATCGAACACGCTGGCGCGCTCGAGCCGGAGGACAAACCGTGAAACGGCGGCCTGGGTCCGGGCAAAGCCGGCTACTTCCAGGTTGAATCCCTTCTTCGCCTGCGCGGACGGCACTGTTTTCGGGTCGCCCTGCCGCAGCCACTCAAGCTGGCAGCGGCTCAGGACCAGCTCGTCGTCCAGGCTCTTGGCCAGCAGCGCCAGCAGCACGTTCAGCTCCGGCTGGGTGCCGACCGCCCGGCTGGCGCTGAGAGCCCAGTCGGCTTGGGCGAGCTTGCCCTCCGCCTCGGCGGAGGCGGCCTGCAACTGTTCGATCGTCGCCGCCGCCCGGCGGAGTTCATCCGGAACGGAGCGGTCGCCGCCGCCCCAAGCGAGGTCGGAGATCAAGAAAGCGGCCAGAAGCAGCGCCCCGTAGACGGCGCAAACGCCCAGCCAGCCGCGCCTGCGAACGCGGCGGCGCCTCACTTGACGTCTGGACGCCGGGATGAGGTTCACACTGTACATGGCATCATCCATCGGCAGACTGGGCCAGGCCGATCGATACGATCAGTCTGGGATCACTGTAGCCCTCGATCAACGGCTTCGGGCAATCCGCCAAATCCGCCGGCGCCACGGCGCGGACCTCGGTGTTCAGAGCCGAAGCCAGGTGATCGGCGGCGCCGGGAATTGACGCGCCGCCACCCAGCAGAAGAAGGCGCTCGACCCGCGCGTCAGGGTAGCGGTGAACCGCGTACGAGAAGGGGGCCTGCAATTCCTCGGCGATTCGATCCAGATGGCTGGAGACCATGCCGCGGATGTCGTCGAAGGCCTGCTTCTGTTGGCTCTGGGCGTCTGAGTCTGACCGGGCGCCGATTTCAAGCAGGAGAAGATCGAGCGAGTCCGAATCGAGTTCCAGCCGTTTACCGAGAGCCGCAGACAACGGCTGGATTCCCGCGTCGCCGAGCGCCCGTTCGTAAATGACCACACCCTCGCGCAGCAGGACCAACTGGGCCGAAGCCCAGCCGATGTCGAGCGCGCCGGTGATGCGGCCGTCGCCGCCGAGCACGGGCTTACACGCCCGAGCCACCGCCCAGGCGTGGATGTCGAGCGCGAGCACCTCCAGTCCTTCCTGCTCGAAGGCGTCCAGGATGGTCCCCGCGCTGGCGTGGCTGCATGCGGCCGCCATGACGTGTGTCGCGTCATTGGCGCGGCTCGTTCGGGGCAAATCCCAGTACGCCAGCTCCACCGATTCGGGCCGGCACTTCTGAACCCGGGCGAACTCCAGCCGGGCGATCTCATCCAGCGGCGCCCCGGACGCCCGCGGCGGAAGCTCCAGAATGCCGGTCATCAGGTGTTGCCTGGGCACGGCGAGAACCACGTTCTTGCCCGTGAATCCCTGGCGAAAGAGCACGTCCCGCACGTGTCGCACCTGTCGGCGATCGATGCCCTCGTGCTGATCCATCCGCGGGAAGGACGCGATCGCCTCCACGCGCCAGCCGTTGCGGAGCCGGCTCAACTGGGCGGCCTTGATATGGCGTCCGCCAATATCGATCCCGATCGGGGTTCGTCTTGCCCGCCCCAGCCACCTCACGCGGCACCTCCGCGAGTCATGCTCGTCAGGTCGAACAGCGGCATGAACAGGCTCAGGGCCACAAACGCGACGAGGGCGCCCAGAAAAATAAGAATCACCGGTTCGATAATGCTCATCAGCGAGCGCGTGATGATTTCGTTTTCCTCGTCCAGGAAATCGGAGATGTCCAGCAGCAAGGGGCCCACGCGCCCGCTCTGCTCGCCGCTCTTGACCGCCTCGGAGATCGACGGGGCGATCAGGTCGCTCTCTAAGAAGGCCGAGCTGATGGGATCGCCTTGCGTGACGGCCTCTTCGGCCTGGGTGATGAGGCCGGCGTAATGGACGTTCCCGGCTCCATTGCGCGTCAGTCGCAGCGCCTCGAGCACGGGAACATGGCCCTCAAGCAGGACGCCCAGCAGCCTGGTGATACGGGCGGTGGCGAAGTTCCGCACGATCCGGTTGACACCCGGCAGCCTGAGCAGCGCCGTGTCATGCGCTTCTTTGCCCGCGGGGCTTTTCAGGTAGGCCCTCAACGCGGCCACTCCGCCGCCGATGATAATCAGCAGCGCCCACCAGTACGATTCCAGCGCGTGGCTAAGCCCGATGAGCGTCTTGGTGGAGGCCGGCAGCGGGACCTCCAGCTCCTCGAACAGACCCGCGAAACGCGGGACCACGAACAGCAGCATCACCGTCAACACGGCACTGGCCAGTACGAGCAACAAGACCGGATAAATCATCGCACCGAGTATGGAATTCCGTATCTGGAGGCGCTTTTGCGTCAACTTGCCGAGGCGCTCCAGCATGATCGGCAGGTTTCCCGCCGACTCACCCGCGGTCACCAGGCTGAGGTAGATCGGATCGAAGTATTCCGGGTAGGCCGCCATGGCTTCGGCCAGAGTAGCGCCCTCCTCGACCTGCCGGCGTGTGTGTGCGATGGCGTCCCGCCACGACCCTTCCTTGACTTGGCGCTCCAGCGCCCCCAGCGCCTGAACGAGCTGCGTGCCCGAGGAAACCAGAACGTACAACTGCCGGGTGAACATGGACAGGTCTTTCAGTCGGCGCCCGCGCCCGAGCCACCGGACGCGCTTGCCCGCCGACGAGAGCGATTCGCCCGCCTGTGTCATCTCCGCCACGTACAGCCCGCGGCGGCGCAGGGACTCGGCCGCCTCCGCGGGGCTGCGGGCGTCGATCGTATCGGTCACCTCCCGCCCCGACTTATTGAAGCCTCGATACCCGATCTTCATGCTATCCGCCCCCTCCGCGGCCGCCGGCCGCCGCCGTCGCGACGGCCTCATCACGGCCGGACGACGGCAGTAGCGCGCTGTCAATCTGCGTCACGCGAAGAACTTCCTCCAGGCTGCTCCTGCCCTCCAGGGCGATCACGACGCCCTCTTCCCGCAGCGTTCGCACGCCATGTCTGCGCAGCTCCTCGCGGAGTTCGTGAGACGGCGCGGCTTGGTGGATCATCCTGCGCAGCTCGGGCGTTATCTCCATGACCTCGTAAATGCCGACTCGGGAGAGGAAGCCGGAGTTGTGGCAGCGCTGGCATCCCACGCCCTTGTGAAAGACCCGGCCGGACTTTCCCGTCAAGGCGGCGTCCGCCAGCGCGTTCTCGGACGGATAGTATTTCGTCACGCAGTTGAGACAGACGGTTCTCGTCAACCGCTGGGCCACCACGCCGTTCAGGGCGCCGGAAAGCAGGTACGACTCCACGTTCATGTCCAGCAGCCGCGAGATCGCGCTGGGGGCGTCGTTGGTGTGGAGAGTGGCAAGAACGAGGTGTCCGGTGAGGGCCGCCTGCACCGCCACGTGCGCGGTTTCCTCGTCCCGGATCTCTCCCACCATGATGACGTCGGGGTCCTGACGCACGGTGCTGCGCAGCACTCTGGCGAACGTCAGACCGATCGACTCCTGCACCTGGATCTGATTGATCATGTCGAGCTGATACTCGACCGGGTCCTCGACGGTCATGATGTTTCGCTCGGGGCTCCGCAGCAGATCCAAAGCCGAGTACAGCGTGGTGGTTTTGCCGCTGCCGGTGGGGCCGGTCACAAGCACCAGGCCATGCGGCTGGTTCAGCATTCGATGGAAGGCGGCAAGCGTTTCCGAGCGAAAGCCCAGGTCCTCCATCCGGAGCCGCAAATTGGCCTTGTCCAGAACGCGCATCACGACTTTCTCGCCCAGCAAGGTGGGCATGCTGGATACGCGCAGGTCGATTTCGCGCCCCTCGGCGACGATGTGGACGCGCCCCTCCTGCGGCAGCCTCTTCTCGGCGATGTCCATTTTGCCGATCACCTTCACGCGCGAAACGATCGCCGCGTGCATGCCCGCGGGGGGGTTCATGAGTTCGCGCAGCACCCCGTCGATCCGGTAGCGGATTCGGGTGCCTTGCTTGTCCGGCTCGATGTGGATGTCGCTGGCGCCGTCCTTGATGGCCGTCAACAAGGCCATGTTGACCAGGTTTACGATAGGACTGCCTTCGACCATGTTGTCCAGGTCCGTGGTCGGCCCCTCGTCGACGGTCTCGCGCTCGATGACCTCCACGTCGGATTCGGCCAAGGACGCCAGGAAAGCGTTCACGTCCATGTCGCCGCTTGCGTATTTCTTGACGAACTCGAGGATGTTCGACTCCAGCGCCAGCACCGAGCGTATCTTGCAGCCGGTGAGCTTTCGGAGCCTGTCTATCGTCGGCAGCGACTGCGGCTCGGCCATCGCCACCGTTAAGGTGTCGTGCACCTTGAACATGGGGATGACCTTGGCCCGCTCGGCCTCCTCCTGGCCGATCAGCTTCAGCAGGGACGGGTCGATCAGGCCGTGACGCAGCAGGCAGGAAGGCACGCCCAGCATCTTTCCCAGCACGCGGACGATCGCCACCGGCTTGACCAGCCCCTGCTCCACGAGCATTTCGCCGAGCATGCGCCCGGAAATTTTCTGCTCGGCGAGGGCGCGGCTGAGCTGCTCCTGGGAAAGGGCTCCCTCCTCGATGAGGGTCTCGCCCAGGCGCGGTCCCTTTTCCGGCGCGTTCACAGGAAGCTCCTCACGGCCGAATTGGCGTCTTCAAAATGCTCGAACAGCGCGGCCAGGCCCGTCAGCTCCAGGACCTGCCGAACGGTTTCATTGGCGGCGGACAGCTTCAGCGCCTTGCCGGTCTTGGTCATCTCGTCGGCGACGTCGACCAGCGTCTCCAGGCCCTTGCTGTCGATCAGAAGGATGCCCGACGCGTCCAGGACGAGCCGCCCGAGCGCGTCTGACTGTGCCTGGAGCAGCCGGCCTTTCAGCTCGTCGGCGTCCACGCCGACGATCGGGCCGTCAACCTTCAGAACGGTGACCGCTCCGTGTTGCTGTTCGTGGATCCTCATCTCGTGCGGCCTCCGCCGGCAGCGGCAGCGTCAGCGTGAACGTGCTGCCCTTGTCGAACTCTGACCGGACCGTGACGGCGGACGACCTCCTGCGCCAGCGCCAGGCCCATTCCGGAGCCCGGCGTCTCGGCCACGCGGGGGTCGCTCGCCCGGTAGAACCTTCCGAAGACGGGGGCGAGCTCCTCTTCGCTGATGCCAATGCCGGTGTCCGTCACCTCCACCACGAGGCGGCTTCCCACCGTCTCGGCGCTGACGGTCACCTGCCCGCCCGCGGCGGTGTACTTCAGCGCGTTGCCGATGAGGTTGTGCAGGGCCAGGAGAATCTTGTCGCGGTCGCCCTGCAACACCGGCAGCTTGGGCGGCAGATCGAACGTGAGGCCGATCTGCTTTTCTTTCGCCTGCGCCTCGTAGTCAGACTCGAGCTGCCCCAGCATCTCATCCATGCGGACGTCGTCTTTGTTGATCTGGTAGCTCCCCGCCTCGATCTCGGCAACGGACAAGATGTCCCCCACGGTCCTCTCCAGGCGCCTGCCTTCCTGATTGATGACGTTGAGACACTTGTCGCGGAGGGCGGGATCGCTGTCTCCCTGCTCCAGTGCCGTTTCCACGTACAGCAGGATGTTCGTCAACGGCGTCCGCAGCTCGTGGGTGGCCTGGGCAACGAAGGTATTACGGGCGGACTCGGCCACTCGCTGCTGGGTGATGTCCTCTATGATGATCACCGCCGCCGCCGAGTCGGTGCCGCGCGCCGGGCGAATGACGAATCGGAGCACCCCGCTGGTGCCGCCACCACGGTCCACTTCCACACTCGTTCGGCGGAAGCCGGACCCGGCGAAGCCGGCCCGAATCGTATCCACGACCTCCTGCTCCTGAATGAAATCGACCACGTCCTTGCCGAGGGCGTCGGCGCGATCGACTTGCAGGAAGGCGGCCGCGGCCCCGTTGAGGTACTTTGCCCGGCCCTTTCGATCGATAATCATCAAGCCTTGCGAGAGGGTGTTGCAGGCGGCGGCGAGGTCGCGATGCGTCTCATTGTTGTAGCCAACCGACTCTCTGGCCCGGTCCGTCACGATCTGCTGCCGCAGCTTCTCCCTTTCGGAAAGCAGCGCGTTCCACGCGCCCGCCTCGGGGCCGAAGTTGGCGCTGACGCCCAGAGCGCCGGCGACGGCCTCTCCCTCCTCCAGCGATATCAGGGCCTCGCGAATGGCCCCCATGCCCTGGAGCCGGCTGCGCGTGCGTCGGTACACAAACAGCAGCCCGGCAAGCGCGGCGGCGCCGATGGCGCCCACCCCGGCCGGTCCCTCCCACTGAGACCAGGACGGGTAAGTGACCGGCGCCGTCAGCTCCAGCCGGGCCGGGCCGCGCCCCGGAACGTCCAAGGGATAGTTCAACGAGATGACGTGATCGTTTGAGGAATCCGCCGGCACATCCTGGGAGACTTCCGACCAGCTCGGCGGAAGCTTCTGGAACGTGATTCCCGAGGGGTGGACGTCGGCGACGACTTGCCCACTGGGCAGCACGATGCGGCACTGGGTGAGATCGTACTCTCGGCCGGCCTCCGCCACGAGCCGCCGAAGGGAAGACAACTGCTTCCTTGCCATCATCACTTCCGCGCTTTGCGAAAGAAGATTGCAGACGGTATGGACCTGGTCCAGTCGCGCCGCGCGCACGGACGCCCGCTGAGTCCGCAACACCCACCACGCCGAGGCGCCGATGACCGCGAGCAGAATGCCCACGATGCCGAAGCCAATGGGGGCGACCATGGACTCGCCCTGCGCAAAGGGCCTGTGCCGCGGCGTCAGTCTCTTGACGACGTTCTCAAATCCCATACAGACTCCGGGCCAATTTGGCAGCGAATCTTCTCTGCTTTCATCGGTCATCCAGGCCGCGGCTTGACTAGAGAAGGACGAAAGCGCGCTCCCGCCGGCCGGTTGACTTGGCAGGCGGCAGTGGCCCCAGCGGCGTCTGAAGCACAATCGACCGCGCCGACCGGCGCAAGGGCGGGCAGCGGACCCGGCTGGAGCGCTTTAGTATTCTCTAGACAAAGGCTTAGGGCGGAGATAGGGTGCGCGCGGCAGCAGGCTCCGTGGTTTCCCGCCCGCCAGCGGCGGCGGGCCGAACGAGGTGGTTGACAGGCCCGGGACAAACGTTACGAATGCAGCAGCAGATGCAGCAGCGGACGTCGGCGCCGTTGAAGTGCCGGCGACCAAAGCTGGAGGAAATGCCCATGTCTGACACAGGCAGTGTCCGAGCGATTGCCTTTCTGGTCGTGATCGCGGCCGCGGCCGCCTTCGTGCCCGCCGAAGCCCAAACCCCACGGGCAGGGACGATCCGCTTCAACCTGGCCGATATCCCCGCCGACGGCCTCTCGGGCGGCTGGGGCGAGCCCAAGCGGGAAGCGGCAAAGCCCGAGCCCGAGGCTAAGCTGCCATCCGCGCAGGAGTTAGGCGAGTTCCGCTACCGCGTGGCCGCCAAGGGCGGTCGCCGGATGTTCCGGGTCAAGGCGTGGTGGCCGGCCGAGCGGCTCCGCCCGCCGGAAGGGGCCGTCTACGTGCTGGAGGTGCAGTATAAGGATACCGCAGCCTCCCCGGCCGTCTTCTACGTTCACAGCGGGCTGGGCCGGTACTGGGGGCCAAGCCCGATCCACCGCTTCGGCGGGGCCGGCGACGGCAAGTGGAGAACGGCCAACGTCCCCGTGAGCTGGGACTACCTCATCCGGCTGCCGGACGATCGCGACAAGACGGCCTTCGGCGTCCAGGCCGACGCGGACCTGCCGATTGGCACGGTTTGCGTTCGCCCGGCCGCGGCCGCCGACGAGGCGCGCTACAACGCCGAGACCCGGGCGTGGATCGCGGCGGTGCAGTCAGAGAAGGCCGCCAAGACCCCGCTGAAGGTGGCCCCGCGGACGTTTCTCCGCGGCAGGAAGGTGCCGGCCATGGTGGCGTTTTCCTGGCCGGCGCTGGTGCCGCTGCTGCCCGACGCCCAGCCCAAGCCGGATCAGATCGGCCGGCCCGTCAAGGTCCGCATGTGCCTCAACGAGCTGGAGGGCGGCTCCTTCGGCGTCTACGCCAACGGCGTGGACCTGACGGGGGTGGACTACAAGGTCTCGGAGCTTGCCGGCCCGGGCGGGACGCTGACCGCCGATATCATTCGCCGCACGGCCGAGTATTGCCTGGTCCAGAAGCGCCGCGGGCTCATGTGGTTCCCGCAGCGTCTCTGGCCGGCGCATAAGGTCGATATCCCCAAGGGCCGATGCCACTGGTTTCTCTTCAACGTCCGCACCAAACGCGGCGCGACAAAACCCGGGCGGTACCGCGGAACGATCAGCATTACCTCCGAGCGGGCCTCGACCAAGCTGCCGCTGGAGGTGGAGGTCCTGCCGGTGGACCTGCTGACCATGGACGAGGCCGCCCTGCTGATGGGCGGGTGCGTGACCGGGCTGGTGCCGGCCCACGACGTCGCCTTCCAGGCCGACTACAACCAGAACGCCACCAACCTCTGGTGGAGCATCAGACCGCCAATGACCGCCAAGAGCGGCAAGCTGGAGCTGGACTTCGCCTACCTGGACGAATGGATGGTCTCGGCCAGGAAGCGCGGGCTCAAGGCCGTCGTGTGGTTCCTCGGCGGCGACCCCTACGGCTGGCCGGACACGGTCAACAGCCTGCGCGACCTGGCCCGGATGGACGTGCCCCGCGAGCGAGATGTGCAGGTCCGCCAGGCGTGGGTCAGGAAGCAGGCGGACGAGGCCAATCGCAACAGCATCCTCCCGGAGATTCGCCCGCTGTACAAGGAATGGGTCCGCCAGGTGGACACACACGCCCGGGCGGCCGGCTGGCCGGAGATCATCTTCACCCCGTTCGACGAGCCCGCCAAGTGGATCCAGGAGCCGTACAGGAAAACCTCCAACTATCCCGGGGTCATCGGCACCGGGCCGTGGATCAAGCCGTTCTTCAAGGACTGCTGCGCCGTCATCCGCGAGGCCGCCCCTAAGGCGCGAATCTACGGCTCCATCCACCACAACCGCACGCCGGAGAACGAGGGCATCTGCTTCCTGCCCGACATCGACGTATTCTGCACCAACGCCATCCACGAGGACCCCAAGCTGGGCGACAAGGTGCGGGCGGCGGGGAAGGACTTCTGGCAGTACACCGGCGTGGGCAACTCCCTGACGCCGGACCGGGCGCGGTACGCGTTCGGCTTCTTCTTCGCCG